>ENA-OWZO01000063-OWZO01000063.1-human-gut-metagenome-genome-assembly--contig:-NODE-63-length-103031-cov-25.922710_pt1 | contig 103031 bp, 76 predicted proteins | sample MGYA00249260_ERZ652115 | MGnify/ENA primary metagenome ERZ652115 (study PRJEB26925, sample SAMN05827127) | human gut metagenome | biome: ENVO:2100002; feature: ENVO:00000062; material: ENVO:00002003...
TAGTCGCCGTTTTACAGAGAGCCTCGGGATAGCAATATCTCGGGGCTTTTTTTGTTTTTCAATTCTTTATGAAGCCTGATAAGATATTCTGTATTGGTCTTTTTTAGAGATATTTCTGTCAAATATTCATGATGAATATAATTGCTTTGAATAAAAAAGTTGCTATATTTGGACTGTAAAAAAAATCCTATACAAGCAGTAAACTTTAATAAATATATATCATCATGGAAAACAAGATTCAAGAGCTAACTGATAAAATCTACCGTGAAGGGGTAGAGAAAGGAAATGAGGAAGCTCAACGCTTGGTAAGTGAAGCTCAGGCTCAGGCGGAGAAGTTGATTGAAGATGCGAAGAAACAGGCCGAATCGATATTGGCCGAGGCAAAAAAATCAGCTGATGAATTGACTGAAAACACGAAATCGGAGTTAAAACTTTTTGCAGGTCAGGCAGTGAATGCGTTGAAGACCGAAGTCGCCAATCTGCTGACTAACCAGACTGTGGAAGATGCAGTGAAAGGTTTTACCGCAGACAAGGAATTCCTTTATAAATTTATTCTGACATTGGCCGAAAAATGGTCTGCCAATGAACCTATTGAAATCTCAGTGAAAGATGCGGAGGGTTTGAAGAAATATTTCACCGTAAAGGCCAAGGCTTTGCTGGATAAGGGAGTTACGATTAACCAGGTGAATGGAATGAAGATGCTGTTCTCCATTTCGCCTGCGGATGGCTCTTATAAAGTGAATTTCGGAGAGGAAGAGTTTGAAAATTATTTTAAGGAATTCCTTCGTCCTCAGTTAGTTAAAATGTTGTTTTAATCCAATGGCATGAGCAGCTATTATTACTTGGTAGCCGGTTTGCCTTCTTTGTCTTTAGACGATGGCAAGCTGAGCTATACCGTTGAAAACTTTAAATCTGAACTTTATCCTTCGTTGTCTGATAAAGACAAAAAACTGATTGATTTGTTTTACCTGAAATTTGATAATATAAATCTACTCAAATTATTAAAGGATAAGGATGTGGAAGTGGACGGACGAGGAAATTTTTCTGCCGAAGATTTGCTTCTTCTGATAGAGGCTGTTCGGCAGGGGGACGTTCGTGAGAAGAAATTCCCTTCTTATTTGTATGATTTTGTAGCATTGTATCTTCAGAATGTCGGTGAAGAACATTTTGTCGCTGAGGAGGTACTTGCGGCTGCGTATTATGCGTATGCCATGAAATGTGGTAATCGCTTTGTGAGTCGCTGGTTTGAGTTCAGTCTGAATGTGAACAATATCCTTTCTGCTTATATCTCACGTAAATATAAACTGGAAGTAGCTCCACGTATAGTGGGAGATACCGAGGTCTGTGAGCTGTTGAGAACATCGAATGCGCGTGATTTCGGCTTGGGTGAGCAGTTGGAGTATATGGAAGACTTGCAACGTATTGCAGAAATGGATGAACTGGTGGAACGGGAAAAGAAAACAGATTTGCTGGCTTGGAAATGGCTGGAAGACGAGTCGTTTTTCAATTATTTCACGGTAGAGCGTCTGTTTGTCTTCTTGTTACAGCTGGAGATGATTGAACGCTGGATTTCACTGGATAAAGAAAAGGGAAGAGAACTGTTCCGTCAGATGATTCAGCATTTGAAGGAAGAAGTACAGATTCCGGAAGAGTTTAGAAAATAGTAAAAATAAAATAGAATGGCAACAAAAGGAACTGTGATAGGCGTAATCGCCAATATGGTTACATTGACAGTCGACGGTCCGGTGGCACAGAATGAAATCTGTTACATTTCGACCGGAGGCGACCGCCTGATGGCTGAGGTCATCAAAGTGGTGGGCAAAAATGTGTATGTACAGGTTTTTGAAAGTACACGTGGACTGAAAGTGGGTGCGGAAGCCGAATTTACGGGCCACATGCTGGAAGTGACATTGGGACCGGGCATGCTTTCGAAGAACTATGATGGCTTGCAGAATGACCTTGACAAGATGGAAGGGGTATTCTTGAAACGTGGCCAGTACACTTATCCGCTGGACAAGGAAAAGAAATGGTTATTCAAACCCATCGTGAATGTCGGTGATGAAGTGGGGCCTTCTGCCTGGTTGGGCGAAGTGGAAGAGAACCATCAGCCATTGAAGATTATGGTACCTTTCCAGCTTCAGGGCACTTATAAGGTGAAATCCATTGTAGCGGAAGGTGAATATACGATAGAAGATACAGTCGCAGTCTTGACGGATGCAGAAGGCAACGAGATTCCGGTGAATATGATTCAGAAATGGCCGGTGAAGAAGGCGATGACCAATTATAAAGAGAAGCCGCGTCCCTATAAACTGCTGGAAACGGGTGTACGTGTCATTGATACGATGAACCCGATTGTAGAGGGAGGTACGGGATTTATTCCGGGACCGTTTGGTACAGGAAAGACGGTGCTTCAGCACGCTATTTCCAAACAGGCCGAAGCGGATATCGTGATTATCGCAGCTTGTGGTGAACGTGCCAACGAGGTGGTGGAAATCTTTACAGAGTTCCCGGAACTGGTAGACCCGCATACAGGAAGAAAGCTGATGGAACGTACCATTATCGTGGCCAACACTTCCAACATGCCGGTAGCTGCCCGTGAAGCTTCTGTGTACACGGCCATGACGATGGCTGAATTTTATCGTGCCATGGGACTGAAGGTCTTGCTGATGGCCGACTCTACTTCTCGTTGGGCACAGGCTCTGCGTGAGATGTCCAACCGTATGGAGGAACTTCCCGGACCGGATGCGTTCCCGATGGACCTTTCTGCCATTATCTCCAACTTCTATGGTCGTGCGGGCTATGTACATCTGAACAATGGACAGACGGGTTCCATTACTTTTATCGGTACGGTATCACCGGCCGGTGGTAACTTGAAGGAGCCGGTGACGGAAAACACGAAGAAGGTGGCCCGCTGTTTCTACGCTTTGGAACAGGAACGTGCCGACCGTAAGCGTTATCCGGCCGTAAACCCGATTGATTCTTATTCAAAGTATCTGGAATATCCTGAATTTGAGTCCTATATCACAGAACATATCAATGGAGAATGGATTGGCAAGGTGACAGAACTGAAGACGCGTCTGTTGCGTGGTAAGGAAATCGCCGAGCAGATTAACATCTTGGGTGATGATGGTGTGCCGGTGGAATATCACGTGATTTTCTGGAAATCAGAACTGACTGACTTTGTGATTTTGCAGCAGGATGCGTTTGATGAAGTGGATGCAGTGACTCCGATGGAACGTCAGGAGGAAATCGTGAATATGGTGATTGATATTTGCCATACGGATTTCAGCTTCGACAATTTTGTGGAAGTGATGGACTACTTCAAGAAGATGATCAATATCTGCAAGCAGATGAACTATTCACCGTTCCGCTCTCCGCAGTACACGGAGTTCCGGAAACAGTTGCAGGAACTGGTGGATGAACGAAAAGTAAAATAAGTGAAATCAATAAATGGGTAGAAAATGGCGACAAAAGCTTTTCAAAAAATATATACAAAAATTAGCCAGATAACCAAGGCCACTTGTTCGCTGAAAGCGACGGGGGTAGGTTATGATGAACTGGCTATGGTGAACGGCAAGCTGGCGCAGGTGGTGAAGATTGCCGGAGATGAAGTGACCCTGCAGGTTTTTGAAGGTACGGAAGGTATTCCGACCAATGCAGAGGTCGTTTTCTTGGGCAAGTCTCCTACACTGAAAGTGAGCGAGCAGCTGGCCGGACGTTTTTTCAATGCTTTCGGTGAACCGATTGACGGAGGACCGGAGGTGGAAGGTACGGAAGTGGAAATCGGTGGTCCATCGGTGAATCCGGTCCGTCGTAAACAGCCTTCAGAGCTGATTGCAACGGGTATTGCCGGTATCGACCTGAACAATACGCTGGTGTCCGGACAGAAGATTCCGTTCTTTGCCGACCCGGACCAGCCTTTCAACCAGGTAATGGCCAATGTGGCTTTGCGTGCGCAGACCGATAAGATTATTTTGGGTGGTATGGGTATGACGAATGATGACTACCTTTATTTTAAGAATGTATTCTCGAACGCAGGTGCTCTCGACCGTATCATCAGTTTTGTGAATACTACGGAGAATCCGCCGGTAGAACGTCTGTTGATTCCGGATATGGCACTGACTGCGGCCGAATATTTTGCAGTGGAGCACAATGAAAAGGTATTGGTGCTGCTGACGGATATGACTTCGTATGCCGATGCGTTGGCTATCGTGTCCAACCGTATGGACCAGATTCCTTCGAAGGATTCTATGCCGGGTTCACTCTATTCCGACTTGGCGAAGATTTACGAAAAAGCTGTACAGTTCCCGAGTGGAGGGTCTATTACGATTATTGCGGTGACCACCCTTTCCGGAGGAGATATTACACATGCAGTGCCGGATAATACAGGTTACATCACGGAAGGTCAGCTCTTCTTGCGTCGTGACAGTGACATCGGTAAGGTAATTGTCGATCCGTTCCGTTCCTTGTCACGTTTGAAACAGCTGGTAAGCGGTAAGAAGACCCGTAAGGATCATCCGCAGGTGATGAATGCCGCCGTACGTCTGTATGCCGATGCGGCCAATGCCAAGACCAAGATGGAAAACGGTTTCGACCTGACCAATTACGATGAACGTGCGCTGGCTTTTGCCAAGGATTATGCCAACCAGTTGCTGGCCATCGATGTGAACCTGAACACAACCGAAATGTTGGATGTGACTTGGGGACTGTTCCGGAAATATTTCAAGCCGGAAGAGGTGAACATCAAGAAAGAATTCGTAGATCAGTATTGGAAGAAATAAAAATATAAGACTTTAAAATGGCAATAAAATTTCAGTATAACAAGACCTCTTTGCAACAGCTTGAAAAGCAGCTGAAGGTCCGTGTGCGTACGCTCCCTATTATTAAGAATAAGGAGAGTGCTTTGCGCATGGAAGTGAAACGCTGCAAGGAAGAAGCTGCCGGACTGGAGGAACGACTGGAAGCACAAATTTCCTCATACGACCACATGCATGCCCTCTGGAATGAGTTTGATGCCTCATTGGTAAGGGTAAAAGATGTGCATCTGGGTGTGCGGAAGATTGCAGGCGTACGTGTTCCGTTGCTGGATGAGGTGGAGTTTGATATCCGGCCATTTAGCTTATTCTGTAGCCCGAAGTGGTATGCCGACGGTATTCATTTGTTGAAGAAACTTGCCGAAACAGCCATCGAAAGAGAGTTTACGCTTGCCAAACTCGATTTGTTGGAACATGCACGAAAGAAAACCACTCAGAAGGTGAACTTGTTTGAAAAGGTGCAGATACCGGGTTATCAGGATGCGCTGCGGAAAATCAAACGCTTTATGGAAGATGAGGAGAACTTGTCAAAATCCTCTCAGAAGATTTTGAAGTCTATTCAGGAGAAAAGAAAGGAGGCGGAAGTATGATTGCAAAAATGACAAAGGTTACTTTTTTGGTGTACCATAAAGAGTATGATTGTTTTTTGAAAAGTATCCGTGACCTGGGAGTCGTACATGTGGTGACAAAGGCGCAGGGAGGAGCCGAAAACGCTTCCTTGCAGGAGAGTATCCGCTTGTCGGCCCGGTATGCTTCTGCCATCAAATTGTTGCAGGGGATGGGGGTGCCTTCTGCTGAAGCCCGTGAAGGGGATGCGGATAGCGGAGAACAGGCCTTGCAGCAAATGGAAGAATTGCTTCATCAGTCGCAGCAACTTGCTCATCGTCTTCAGGCGGTAGAAAAAGAGGCGACTGCATTGGAACCATGGGGCGATTTTGACCCTCAAAATATTTCCCGCTTACAGGCAGCCGGTTATCAGACAGGTTTTTATATCTGTTCGGAAAAACAGTTCAAGCCGGAGTGGACGGACTTGTATCATGCTACAATCATTAACCGGATTGGTTCGAAAATTTATTTTGTGACGATTACGAAAGGTGATGCTGTGCCGGAACTGGAAGTTGAAACAGCCAAGTTGCCGGAAAGTTCGCTTTCTGTTCTGCAACAAACCGTGACCGATTTGAAGGAACAGCAAGAAACGCTCCAAAATAAATTGAAGGAACTGGCTGAAACCGTAATTCCTGATTTACAGGCAGCCCAACACCGGGTACATTCGCAGATTGAGTTCTCGAAGGTAGTATTGAGTACCGATGCCTTGGCCGACAATAAGTTGATGTTGCTGGAGGGATGGATTCCGACGGAGCAAGTACCGGAAATGACCGAATATCTCCGTTCGCAGGAAGTCTATTATGAGACAGCGGCCCCTGTACCGGGGGATGATGTACCAATTCTATTGGAAAACAAAGGTTTTTTCCGGTTATTCGAACCGATCATGCGGCTGTATATGTTGCCGAAATACAACGAACTGGACTTGACGCCGTTCTTTGCTCCGTTCTTTATGCTGTTCTTCGGTCTCTGCCTGGGAGATTCCGGATATGGCTTGTTTATGTTGCTGGCCGTCACATTGTATCGCTTGTTTGCCAAGAAGCTGAGTGCATCCATGAAGCCGATTCTGACTTTGGTGCAGATTCTGGGTGCTTCGACCATGGTGTGCGGTCTGCTGACGGGTACCTGTTTCGGATTTAATCTTTATGACATCCAACTGCCACTTTTCCAGACCTTGAAAGAATCCATTTCGCTGGACAACCAGCAGATGTTCAATCTTTCACTGATTCTGGGTGGAGTACAGATTATTTTCGGTATGGTTCTGAAAGCTGTTAATCAGACTATTCAGTTTGGCGTGAAATATGCCATCTCCACTATCGGATGGATTTTGATTCTGGTCAGTACGGCGGTCGCTTTTGCGGCTCCGGGCGTAATGGAAATGGGAGGTACACTGCATTTGGTCTTTTTGGGTATTGGCGTGCTGATGGCTTATCTGTACAATAGTCCGGATAAGAATGTGTTTGTCAATATCGGTTTAGGGCTGTGGGACAGCTACAACATGGCTACCGGTTTGCTGGGTGATGTCTTGTCGTATGTCCGTCTGTTTGCCTTGGGGCTTTCCGGTGGTATTCTGGCCAGTGTATTCAACAGTCTGGCTGTCGGAATGAGCCCGGACAATGTGATTGCCGGTCCTATCGTCATGGTGCTGATATTTGTCATCGGCCATGCCATCAATATCTTTATGAATGTGTTGGGTGCCATGGTGCATCCGATGCGTCTGACCTTCGTGGAATTCTTCAAGAATGCCGGGTACGAAGGAGGAGGAAAGGAGTATAAACCTTTCAAGAATTAATATAACAAAGTAATTAAAAACTAAAAAACAAATAATTATGGAAATGAATCTTTTGATTGCCTACATTGGCATCGCGATTATGGTTGGTTTGTCAGGTATCGGTAGTGCGTATGGTGTAACCATTGCAGGTAACGCATCCATCGGTGCACTGAAAAAGAATGACAGTGCTTTTGGTAACTTCCTGGTATTGACTGCACTTCCAGGTACACAGGGTCTGTATGGTTTTGCCGGTTACTTTATGTTCCAAAGTATTTTTGGGGTATTGACTCCGGAGATTACAGCTATTCAGGCTTGTGCCGTATTGGGTTCAGGAATTGGTTTGGGACTGGTAGCCTTGTTCTCTGCTATCCGTCAGGGACAGGTTTGCGCCAACGGTATTGCAGCCATCGGTCAGGGACACAATGTGTTTGGTAACACTTTGATTTTGGCTGTATTCCCTGAATTGTATGCCATCGTAGCTTTGGCTGCTACCTTCTTGATGGGTTCTGCCTTAGCCTAAAAATTAGTTAATCATTACATTTCCCCGTGGTACGGTCTGACTGTATCACGGGGAAATTTTTTTGAAACTTCTGTTACATTTACAAATTTATTAATACGTTGATAATCATACTTCTATAATGTATTTAGCTGGAGGAAATAGGTAGAATCCTTGCTGTAGCCATAAAAAATTTCGTTTTTTTCTTCCGTTTCAATATTTTTTGTATCTTCGCGATTGATTTAGAAGATATTAAAGACGATGATGAAACAGCTACTAACACCTGATTATATTTTCGAATCTAGTTGGGAAGTATGTAATAAAGTGGGTGGCATCTACACTGTATTGTCTACAAGAGCAAAAACCTTGCAGAATACTTTCCCTGATCGAATCTTTTTTATAGGGCCAGATGTCTGGCTGGGTAAAGAGAATCCTCTGTTTGTGGAGGAACCGAAACTTCTTCAGGCATGGAGGGAACATGCAATCAAAAAAGATGGGTTGAATATTCGTGTGGGACGATGGAATGTCCCTGGAAACCCCATTGCAATTCTAGTGGATTTTACTCCTTTTTATAAGGACAAAAATGATATCTATACGCAAGCATGGCTTGACTTCCACGTAGACTCTCTGCATGCTTATGGGGATTATGATGAAGCTTCCATGTTCTCATACGCAGCCGGGAAAGTCGCCGAAAGTTTCTATAGGTATAATCTGACAATGACCGATAAGGTGATTTATCAGGCCCATGAATGGATGACAGGACTGGGGGCACTCTATCTGCAGAAACATGTACCGGAAATAGCCACAATCTTTACTACACACGCAACAACCATCGGACGTTCCATTGCCGGGAACAATAAACCTCTCTATGATTACTTATTCGCTTATAACGGTGACCAGATGGCCCGTGAACTGAATGTGGAGTCTAAACATTCCATTGAGAAGCAGACAGCGCATTTTGTGGATTGTTTTACGACGGTCAGCGACATAACGAACAATGAATGTAAGGAATTACTGGAGAAGGAAGCTGATGTGGTGTTGATGAACGGTTTTGAGGACGATTTCGTTCCGAAAGGTGAAATGTTCGGGAAAAAACGGAAATATGCAAGAGCCTTGCTTTTGAACTTGGCCAACAAGCTGTTGGGTTCCCATTTGGATGATGACACCTTGATTGTGGCCACCAGCGGACGCTATGAGTTTAAGAATAAAGGTATCAATGTGTATTTGGAAGCCTTGAACCGTTTGACACGTGAAAAGAACCTGACGCGTGAAGTGTTGGCCTTTGTCAATGTACCGGGTTGGGTAGGCGAGGCGCGTGAAGACCTGAAGCAGCGTCTGGAAAGTGACAAAGAATATGATACTCCATTGGAATGTCCTTTTATTACGCATTGGTTGCATAATATGAGTCACGACCAGGTGTTGGATATGCTGAAGTACCTGAATATGTCCAATGCGGCCGATTCAAAAGTGAAAGTCATTTTTGTGCCTTGTTATTTGAACGGGAAGGATGGCATCCTGAACGAAGGCTATTATGATCTGGTGATTGGAGCGGACATGAGTGTCTATCCTTCTTATTATGAACCTTGGGGATATACTCCGTTGGAAAGTGTGGCATTCAAGGTACCTGCCATCACTACGGATTTGGCCGGATTTGGCTTGTGGGTAAATTCCTTGAAAGGGCGTCCAGGAACATTGCAGGACGGAGTAAAAGTGATTCACCGTACCGATTACAATTATTCAGAAGTGGCAGATGTGATTCGGGATACTATTACGGAATTCTCTAACCTGCCGGAGTCTGAAGTTGAAGTGATTCGTGAAAACGCGTCTAAAATTGCGGAGAAAGCATTATGGAAACATTTTATCCGCTATTATTATGAAGCGTATGACATCGCTTTGCGTAAGGCAAAAGAACGTTGCACCTCTTATAAAAAATGAACTATATAAAAAATTAGTGATATGAAAGTCAAGACAAACTATGCTAATTCTCCCGTGTGGAGGGAAATTAATGTGAAATCCCGTATTCCGGAATCATTGAAGATGCTGGAAGTGATGGCTCGCAACATTTGGTGGGCATGGAATGACGATGCTACCGATATGTTCAAAGAACTGGATCCGGAATTATGGCGCGCTGTAGGGCAGAATCCGGTTGCCTTATTGGAACGCTTGAACTACGAGAAACTCGAAGCATTGTCTGTAGATAAGGAAATGCTGGGCAAGATTAATGCTATTTATGATAGATTCACCGAATATATGTCTGCAAAACCGGATAAAAGTCGTCCGTCTGTCGCTTACTTCTGTATGGAGTATGGCCTGACTCACGTACTGAAAATCTATTCCGGTGGTCTGGGTATCTTGGCCGGTGACTACCTGAAAGAGGCTTCAGACAGCAACGTAGACATGTGTGGTGTCGGTTTCCTGTACCGTTACGGTTATTTCACTCAGAGCCTTTCAATGGACGGACAGCAGATTGCCAACTACGAGGCACAGAACTTCGGTAGCCTGCCGTTGGAACGTGTGAAAGATGAAAATGACCACCCGATGGTATTGGATGTACCGTATTTGAACTATTACGTACATGCATACGTATGGAGAGTCAATGTGGGTCGTGTACCTTTGTACTTGCTGGATACTGATAATGAAATGAACAGCGAATTCGACCGTTCCATCACTCATCAGCTGTATGGTGGTGACTGGGAAAACCGTTTGAAACAGGAAATCCTCCTGGGTATCGGTGGTGTGCTGCTGTTGAAGAAACTGGGCATTAAGAAAGATGTATATCATTGCAACGAAGGACATGCTGCATTGTGTAACGTACAGCGTCTGTGTGATTACGTGGAAAGCGGTATGACATTCGATGAAGCATTGGAAGTGGTTCGTGCTTCTTCTCTGTATACTGTACATACTCCGGTTCCGGCTGGACACGATTACTTCGATGAAGGCCTGTTCGGCAAATACATGGGCGGTTATCCGCAGCGTATGGGCATCAGCTGGCAGGATTTGATGGACTTGGGACGTATCAATCCGGGTGACCCGAATGAACGTTTCTGTATGTCTACCTTTGCTTGCAACACTTGCCAGGAAGTGAACGGTGTAAGTTGGTTGCACGGAAAAGTTTCTCAGGAAATGTTCTCAGGTATCTGGAAAGGTTACTTCCCGGAAGAAAACCACGTAGGATATGTTACCAACGGTGTTCATTTCCCTACTTGGTGTGCTTCTGAATGGAAAGCATTGTACAACAAATATTTTGACAAGAACTTCATGCACGACCAGTCTAATCCGAAGATTTGGGAACGTATCTACAATGTGCCCGATGAAGAAATCTGGAAGACCCGTGTGGCTTTGAAGAACAAATTGATCAATTATATCCGCGACCAGTTCCGTGACACATGGTTGAAGAACCAGCGTGATCCGTCGCGTGTAGTCTCTTTGATGGATAAGATTAATCCGAATGCTTTGTTGATTGGTTTTGCCCGTCGTTTTGCCACTTACAAACGTGCACACTTGTTGTTTACTGATTTGGACCGCTTGTCTAAGATTGTTAACAATCCTGATTATCCGGTGCAGTTCCTGTTTGCAGGTAAGGCTCACCCGCACGATGGTGCCGGTCAGGGATTGATCAAGAAGATTGTAGAAATCTCTAACCGTCCGGAATTCCTGGGTAAGATTATTTTCTTGGAAAACTACGATATGAAGCTGGCTCGTCGTCTGGTTTCTGGTGTAGATATCTGGATGAACACTCCGACACGTCCGTTGGAAGCTTCCGGTACATCTGGTGAAAAAGCCTTGATGAACGGTGTAGTTAACTTCTCTGTATTGGACGGATGGTGGCTGGAAGGCTATCGTGAAGGTGCCGGATGGGCATTGACCGAGAAGCGTACTTACCAGAACCAGGAACACCAAGACCAGTTGGATGCAGCTACTATCTACAGTATTCTGGAAACAGAAATCCTGCCGTTGTATTATGCTAGAAATAAGAAAGGTTATTCTGAAGGCTGGGTAAGAACGATCAAGAACTCTATCGCTCAGGTAGCTCCTCATTATACCATGAAACGTCAGCTGGATGACTACTTTACGAAATTCTATACCAAGGAAGCTACTCGTTATCATGCATTGGAAGCCAACAACTATGAAGAAGTGAAGAAAATTGCTGCATGGAAGGAAGAAGTGGCTGCCAAGTGGGACGAAATTCAGGTGGTTTCATTCAACAAATGTCAGGATTTGTGCAACGGTAACGTAGAAAGCGGTAAGGATTATAAACTGACTTGCGTAATTGATGAAAAGGGTCTGGACGATGCCATCGGTGTAGAACAGGTAGTTACTTACACCAATGCGGAAGGACGCGAATACATCTATGCGGTCAATCCGATGAAGATGGTGAAACGTGAAGGCAATCTGTTCACCTTCGAAATGATAGCCGGTTTGTCGAACGCGGGTAGCTTTAAGGTAGCTTACCGTATGTTCCCGAAGAACGACGCGCTGCCTCATCGCCAGGACTTCTGCTATGTACGTTGGTTCAATGAATAATAACTGTTTATTCAGATAATTATAAGCCATTCCGGATGCCTTACAAGGTCTGGAATGGCTTTTTTTGTTTTTAAATGACAGGCCATGAAAATATTGATTGTAGAAGACGATGCGGATCTTCGTGAAATCACGACTCGGTCGCTGGAAAAGGAACGTTATGTGGTATCGCAGGCACCCGATTATAAGACCGCTTTGCGCAAGGTAGAAGATTATGACTACGACTGCATCTTGCTGGACATCATGTTGCCCGATGGTTGCGGGCTTGATTTGCTGGAAGAACTGCAGGCTATGGGCAAGCGTACTAATGTGATTATTCTCTCGGCCAAGGATTCGTTGGAGGATAAGGTGAAAGGACTGGACTTGGGTGCAGACGATTATTTGCCAAAGCCTTATCACCTGGCCGAACTGCATGCCCGGTTGAAAAGCCTTTTCCGTCGTAACCAGCGCGAAGGAGAGAAGAAGGTGGTGTATGGTAATGTGGAAATTATTCCCGACCATTTTAAAGTCATTGTGGGGGGAAAGGAAATCGACTTGAACCGGAAGGAATACGATATTCTGCTTTATTTCATGTTACGTCCCGGACGGTTGGTGAACAAGACCACGTTGGCCGAATCGGTATGGGGAGACCATATCGATCAGGTGGATAATTTTGACTTTATTTATGCCCAAATCAAGAACCTGCGCAAGCACTTGAAAGATGCGGGAGCCACGGTCGAGTTGAAAGCCGTATATGGTATCGGATATAAACTGGTAGAAGGATGAAACTGTTTCATTTGGTCATGTGGCGCATGTCCGCCATTCTGGTAGTCATCCTGACGTGCTGGGCCGTGCTATTCTATCTGGCCGTCATGGAGGAGGTGAACGACGAAGTGGATGATTCCCTGAGTGACTATGCGGAATCGCTGATAATCCGTTCGCTGTCGGGCGAAGAAATGCCTGCCACCAACAACGGCTCGAACAACCAGTATTTCCTCTATGACGTAAGTGCAGAATATGCGGCCTCGTATCCGAAAATCTCCTATCGGGATGAAATGGTGTATATTACGGCAAAAGGCGAGACCGAGCCAGCCCGGATTCTGATGACCATCTTCCAAAAGGATGACGGGGGATACATGGAACTGGTGGTTTACACGCCTACCATCGAGAAGTACGATCTTCAGCGGGCCATTCTGGGATGGATTGTCTTCCTGTATGTCCTTTTGCTGCTGATGATTCTGGCCGTCAATGCCTGGGTGTTCTATCGTAACATGCGCCCATTGTACACTTTGTTGAAATGGCTGGAAAACTATCGGTTGGGAAGCAAACGGGAACCGCTTGACGAGTCATTGCGGATTGTGGAATTCCGGAAGCTGAATGAAGCGGCAAACTTATTTTCGGAGCGCAGTGAGCAGCTCTATGAGCAACAGAAACTGTTTATCGGAAATGCTTCCCATGAGATGCAGACTCCACTGGCCATCTGTCGCAACCGCCTGGAGATGCTGATGGAGGATGACACGCTGACCGAGAAGCAGCTTTCGGAACTGATGAAAACCCACCGCACACTGGAGAACCTGACCCGCCTGAACAAGTCGCTGCTGCTTTTGTGCAAGATTGAGAACCGCCAGTTTACGGATGTGAAGCCGATATGTCTGAATGAATTGCTGCTGCACTATCTGGACGATTACAAGGAAGTCTACGCATACCGCCGTGTGCAGGTAAATGTGCGTGTAGAAGATTGTTTCCGACTGGAGATGAGCGAGTCGTTGGCCACAGTCCTGCTGACCAATCTGTTGAAGAATGCGTTTGTGCATACAAGTGAAGGAGGCATAATCGAACTCACTTTCACCGCCTCTTCTTTTGAAATCCGCAATACCGGAGAAGCCCCTTTGGACAAAGACCACATCTTCGAACGTTTCTATAAGGAAGGGAAGAAAGAAGGTTCCACAGGACTTGGCCTGGCTCTGGTAGATTCCATTTGTAAGGCTTATCGGCTCCGTCTGTCCTATCGGTTTGAGGACGGAATGCATATCTTCACGATTATTTCTTGATTTTTTGTCGGAAAAAGGTGATTCTTCAGAATCTTTTCAGAATTGCCTCTCATCTTTGCAGTACAATAAATCATTAAAGTATTCATCCTAAAAAAATAGACATTATGAAAAAGTTAGTTTTCCTGCTCGTGTGCGTGTTCACTGTATCAACCGTGGCAATGGCCGACAACGAAAAACCTATCCAGGTAGGGCAGTTGCCAACCAAGGCCCAGACCTTCATCACTACCTACTTTAAAGGTAAAAAAGTGGCTTTGGCCAAACAAGACAGTGATTTGTTCAGCAAATCGTACGATGTGATTTTCACCAATGGCGAGAAAGTGGAGTTTGATAAATCAGGCGAATGGACGGAAGTGAAATGCAAGTCGGCCATTCCTTCACAGATTATCCCTGCTGCCATCCGTACGTATGTGAAAACCAATTATCCGGATGCTTCCATCATCCAGATTGAACGCAAGCGCAATGAATATGAAGTGAAGCTCTCCAACCGTTGGGAGATTACCTTCGACAGCCAGATGCGCGTCATTGATATCGACGACTGATTCCAGACTATTTCTATGATATGCGGCCCGTTTCTCTGAGAAGAGGAGCGGGCTGTTTGTTTGATAAGGATTTTCGTAGTTTTTTACATCTTCTCCGCTAAATATTCCATTTCCTGCCCGGTTGGTTTTTTGTTATTTTGCCACAAAAGATTCTAATCACAGAAATACCATGAAAAATCATTCATTGTTTATCTACTTTATCTGCCTGGTGTCTGCCATGGGAGGTCTGCTCTTTGGGTATGACTGGGTGGTAATCGGAGGGGCCAAGCCCTTTTATGAAGTATATTTCGATATTGCCGGTGAGGAAGGCTTGCAGGCTTTGGCCATGAGTATCGCTCTGCTGGGTTGCCTGTTGGGAGCCACTATGGCTGGTTTCCTGGCCGACCGTTACGGACGGAAGAAATTACTGGTCCTGTCGGCATTGATCTTTTTTGTCTCTTCCTGGGCTACGGGAGCTTCCACGACTCTTCCTGCTTTTATTGTGGCACGGCTGGTAGGAGGAATGGCCATCGGACTGGCTGCCGATCTTTCCCCCATGTATATTGCGGAAGTAGCTCCTGCACGGATTCGGGGGAAGCTGGTAACCTTGAACCAGCTGACCATCGTACTGGGAATTTTGGGAGCGCAGATTATCAACGTATTGATTGCCGAACCGGTACCGGAAGGATTCCTTGCGACTGATATCCTGAATTCCTGGAACGGGCAAACCGGATGGCGTTGGATGTTCTGGGCCGTGTGTGTGCCTTCGGGAGTCTTCTTCTTGCTGGCCTTGTTCATTCCCGAAAGTCCGCGCTGGCTGGCAAGTGCGAATCGTCTGGAGCAGGCCCGGAAGGTACTTCGTGCCATTGGGGGAGAAGATTATGCCGAGCGTGAAGTGGCAAGCTATACGCGTGCAAGCGTCTCCGCACAGGAAGGAAAAGGAGGCCTGTCATTGCTTTTCTCCCCTCAGATGCGGAATGTGCTTCTAATCGGTATTGTGGTAGCCATGTTCCAGCAGTGGAGTGGTACGAACGTCATCTTCAACTATGCGCAGGAAATATTCCAAGCAGCAGGCTATGGCATTTCCGATGTGCTGATGAACATTGTCGTGACGGGAATCGCCAACCTGGTCTTTACGTTTGTAGCCATCTATACCGTCGACCGTCTGGGCCGGAAGACCCTGATGCTGACAGGCTCTATCGGACTGGCCGGTATCTATACTTTACTCGGACTGAGTTATTTCTTTGAATTCAAGGGTGTCCTGATGATTGTGTTTGTGGTGCTGGCCATCGGTTTCTATGCCATGTCGCTGGGACCGGTCACCTGGGTACTCCTCTCCGAAATCTTTCCGAACAAGGTGCGTGGAGTGGCCATGGCGGTATGTACGGCTGCCTTGTGGATTGCTTCCTTCCTCCTGACTTACACCTTCCCGTTCCTGAACTCCGGACTGGGTACAGGCGGTACGTTCCTGCTCTATGCCATAATCTGTTTCTGTGGCTTCCTGTTTGTATGGCGCCGTATTCCGGAAACAAAAGGCAAGTCGTTGGAGGAACTGGAAAAAGAACTGATGAAATAAACTGGTAAAAACAAATCAAGACATAATTAACCTATCATGGAAAAAATAACAGAATATTTGATTCAAAGTACGGTACATACTTCCGAGGTGAGAGCGTGGGAAGAAACCGTCATGTTGCCTACCTACGGCATTGGTAAAGAGGAAAAGAATCCGATTTTTCTCGAAAAACGGGTTTATCAGGGAAGTTCCGGTGCGGTGTATCCTTATCCGGTCATAGAGAAGATTGAAGACGAGAAGCACGACCGTCCCTGGCGGGCTTTCTTTCTCGAAAATGAATATATCAAGCTGATGATTCTCCCGGAGCTGGGCGGACGCATCCAGATGGCATACGACAAAGTGAAAAAACGTCATTTTGTCTATTATAACCAGGTCATCAAACCGGCGCTGGTAGGGTTGACCGGCCCGTGGATTTCCGGAGGTATTGAGTTCAACTGGCCACAGCACCATCGTCCCAGCACCTTCCTGCCTACCGACTGCATGATTGAGGAGTTTCCCGATGGCAGTAAGACCGTATGGTGCAGCGAAGTGGAACGCATGTTCCGTACCAAAGGTATGGCAGGTTTCACGCTTTACCCGGGAAAAGCATACGTCGAAATCAAGGCGAAGGTCTATAACCGTACACCGTTTCCACAGACCTTCCTGTGGTGGGCCAATCCGGCAGTGGTGGTGAATAAAGACTATTATTCCGTCTTCCCGCCCGATGTGAATGCCGTGTTCGACCATGGCAAGCGTGCGGTGTCCACTTTCCCCATTGCGACAGGAGAATATTATAAGGTGGATTATTCCGCCGGAGTTGACATCTCACGTTACAAAAATATTCCGGTGCCGACGTCTTACATGGCCATCAATTCGAAATTCGATTTTGTAGGAGGTTATGATGAACACGTAGAAGCGGGTTTGCTGCACGTGGCCGACCATCATGTGAATGCCGGAAAGAAACAATGGACTTGGGGTAACGGCGATTTTGGACAAGCCTGGGACCGTAACCTGACCGATGAGGACGGGCCTTATATTGAACTGATGACGGGTATGTATTGCGATAACCAGCCCGATTTTGCCTGGTTGCAGCCTTATGAAGAAAAGTCCTGGGTACAGTATTTCATGCCTTATCAGAAGGTAGGAATGGTGAAAAATGCCACCCGTGATGCCCTGATCAATCTGCAGCCTGTGGACGACGGACACATGAAGGTGATTCTGTACACCACGGCCGCTCATGCTGCGGTGCGCGTCCTGCTGACCCATGCCGTCAGCGGAAAGGTGTATCTGGATGCGCAGACCGCCGTGTCACCGGCCAATGCCTATACCGAGACGGTGGCATGCGATACACAGAAGCTGGAAGAACTGAAGCTGACCGTACTCGATGAAAAAGGCAAGGTGCTGGTGAGCTATCAGGCTGCCAAACCTGAAATCAAGCCTATTCCGGAGCCGGCCAAAGCGGCACTGGACCCGAAGAAGATTGCCAGTATGGAGCAACTTTTCCTTACGGGACAGCACCTGGAGCAATACCGTCATGCCACTTATTCGCCGATGGATTATTACATGGAAGCCTTGAGTCGTGACGAAAGCGATATCCGTTGCAACAATGCCGTGGGATTGCTTCTCATGCGTCACGGACGTTTTGCCGAAGCGCAGAAATATTTCGACCGGGCCATCAAGACGCAGACCGAACGTAATCCGAACCCTTACGACGGCGAGCCTTACTACAACCTGGGCTGGAGCAAGAAAATACAGGGCGATATGGACGGGGCATACGATGCTTTCTTCAAGGCTACCTGGAATGCGGCCTGGCAGGATGCGGGCTATATGGGACTGGCACAGATTGACATGATGCGTGAAGACTATGCGAATGGCCTTGACCATATTGACCGTTCATTGTATCGCAACTGGCTGAACCACAAAGCTCGCCAGCTCAAGGTCTCTTTCCTTCGCAAGGTCGGTGACTGGACAAAGGCCCAGGCACTGATTGACGAATCACTGGCCATGGACAAGTTCAACATGGGATGCCGTTTTGAAGCTTATCTGATTTATACTCTGCAAGGAAATGCCGATGCAGCCGCTGCCGTCAAGGCCGAAATGAAGACTTTGATGCGCGGAGCCGTACACAGCTACCTGGAATATGCCATTGACTATGCTTCCGCAGGCATGTACACCGAAGCCATCGAACTGCTGTCGTTTGTGACCGAAGAGGCTGAGGCCACTTATCCGATGGTTTATTACGCATTGGGCTATTTCACTTCCAGACAGGGCCGGAAAGAAGAGGCTGCGGCTCTCTACCGGAAAGCCGAGACCATGTGTCCGGACTACTGTTTCCCGAACAAGCTGGAAGAGGTGCTGATGTTGCGCGACGCCATGGCTTTGAATCCGGAAGGAGCCAAAGCTCCGTATTATCTGGGCAATTTCTACTATGCAGCCCGCATCTACGACGAAGCGGTAGCCTGCTGGGAAAAATCGGCTTCCCTTGACGATACTTATCCCACAGTGCTGCGTAACCTTTCATTGGCTTACTACAACAAGCTGCACAATCCGCAGAAAGCCTTGGCTACACTGGAAAAGGCTTACAGCCTGGATACCAGCGACGGCCGCATGCTGATGGAACTCGACCAGTTGTACAAGAAACTCCGCTATCCGCACCGTCAGCGGCTGGATTTTCTGGAAGCCCATGCCGAGGCGGTAGCACAGCGCGATGATTTGTGCATCGAACGTATTACCCTCTATAACCAACTGGGAGAATACCAGAAGGCATACGACCTCATTAACTTCCGCAAGTTCCATCCGTGGGAAGGAGGAGAAGGAAAAGTCACCAGCCAGTATTTGCTTTGTCGCGTGGAATTGGCTAAGATTGCCATTCGGGAGGGCCGTTTTGCCGAAGCTGTCCGTTTGCTGAAAGAAACCGAAAAATATCCTGACAACTTGGGCGAAGGCAAGCTGTGCATGGCCGAAGAGAATGACATCCACTATTGGATGGGGTGTGCGTATGAAGGACTCGGCGAGGAAGCACTGGCCAAGGAATACTTTACGAAGGCCACTAAAGGATCTGCCGAACCGGCTATCGCTTTCTTCTACAACGACCAGCAGCCCGACAAGATTTTCTATCAGGGACTGGCATGGCGCAAGCTGGGGGAGGAAGACAAGGCCCGCAGCCGCTTCAACCGTCTGATCCGTCACGGCGAGCAACATTTGTTTGACAAAGTGAAGATTGATTATTTTGCCGTTTCACTTCCCGACCTGCTTATCTGGGACGATGACCTGAACGTGCGCAACCGGATTCATTGCAACCTGGTGATGGGAATGGGTTACCTCGGACTGGGGAAAAAGGAACTGGCTCATAAATTCCTGTCCGAAGTGATGCGCTTGGACATCAATCACCAGGCCGGAAAACAGCTGTTGGAGATGTGTGAGTCTATCCCTTCTTCTTCATCCGATATTCTTTAGGTGACATGTGCATATACTTGGTAAACACTTTTGAAAAATAGTAAGGGTCATTAAAGGCAAGTTCAAACGCAATCTCTTTTGCTTTCTTGTCGGTAAAATCCAAAAGCTGGCATGCCTTCTGAATTTTCAGCTGATTGAAATAGTTGATGGGAGACATGCCAGCCTTTTGTGTAAAAAGCGTACTGAGGTAGGTGGGCGAATAGTTCACGCTTTGGGCCATGTCGTCCAAGGTCAGCTGTTTGTCCAGATTGGCCTTCATATAGTTGATTACCCGCTGGATGGTGTCCTGCGGTTTAGGCTTGTTGATTTCACGGAACTGCGGAATGTATCGGAAAGAACCGAGCAGGTACCACAGGCAGAGGGTGATGTATTCCAGGTTTTCGATGCTGTAGCCCATCTCCAGGTTGACCAGAATCTCGTTGAACAGGCGGATGCGGTCGTTGAAACGGGCCGTGGGCGAGTCGTCGATGTAAGTGGTCCGGTTGAACAAGTCGGCAAACAGATGACTCTGTTCTCCGGTGAAATGAATCCAGTAGATACTCCAGGGGTGGCTGAGAGAAGCCGCATAGACATGAGGCGTGCCGGCTTCAATGATGAAAAAGTCGTTTTTCTTTACCAAGCATTTCCCTTTCCCGATGTTGTACCAGCCTTCTCCTTCGTGGCAGTAAATCAGGATGTGCTGCGGGCTGCCTTCCTTGCGCTCCCGGTAGTGTCCTTCGGCATGAGGATAGTATCCCACATCGGTCGGGTATAGCAGACGTGTCATCGGGTTCTCTTTCATGCGTAGAAGATTCTCCTGAGGGATGACAATGGCTTTTTCGTTGGGAAATCCGTCTTTTTTCTTTTCCATGGCATTTCTGTTTGTGAGAACAAAAATAGGTATTTATTTGAATTCGTGATCAGTTCTTGGGGTAGATTTTTTGAGGAAATGATTGTCCTGGAATCGAAAGATATTACATCCTTTTGCGAAAATACCACATTCAGAGATAATGGTTTATGTGTAATTTTGTCGGTTGTAAAAGTGTTTGTCAACTCAAAATTCGATAATATGAAAACAGCCGCATTACTCTCACTTACTTTACTCTGTTTTTCTTGCAGTCAGCAGACTGACAAGATTGATTTGTCTGGCTCATGGACTTTCTCTACCGATAGTCTGGACTGGAGCCGGACGATTGAACTGCCGGGCTCGATGGCTTCCAACGGGTTGGGCGACGACATTGCCGTGAGTACCGACTGGACAGGAGGTATCGTAGATTCTTCTTATTTCTTCAAGCCTTTGTATGCCAAATACCGTGAACCCGGAAATATCAAAGTACCCTTCTGGCTTCAGCCGGTGAAATATTATAAAGGCAAGGCGTGGTATAAAAAAGAAGTCGTGATTCCGGATGATTGGGCCGGAAAGGACATTTCTCTCTTCTTGGAACGTTGCCATTGGGAGAGCCGGCTGTATGTCGATGGAAAGCCAATCGGGATGCAGAATGCACTGGGTGCTCCCCACCGCTACGACCTGACGGGCAAACTTTCGGCCGGAAAGCATGTGCTGATGCTGTGTGTGGACAACCGGGTGAAGAACATTGATCCGGGAGAGAATTCGCACAGCATTTCCGACCACACGCAAGGAAACTGGAACGGAGTGGTGGGCGATATGTTCCTGGAAGTGAAACCGGAAGTCAATGTGGCATCCGTCAAGATTATGCCCGAGCGGCTGTCCAGAAAGGTCAGCGTGTCGGCTTCGTTAATGAACCGTTATGACAAAGAGGCCGCAGTGAAGCTGGAAATGGCAGTTGGCGAGGAAAAGATACAGCAGTCGTACACCCTGAAGCCGGGAATGAATCAGGTCACGATGTCACTGCCTCTGAAGGGAGATATCCAGTGCTGGGATGAGTTCTCTCCGGCATTGTACGACTTGAAACTGAGTGTGAAGGAGGAGGAGAGCGGGGAGACCGATGTCTATACCGACCGTTTTGGCTTCCGGGATGTGAAGGTGGCCGATGGGAAACTGACCATCAACGGCCGCCAACTCTTCCTGCGTGGAACGTTGGACTGTGCGGCATTTCCGAAGACCGGTTTCCCGCCTACGGACGTGGAGTCGTGGAAGAAGAATTTTGCGGTAATCAAAGCACACGGACTGAATCATGTGCGCTTTCATTCCTGGTGTCCGCCCGAAGCGGCTTTCGAGGCTGCCGACGAGATGGGACTGTATCTGGAGATAGAATGTTCCTCCTGGGCCAACCAGTCGACGACCATTGGCGACGGGGGTGACCTCGACCGCTTTATCTGGGAAGAAAGTGAACGCATCGTCCGGGAGTTTGGCAATCATCCTTCGTTCTGCATGATGATGTACGGCAACGAACCGGCCGGTGAAGGCAGCAATGCCTATCTGACGAATTTCGTGACGACTTGGAAGAAGCGCGACGCCCGCCGTTTGTACTGTTCAGGTGCCGGATGGCCCAATCTTCCGGTCAATGATTTCCTGAGCGATTCCACTCCCCGTATTCAGGCATGGGGACAAGGGGTGAACAGCATCATCAACGCACAGGCTCCCCGCACCGATTATGATTGGTCGGACTATATCGGGCGTTTCCAGCAACCGATGGTGAGCCACGAAATCGGGCAGTGGTGTGTGTACCCCAATTTCAAGGAAATGGCGAAATACGACGGCGTGATGCGTCCGCGTAATTTTGAAATCTTTCAGGAAACCCTGGCAGAAAACGGTATGGCAAATCTGGCCGACAGTTTCATGTTGGCTTCGGGCAAGCTGCAGGCTTTGTGTTACAAGGCCGATATTGAAGCTGCCTTGCGTACCAAAGATTTCGGCGGTTTCCAACTGCTGGGATTGTCGGATTTTCCCGGTCAGGGAACCGCGCTGGTGGGAGTGCTCGATGTGTTCTGGGAAGAAAAAGGCTATATTCGTCCGGAAGAATACCGTCGTTTCTGCAATACTACGGTGCCCTTACTCCGACTTCCGAAACTGATTTATACCAATCAGGAAACGCTGAAAGGCAGTCTGGAAGTGGCTCATTTCGGGGCGGCTCCCTTGCAGGAGACTTCTACTTCGTGGACGTTGAAGACAAAAGACGGAAAGGTGGTTGCTTCGGGTAAACTGGCACACCGTCCGGTAGGTATCGGCAACTGTATCCCGTTGGGACAGCTGGAGATTCCGTTGGATAAGGTAGCGGCTCCCTCCTGTCTGACCTTGGAGGCTACGCTGGGTGCTTATTCCAACAGCTGGCACATCTGGGTTTACCCGGCCGATGGACAGAAAGTGAACGGAGACGACCGGATTCTGATGACCGACCGGCTGGATGCGAAAGCCTTGCAACGCCTTCAGGAAGGAGGCAGCGTGTTGCTCTCCTTGCGGAAAGGCAGTTTGCCGGCCGAAGCAGGGGGAGAAGTACAGATAGGTTTCTCCAGCATCTTCTGGAATACAGCCTGGACCTTGGGACAGGCGCCGCACACGTTGGGCATCTTGTGTAATCCTGCCCATCCGGCGCTTTCGGAATTCCCTACGGAATACTACAGCGATTACCAGTGGTGGGATGCCATGAGCCATTCCGGTGCCATTGAAATCGCGAAGATTGACAAAGACCTGCATCCTATTGTGCGGGTTATCGACGACTGGTTCACCAACCGTCCGCTGGCCTTGCTCTTCGAGGCCAAGGTGAGCAAGGGCAAGTTGCTCGTGTCGGGTATTGATTTTTGGCAGGATATGAGTCAGCGCACGGAAGCCCGTCAGTTGCTCTACAGCCTGAAGAAGTACATGTGCAGCGACTGTTTCCAACCGGCGGAGGAAGTGGATGTGAAGGATTTGCGTATTTTGGACACAGGTAAACATCAAAAGTAACCAAAGAAACATCATTTTTTCCTGCAAACATCGGGGAGTCTTTCTACCTTTGTTTGCAGGATTTATTATGTGGATACCCAAACGATGAAAAACACGAAACAGCTTATTTTAGGATTGATTGCCTGCTGCTTGTCGGTATATGTACAGGCTCAGGTGTGGACCATGCAAGGAAAAGAGCAGGTCGCCCCCGGCACGTGGTGGTGCTTCCGCAATACGGTGACGCTCGACGAAACGCCCCGTTCGCTGGAATTGCGTCTGGCTGCCGATACGAAATACTGGCTCTGGGTGAACGGTGAACTGCAAGTGGCGGAAGGAGGATTGAAACGCGGCCCGAACCCTTCGGATACCTACTGTGATGTCATCACCTCGCTTCCCGCCCTGAAAGCCGGAAAGAATACCGTGGCCTTGCTGGTGTGGTACTTTGGGAAAGATGGTTTCAGCCATCGCAATTCTCCTACGGCAGGCATCAGCTTCTCCCTGTCCTGCGACGGCAAGGAGGTGGAACCCGACGAGGAATGGCTTGTCAGACTTCATCCGGCTTATTATGTGCCACAGGGCGAACAGCCCAATTATCGTCTGCCGGAGTCGAACATCGGCTTCGATGCAGCAAAAGACATTCCTTTCCAGTCGCCCGACTATGACGACAGGAAATGGCAGAAAGCCACCGAAATCTCGTTGAAGAAAACGGGTTGGAACCGCTTGGCCGACCGTCCGATACCGTTCTGGAAAGACTATGGCCTGAAACCCTATGCACGTACCGAAATGCAGGGCGATACCCTGTTGCGGGCTTATCTGCCTTACAATGCACAAGTCACTCCCTACATCCGTCTGAAGGCTCCGGCCGGCAAGTGCATCCGCATCCGTACGGACAACTATCGGGGCGGTTCGGCTCCCAATGTATTTGCGGAATATCGCACGCGGGAAGGCGAACAGGAGTTTGAATGTAAGGGCTGGATGAACGGCCACTATGTGCAGTATGAACTCCCCGAAGGAGTGGAGGTGCTCGACGTGAAGTACCGTGAAACAGGATACGATACTTCCTTTTCTGGCAGTTTCGCTTGCGACGACCCGATGCTGACCCGCTTGTGGGAGAAGGCCCAACGTACCCTCTACCTCACCATGCGCGACACGTACATGGATTGTCCCGACCGCGAGCGTGCCCAGTGGTGGGGCGACGTGGTGAACGAGCTGGGCGAGGCTTTCTATGCCCTCGATGAGAAAACCCATCTGCTCACCCGCAAGGGCATCCATGAGCTGATGGGATGGCAGCGGGCCGACGGCAGCATCTTTGCCCCTGTACCGGCCGGAAACTACAAGGACGAACTGCCCATGCAGATGCTGGCCAGTGTGAGCCATTATGGTTTCTGGACTTATTATATGGGTACGGGCGACCGTCAGACCATTCTCGACGTACTTCCGCGGGTAAAGAAATACATTCATGTGTGGAAAACGGATTCCCTAGGATTGGTCGTACCTCGTTCCGGCGGATGGACCTGGGGCGACTGGGGAGAGAACAAGGACATGACGTTGTTGTTCAATCTCTGGTATGTGATTGCCCTGAGGGGATATGAAGAGATGAGCCAATTGGCTGGTGAGACGGAAGAAGCCGCCTGGGCACACACTACTGCCGACCGCTTGCGGAAAGTGTTCCACCGCACGTTCTGGAACGGAAAGTATTACGTTTCTCCGGGTTATCAAGGAAAGCCCGACGACCGTGCGCAGGCGCTGGCCGTTGTGTCGGGTGTCTTGCCCGAAGAACTGTATCCGGTCATCCGTCCTTTCTTCTCCGAGTGGTATCACGCCAGTCCGTACATGGAGAAATACGTGCTGGAAGCTCTCTGCACGATGGGCTATTATCAGGACGCCCTGAACCGCATGAAGCTGCGTTACCGCGCCATGATAGAAAGTCCGCTGACCACTTTGTGGGAAGGCTGGGGCATCGGCAGTGAAGGTTTCGGGGGCGGTACCTACAATCACGCCTGGAGCGGTGGTCCGCTGACCATCCTTTCGCAGTACATTGCCGGTATAGAAACCGTGGAACCGGCCTTCCGGACTTTTCGGGTGGCTCCTCATCCGGCACACTTGAATTTCATCCGTACGCAAGTCCCCTTGTCGGGTGGCCGCCGCATCGTGCTGGAAATGGACAAGTCGGCTCACGGCGGAACCATGTATCTCCGGGTGCCGGAAGGCACGTCTGCCGAAGTGGAGCTTCCTGCCGAATTCCGTAGCTGGCGTGTGAACGGCGAACCGAAAAGTGAACGGAAGTTGAGGCTTTCTGCCGGAGAATGGCGGTTTGAGATGCAGGCAGATTAGGCTTGTTTTTGATGATATTTTGACGGCCGGGAGTGGAAGAAACTTCCGGCCTTTTTTATATAAACGCTGCTACATTAAGAGGAATATGTCTTTACGTTTTCTATGTTTCCCTGCCGGGAACCGTACGTTTCCCGGTGCGGAGCCGTATGTTTTCCGTAAGGGAAACGTAGGTTTCTGCCTGCGGAAACGTAAAAATCGACTGGAGGTTTTTGGATGAAGGACTTGAGGGTTTGGGGATAAGATTGGACAGATTCTTTTAAATGCAACTGTAGCTTTTTTCATGCTTAATCATTACATTTGCAAATATTGTACGCTATTGGAAAGATGGATAGCTGCAAGCAGAAATGAAGGAATTGTTGAATCTGTTCAGGGAGTTAGGGTATGGAATTGAATGACAAAATTATTATATACCAAACCATTGATGGACAAACATCCATTGAAGTGAAATTGGAGGACGAAACTGTATGGCTTTCTGCTAATCAGATGGCCACTCTGTTTGATCGGGATGAAAAGACTATAAGAAAACATATCAATAATGTCTTTTCCGAAGGTGAATTGGGAAAAGAGAACAACACGCATTTTTTGCGTGTTGATGGAGTGAAGCAACCTGTTGCCTTTTATTCTTTGGATGTGATTATTTCCATAGGATACCGCGTAAAAAGCCAACGAGGTACTCAGTTTCGTATATGGGCCAATAAGATTTTGAAAGACTATCTTGTAAAAGGCTATGTCGTCAACAAGGCTTTGACCGAACAGCGTTATACTGAATTGAAGCAATTGGTAACGGTCTTGGGCCGTACAGTCAAGGCACAGGAAGCACTGACATCGGAAGATGCACTCAATCTGGTGGAAGTGGTTTCCGATTACGCTTATGCTCTCGATACGTTAGACAGATACGATTACCAGCAACTGGCGGTAGAGCAGACCACTAACGAAATAAAGTTCCATGCTACCTACGAGGGAGCCATGCAGGCCATAGAAGAGCTGAAGGAAAAATTCGGTGGAAGTCAGTGGTTTGCCCATGAGAAGGATGATTCCTTTAAAAGTTCCATCGGGCAAATATACCAGACTTTTGGCGGGCAAGATCTTTACCCTTCTGTGGAGGAAAAAGCGGCTATGCTGCTTTATCTCGTCACGAAAAATCATTCGTTTAGTGATGGTAACAAACGTATTGCTGCCACCCTTTTCCTGTGGTTTATGGCTGGTAACGGTATTCTCTACAATCCGGATGGGAGTAAGCGCATTGCTGACAACACCCTTGTGGCTCTTACGCTGATGATTGCTGAGAGTCGTACAGAAGAAAAGGATATTATGGTGAAAGTAGTAGTCAATCTGATTAACAAGAACAACTATGAGTAAGGAGAATTATAGACGGATGGGTAATTATCCGAGAGGTGGATGTAAGGACTCGGGATTTGGGGGTGGAGGAACTTTGAAACTGCATCAACCGCAATGAAACGGGGGTTACAGACTCAATGACAACAATCTACGTCATTTTTATTGTTCAGATACTGACAAACGGTTATCTGACGAGACTACTGAGTTGTGGCATTACGCTCCCGTAGTACTTTATCAGGAATTCACGGATGAATTGAAACAGAAAGAAAACGAATAGAGAGATTTTATCCATCTTTCCCAAATTTGCAGTAACTTTGCCGCGCATTTTTGAAGAAGGTAAAAAAGATGGATCAAAGCGTGGATAAGAAACGGACCCGGAGCAACGAGATTGACATGCTCAACGGGCCGTTGTTCAAGAAAATTCTGGTGTTTGCCCTTCCGCTGGCGGCCAGCAGTCTGTTACAGGAACTTTTTAATTCGGTCGATGTGGCCGTGGTGGGGCACTTTGTGGGAAGTGAAGCCCTGGCAGCTGTGGGAAGTAATGCGCCCGTCATCGGGTTGCTCATCAATCTGTTCATGGGTATCTCCATGGGAGCCTGTGCCATTATTTCCAACCATATCGGTCAGCGGGACGACCGGAGCATACGTCATGCCATCAATACGGTGGAACTGGTGGCCCTGCTGAGCGGAATTTTTCTGCTGTTGTTGGGACAGGTGGCAGCTAAACCGATTCTGACATGGATGGGAACTCCTCCGAATGTATTGGATCAGGCTGTGACTTATCTGCGTATCTATTTCTTAGGCATGCCTTTCATCATGGCCTTCAACTTCGGGGCAGCGATTCTGCGAAGCATGGGCGATACCCGTCGTCCGCTGTATATTCTGGTCATCGCTGGAATCGTCAATACGTTGCTGAACCTGCTGTTCGTGCTTTGTTTCCACATGGGAGTGGCAGGTGTGGCCGTGGCCACAGGAATCTCCAATGCAGTGAGTGCAGCGCTGATTATTCGGTTGCTGTGCAAGGAAAAAGAGCCTTTCCGCCTGCATTTCAGTAAGATGAAGATTTATTCCACGGAGTTGAACCGTATGTTGCGTATCGGTGTGCCGGCGGGCTTGCAGGGGATGATTTTCTCCATTTCGAATGTGGTGGTACAGTCGTCCATCAACAGTTACGGAGCCGATGCGATTGCCGGTTCGGCAGCAGCCGTCAATTTTGAATACTATTGTTATTTTATCATCCAGGGATTCAATGGAGCCGCCATCAGTTTCATTGCACAGAACTATGGCGCTGGAAGAATGGACCGTGTACACCGGGTGTTCTGGATTTGCATGGGGTCGAGTCTGGCGTTCTGTGCGGCGTTCAACTGGCTTTTTGCCTGGCAGAGTGATTTCTTCCTGGGATTCTTTTCCAATGTGCCGATGGTGCATCACTATGGGATCCTTCGCATGCACCTGGTGTTGGCTTTGCAGTTCATTGCCAGCAGTTATGAGATTGCGGGCTCTTCCTTGCGAGGTATGGGAAAATCGCTTACTCCGGCCTTGCTGACGGTCTTCGGTACCTGTCTACTTCGAATGGTGTGGGTTTATGTGGTGTCGCCGATATGGAGGGGATACGATGTGCTGATGATTGTGTATCCGGTATCATGGGTAGTCACCGGCCTGCTGGTGCTGACGGCCTACTGGATGACGATAAGGAAAAAGGTAGCGAAAGCATAAAAAAACAGCCTCGGCTTAAAAAGCTGAGGCTGTTTTTTTATAAAGAGGAATTTGGATTTATTCCCATTCGATGGTGGCTGGCGGTTTGGAAGAGATATCGTAGCAAACGCGGTTCACGCCTTTTACTTTGTTGATGATATCGTTGGAAACCTTTGCCAGGAATTCGTATGGCAGGTGAGCCCAGTCGGCTGTCATGGCATCGGTGCTGGTTACTGCACGCAAGGCTACTGCACGTTCGTAAGTACGTTCGTCACCCATTACTCCGACGCTCTGTACCGGCAACAGGATGACTCCGGCCTGCCATACCTGATGGTACAGGGCAGTTTCGTTTCCGTTTTCATCTTTCACCTTCCAGTCGCGCAAGCCCTGGATGAAGATATCGTCGGCATCCTGCAGGATACGTACTTTCTCACGGGTGATGTCGCCCAGGATACGTACGGCCAAGCCCGGACCCGGGAACGGATGACGGGTAATCAGGTGTTCCGGCATGCCCAGCTCGCGACCTACGCGGCGCACTTCATCCTTAAACAGGAGACGCAGAGGTTCGCAAAGTTTCAGGTTCATCTTTTCGGGCAGACCGCCTACGTTGTGATGACTCTTGATGACGGTTCCGGTGATAGACAATGACTCGATGCAGTCGGGGTAGATGGTACCCTGTGCCAGCCATTTCACGTCGTGAATCTTGTGGGCTTCTTCGTCGAATACGTCGATGAAACCTTTTCCGATGATTTTGCGTTTGCGTTCCGGTTCGGTTACTCCGGCCAGTTCTGAGAAGAATTTCTCGCTGGCATCCACGCCGATGACGTTCAGTCCGAGACATTCATAGTCATGCAATACGTTCTTGAACTCGTTCTTGCGCAACATTCCGTGGTCTACGAAGATACAGGTCAGGTTCTTGCCGATGGCCTTGTTCAGCAATACGGCTGCCACTGAAGAGTCTACGCCGCCGCTCAGTCCCAGCACCACCTTGTCGTTGCCGAGCTGTTCTTTCAAGCTGGCCACTGTGGTCTCGATGAAAGAGGCTGCGCTCCAGTCCTGCTTTCCTCCGCAGATGTCTACCACGAAGTTCTTCAGCAGTTGGGTACCGTCTTCTGTGTGGAACACTTCCGGGTGGAATTGTACGCCCCAGAGTTTTTCATTCTTTGCCTGATAAGCAGCGATAGCCACTTTGTCGGTTGAAGCGATAATTTCGAAATCGTCGGGAATGGCAGTGATGGTGTCGCCATGGCTCATCCATACCTGAGAATGTTCGCGGATGCCTTTCAGCAGCGGACTTTCGTGGTTGAAGGTAGCCAGGTGGGCACGTCCATATTCACGGGTGTTGGCCGGTTCTACCTTACCTCCGTAGGTGTAGGCCATGAACTGTGCGCCGTAGCAGATACCCAGGATAGGGTACTTTCCGCGGATGTGGGTTAAGTCTACTTTAAAAGCCTTCTCGTCGTACACGGAGAAAGGGCTTCCCGACAAGATTACGCCGATAACCGACGGGTCGTCGTGCGGAAACTTGTTGTAAGGAACAATTTCGCAATACATGTTCAGCTCGCGCACACGGCGGCCGATGAGCTGCGTGGTTTGTGAACCGAAGTCAAGAATAATGATTTTTTCCTGCATATTGTGTGATGTAAAATATGTATTCTATGCGTGCAAAGGTACGCATATTTTTCCTAAATCCGATGTGTGCCTGTGATTTTATTTGAAACAGCATGTTTCAGATTGGAAGGTCGGGGAGGAAGGTATGTTTTTTTAAGTATTATATATAAGGAGGTAAGGAATAAATTTGTACTTTTGTCGGCGTATGAGCAGAATTTTGGCAATAGATTATGGTAGAAAGCGCACGGGAATCGCAGTGACCGACCCGATGCAGATTATTGCGAACGGGCTGACTACGGTGCCGACGCACGAGCTGATGGATTACCTGCTGAAGTATGTGGCCCAGGAAAAGGTGGAACGCATCATTGTGGGGCATCCCAAGCAGCTGAACAACGAGGACTCGGAAAACATGAAGTATATCAAGCCTTTCCTTGCACAGCTGAAGAAAAAACTGCCGGAGGTACCGGTGGAACTGGTGGATGAACGGTTCACTTCCGTGCTGGCGCATCAGGCCATGCTGGACGGGGGGCTGAAGAAGAAGGCTCGCCAGAACAAGGCACTGGTGGATGAAATCAGTGCGACCATTATTCTGCAGTCGTATCTGGAATCAAGAAGAATGTAACTCAAAAACTGAATAAAATATGATTTTACCGATTTATGTGTATGGCCAGCCTGTATTGCGTCAGGAGGCAGAAGATATTACGCCGGATTATCCAGGCTTGAAAGAGCTGATTACAAATATGTTTGAAACGATGGACCGTGCTGACGGTGTGGGACTGGCTGCTCCGCAGGTGGGGCTTCCCATCCGGGTGGTGGTAATCGACTTGGACGTGTTGTCGGACGACATGCCGGAATTCAAGGATTTTAAACGTGCCTATATCAATCCTCACATTCTGGAGACAGGGGGAGAGATGGTATCCATGGAGGAAGGCTGTCTGAGCTTGCCGGGCATCCATGAGAGTGTGAAGCGTCCGGACAAGATTCATGTCACTTACCTCGACGAAAACATGCAGCCGCACGACGAGTGGGTGGAAGGTTATCTGGCCCGTGTGATGCAGCATGAATTTGACCACCTGGAAGGAACCATGTTCATCGACCACCTGTCGGCTTTGCGCAAGCAGATGATTCGTGGCAAACTGAATGGCATGGTGAATGGCAAGGCTCGTTGCTCTTATAAAGTGAAAACCGTCAGATGATCAGAAGATTCCTATACATATTATATATAGGTATGTTTTTCCCGGTGGCTGCCCTGTGTCAGATTAATACGGACAGGGTGATGACCATCGGGAAAAATGCACTTTATTTCGAGGATTATGTCCTCTCTATCCAGTACTTTAATCAGGTGATTGGGGTGAAGCCTTATCTGGCCGAACCGTATTTTTATCGCGGGCTGGCCAAGATGAACCTGGACGATTATCAGGGGGCGGAAGCCGACTGCTCGGAAGCGCTGCAACGCAACCCGTTCGTAGTCAATGCGTATCAGGTGCGGGGTATCTCGCGTATCCGGCAGCAGAATTACCAGGGGGCTATCCAGGATTACCGGAAGGCCTTGGAGATGGATCCGGAGAATATCAGCCTGTGGCACAACCTGGCGCTTTGCCGGATGCATGAGGAAGAGTATGCGCAGGCGCGGGCCGATTTGGATACGCTGATTCGTATTTCTCCGCGCTATACGGATGCCTATCTGATGCGTACGGAGGTGTCATTGAAACAGAAGGATACGTTGCAGGCCATGACGGATGCCGACAAGGCGATTGAAATGGACCGTTATAATCCGGACACGTGGTCGTCAAGAGGTATGCTGTTCCTGCAGCGTGGAAAGTATAAGGATGCGGAAGCGGACCTGACGGAGGCCATCCGTCTTTCGGTGCGTAATGCGGGCGTGTATATCAACCGTGCGCTGGCTCGTTATCACCAGAACAATCTGCGTGGGGCTATGTCGGACTATGATCTGGCATTGGATGTAGACCGGAATAATTTCATCGGTCACTACAACCGTGGTCTGTTGCGCGCGCAGGTGGGAGATGACAACCGTGCCATCGAGGACTTCGACTTCGTGCTCAAGATGGAACCCGACAACCTGATGGCCCGGTTCAACCGAGGACTGTTGCGTGACCGTACAGGGGATTATCCGGGGGCTATCGAAGATTATTCGGCGGTGCTGAAGGAATACCCGAACTTCCTGGCCGGCTATCAGTATCGTGCGCAGGCCAGACGGAAAGTGGGCGACTTGAAAGGTGCGGATGCCGATGAGTTCAAGGTGCTGAAAGCGCAGATTGAATCGCAGAACGGAACGAAGAAGCAGACGGCTTCGGCGGACAAGACGCGTAAGAAATCGGACAAGAACGTGGAGAATTACCGTAAGATTGTGGTGGCCGACAACGATTCGGAGGACGACCGTTACAAGACGGACTATCGGGGCAGGGTACAGGACAAGAATGTGACCATCTTGCCGCAGCCGATGTTCGCGTTGAGCTATTACGAGCGTCCGGAAGAAGTGAAGCGGCAGGTCAACTATTATAAAGGTATCGACGACATGAATGCTCGTGGGGCTCTTCCACATCGCCTGCTGATTACGAACAACGAGGCTTCGCTCTCGGAAGAGCAGGTGAAACAGCATTTTGCATCCATCGATGAACAGACGGCTGCCATCGTGAAGGAACCGAATGATGTGTTGCATTACTATGCGCGTGCGCTTGATTTCTATCTGGTGCAGGACTTCGACAATGCATTGAAGGATCTGGATGATGCCATCCGTTGTGATTCTACTTTCTTCCCGGCCTACTTCAGTCGTGCGCTGATTTACTACAAGCAGTTGGAATATCGCAAGCGTGACCGGAAGTATGAAGTGGAAGCAGTGGATAACAACAAGGACTTGCAGGTGCGTTCGTATGATTATAACAAGGTACGTGAGGACCTGGACCGTGTGATTGAGCTGGCTCCTGATTTCGTGTATGCGTATTATAACAGAGGAAATATTCTGGCCGTGATGAAAGACTACCGGGCTGCACTGGTGGATTACAACAAGGCCATTGAACTGGATCCGCGTTTTGCGGATGCGTATTTCAACCGCGGGCTGACGAATATCTTCCTGGGTAACAACCGTCAGGGTATCCAGGATTTGAGTAAGGCCGGTGAGTTGGGAATTTTCTCTGCGTACAACATTATCAAGCGATTTACCACGGTGGAGGAGAAATAAATGAATGCAATTTTCTTCTTTAATTAAAAAGTTTATATTTTTGCGTCTCAATAACAGATAAACACATAAAGACTATGGTTAAGATAACTTTTCCTGATGGCTCTGTTCGTGAATACAACGAAGGAGTTACGGGTCTGCAGATTGCAGAAAGCATCAGTTCCCGTCTGGCACAGGATGTGCTGGCATGTGGCGTAAACGGCGAAACTGTAGATTTGAATCGCCCTATCAACGAAGATGCGAACTTCGTTCTTTATAAATGGGATGACGAAGAAGGTAAGCATGCCTTCTGGCACACCAGTGCACACTTGCTGGCTGAAGCGTTGCAGGAATTGTATCCGGGCATTCAGTTCGGTATTGGTCCGGCCATTGAAAACGGATTCTATTATGACGTAGATCCGGGTGAGGCTGTCATCAAGGAAGGCGACCTGCCTGCCATTGAAAAGAAAATGATTGAACTGGCTGCCAAGAAAGAGGAGCTGGTTCGTCAGAACATCTCGAAGGATGATGCGCTGAAGATGTTTGGTGAAAGAGGAGAAACTTACAAGTGTGAACTGATTTCCGAACTGGAAGACGGTCACATCACTACTTATACGCAGGGTGCGTTTACAGACTTGTGCCGTGGCCCGCACTTGCTTTCTACAGCTCCGATCAAGGCTATCAAGCTGTTGTCGGTAGCCGGTGCCTACTGGAGAGGACAGGAAGACCGCAAGCAGATGACCCGTATCTACGGTATTACTTTCCCGAAGAAAAAAATGTTGGATGAATACCTGGTGATGCTGGAAGAAGCCAAGAAACGTGACCACCGTAAGATTGGTAAGGAAATGGATTTGTTCATGTTCTCTGATACGGTAGGTAAGGGACTTCCGATGTGGTTGCCGAAAGGTACTGCGCTGCGTATCCGCCTGCAGGATTTCTTGCGTCGCATCCAGTCTCGTTACGACTATCAGGAAGTGATGTGTCCGCCGATTGGTAACAAGCTGTTGTATGTCACTTCCGGACACTATGCGAAATATGGTAAGGATTCTTTCCAGCCTATCCACACTCCGGAAGAAGGGGAAGAGTACTTCCTGAAACCGATGAACTGTCCACATCACTGTATGATTTACAAGAACTCTCCGCGTTCTTATCGTGACCTGCCGTTGCGTATCGCAGAATTTGGTACGGTTTGCCGTTACGAACAGAGTGGTGAGTTGCACGGATTGACTCGTGTACGTAGCTTTACGCAGGATGATGCGCACATCTTCTGCCGTCCGGACCAGGTGAAGGATGAATTCCTCCGTGTGATGGACATCATCTCTATCGTATTTACTTCCATGGGACTGGAAAACTTTGAAGCACAGATTTCTCTGCGTGACAAGGTGAACCGTGAAAAATATATCGGTAGCGACGAGAACTGGGAAAAGGCTGAACGTGCCATCGTAGAAGCTTGCGAAGAAAAAGGACTGAAAGCAAAAGTAGAATACGGTGAAGCTGCATTCTACGGTCCGAAACTGGACTTCATGGTGAAGGATGCCATCGGCCGTCGCTGGCAGTTGGGTACCATCCAGGTAGACTACAACTTGCCGGAACGCTTCCAGCTGGAATACATGGGTTCTGATAACCAGAAACATCGTCCGGTAATGATTCACCGTGCACCGTTCGGTTCAATGGAACGCTTTGTAGCCGTATTGATTGAACATACAGCCGGTAAGTTCCCGTTGTGGCTGACTCCGGATCAGGTGGCTATCCTGCCTATCTCTGAAAAATTCAATGACTATGCCGACAAGGTTCGTCAGGATTTGAAGAAATACGATATCCGTGCCATCGTGGACGACCGCAACGAAAAGATTGGCCGTAAGATTCGTGACAATGAAATGAAACGTATCCCTTACATGCTGGTTGTCGGTGAAAAAGAAGCCGAAAATGGTGAAGTAGCTGTACGTAAACAGGGTGAAGGAGACAAAGGAACCATGAAAATCGAAGATTTTGCAAAAAATATTGCAGAAGAAGTTCATAATATGATAAATAAATGGTAAATTTGCAGCCGTTTGCAGCCCCTGATAAAATTGGAAGGCTGCAAACGGATTTTTCAATATTAATTTATAATTCAAAAAACAAACAAGGAAGACACTATTTTTAATGAAAAATGACACGTTAAAGGGGCAACATCGAATCAACGAACAGATTCGTGCCAAAGAAGTACGTATTGTGGGAGATGATATTGAATCGGCTGTATATCCGATTGCGCAGGCTTTGAGACTTGCGGAAGAACATGGAGCCGACTTGGTCGAAATTTCACCTAATGCTGTTCCTCCAGTTTGTAGAATTATAGATTATTCTAAGTTCCTTTACCAGCTGAAAAAACGCGCAAAGGAACAGAAGGCAAAACAGGTGAAGGTGAACGTGAAGGAAATCCGTTTCGGACCTCAGACTGATGAACACGATTATAATTTCAAGTTGAAGCATGCCATCGGCTTCTTGCAGGATGGTGACAAGGTGAAGGCATACGTGTTCTTCAAGGGACGTTCCATTTTGTTCAAGGAACAGGGTGAAGTGCTGTTACTCCGTTTTGCCAACGACTTGGAAGACTATGCAAAGGTAGAACAGATGCCGTTGCTCGAAGGAAAGAGAATGACGATATCGTTGTCTCCGAAGAAAGCGGGAGCTCCGAAGAAAGCGGCCAAACCTGAAGCTGCCAAACCGGTTGAACCGAAAGAATGAAAAAAAGTGCGTAACGCGCCGGTATAGTGCGTTGCCACGCTAAATAATAATAATTAAAAATTTAACAAGATGCCAAAGATCAAGACTAACTCCGGTGCTAAAAAAAGATTCACTCTTACCGGAACAGGTAAAATCAAAAGAAAGCACGCTTTTCACAGTCACATTCTGACTAAGAAGACTAAAAAGCAGAAAAGAAACCTTTGCCACATGGGCTTAGTAGACAATGCTAACTTGAATCAGGTAAAGGAACTTCTGTGCATGCGTTAATCTTTACGAGAGCGTACACGTATCATTTAAATTATTAACCGAATGCATTAGCCTCAAGTCCGGTTGTAAAATATCGGCGCTATCATTCAAAAAGAATTAAAAAACTATGCCAAGATCAGTAAATCACGTTGCTTCTAGAGCAAAAAGAAAGAAAATTTTAGGTTTAACCAGAGGTTATTTTGGTGCAAGAAAGAACGTTTGGACCGTTGCTAAGAATACTTGGGAAAAAGGTCTGACTTATGCATACCGCGACCGTAAGAACAAAAAACGCAACTTCCGCGCATTGTGGATTCAGCGTATCAACGCAGCTGCTCGTCTGGAAGGTATGTCTTACTCTAAGTTGATGGGTGCATTGCACAAAGCAGGTATTGAAATCAACCGTAAGGTGTTGGCTGACTTAGCCATGAACCATCCGGAAGCTTTCAAGGCTGTAGTTGCTAAAGCTAAAGCTGCTTAATTCTCTTCCGGAAACGGAGACAACGTATAAAGGATGCCACATAAAATGGCATCCTTTTTTTATGCAATCTCTTTGCAGATTCAAATTATTGTCGTATATTTGTCATACAAAATTGAAGCCGTACTTGCAGAATCGGGAAACTCATCAAATTATAAGAAATACCGAGACAAGCGTCTTCTTCCAATGGCGGGCCACGCCTTCGGGTAGCATTTATGCCGGTGGATTACAAAGGAAGGGGGGCACTCAAAACCTGTCATTCGGAGTTTCGTCACGCCTCGGGTACGGCTTCTTCTTTTTTCTAAGGCGAAGAATCTTGGATGTATCAGAGTCAAGGTTCTTCGCCTTATTTGTATGTGAACGTTGAACGTAATAGGATTCGTATGATTTTTTATTTTTCTGGAACGGGAAATTCGGAATGGGTGGCCCGGAAGTTGGGAGAACATTTGCAGGATTCTGTATATAAATTGACGGACTTACTGAACGGAAAACCGGACTTTCCGCAGTCTTCAGATGGAACGCTGGGTTTTGTGTTTCCGGTTTATTCGTGGGGGCCTCCTCCGGTGGTATTGGAAGCACTGGCCAAGTTGGAATGGAAGGGAGTGCCTGATTACCTGTATTTTGTCTGTACCTGTGGTGATGATACGGGAAAGACGGCACAGGTGTTTGCGCGGGCTGTGGCTCGGCGGGGATGGCGTTGCAAGGCCGGCTTCTCGGTGATGATGCCCAACACATACGTTTGTATGTCGGGATTTGATGTGGATGAACCGGAACTGGCGGCTCGTAAGTTGAAGCAGGCTCCCAGCAGAGTGGAAGATCTCAGCCGGAGGATTATCCGACGGGAAGAGGGATTTGATTGCCATGAAGGAAGTGTACCTTGGCTGAAGACGTATGTGGTGCGTCCGATGTTCAACCGCTTCATGATTCGGCCGAAAAAGTTTTATGCATCGGAAGCATGTATCGGTTGCGGACTCTGTGCCAAAAGTTGTCCGTTGGAGAATATCTGTATGGTAGAAGGACGTCCACAGTGGGGCAGCCGTTGTGCGATGTGTCAGGCTTGTTACCACCATTGTCCGAAGCATGCGGTATGTTATGGCAAGCTGACGCAGAAGAAGGGACAGTATTTGAATTCTTTATTAAAATAACCGTAAATCTAAGATGAAACAGATTTTAATGTCGTTGTGTGTGGGCGGTATCCTGATGGGAGCCTGCACCGGAAAGAGTGAGCAGAAAACAAGTGTGACCCATGAGGCAGACACGTTGCTGATGCTGGTGGGCAGTTATGCAAAAGCCGACCAGGAAGGGGTGAAAGTATATCGCTTCAATCAGGAGACAGGCGATGCCGTACAGGCCAGTGCCTTGTCGGGAATCGAGAATCCTTCTTACCTGGTACCAGATCAGGACGGTACACACGTGTATGCCGTGGGAGAAACCGAGAAAGGTTTTACGGCCAACGCCCTAGCTCTGGATACTTTGACCGCCAGTCTGTCGCTGGTGAACAGCCAGTCGACCGAAGGAGCGTCACCGTGTTACATCACAGTGAGTCCGGACGGGAAATTCGTGCTGACGGCCAATTACATGGGAGCCAATATCACCGTCTTTCCCCGTTTGGCGAATGGAAGTCTGGGAGAAGGGCATGCCATTGCTTTTCAGGGAAAAGGAGCCGACAAGGAACGTCAGGACCAGCCTCACTTGCATTGCGTGTATTTCACGCCCGACGGCAAGTTCCTTCTGGCGAATGATTTAGGTACCGACCGTATTCATGCATTCCCTGTGAAACAGGCTTCCGGTACACAGGGAACTGATTTGCTGGATGAGGCTGCCGCTTTCGACATTGAACTGGCACCGGGTTCCGGTCCGCGTCACGCTTGTTTCGACAAGCAAGGGAAACATGCCTATCTGTTGACAGAGCTTTCGGGAGAGGTCGTGGTATTTTCATACAATGGAAAGACCTTGACGCAGCAGCAGGTCATCAAGGCAGATACGGTAGGCGCGAAGGGAAGTGCCGATATCCATCTTTCACCCGACGGGAAGTTTTTGTATGCTTCCAACCGTCTGAAGGCGGATGGGGTGGCCATTTTCAAGGTGTCTCCTGCCGACGGAACCCTGACGAAGGTCGGTTATCAGCTGACGGGTATTCATCCCCGTAACTTTACGATTACGCCCAATGGCAAGTACTTGCTGGTAGCTTGTCGGGATACCAACGAGATTCAGGTATTTGCCCGTGATGCAGAAACCGGTCTCTTGCAGGATACAGGCAAGACCATCCACACCGATAAGCCGGTCTGCCTGCAATGGGTCATGAAATAAATCTTTATAAAATTTGATTATACGGCGGGGAAAGAGAGGCGGAAACAGCTTCCTTTCCCCGCTGTGCTTTGTACACTGATTTGTCCTCCATGCAGGCTGACAATCTGTTTGCAGAGGGTGAGTCCGATGCCCGAACCGTTGCTTTTGGTGGTGAAGAAAGGCACAAAGATACGCTCTGTCACTTCCGGCAGCATACCTTCCCCGTTGTCACGGATTTCGAAGACCAGCTCCTGCGCATGAGCTTCCACGCGGACACGGATATCCGGATGCGGACGATGGGCACAAGCCTCGCGGGCGTTCTTCAGCAGGTTGATGAACACCTGTTCCATCTGTGTGCGGTCGGCCAGCCATTTAAGGCGAGAAGACGGATATTCAAAATGAAATTCCGGTTCCGGATAAAGGCGTTGTAAGTCGGTAAAGAATTGTTCCAAGGGAATTTCCACCTTGACGGGGGCAGAAATGCGGGTCAGCTTCCGGTAGTTCTCCACAAACTCCAGCAATCCCTTTCCCCGGCGGTAGATGACTTGCAATCCTTGCTGCACATAAGTGCGTGTACGGGCATCGTCGGGATGTTCCTGACTTCGTTCGTTCAAGGTGTCTGCCAAGGAAATAATCGGAGTGATGGAATTCATGATTTCATGCGTCAGCACCCGTATCAGTTTCTGCCAGGCTTCCATCTCTTTGTATTCTAAGGCCCCGTGAATATTTTTCAGGCTGATCAACCGGTAGGTCCGTCCTTGCAGCTGGATGTGCGTGACGGATAGGGAGAGGTCGAAAGTGGCATTTCCCTTTTGCAGGTGAGCTACCTGCCGATTTTCCTGGATGGCGGTACTGACTTCTTCCGGCAGAAGGGCACAATGCCCCCACAGTTCGCGGGCCGCCTTGTTCATCCATTCTATCCGGTTGTCCCGGTCGGCTACAAGAACGGCCGTATCCACCTTGTTCAACAGCATTTCATAGTATTGGTGCTTCACCTCCTCATCCAATATGCGGGTGCGGAGATTCTTCAGCGCCAGCGAAAGGTCGTCGGCCAGTTTCTGCATCTGTGGGTCGGCAAAAGGCGCACAGACCCGTTGCCCTAGGTCATTCTGCTTCATACATTCCACGAGGCGACCTATGGTTTCGGTCTGACGCATCTGGATGCGGTATAAGTGATAGCAGATGCCCACCAGCAACAGTCCACAGATAATGCTGCAGAACAAAAGTGCATGCTGGATGGCCAGTACGCCTGCGATGATGCAGAGGACTAATCCTACAATGTGCAATATGAGGTGGTATCCATACGTTTTCATAAGCCCCATTTTTCCAGTTTCCGATACAATGCAAAACGCGTAATTCCCAACAGTTCGGCGGCCTTGCTCATGTTTCCTGCACTTATTTTCAAGGCCCGTTCAATCGCATTCTTTTCCAGTTTCTCCAGATTCAGTTCTTCCGCCAGCGCTTGCGGACGAGGCGTATTTCCCTGCGGAAACAGGAAGTCATCCGGCTTCAGAAGTCCGTTTTCACTCAAGATGACGGCCCGTTCCACGGTGTGCTGCAATTCGCGCACATTGCCCGGCCATTCATATTTCAAGAGTTTGTTTTTTGCCTCACGCGTCAGTCCCTTGATTTCCTTGCGGTATTTCCGGTTGTACTGACTTAAGAAATGCATGGCCAGTAACAGGATGTCTTCTCCGCGTTCCCGGAGGGGAGGGATGTGCAGTTCCACGGTATTGATGCGGTAGAGCAAGTCTTGTCGGAATTTCCCTTCCGCCACCAGCTGGTGCAGGTTGGCGTTGGTGGCACAAATCAAGCGGACATCGATGTGTATCGGACTCACTGCTCCTAGTCGGGTGATACACTGCTTTTCGATGGCCGTCAGCAGCTTGGCCTGCATGGGCAGGGACAGGTTGCCGATTTCATCCAGAAACAACGTGCCTCCCGAAGCCGTTTCCATTCTGCCCGGTTTCGCTTTCCGGGCATCCGTGAAAGCACCCTTTTCGTACCCGAACAATTCACTCTCGAACAGCTGTTCCGGGATGCTTCCCAAGTCGATGGGAATGAACACCTGCTCCCGTCGGGGTGAGAAGAAGCGCAGCATGCGCGCCGCCAAGTCTTTTCCCGTACCGTTTTCTCCCAGTATCAGCAGGTTGGCATCCGTATCGGAGAGCTTGTAGATGGTTTCTTTCACTTTTTGCATGGCTGGAGAGTCGCCAATCAGTTCCGGCAGCGTGTCGTCTCCTTTCAACGCCTGCACTTCATTCTGCAACCGTCCGACTTCCTGACGGGAACGGCTCAGCTTTACCGCAGACGACAAGGTGGCCAGCAATTTCTCTTTCTCCCACGGCTTGGAAATAAAGTCGGTAGCTCCGGCTTTGATGGCCTGTACTGCCTTATCGGTATCCGCATACGCCGTCATGAACACCACTACCGCCTGCGGGTCGAGGTGAAGAATCTGTTTCAGGTAATCCAGTCCTTCCTGCCCGCTGATGGCATCCCGCTGGAAATTCATGTCGAGCAGAATCACGTCGGGATGGAAAGTCGTCATGAAATGGGTAATCCGGGAGGGTTGCGTGGTGACCCGTATCTGTTCCATATAAGGTTCCAAGAGCAGGTTTAACGCGAAGAGCACGTCTTCGTTGTCGTCAATGATGAGTATTTTTCCTTTTTCTTCCATACAATATCAAGGTGTCTTTCGCAAAGATAATGCTTTTTTGCTTGTGCTGTATGTGCACTTTCGCACGCTTTTTGTGCGGATGCGCACGCAAACTGGAGTTGCTGAATTTTGCTATTTCTCGTATAACCAATGTGTTATCCGTATGGCACGGTTTTTGGAACTAAAAAAGCAGATAACTATGCGTATGAAGATGGAACACAAAATAGGATTACTTATGGCTTGTCTGCTTTTCTGTGGACAAACCGTGTGGGGCGAGAAGCTGACACTGCAAGAGGCCATCCGGATGGCACAGGCCAGTTCTCCGGAGGCCGAAGCTGCCCGGCATACCTACCGGGCGGCGTACTGGAGCTACCGTTCGTTTCGGGCAGACTATCTGCCTGAAGTGAGTTTGTCGGCATCTCCTTATCTGAACCGGCAGATTAACAAAGTAACCCAGCCCGATGGTACGGAACTGTTTCTCCGCCAGAACCAGTTAGCTACCGACCTGACGCTTTCCGTCAGCCAGAACGTGTGGTTTACAGGAGGTAACTTTTTCATGCAGACGGCTGCCCAGCGTATGGATGAACTGGGTGAGAAAAGTACGGCCTATAACACCCAGCCCTTCACGATAGGTTACCAGCAGTCGCTCTTTGGCTATAATTCCTTGAAGTGGAACCGCCGCATTGAGCCGGTCCGTTTTCAGGAAGCCAAGAAAACCTATAGCGAGACGCTGGAGCTGATTGCTTCGAAAACCTGTGAACTGTTTTTCGCGTTAGCCGCTGCCCAGTCCGATATGGAGATTGCCCGTGCCAACTATGCGTCTGCCGATACCTTGTATCGCTATGCCCGCGGACGGTATCGCATCGGCAACATTACCGAGAACGAGATGTTGCAGCTGGAGGTGAACAAATTGACCGAGGAGACCAACCTGATGAAAGCCCGTATCAGTGTGGAAGACGCGATGCTTACCTTCCGTTCTTTCTTGGGTATCCGGGAGGAAGAAGAGATAGAGGTGATTCCATACGACAGTGTGCCGGCTTTTGAAGTGCCTTTGAACAAGGCACTGGAACAGGCTCATCTGCACAGTCCGGAAATCGAGACCTACCGGCGGAGGCAGTTGGAAAGCCGCAGCCAGTTGGCTTCCGCCCGTGCGAGTCGGGGATTGAAGGCAGATTTGTATCTCCAGTTCGGGCTTTCGCAGACGGCCGACCGGCTTCGGGATTCCTATCGTAATCCCCTCGACCAGCAATACGTGAGCTTGTCCGTGGTGATTCCGATACTGGACTGGGGGAGAGGAAAAGGAAAGGTACGTGTGGCCAAATCGAACATTGAACTGGTCAAGACACAGGTGGAGCAGGGCATGAACGACTTTGAACTGAACGTGCGGCAGATGGTGCGGCAGTTCAATCTTCAGGCGCGGCAGGTGGAAGTCGCTTCCCGTACCGATGAAACAGCCCGTCGGCGGTATGAAGTGGCCCTCCGACTTTACCTGATGGGCAAATCGTCGGTGCTCGATTTGAATGCGGCCACCACCGAGAAAGACACCTCCCGGCGCAATTATATCGAGGCCCTGAAAACCTACTGGATGCTGTATTACGGACTCCGCAGCCTGACGCAATATGATTTTTACCGGAATTGTCCGCTGACTGAAACTTTACCTGAAATATAACACAAACCGATTATGGATATACAATTGAAAAAGAAACCTTGGTACGTGCGTTATCGTTTTTATCTGGCAGGCGGCGTACTTCTGCTGGCTGGACTGATTTATGTGATTATACTGGCCTCCGGTCCGCAGCGCTTACGCATTAATGCAGACTCCGTGCAACTGGCCGAAGTGAAGCAGGCCCCTTTCCGTGAATACGTGGACGTGGAAGGAGTGGTGCATCCCATCCTGACTTTGATGGTCAATGCCCGCGAGTCGGGTAATGTAGAGCGTATCGTGGCCGAGGAAGGCAGTTTGCTGCAGCAGGGAGACACCATTTTGGTCTTGACCAATCCCAACCTGTTGCGTGAGATAGACGACCAGCGGGATGAATGGGAAAAGCAGCGCATCTCTTATCAGGAGAAATCCCTTGAAATGGAACAGAAAAGTCTGACCCTGAAACAGCAGACACTGGAGGCTGCTTACGAACTGAACAAGATACGGAAAAGCTTTGCCCTGGAGCAGGAAGAATACCGCATGGGCATCCGTAGCAAGGCGCAGCTGGAGGTGTCGGAAGATGAGTTCCGTTACAAGACGGCCTCCACCCAGTTGAAGATGCAGAGCCTGCAGAGCGATTCGGCCATGACGGTCATCCGCAGGGAACTGTTGCGCAACGACCGGGAACGGGAACAGAAGAAACTGGGGCGTTCCTTGGAGCGGATGGAAGAGCTGGTGGTACGTGCGCCGTCGGATGGGCAGCTTAGTTTTGTGAAGGTCACATTAGGGCAGCAGGTGGCAGCCGGAGAGAATCTGGCGGAAGTGAAGGTCATGTCGCAGTTCAAGGTGCATGCTTCCCTGAGCGAATACTATGTGGATAGGGTAACGGTAGGCTTGCCGGCATCCGTGACTTATCAGGGAAAACGCTATGCCTTGAAAGTGAGTAAGGTGGTGCCGGAGGTGAAAGACCGCACCTTTGATGTGGACTTGGTCTTTACGGGAGAAATGCCCGAGAATGTCCGTTTGGGAAAAAGCTTCCGGGTACAGATTGAGTTAGGACAACCGGAACAAGCTTTGGTGATTCCACGCGGTAATTTCTATTCGCAGACCGGCGGGCAGTGGATTTACAAACTCAATGCCGATAAGACCCGGGCGAGAAAGGTTCCGGTGGTCATCGGGCGCCAGAACCCCCTGCAATACGAAATCACCGAAGGTTTGCAGCCCGGCGATTGGGTGATTACCACAGGATATGATAACTTTGGCGACGCGGAAGAGCTGGTGTTTAAGTGAATGAACCAGATGCTTCCACCTGCTTCCAGTACTTCCCCGGAAGTACCGGAGTACTGCCTAAGAAGTACTGGAGTACTTTCAAGGGAGTACTGGAGTACTGACGGGGAAGTACTGAAAACGATTAAAGTGAAGAATTACAGAAAGTTGGGAAAATAATAGTGAATATTGGAAACAATGACTCTCCGGAGTATCCTATAGTCGAATTTAATGATTGATGTATGAAAGGGAAAATAAAACACATAACTATTGCTTTGGGAATCTGTCTTTCTCATGAAGGTGGAGAATAAGGAGAAGGTTTCTGAAACCGATTCAATTTTTGATTGGAAATTGAAGGCGATATAATGTGGTATTAAAAATACCCGATTTTATAATTGTTGATATGAATGAGTGAAAAAGATATGATTGCACATTACCTGAAAATAGCCTGGCGTAACTTGCTGAAATACCGTATGCAGAGTGTGGTCAGTATTTTAGGACTGGCCGTTGGCTTGGCATGCTTTGCCCTTTCTGCCTTCTGGATACATTATGAGATGACGTACGATACGTTTCATCGTGATGCAGACCGTTTGTATCTGGTTGGAGTGAATGACGATAGTTTCGGCGGGTCTTCCGCGAGCTTCACGCCTTATGCCTTGGGACGTTACCTGAAGGAACATTACTCGGAAATTGAAGATTACTGTTTGTTTGAGACAGAAACTTTTTTTGTGCTGAAAGACAACCGGATGCTGGAGTTGCCCATGCTTCTGCCCGATACTACCGCCTTGCGGATGTTGGACTTCCGTACCTTGGAGGGGGATGAAAGTTTTCTTCGTGCCGGTTCCACAGATAGCCGTATTGCCATTACGGAGAAGACCGCAAAACAGCTGTTTGGCACTACGGATGTGATTGGCCAGACCGTGACCAATGCCAACTGGAACAAGGAATATACCATTGGCACTGTAGTGAGCGACTGGGGAGCGCACACCAATTTCCCCTACGCCTTTCTGGGCAACGGAAGCGGACGGACAGGCTGGGACGATTATACTTACCGTACACTTGTCAAAGTGAAGCCGGGTACGGATGTCTCCCGATTGCTGGAGAAGATGAATGCCCACTTCCCCGAAGAACTGACCAGAAGCAGGTTTCAGGAGAACACGGGACTGACACGTTTCTACTTGGAGCCGCTGACGGGCCTTCGTGCCACGGAAGGTTTCATCCTTAAAAACAACCAGACAGTGCAGTTCCGTTATATCACCTGGTTTGCTGTGGTGGGCGGACTTATTATCGTTTGTGCCTTTATCAATTACCTGACGATTTATATCGACCGTTTCCGTACGCGCAGAAGAGAAATGGTGTTGCGGCAGGTTTGCGGGGCAGGACTGCGTTCGTTGGTTATCCTGCTTTGTACTGATTTTCTGTTGACACTTCTGGCGGCCTTGGTCGTGGGGATGGTATTGGTAGAGTTGCTGATGCCGGTCTTTCTCCGGTATACGCTGATTCAGGATGCTGACTTTTCAATCTACCGTTCAATCTTGTTCTACATCCTGTCGGTATCGGTCGTCATGATGGCCATCGTGGTGCTGTGGGTATGGCTGTTTCAGAAGCGGTCATTGCATGGAAATATACATACGGGCAATGCGCTTTCGGGTATCGCTTGGCGGAAAGGAAGTGTCATTCTCCAGCTGACGGTCTGTATGGCTTTCATCTTCTGTGCGGTGGCCATGCAGCTGCAACTGCACCATTTACGGAATGTGGATACAGGCATGGACTATCGCGGACGGGCAGCTGTCAGCATTTGGATGAATGTGGACATGAACGTATGGGCCGAGAAAATCAAGACCTTGCCGATGGTGACGGAGGTGGTACGTCCGGTTTACTGGCCGTTGTTGGGTATGGGAGCTTATTCATCGTCCTTGATAGATGGAGGAACAGGTATGGAAGGCCGTTTGAAGGAGCCTTTGTCTTTTGATGAAGTGTTGGCTGGTGAAGACTTCTTCCGTTTTTACGATATGCAGCTGTTGGCAGGCGAATGGGTGTCGGAAAAGTCGGATTATCGGCAGGTGAACATTCTGGAAAGTACGGCCCGCCGGATGGGTTGGACTCCTGAAGAAGCTGTAGGCAAGCAGCTGTTTTTTGTTGATCGCAAGACAGAGCCGATGACCGTTATCGGGGTGGTGAAAGACTGTGCTTATAAATCGCCTACTGAGAAACTTCCCTGCACGATGTTTGTCAACACCGACCGGGTGGAGTGGATGCATGCCCGCTGTTTTGTCCTTTTTAAATACCGTCCGGGAACGTGGGACGAATGTCGCCGTCGCATTGAAGAGATGCAGCGTGCCGAGCTGCCCGACCGCAAGCTCTTTCTCTATAGTGAAGAAGAACGTTACAACGATTATCTGAAGTCAGAAGATGCCTTGTCGTCATTGCTTGGGTTCTCATCGCTGGTGTGTATCTTCATTTCGATATTTGGTATCTACTCGCTGGTGACATTAGCTTGCGAGCGGCGCCGTAAGGAGATAGCTATCCGCAAGGTAAACGGAGCTACGGTGAGGAATATTCTTGGAATGTTTTTCAGGGAATATGCTCTGTTGTTGGTCATCTCTTCGCTGATTGCCTTCCCTGCTGCCTGGTGGGTGATGAGACGTTGGATAGAGCATTATAACCGTCAGGTGGAAATCGGATTCCTTCCATTTCTGCTGATTTTTGTCGGTGTTGCCCTTTGTGTGACGGCTTGTATCGGGCATCGCATTTGGAAAACGGCGAAGGAGAATCCGGCAGAGGTAATAAAGAGTGAATGATATAAAAGAATGATATAGAAATAAGAAAAGAAAACAATATGAACACACTACGCTACGCCTTACGTTTCCTGCTCCGTGCACGGACGTACACCCTGATTAATCTGTTGGGGCTGGCTTTCAGTCTAGCCTGCTGTATCATTTTGCTCCGATACATCCATCGGGAGCTGACGGTCGATACCCATTGTGTGGATCGGGAAAATGTATATGCTGTGCAAGTGAATGTGTCGGGAGGGGTATATTGGGGCTCTTATGCAGCTTATCGGAATGACAGTGTACTGATTGCTCCAGAACTGATAGAAACGAAATGTAGTTTTGTTCCGTTGGAGAATGATTTTTTGGTCAGTGAGGGACACCGTTACCGTTGCGATGCCCTTGCTACGGACAGTACGTTTTTTCAACTGTTCTCTTATCCGCTGATACAGGGAGAAAAGAATCTGACTGATCCTTCTTCAGTGGTACTGACCCAATCGTATGCACGGGAGGTTTTTGGTTCGGACGACCCTGTCGGAAAGACAATCGCTTATTCCAACGGACAAGAATATGTGGTGAAAGGAGTGATTGACTCTCCTACCAACAAGACCTGGCTGAATTTCGATTTGCTTCTGGCAAATACTTCTTCCAATAGGTGGGAGAAGATGCCGCTGGATTTGTATCGTTTTGTACCTGGAGCAGATATGAATAAGCTTAATCAAGTAGGGAAACATCCACGCAGCCTGAATCCGCACTATCCGTCGGATACACGGGTGTACACCTTTCGTTTCGTACCGTTGAAAGAATGTTACTTTTCCAAGTTGGAAATAAGGGAACAATCACCTATTTATGTATGGGGAGATTGGGGGCAGTTGCAGATATTCATGGGTATTTGTGCGTTGCTGTTGGTTACCGGGTTGCTGAACTTCATCAACCTTTACATGATTTTTATGCTCAAACGCACGCACGAATATGGTATACGCCGGGTGTTTGGAGCAGGAAGAGGAGCTGTCTTTGCACAGATTTTTGCCGAGAATTTTCTGCTTTCCGCTTTGGCGGTGTTGCTTGCGTGGGTATGCATTGAACTGACCCGGGTACCTGTGTCCCGCTTTTTCGGGTTTGATTTCCCCTATACTGCTTTCGATGGGTGTTTGTCCTTGGTGTTACTTGTATTTCTGCCGCTGGTAGCCTCGCTTTATCCGTATTTCCGTTTCACGCGTATCTTGCCTTCCGTCGGCATCCGTTTGGTGAGTACGGCCGGGCAGTCGGTACGGGCGAGAATGGGACTGCTGGTGTTGCAGTATGTACTTACCTTGATATTAGTGGTTCTGGCATTTTATTTTAACCGTCAGCTTGATACTTTGCTGCATACAGACCCGGGGTATCGTACGGAGAATATTTTGGTGGCGCATCTGGCACACGAGTCGAAGGATTTCTCTTCTTATCGGAGCCCGGAAGACATACAGGCACGCATGCAGCGAGTGAAACAGCTTGATGCCAAGATGAAAGCTTGCCCTGATGTTGAGTATTGGGTAGCGGATCAATCTGCACTGACCTCCAGTGATTTTGGAATGAAGTTTATAGGAAACAATGAGCGTACGGCTTTTTTGTATATGTGGTATGCCACTCCTTCTTTCTTCCGGCTTTATGAATTGCGTTTTGTGGAGGGAGCGCTTCCCTCAATGGAAGAGGAAGAAGACGGGGAAGAGGAGTATTATGTGGTGAACCGTGCGGCACTGAAGGCGTTGGGGTATGATTCCTGTCAAGGAGCTACATTGATGTATGAAGATGATAAGATGAGGGCTCAAAACCCGGAAGCGCATCCTATTGTGGCGGTCATCGACGATTACTATGATGGACATATCAGTGCGGGGGTACATCCGATGGTATTTGTGGTGCGAAATAGTTTTTCCGGTGATCTTTATACGTTGTCATTCCGTCCGGGACGTCTGGCTGCGGTGATAGATTACTTGAAAAAAGTGGAACGTGAGGTGTATGGTACCGAAGAGTTTGAATATACGTTGTTTTCCGATCAGGTGAAACAGATGTATGCGGCAGACCGTCGGCTGGCAGTGCTTTACACTTCGTTTGCCTTTATCGCCATCGTCATTTCCTGTCTGGGGTTGTTCGGCATTTCCTTGTTCGACATCCGCCAGCGTTACCGCGAGATTGCCATCCGAAAGGTGAACGGTGCCATGCTGAAAGACTTGTATGTGCTGTTGCTTCGCCGTTACGTGGGGATGCTGTTGCTGGCAGCCGTGGTGGCAGTTCCGTTGGCTTGGCTGGCCATCCACTACTATACCGCCGATTTGGTGGTGAAGGCCCCGGTGACGGTCGGTCTGTTCCTGACAGCCTCCCTGATAGTAGCGGTGATTTCCGTGGCTACGTTGCTTTGGCAGGTGCACAAGGCTTCCCGCATCAATCCGAGTGAAGTAATGAAAAGTGAATAATAAAAGAATGAACTTATAATGATTGCACATTATTTGAAAGTAGCTTTCCGTAATTTGTGGAAATACAAGACACAGCATCTGATTGCGTTGGTCGGAGTAGGGGTGGCCTTGCTGTGTTTCAGTATCTGTCTCTACGTGGTCCGTTATGCTTTCAGTACGAATCATTGTTTTGCAAACTATGAACGGATCGCCGAACTCAATATTCGTGACATGAAAGAAGAGAAGGTGTTGAATTATACTCCTGCGACGTTGGCCGAGGAACTGCGTCTTCAAAAGCCGGATGGGATTGAGGCGTTGTGTGTGGTGGATTATTCACCGATAGAACGTCCTTTCAACGTGGAGATGCCCGACGGGAAGCAGTTACCTTATTCCTTCGCCGTGGCAGAGACGGATTCTTCCTTCTTTCAGGTACTGACTCCTCAAATTTTGTGTGGTTCGGCTGAGGTAGCTAAGATGATGCCAAATTCATTGGTTGTGAGTGAGAGCATGGCACGCCGGGTATATGGGGATATTCGTCAGGCGGTAGGAAAACAGCTGGTACTGATGCGCCGGTTGTACACTTCGCCGGATTCTACTCCACGTACCGGTGGAACGGTTTATACCATTCAGGCAGTGATTGAGGATATTCCAGAGAACAACAGTATTGCTTTTATGAAGCATCTGGATATGTTTTCCCTCAACGATTCGGAAGGAATCATCCAGAATGATGCCCGTTATGCCATTATCGGTTCTTTTACGTATGCGTTGCTGCGTAAAGGTTTTACTCAGGAGCAACTCAATGAGTGGTTTTATCGCAGCAAACAGACGCATCGGATGCATGATACAAGCTTTGCGGTGGAAGCTCATCCGATGGGAGATAGGGACTGGAATGGGGGACTGCTTCGTACGATGGTATGGACTACAATGGTAGCCGGGGTATTGATTTTACTGGTGGCCTTGCTCAATTTCTTTCATCTGCTCGTGGGGTCTTTTCTTACTCGTATGCGTGAATTCAGTATCCGGCGAATGACAGGAGCATCCGGAGGCAGTCTTTTCGTCCAACTGTTCACACAGTCTGCCTTATTGGTTTTGCTGGCCGGCTTGTTGACCGGTGTCTGCATCGAGGTGATGGCTCCCTGGTTGAGACTGGAAATGGCCGGTTTGTCTTTGCAGTTTGACGCTTCTCTGCTGATGGTACAGAGTTTTGAGTATCTGGCTGGCCTGTTGGGAGTATGTGCTTGGGTGTGTGGAATAGTCGTGTGGAAGGTACGTCGCACGCAGGTGCATGCGGGGGTATCGGGCGGTGTACACCGGGGAGGAAAGAGACGGCTGCGGAATCTGTTGTTGGGAGTGCAGTTGTTCATCTGTTGGGCTTTTATCTCACTGGCAGCGGCGCTTTATCTACAGTCGGATAAAACGGGACGTACCTTGTTCGGGACATTGAGCTTGGAGGAGAAAGAGCAGATTTTGAGTGTTCCGATGGATTTTTCCTTTATGAACACTGTGCAGAAGCTGGATTTGATACATCAGTTTAAAAACTTGTCGGGAGTCGAAGAGGTACTTCCGGCCGACATCAATTATTTGGGAGGCGTTTCCGGTTCGGGTATGTATACGGAGAAAGACAATAAAGACAGTTATGTGGATGTAAATGTGATGCGTGTAACTCCCGGTTTCTTTCGTTTCATGCACATTCCGATGCGGTCGGGACATACGCTGCGTGAATCGTCCGATTTGGTGATAGACGAGGCTTTGTCTCGTCGTCTCGGAAAGGACATCATGGGGAAACCGCTTTATAATTATGACGGAGATGCCTACACGGTTAAAGGAGTGTGCCAGACATTTGTGTCCAGTGTGTATTATGATAGTGAAGGATTTATATTCCTTCTGAGCGGGTTCGACGATTACTGTGGGCATTGTTATGTGAAATGTAAGAAGGGGCAGACGGAAACCGTATCTCAGGAGGTCAGGAAGATACTGAAAAAAACGTTGCCGGAAAGTGTGGAAGTGAAGGTCAGCACGTTCATGGACGACATCCGTGAATCACAGGCGCTTGAGTTCAAGCTCCGTGGAATTGTATTGTTCTTTTCGATAGTGGTGCTGGTGATTTCGTTGTTGGGCGTGTATTCAGCCGTGACCATCGACACGGAATATCGGCGGAAGGAGATGGCTATCCGAAAGATTAACGGTGCCGGAATGTGTCAGATAATCTGGCTGTTTGCCCGGCTTTATGTGACTTTACTGACGGTGACGGCTATGTGGGGATTTGTGTTGGTTGAATTCTTGTTGAGGCAGTTTAGTACCTTGTACACGGTGTTCTTCCGGCATGGAGTGGCTTTCTATTTTTGCCTCTTCCTGAGTGTCTCCTTGTTCGTCGCCCTCACGGTAGCTTTCCGTATTTGGCAGGTGTCCCGGGTGAATCCGGCAGAAGAAATCAAGCGGGAGTAATATAGTATAATAACCTAAAATGAATAAATAACCATGAGAAAACAAGTATTAATTTGTCTGCTCCTAGGTGCATTGGGAGCGCAGGCACAAGAAAAATTTGTAGTGGAAGGACAGTTGAAGCACATTCCCGACGGAACCGTGTTCAGTTTGATGAAGCGAGAGGGGAATGTAGGGAGTATGGCGGCTACCGACACGTTGCGGAACGGCACATTCCGTTTTGAGCTGACTACCGCCGGAAACGGGCTGGAACGCTATGATTTGATGGCACATGACAGGACGAGTTTTCCACCCATGTCGCTCAGCTTGTGGGTGAATCCCGGAAGTCGTTTGCTCGTACAGGGAGAAAATTCGTATATCTACTCTTGGACGGTAGAGAGCGATGTGAAGGAACAACAGTTCCAGCAGCAGCTGATGCAAGCTTCCCGCAAGGAATGGGAGGAATTTCAGCGGTTGTCCATGCAGAAGTTTGAGCTGATGAGGTCCGCTGCACAGGGAGGAAACAAGGAACAGGCTCGTGCAAAGGTAGACAGTCTGCAACAGCTGACGGATAAGTTGAGCGATCAGATTACGCAGCACAATATCGCACTTATGAAACAGTCGCCGGTTAATGCCGTCTGGATGGATGAACTGTACCATATGGGGATGTCGGTGAAGTTCCGTAAAGACTATCCGTATAAGGAAGACGTGCAGCAGTTGTACAACCGTTTGGATGCTGCACAGAAAGAGACTTTTGAAGGGAAGAGCGTGTACCTGGCTTTGAATCCGCCAACCGTGGTCAAGGTGGGCGAGGAAGCTGTCGATGCGGATATGTATGATTTGGAAGGCAAGGTTCATCGCTTGGCTGAGTTTCGCGGGAAATACGTCCTGCTGGATTTCTGGAGTCGGGGATGCGGCCCTTGCATCATGTCACAGCCGGAGCTGAAAGAAATCAGCGAGATGTACAAGGACAGCCTGGAGGTGGTCAGCTTGAGCATTGAGAACCGGAAGGGATGGGAAGAGGCTTCTAAAGCGCATGCCATGACTTGGAATAACTGGAACGATTTGGAGGAAACCAACGGATTGTATGCCCGTTATGGCGTCAGAGGTATTCCTCATTTTGTGTTGATTTCTCCGGAGAGAAAGGTAGTTGACAGCTGGAGTGGATATGGAAAAGGGCTGTTGAAGCTGAAAGTCGAAGGCATGTTGGCTCCCAAACAGCCGATGCGTATCGAATGGAAAGACGGTCACAAACTGGTGCATCATCCGCGGAAGAAAACAGAGAAAGTGGATGTGCTGACCATCCGTCAGGTGGAACTGACTGACTCGGCTACGGTGCTTCGCGTGCACGCACGGTATATTCCAAACTATTGGATTCGGCTGGATAAAGCGACTTTTTTGATGTCGGACAAGGGGGTAAACTATCCGCTCCTGCGCAGTGAAGGTTTCGCGATAGACGAGCAAGTGTTTATGCCCGATAGCGGAGAAATGTATTTCACGCTCTATTTTGCTCCGCTGCCGAAAGATACCCGTTGGTTTGACTTTTCGGAAGGCGAGCACGTGGAAGGGGGATACTATATCGAAGGCATCCGTCTGACAGAATAATAACGTATTAAAATTGACAATGAATGATACTGAATGTTACACTGAAAATGATTTTGCGGAGCTGGTGGCGGAACAAGGTGTTTTTCCTTGTTTCGGTAGCCAGTCTGGCATTGGGATTAGCCTGTACCAACCTGCTGATGACGTACTTTGTGCACGAGCATGGGTTGGAAGGGCATAATCCGGACCGTGACCGTATGTTTTTTCTACAGCAGGATGACCCGATGACGGAAGGGAAACGGGTGGCCTTTGCTGGAGCCGAGATTCCTCCGCAACTGAAACAGAACTATGCCGAGGTGGAGGACTTTCTTCGGTTAGGAAAACTGGATTTGCTTTACTGCAAGGTGAACGAGCAGAAGGTGGAAGGGGATTTTAAGATGCTGTCAGCCGATACGACCCTGACGAGTTTTTTCGATTACCGTACGGAAGAAGGTAGTTTGAGTCAGGTACTTTGTCAACCGGGAAAAGTGGCGTTGAGTGAGGCTTGTGCCCGTCGCCTTTTCGGAGAGAAACAAGCGGTAGGAAAGCAGGTGGAGGCACATTTCCGCTTTGGAGAGGCCCGTACGTACGAAGTGGCGGCGGTGCTGAAGGAACGCGAACAGTCGCTTCTGCAGTTTGACATGCTGATAGCACACGATCCTGATTTCTTCTGGGGTGGCCTTACGTTGTTGAAGCTGACTCCGGGTACGGATGCGGGTCACCTGGCTGATAAGCTGAATGAGGACAAGGTGCCTACTTTTATGCCCGGTCAGACGAAATATTACCTGGACCCGCTGGATGCCATTTGTTTTACGACTCCCGATGATGCTTCCCAGCAGACGCTCGACTTTGTCAGTCAGACACCTGTGCAGACTCTTTACATCAGTCTGCTGGCAGCCGTGCTGATACTGGTCATTGCTTGCTGCAACTATACCAATATGAGTTTGAGTCGCTTGCTGCAACAGCTTCGTATGATTCATGTGGAGAAATTGATGGGGGCTACCTTGCACAATATCCGTCTGCAACTTTTCGGGGATGCTTTCCTGACGGTGGTGCTGGCGTTCGGGCTGTCCATTCTGCTGGTGAACGATTGCTTGTCATTGTTTAATGACCTGTTGGGTTCGCGGTTGACCATGACGTTCTTCTTCAGTAGTCAGATGCTGCCGTGGTTGCTGTTGTTTATTCTGTTGATGTCGGTAATACCGGCGTGGTACATCAGCTATCGTCTGTCACGCTTGTCGTTCACGGAATACCGTACGCTTTACAGTGGCCGGCGCAAGCAGCGTTTTGTGGCGGTACTGGTAACGGTGCAGTTTGTGATTTCCATCGGATTGTTATTGGCTACGCTGACAGCCCGCAACCAGATGGAACTGACCCGCCAGCGGGCTTCGCGTTACGAAGGCTGCATTGAGATAGGGGATGCCTTTGGGGCTCCGTTGGCTCCTTTCAAGGCGGAACTGGAGAAACGGGTGAAAGGCATTGAATCCATGACCCTTTCCAAGGCTTCGGTACTCAGTGCCTGGATACGTCAGTTGAATGTGCAGCGTCCCGGTGGGAAGGAAGTGCGTACCAATCTGCTGACCTTGGAAGGCGACTCCACATTGTTGCGCACCTTACGCATTGAACAGTTGAGTGGAGAATCTCCTTCCCGCCTGTTGGAGCGTCAGGCCTCTCCGGTACTGGTGAACGAGAGTTTTGTCCGGTTGTTGGTGCCTGTGGGTACGGAAGTGGTCGGACATGCCTTGCGTGAGTTCGATACGGAAACACAAGACAGCTTAGCGGTAATAGGTGGTGTGGTGCGTGATTTTTCCGTCAATTCACTGGAGGAAGCCGTAACGCCCCTTGTCATCACACTGCTGTCGGCAAGCGACCTGCAGAAAGGATTCTATTTGCAGCTTCGTCTTCGTCCGGAAAGCCGTGAGGAGACCTTGCGGCAGATAGAGACGGTATGGAATGAGATGAATCCCAACCAGCCTTTCAGATACACGGACATGCATCGGGAGTTTATGGCACGCAATCAGAAAGTGCTTTCCTTGTCGCATATCCTGACGTTCTATGCCGTCATCGGTCTGTTGCTGACAGGCTTCGGGTTGTTTGGCATTGCTTGGTATGCCACCCGTCAGCGGATACGTGAAATCAGCATCCGCAAAGTGCATGGAGCCACTCGTGGGCAAATCATTTGGCTGCTCAACAAGCCGTTCTGTATCTATGCTGTAGTTGCGTATGTAGTGGCTATGCCTGTCGGCGGATGGTTCATGCTGCATTGGCTGGAGCAGTTTGCGTACCATGCCCCGCTTTCGGCCGGACTTTTTGTATGGCCATTGTTGGTGGTATGGGGTGTCTCGGCACTCATCGTCTGTCTGCAAGGTTGGATATTGAGTCGGGTAAATCCGGTAGAGTGTATGAAACAAGATAATTAATTAATAGTCATGAATGAAGACTGATAATGTGATTCAATAAAATTTTAAGCGTATGATTAAGACAGAAAATTTACAGAAAGTGTTCCGCACGGATGAGGTGGAAACTTGGGCTTTGAATAATGTAAGTATCGAAGTAAAAGAAGGGGAATTCGTGGCCATTATGGGCCCTTCCGGTTGTGGAAAATCTACTTTGCTGAACATCTTGGGATTGCTGGACAACCCCACCGGAGGGAAGTATTACCTGAATGGGGTGGAAGTGGGCAGCTACACCGAATCGCAGCGTACCTCCTTGCGTAAGGGTGTGATTGGCTTCGTGTTCCAGAGCTTCAACCTGATTGACGAGCTGAACGTATATGAGAACATCGAACTGCCCTTGCTGTATCTGGGAGTGCCTTCGGCAGAGCGTAAGCGGAAGGTGGAGGCAGCCATGGAACGGATGGGGATTACGCATCGGGCCAAACACTTCCCGCAGCAGTTGTCGGGTGGTCAGCAACAGCGTGTGGCCATTGCCCGTGCGGTAGTGTCGGGCCCGAAACTGATTCTGGCAGACGAACCTACCGGTAACCTGGATTCCAAGAACGGACGGGAAGTGATGGAGCTGCTGACCGAGTTGCACAAGGAAGGCACTACCATCGTGATGGTGACACACTCGCAGCACGATGCCGGTTTTGCCGACCGCGTGATCAACCTCTTCGATGGACAGGTGGTGACGGAAGTCAACCTGTAAGGAGCAGGTTGCGCCTTTCTATAACTGTTTCTTGAACCGACCGGGCGACATGCCGCTGTGACGCTTGAAGAACTTGCTGAATGCGGCCTGGTCGGCGAAACAGAGTTTTTCGGCCACGTCCTGTACGGTATAGGCCGGATTGAGGAGGCAGATTTTGGCCTCTTCCATCAGGCTTTCATTGATGAGCTGATTGGCCGATTTGCGGTAGGCCTTTCTCAGTTTGGCCGACAGGGCGTCGGGCGACACACAAAGCTGGTCGGCATACCATCTCACTGTGTGATGAAATCGGCAGTGGGTATGCATCAGGTAAAGAAAGCGGGGAAGCGTATCGTCCCATGGGAGGACGGGCTCTTCTTCGCTTTCCTGTTTATAGGTACGGAAAATGATGTTCCAGATTTCCAGTACCAGGGAACGGAGCGTGTTCTCCAGGATTTCATGCTGAAAATTGTTTTCTGTCTGTGCAAGGGTATGCCACAGTATGTCGAACAGGACACGGATGCGGGAGATGTCGTCCTCCTTTAGCGTAAGGAAGGGCTCTTGTACATACCGGTAAATGTAGGGGGTAACCCTCGGTCGGATACATTCTGCCGCCTGCAGGAAGAGCTCCCGGCGGGTAATGAGCAGGCAACCTTCAAACTGGGCATCGGTTTTCAGGTCGGTCCATTGGTGAGGTTCGATAAATTCAATGTAGGCGGGAGCCTGGATAGCCATGCGCTCCTCGGGCATTTGCAGGCTGAGTTCCCCTTTCAGCATGAGCAGGGAAACTGTGTGTTGGGTATCGATGGTACCCTTCCGGAAAACCTCTTCGCCTTGTACATGAAAAAGGCCCATCAGCTCGTTGTAAATCATTCCTTCCTCTTTTTCCCCTTCGGAAGACAATGGCTGAAGCCATTTGGTAAAAGCATATTCTCTCATCTTATTGTATGGTTGTATTGTATTTGCGCGTCTAAAGTACGTACATAAATCTATGTCTGAAAGTCTTTTTGTATGTTTTAGAAATCGTAAACAGAATAAATGCTAAAGTGAGGATTCAGACAAATGTTCTTAGGATTGGGACAAATGCCTTGGTGGGGCAGGCCCCTAGATTTGCACTTGCTATAACAACAGAATGAGTCAAATCAACTAAAAAGAGAACAAGATGAAAAAAGCATTTGTTTTTGTCGGAACGTGTCTTGTGATTTTGCTGGGACTGCTGACGGCTTGTACACAGTCGGCCGGTACTTCGCAGGAGGGCGGATACAAGACCATGACCGTAAAAAAAGAGAATCGTCTTCTCACCAACAGCTATTCGGCGGTGGTAAAGGGAAGGCAGAGTGTGGAAATCCGTCCGCAGGTGAGCGGTACGATTACCGACATTTGCGTGAAGGAAGGGGCTAAGGTGCAGAAAGGGCAGGTGCTCTTTGTCATCGACCAGGTGCCCTATCAGGCAGCCTTGCAGACGGCAGTGGCCAATGTGAAGAGTGCGGAAGCGGCGGTGGCTACGGCCCGTCTGACCTCGGACAGCAAGGAGGAACTCTTCAAGGAAAAGGTGGTTTCTGATTTTGACCGCCAGACGGCACGGAATTCCTTGCTGGAAGCAGAAGCCAGTCTGGCACAAGCCAAGGCAGCCGAGACCAATGCCCGCAACGACCTTTCTTATACCGTAGTACGAAGCCCGGTGAACGGAGTGGCAGGCATGTCTTCCTATCGGGTAGGGGCCTTGGTCAATTCGTCCATCACCACTCCGTTGCTGACGGTCTCCGACGACGAGGAAATTTATGTGTATTTCTCCCTTACGGAAAACCAGATACTGTCGCTGGTCCGTCAGTATGGCAGTGTGGAAAAGGCGTTGGCAGGTATGCCTAAAGTGTCGTTGCTGCTGAGCGACGGTACGACGTATGCCCATGAGGGCACGGTAGACGCCATCAGCGGTACCATCGATACGGAGACCGGAGCCATCAGTCTGCGGGCCGTGTTCCCCAATCCGGAAGGCATGTTGCGCAATGGAAGTACGGCTACGCTGGTATTGCCTTATACCAAGAACGATGTGCTGGTGGTTCCGCAGGAAGCCACTTTCGAAATCCAGGACAAGGTGTATGTGTATAAGGTGAACAAGGAAGGCAAAGCCGAATCGGCTCAGGTGACGGTCTTCCCGCTGAACAACGGACAGGAATACATTGTGGAGAGTGGCTTGCAGGAAGGCGACGTGATTGTGGCCGAAGGGGCAGGACTGATTCAGGAAAATACGCAGATTCTTTCCGTACATACTGAAAAATAGGAGGGTGCCATGAAACTGAAGACTTTTATCGACCGGCCTATCTTGTCGTGTGCCATTTCCGTGCTGATTCTGATATTGGGAATCATCGGTCTGAGCAATCTTCCTATGGAGCAGTATCCCGACATTGCACCGCCTACCATCATGGTGTCGACCACTTATACCGGTGCCAATGCAGAAACGGTGCTGAAGAGTGTCATCGCTCCGCTGGAAGAAGCCATCAACGGGGTAGAGAACATGACGTATATGACTTCCACGGCAACCAATACGGGGTCGGCTTCCATCACGGTGTATTTTGCGCAGGGAACCGATCCGGACATGGCGACCGTCAACACGAAGAACCGTGTGTCGGAAGCGGAAGGACTGTTGCCGGCGGAAGTGACCAAAGTGGGAGTTACCGTGGAGAAACGCCAGAACAGTATGGTGAAGATTCTGGCATTGTACAGTCCCGACGACAGTTACGACCAGAATTTTATCAACAACTATTTCAAGATTAACGTAGAACCTCGTCTTTCCCGTATTACGGGCGTCGGAAATGTGAACGTGATGGGAGGGGATTATGCCATGCGTATCTGGATGAATCCCCAGAAGATGGCCCAGCATCAGCTGGTGCCGGCCGATGTCATCGCTTTGCTCGACGACCAGAACGTGGAAGCAGCTACAGGTACGCTGGGCGAGGATTCCGAAAATACATTTCAATACACGCTCAAGTACCGGGGTCGGTATGAAACGGCAGAAGAGTTTGGCAACATGGTGCTCAAGGCCTTGCCGACAGGTGAAGTGCTCCGCCTGAAGGATGTAGCTGAGGTGGAATTAGGTGCCCAGACTTATGCCTATAACAGCCAGATTGCGGGCCACCCCGGTGCTACGTGTATGATTTCGCAGACCGCCGGCTCGAATGCCAACGAGATTGTGAAGGAGGTGGATGCCCTGATGGCAGAAATCTCGAAAGACTTGCCCAAAGGGCTGGTGCTGACCGACCTGATGAGTACGAAGGACTTCCTGGATGCGTCGGTGCATGAGGTGGTGAAGACCTTGGTCGAGGCCATCATTCTGGTGGTGCTGGTGGTTTATTTCTTCTTGCAGAGTGTACGTTCTACCATCATTCCGTCGGTATCTATTATCGTGTCACTGGTGGGTACGTTTGCCTTCCTCTATGTGGCCGGATTCAGTCTGAACTTGCTGACCCTCTTTGCCCTGGTACTGGTGATTGGTACGGTGGTGGACGATGCCATCGTGGTGGTGGAGGCCGTACAGGCCAAGTTTGACGAAGGTTACCGCTCTCCTTATAAGGCGACGGTGGCCGCCATGGACGGTATCTCTGCGGCCATTGTCACTACCTCGCTGGTGTTCATGGCGGTATTTATTCCTACCTCGTTCATGGGAGGAACCAGTGGGGTATTCTACACGCAGTTCGGTCTGATCATGGCGGTGGCAGTGGGTATCTCGGCCATCAATGCCTTGACCCTCAGTCCGGCCTTGTGTGCCCTGATTATGACGCCTCACATGGACAAGACGACGGGCGAAAAATTGAGTTTCTCTTCCCGTTTCCACCATGCCTTTGAGGCTTCGTTCAACCGCTTGGTGCTGAAATACAAAAACGGTGTGTCGTTCTTCCTGCGGCGGAAATGGATTGCCTGGGTTTCCTTGGTAGCGGTTTGTGGCTTGTTGGTCTTCTTCATGCGGACCACGAAGACGGGACTGGTGCCGGATGAAGATATGGGTACGGTCTTTGTCAATGTGACCACTCCTCCCGGAAGTAGTTTGGCACAGACTCGCAAGACGATGGAAATGATTGACCAGCGTATCCGTGAGATTCCGCAGATAAAGACGTATTCCAATGTGACGGGTTACAGCATGATGGGTGGACAGGCCGCTTCGGGAGGTATGTTGATTATCAAGCTGAAACATTGGGATGAACGGGAGAAAGCGGAGGACAATATCAATGCGGTGATTTCCGCCATCTATCAGCATACGGCAGACATCAAGTCGGCCAAGATTTTTGCCTTTGCCCAGCCCACCATCATGGGATACGGTATGGGGAGCGGTTTCGAGATGTATGTGCAGGACCGTGCCGGAGGCAGTGTGGACGATTTGCAGAAGTACACCCAGAATTTCATTGCAGCCCTCAACAAGCGGCCTGAAATTTCCATGGCCTACACCACTTTCGATACGAAGTTTCCGCAGTATATGGTAGAGGTGGGTGCCGTTGGATTTGCTGGCCGGTCGTCCCGACGTAAGGCAGGCAGAGGCCGCGCTCAAGCAGGCCTTTTATGCCACCAATCAGGCACGTTCCAGCTTCTATCCCAGTGTGACGTTGAGCGGTGCGGCCGGATGGACCAACAGCGGGGGAGCGTTGGTAACTAATCCGGGGGCCTGGCTGCTACAGGCAGTAGGTTCGCTGGTACAGCCCCTCTTTCAGCGCGGACAACTGATTGCCAACCTGAAAATCAGTAAGGCGCAGCAGGAAGAGGCTTTGCTCCAGTTCCAGCAGACGTTGCTGGATGCCGGTACGGAGGTGAACAACGCCCTGAACCAGTGGCAGACGGCCCGGCGGAAAACGGAACTCGACCAGCAGCAGGTGGGGCACTTATCGGATGCCCTGCACGATACGGAATTGCTGATGGAGCATGGGACAATAAATTACCTGGAGGTACTGACGGCCCGCCAGTCGTTGCTGACGGCACGGTTGTCGCTGGTGGCCGACCGGAACTCAGAGATTAAAAGTGTGATTACCCTCTACCATGCATTGGGTGGGGGATGTGAAGAGGAATAAAAATAACGCGCGATGAAAAAACTGCTATATGTGGGAATGTGCCTGTGTGCCTTGTTTTTCTTGTTCGCATGCGACAAAGACGACGTGAACAGTTACACTCCACTTCCCAAACTGCATTTGGGAGAAACTTTCAGATACAGATGTGAGCCGGAGAATTATATCCGGCTCGAATATGATACCTTGGGCGAAGCGGCTGTATTGAACTTCTACAAGGACGAAGTTACTTCGCTGGATTACCTGGACTACGATGAGAATTCCTGCACTTTCTCCTTCCACAAGGGAGAAACCGGACTTTACCGTATCAGCTGGGATTATACGTCGGAAAATCCTTTACGGATATTCTACGGGCAGAACGGCATGTGGTATCGGATGAATACGACCGGAACAAACGAGTACCTGCTGGAGGCCAACGATGGGATGGCCGTGAAGGTGGTGGCCTATCGTGCCAGCTACGATTCCGTGCATTGTACCATCAACCGTTTTTGCATTGAAGAATACAAGGCGGAAGAATAAACAGAGTGACCGGTGGCCGGTCTGCCTTCATCTTCCTGAAGGCAGTGCCGGCAGTTCGGCCTCTATACGGTTTTCCACGTCATCGGGCAGTTTGGAGAAGAAATCCATGCCCGTCACTTTTTCTACTGAATCGACCGGTACCAGGTATTTCTGCAGGGCCTGATGATGGGCCTTGTTGTCGAACAGGAAGCCCATGGCGATGGGATTTTTCCGGTTGTAAATCAGTACTACCTTGAAGAATCGGTCGGGTACGGCCACCCGATGCTCTCCGATACGCTTCGGCTGTTTCTGGTCGTAAATCGGACCACAGGCAATGTACACCGTGCCGTATTTCCGTGCCCAGCTGCGGCACAGTTCTTCCAGATCACCCCAGTCATCACGGTTCAGCTTCTGGTTCTGCGGACAGATGTTGCTCATGTAGAACGATTCTTCCATGGCTTTTTTACTCCACTTCATATCGGCAGCCGGTGCCATGTGTCCCCGGTCGTAACCGGAGTGCGTATAGTCCGCATGCTCCACGCGTGGTTCAGGCAGGTCCGGGTCGGGCACAAAGCGGTTTTTCCGCTCCTCGTCTCCCTTCGTTTCCTGGCGGGTCAGTTCCCAGGCCACCCAGTTGGGCGTCTTGTAGAAATTGTTGTACGACACCGTGTAGCCCGTGCGTTGCAGCTGGATTTCCTCCCGTTTTTTCAGCACGACCGGAATCTCCAGTTTGCTGCTGATGCGGTTCGTGGCCGACGGCGAAGCGGTTTCTTCTGTCGCGTCCTTGGTGACTCGTTGTGATACTTTTTCCCGGGCCTCTTCCAGTGTTTCCGAGATTCCTTTTTCCAGCCCTTTGGCTTCGGGCAGGTTCTGCTGGTTCTGGTAGAAGTATGTCCCTCCGCCGAGAATCAGCAGCAGGAGGATGAAACCCTTTAACGAGCCGGTGGAAGAGCCTCTTTTTTTCTTTGCCATAGTATGTGCGGTTTAAACCAGTTTGAAACGCATCCGGAAGATGCCGTCCTTGTAGTCGTGGCTGATGATTTTGAACGTGCCGATTTCGGAGGTATTCTCCACGTGCAGTCCGATGCACAGACATTCGTCGTAATCGCCCACGTGTACCACGCGCACCGTGTCGGAAGCACCTTCGGGCAGACGTTTCAGGTCGAAGCGTCCGGCGGCATCTTCTTGGGTGGTGAATTCCGTGGTAACCGGCAGATGGCGGGCGATGACTTCGTTGACCGTATTTTCAATGCGGGTGATGTCTTCATCGGTAGGCGCTTGCGGAAGTGCGAAATCGAGTTTACTCTTCTTCCGTTCGATGTGGGCCGATACAGCCCGTCCGCATCCGAAAAGGTTGACCATTGTGCGGTTGACGATGTGTTCGCAGGTATGCATGGGAGGATATTCCTGCTTGTGGTGTTCGTTCAGTTGAGTAGTTTGTTCCATAATTCATTTGATTTGACGGCAAAGATAGAAAATCTGAAGAAATTTGTCGACTTTTGAAGACTTTTGAGGATTGAAAAAAAACGCCTTTGCGTTTGGAAGCAAGCGCCTTTGCGTTTTAATGCAAACGTACTTGCGTTTTACTTGAAACGCACTTGCGTTTTGATTGAAACGTAAAGGCGTTTTGCTGGAAACGTACTTGCGTTTTTCGGGTCTCTGATTTTCAGTGTGTTTTTCCTCCTTTGGAAGGTGGAATGAGAGGAGAAGAAAGTACTCCATGGCATGAAGGACAGGATTTTTGGAAGAAAACATTCTTTGTTTGGTACATTAAACGGGTTTGGGGTTTCCCGGGGAGGGAAAGGTGATTATCTTTTCGGGTTTTGAAAAAATCTTATTATTTTTGCGTGATAAACCCCAAATAGAATAATCATGAAATTTATTGGAATTATTCCTGCTAGATATGCATCTACACGCTTCCCGGCCAAACCGTTGGCTCTGTTGGGAGGCAAACCCGTCATACAGAGAGTCTATGAGCAAGTGGCCGGTGTGCTGGACGAAGCATACGTGGCTACGGACGACGAACGCATCGAAGCGGCCGTGAAAGCCTTCGGTGGAAAAGTGGTGATGACTTCCGTCGACCATAAGAGTGGAACCGACCGTTGTTACGAGGCCTACTGCAAGGTGGGCAGCGGCTACGACGTGGTGGTGAACATTCAGGGAGACGAGCCTTTCATCCAGCGTTCGCAGCTGGAAGCTGTGAAGGCTTGTTTCGAGGATGAAGCAACCCAGATTGCGACTTTGGTAAAACCGTTTACGCCAGCCGACGGATTCGATGCGCTGGAAAATGTCAATTCGCCGAAGGTGGTGGTAGACAAGCGGATGAATGCCCTCTATTTCAGCCGTTCCATCATTCCTTACCAGCGCAACCGCGACAAGCAGGAGTGGCTGGCCGGACACACGTATTACAAGCACATCGGACTGTATGCCTATCGGGCTTCGGTGCTGAAGGAGATTACTGCTCTCCCGCAGTCGTCGTTGGAACTGGCCGAATCGCTGGAGCAGTTGCGCTGGCTGGAGAACGGCTATTCCATCAAGGTGGGCATCAGTGAGGTGGAGACTATCGGTATTGACACCCCGCAGGACCTGGCACGTGCCGAGGAATTCCTGCGCAATCACGGGGAGGCCCTATGACGCAGCTCGACCGTAGTGTGGCCCCTGCCATCCGCCAGCTGGAGCATTTCTCCATCTTGCAGCCGGAACTGCACCGTATGCGCAACGGCATGCCGCTGTATGTGCTCTCGGCCGGGAATGAAGACGTGATTCGTTTCGATTTGCTGGTGCGGAGCGGACAGCTCGACCAGTCACAGCCGCTTCAGGCGGTGTTTACCAACCGCATGTTGCGTGAAGGAACCGTGCGGATGACCTCGGGTGAGATTGCCGAGCGGCTGGATTATTACGGGGCTTGGCTGGAACTTTCTTCTTCCGTCAACTGTGGGTTCGTCACGCTCTACACGCTGACCAAATACCTCGACCAGACGCTGGAGATCGTGGCCGGGATGGTGAAGGAGGCGGTCTTTCCGGAAGAAGAGTTCCGGATTATCTGCGACATCAACCGTCAGCAGTTCCTGGTGAACAACCAGCGGGTGGATGTGCTGGCCCGCAAGCAGCTGAACCGTTCGTTGTTCGGCACCGCACATCCGTTGGGCCGCTATGCGGAACTGGAGGATTACGAGCGCATCCAGGTGGAGGCGTTGAAGGACTTCTATCACCGGCATTATCATTCGGGCAACTGTTCGATGTATGTGTCGGGCAAGGTGACGCCGGAGGTAATCCGGTGCATTGAACACCATTGGGGAGAGGCTCCGTGGGGAAACTGTACGTCGGAAAAGGTGGAGCGGACATGGGATATCGTGAAGGATACCCGCAAACGGATTTTTGTGGAGAAGGAGGATGCCTTGCAGAGTTCTCTCCGCATGGGAGGTTTCTCGCTCGACCGCAAGCATCCGGACTATCTGAAATTGCGGGTGTTGGTCACGTTGTTCGGTGGCTATTTCGGCAGCCGGCTGATGTCGAACATCCGCGAAGAGAAGGGATATACCTACGGCATCGGGGCCGGACTGGTGTCTTATCCGGGCACGAGCCTGCTGGTTGTCAGCACGGAAGCGGCCAACGAGTACATCGAGTCGGTGGTGACGGAAGTGTATCGTGAAATGGATCGTCTGCAGCAGGAAAAGGTGCCGGCCGAGGAACTGGAGATGGTGCGCAACTATATGCTGGGCGACATGTGCCGTTCGTATGAAGGGGCTTTCTCGCTGTCGGATGCGTGGATATTCATTGAGACGGCCGGACTGAAACCGGATTTCTTCGATGCTTCGCTGGCAGCCATCCGGGAAGTCACTTCGGAGGAGTTACTCTCACTGGCTCAGCGGTATTTCTGCAAAGAAAACTTAATAGAGGTAGTGGCAGGTAAAAAAGTATAAACCTGTCGGTGCGGGCAAAAGTAAAAAGACTATTTTTGAACGGATTTAAAAAACAGACCAATAACAAGGATGAACAAACATACATTGATTTTATTTACTTTACTGACTTTCGGCTCGGTTTCGGCTTCGGCCCAGATGTCGTTGGGATACTATCAGTTTAAGGACGGATCGGAATATACCGGTGAGCTGAAGGGACGTAAACCGAACGGAAAAGGACGGACTGTCTTCCGGAACGGGGATGTGTACGAAGGCGAATATGTGAAAGGAAAACGTCAGGGGGAAGGAACCTATACCTTCAGTGACGGCGAAAAATACGTGGGGCAATGGTATGAAGACCAGCAACACGGGAAGGGTACGTATTATTTCATGAACAACAACCGTTACGAGGGGATGTGGTATGCCGATTTCCAGGAAGGAGAGGGCACCATGACTTATTATAACGGGGACTTGTATGCCGGTACGTGGCACCATGACAAGCGGAACGGACAGGGTACTTACACCTGGAAGGGTGGAGCAGTCTATACGGGCGAATGGAAGAACGACCTGAAAAACGGAAAGGGTACCATGGTCTGGGAGGACAAGTCGAAGTATGAAGGTGAATGGAAGGACGGCATGCGTCACGGAAAGGGAACTTTCTATTATACCAACGGCGACAAGTACGTGGGCGACTGGAAGGATGACGTGCAGGATGGAAAGGGTATCTATTATTTCCAGAACGGCGAGCGTTACGAAGGTGACTATGCCAACGGAGAACGGACGGGACGTGGCATTTACACGTATCCCAACGGTGACAAGTACGTGGGAGAGTTTCTGAACGGCTGGCAGGAAGGACAAGGCACGTTCACCTGGGCCAACGGGGCTGTGTACGACGGACAGTGGGTGAAGAACCAGCGCTCGGGTACCGGAAAATACAAGTGGGCCAACGGTGATGAATACGAAGGCCAGTGGAAGAATAACATGGCAGAAGGAGAAGGTTCCTTGCGCATGGCCGACGGCTCGGTTTACACCGGAGGGTTCGTGCGGGGTAAGGAAGACGGAAAAGGTGTGCTGATTGACAAGGAGGGCATACGCTTTGAAGGCTTCTTCAAGCAAGGAAAGAAAGACGGTCCTTTTATTGAAACGGATACCAATGGGACTGTCATCCGGAAGGGAACTTTCAAATACGGACGTTTATTGGAGGAGAAGAAATGAACTGGGAATTATCCGAACTGACGTGGAAAGTGCGTGAACTGGCCGTGGAGACCGGTGCTTTTATCCGTGAGGAGCGGAAGAAGTTCCACCGGGAACGGATTGAGAAAAAGCACGCACACGACTATGTGTCGTATGTGGACAAAGAATCGGAACGAAGAATAGTGGCCTGTCTGCGGGAATTACTTCCCGAGGCAGGTTTTATTGCAGAAGAAGGGAGCGGAAGCCATACTGACGAGGAATACTGTTGGGTGGTGGATCCCCTGGATGGAACGACGAATTTCATTCACAACCATGCACCTTATTGCATCAGTATTGCGTTGCGCAACCGCGAGGAAATCCTGTTGGGGGTGGTGTATGAAATCTGCCGTGACGAGTGTTTCTGGACTTACAAGGGAGCACCTTCTTTCTGCAACGACCGGCAGATACGGGTGTCGGAGGTGGCTTCGCCCGACGATGCATTTCTGGCCTTTGGATTGCCGTATGATGCGGATGTCTACAAGCCGGTGTTCAACCGTCTGATAGAGAACTGTTACGGTCATGTGGCAGGCATCCGGGTGGTAGGTGCGGCAGCTGCGGAAATGTGTTACGTGGCCGACGGTCGTTTCGAGGCCCGTGCGGAGGCTTTCACTTGCCCGTGGGATGTGGCAGCCGGCATCTTGCTCGTACAGAACGCCGGAGGTAGGGTCACCGACTTTTCGGGAGGTGATTCGTTCTATACGGGGCGGGAGGTCATCGCTTCGAACGGAAAAGTGCATGATTTTCTGCTGAATCTGTTGCGGTAGTGCAAAAAAACATCTTTTTGTGCAACAGATAAGATTTTTTTTGTAAGTTTGTGTAACTCAAAAGAGAAAGATATGGATATATCAAATATATTGAACTTCCTGAAAGTGCTGGCGGCAAACAACAACCGGGAGTGGTTTCAGGAACATAAGGCGGAGTATTTGAGTGTGCAGGCTGATTTTGAGGAACTGCTGGGCATGGTTATCGCCCGTATCTCGCTGTTCGACGAGAGTGTGGCGCACGTGCTTCCGCAGGATTGTACGTATCGTATCTATCGGGATGTCCGTTTCTCTTCGGACAAGTCTCCCTACAAGACCCACATCGGGGGCTATATCAATGCCAGAGGGAAGAAATCCAATCACTGTGGTTATTATGTGCATCTGGAGCCGGGCAACTGTATGCTGGCCGGGGGAAGCTGGTGCATGCCTGCCGATATGCTGCGGGCGGTACGGCAGTCGGTGTGTGACCGCATCGACGAGTTCCGGTCCATTGTGGAGGATCCGGCTTTCCGCCAATACTTTCCGGTGATAGGGGAAACGCATTTGAAGACGGTGCCGAAAGGCTTCCCGAAGGATTTTCCTTATCCGCAGTATATCCGCTGCAAGGATTTTACGGTGGCTTGCCCGCTGGAAGATGAGTTCTTTTCCCGTCCGGATTTTCTGGACCGGATGACAGACATATTCCGGCAGCTGAAACGCTTTGCCGATTTTACGAATGAGACGATAGACGAGTTTGAATAAAAATATTAACTACTTAAATGTGAAATGATATGGTAATTGACAAATTGGAAAACCTGGAGAAATATGTTTCACTGAATCCTCTGTTTGCAGAGACGGTGGCCTTTCTGAAAGCAACCGACCTGAAGGCTCATGAGGCGGGGAAAGTGGTGTTGAAAGAAGGGGAATTGATGGTGAACTTCTCGGATGCACGTCCGAAGACAAAGGCAGAGGCACGCCTTGAAACGCACAACAATTTCATCGATATCCAAATCCCGTTGTCGGGTGTGGAAGTGATGGGGTATATGCCTCGTACGGATCTGCCTGAAGCACCCTACAATGCAGAAAAGGATATTACTTTTTATGAAGGACTGGCAACTGATTACCTGACCGTAAAGCCGGGTATGTTTGCAATTTTCTTCCCGGAAGATGCGCATGCACCGGGAGTAACTCCAGAAGGAGTGAGAAAAGTGATTGTAAAAGTACGTGTCAAATAAATTCTAATAACTAATACTATGGACAAGGTATTGAATATCATAAAGAATGATCCTTGGCTGGAACCGTATGCCAATGCCATTAACGGCCGTCACCAGCATGCGATAGAGAAAGAGAAGGAGCTGGTGGGAAAGAAAACATTGTCGGACTTTGCGACCGGACACATGTATTTCGGCCTGCATCATACGGACAAGGGATGGACGTTCCGCGAATGGGCACCCAATGCCACGGAAATCTATTTGGTGGGTGACTTCAACGGCTGGCAGGAGAAACCGGCTTTCCGCCTGAAACGGGTGCGCAAGACGGGTAATTGGGAAATCAATCTGCCGGAGAAGGCCATGAAGCATGGCGACCTGTACAAGCTGAAAGTGTACTGGGAAGGTGGATGCGGCGAACGTATTCCGGCATGGGCTACCCGTGTAGTGCAGGATGAACAGACCAAGATTTTCAGTGCGCAGGTATGGAATCCGGAAAAGCCGTACAAGTTCAAGAAGAAGAGCTTTACGCCGAACGTTTCTCCGCTGATGATTTACGAATGTCACATCGGTATGGCGCAGGATGCGGAAAAGGTGGGTACGTACAACGAGTTCCGTGAGAAGGTGCTTCCCCGTATCGCGAAGGATGGGTACAACTGTATCCAGATTATGGCCATTCAGGAGCATCCTTACTATGGCAGCTTCGGGTATCATGTGTCCAGCTTCTTTGCACCTTCTTCCCGTTTCGGTACGCCTGAAGAACTGAAACAGCTCATTGATACGGCACATCAGATGAACATTGCCGTCATCATGGATATCGTACATTCACATGCCGTGAAGAACGAGGTGGAAGGATTGGGCAATTTCGCCGGCGATCCTTGTCAGTATTTCTATCCGGGCGACCGTCGGGAACATCCGGCATGGGATTCGCTTTGCTTCGATTATGGAAAGAACGAAGTGATTCACTTCCTGCTGTCTAACTGTAAATACTGGCTGGAGGAATTCCATTTCGATGGTTTCCGTTTCGATGGAGTTACCTCAATGTTGTATTACAGTCACGGACTGGGAGAGGCTTTCTGCAACTACGGTGACTATTTCAACGGGCACGAGGATGACAATGCCATCTGTTACCTGACACTGGCCAACCGCCTGATTCACGAGGTGAATCCGAAGGCCATCACCATTGCTGAGGAAGTTTCGGGCATGCCGGGACTGGCGGCACCTTTCGAGGACGGTGGTTACGGCTTTGACTACCGTATGGCAATGAACATTCCCGATTACTGGATTAAGATAATCAAGGAACGCAAGGACGAGGATTGGAAGCCTTCAAGTCTGTTCTGGGAAGTGACGAACCGTCGTAAGGATGAAAAGACCATTTCCTATTGTGAGAGCCACGACCAGGCGCTGGTGGGCGACAAGACCATCATCTTCCGCCTGATTGATGCCGATATGTACTGGCATTTCAAGATTGGGGACGAGAACGGTGTGGTGGAACGAGGCATTGCCTTGCACAAGATGATTCGTCTGCTTACGGCCTCTACCATCAACGGAGGTTACCTGAACTTCATGGGAAATGAGTTCGGTCATCCGGAATGGATTGACTTCCCGCGTGAAGGCAACGGATGGTCGTACAAGTATGCCCGCCGTCAGTGGCATCTGGTAGACGATCCGACACTGTGCTATCATTATCTGGGTGATTTTGATGAGAGCATGGTCAAGCTGATGCGGAGTGTGAAGAACATCCAGAAATCGGATGTCATCGAGGTATGGCATAATGACGGCGACCAGATTCTGGCTTTCCGCCGGAAGGACCTGGTGTTCGTGTTCAATTTCAATCCGACCCGTTCGTTTACCGACTACGGCTTTCTGGTTCCGAGAGGCGCCTACGATGTGGTGCTGAATACGGACAACAAGCAGTTTGGTGGCTTCGGCTTCTCGGACGACAGTCTCCGCCACTTTACCTGTGCCGACCCGCTTTATGCAAAAGATAAGAAAGAATGGCTGAAGCTGTATGTGCCGGCCCGTTCTGCAGTGGTATTGAAACGAGTGAAAGAATAATTCTGTATGAGTGATTACACAAATGCACTTTATAAGAAGACTGCACGCATCATGATTGCTGTATGCGGTCTTCTTTTTTCTCTATTTAGCTTTGTCTATCTTTACGTGTTCCAGCGCGATGTGCTGGAAGCACTTCATTATTCGCTGGCGCACGGCAAGACGGTGTTTGCCCCGCTGGCCAGTGCCCTCGTCATTACCCTCATCCTGCTGTTGCTGCGGTGGGGGGTGAACAGTCTGCTGGGACTGAAGGGAAAGGTACGTGCTTTGGCGTATGTACCTTCTTTTCTGGTACTCTGTGCCCTGACCGACGTGGGGCGTGGGGTCTATATGTCCAGTTATCATACGCCGTGGACGTGGTTGCTGCCCTTGCTGGTGTTGTTGTTTGTCGGCCTCGCCTACTGGTTGCGCGGACTTTTCCGGGTGCAGCTGAACCAGGAAGGAAGTCTCTGGGGGCTGGTGAACAGTAACCTGACCATTCTGTTGGGGTTGTGTGTGCTGACGGTATGTGTAGGCAATACCAACCGGGGCTATCATCACGAACTGGAGGCAGAGCACTATCTGCGCGCACAAGAATATGACAAGGTGCTGGAAGTCGGAAAACATTCGCTGGAGGCCAGCCGCAACTTGACGGCTTTCCGTGCGGTGGCATTGTCCCATCTGGGGCAGATGGGAGACAAGCTGTTTGCTTATCCGCAGTATTACCGTTCCGACGGATTGTTTTTTGAGTCGGATTCCCTGCATACGCTTCGTTATACGAACGATTCCATCTATTATTTGTTGGGAGCCCGTCCGTATGCCGGAGAAGACCGTATGGTGTTTCTGCGTAACATTTGTTATAAGGGTACGGGAAAATATACTTCCCTGGACTATTATCTTTCCGCTTTGTTGCTCGAAAAACAGCTGGGGCAGTTCATGGAAGCCGTCCCTGATTTCTATCTGCCGGAAGATACCTTGCCGCGGTATTATCGGGAGGCGGTAGTGTTGTATCATGCGCAGCAGAAGGATACCCTCTTTCCGGTGACAGACAGCCTGATGATCGGACGTTTCAAGGCCTATCGTACACTTCAGCAGAAAGAAGGTTCTTCGTTGGAAGAGCGGAACCGCATGCGGCGGGAATTCGGTGATACCTATTGGTGGTATTACGACTATCAGGAATAAGACGCATTTGTGAATGGGATAAAAAATTAAGAGAGACTGCCGGGGAAATGCAATCTCTCTTATTTTTAAGAACAAACGCCTTTGTCCTTACAGCTGATATTTTCACAAATACCAATACTGTTCTTATCTATTACTATGAAAAACATCTTTATAACAGCTGGTGTAATGGGAATGTTCAAAAGAGAATGTATATTTAACACTTGTTTTAGTTTTGATTCTATCTTTTACACATTCCCTTGAAATCACAATACGTACATTGGTCTTCCTCCTCCGTTTGATTGAAATCCAGTTCCGGATTGAACACCTCTTCCAGAAGCGCTTTCAGCCGGCTGCGGAACTCTTCTTCCAGGATGGCAAAATCCTCTACCGGAGTGGTTTTGTTGTACGATTCCTTGAGCTGGATGACCGGTGAATAGTCTTCTGCCGCAGCCCGATGAATATAGAGCAGGGAAGGGGCCACTTTCCGGTCATCGTTCCGTTCCCGCAATTTCCTGCATACGATGGCGGCATACAAGAAGGTCTGGAACACGTAGTTGGAACGTTTGGGACCCGGTGTGAACAGAGATTCCACACTGGGTGGAGTATCGGCTTTTCCGCCTGTCTTGTAATCCACGATGCGGAGCACATTGTCTTTGCTGTCCATCCGGTCGATGATACCGCCCATGCGCGAACGAATCACCCCTTTGGGCGTGTGTATCTCGATGTCCTCCATGACGGGCTGTTCGGAGCCCACGAAGGTGAAAGGAGAATGACGCAGGTCATTGCGCAGCAGTTGTTGGACGTAGCGCAGGATGACGGCCGAGTTGATGAGCTGGATACCGTTGTATTCCGGACGTTCGTCGGCAGGGAGGTGGAAGAACAAATCCTTGAACCCGTTGTCCACGTAGTTCTGCAGCTTTACTTCCTCTTTGAGCAAAGTTTCCAAAGCTTCTTTATTGATGACCTTTCCATGCACCGTGAGGTCCTTGTAGATATGTTCGGCTGCATAGTGGAAGATACTTCCGAACTTGGCCGAGTCGATTTCCGCGCTCACTTCATCGGGTGCCGAAAGTCCGGCCACATACTTGTAGTAGAACTTCAGCGGACAGTCGAGGTAGCAGTTCAGGGCCGAGGGAGAGAAGAAAGCTTTCGGATTCACCCGCACATCGAACACCTGCTGCATCCGTTTCAGTATGTCGGCTGATTTGGGGATGCAGATAGGAGAGGATACGACCGGCGACTGTTCGGCTTCCAGCTGTTTCCGTTGTATCGGATAGCCCCATTCAATCAGCAGCTGGAGCATGAAGCGCGACATCTCGCCCCGGTTCATGCCGTCGCTCACCGTATTGTACACCAAGGTCGCTTTTTCCGCCCGTTGCAGTAGACGGTAGAAGTAATAGGCATAGACGGCAATCTTGTGGTCGATGGTGGTCATGCCGAACGCCTTGCGCAGGTTGTAGGGGATGAACGAGGAATCGCCGCCCGCCTTGGGCAACTGTCCTTCGTTGACCGACAGCAGGATGACGTGGCGGAAATCCAGGTTACGGGTTTCCAATACCCCCATCACCTGCATGCCGATGGCCGGCTCGCCGTGAAACGGAATATTGGCGGCCGACATGACCCGCACGAGCAGGCGGTGGAAAGTGGTAGGCTGCACTTCCAGATCCTTGCTTTCGAGCAACGCATGGAAGCGGTTGACCATGGTGAAGCTTTTGAACAAGGCTTCCCGGTAGAGTTGGTCGAGGGCATCGCTGGTGGAGGCCGCCTGTTTGCGGTACAGCTGTGCCACCTGCTTCAGGATGTCGGCCAGCCGTTTGCACAGTTCCTCGTTGTGGGTACAAGGCTTGAACAGCAGTGACAGGGCCTCATCCCGTTCCAGTTCCGACGGCAGCGGATAGAAGCGGTTCTTCTCCGTCAGTTCCTTTTCCAGCGGAGTGGCCGCTTCCGAAAGCAGTTGCGTGTACGGATGCTTCAGCACACTGATGACCTCGGCAAACTGGTAGCGTCCGCTGCGGGGATTGTAGCCTGAAATGTGCAGTTCCAGCAGCGTCTTCACGAAACTGTAGGCCGGGGTTTGCGAGAGTGGGAAACCCATGGTGATGTTGATGTGGCGCACGTTCTCCGGCAGCGAATGTAATACAGGCTGCAGCATGGCTTCGTTGCAGAGCACCACCGCCGTTTCCTTTTCGTTCTCCGTGAGGTTCTCCCGAATCCATTGCGGCAGGAAGCGCGCCTGCCCGTTCTCCGTAGGCGATTCGATGAAGGTAATTTCTTTCGGGTGATTCAGGTGGTCGAACAGGGCCGGCGGCAGTTCCGACGGGAAATTCTTCAGGTTGCGGCGGATAAACTCACCCGCCTCGTGCGGATGCTTGTCCAGGTAGAAGGTGTCGTAATCCCAGTAGAACAGGGCCTTCCCGGCCGCGTGCAGCTTGCTGAATAGGGTTTGTTCCACCTTGTTCAGCACGTTGAATCCCACGAACACGTAGGTGTCGTAGGGGAACTGCTGTACGTCCATCGTTTCCGTCACCTCGCGGTAGAGCATCCCTTCGTAGGCGATGCCTTGCTCGCGGAGCCGTTCCTTGTATTGCGTATAGATGTCGCCCAACACGTCCCACAGCGAGATGAAACGCCGCTTCAGTTCCGTGACCTGCTCGATGGAGAAATTGCGGAAAAACTGGCTCAGCGCTTCCTTCTGTCCTTCCTCCAGAAAATCATATTCAGCCGTCAGCTTGTTCAAGTCTTTCAGGTTGCTGAAGAGAGCCTTCGTATCGACCAGGTTCTTGTCGGCATCATCGAAGTCGCTGATGAGCATCTCGCCCCAGAAATAAAAATCGTCTAGGCTCTCCTTGCTTCCCGTCACTTCCCGGAACACCTTATAGAGGTCGCACACCAGTTTGATGGAATCGCCTGTTACCCATTGCGACGACTGGCGGAACAGCTCACTGATGCTCACGTAGGCCGGCGACCAGACCGGACGGTCGGACTCCTGCGCCAGGTATTCGTTGAAAAAGAGGCTGGCACGCTTGTTCGGGAACACCACGGCCACCTTGGTAAAGTCTCCGTGCAGCTTCCGGTACAAATCAGCGGCCACCTGCTTCAAAAAAGTTTCCATATATTGTATTGTCGAAATAGAGTGGTAAATAAAAATAAACTCAGGCCGGAAGCGTCACTTCCTCCAGCTCGTTGGCAAACACATACCAGAGGAATCCCCGGATGTGGGTGTAGCCCATTTGCGTGAGCAGATCCATGTAGTCCTGCACCTGTGCACGATAAGCCTCGTTCTTCTTTCCGAACTTGAAGTCCACCACGACCACCTGCCCGTCTTTCCGCATCACGCGGTCGGGGCGGCGCGTCTGCATCTGTCCCTCCTCGTCGGTGTACACAATGGCACATTCGTTGTAGAGTTCCCACGTGCCGTTGAACCAGTCCTTGGCAGCTGGATGCTGCAAAGCCCGTCGGGCCAGCGTTTCCACCTGCTTCATCTGTTTCTCCGATTCGAAGATACCCTCGAAGTTCAACCGTTCCAGGGCAGGCGACAGATCGTCCGCCTTTTCGATGTGGGCAAACACTTGGTGCAGCAGTTGTCCCTGACGGATGTACTGTCCGCGGCTGTCGTCTGCCTCATCCCCTTGGATAAAGTCGGCCGAACGGTTCGACTGCTTGAACTCGATGTGCGTTTCAATGCTTTCCATCTTCACGGGGACTCCCTCCTTGGGCGAGGAAAGCCGGTTGGATTTGTCCGCCTTCTTCTCGTCGTGAGCCGTGCAGAGCTCCCCGTATTCGCCCACCGCATCGTCTTCCGGGTCTTCCTGCGCAAGCGGCAGTTCCACCTCCTGCATCAGCGGCAGACTGTCGTACAACAGTTCCGATACCGTACCTTTCTGACCCGCCTTCGCAAAAATAATCAGGTTCTTGCAGGCACGTGTAAACGCCACGTAAAGCAGGTTCAGGTTGTCCACCCACAGCTGCAACTTTTCCTCCAGGTAATCGTCGTGGTACACCGATTCCGCCATGGCACTCGAATAGTTCACCGGCACGATGTCCAGGCGGTTGAACGGCGGGATGTCCGTTTCCTTTCCCGTGCCCGCCACGCTGCACCATATCAGGTGGCTGTTCGTCTCGTTCTCCATCTTCCAGTCGCAGAACGGCAGCAGTACCGTGTGGTATTCCAAGCCCTTCGACTTGTGGATGGACAGGATACGGATGCCGTCGATTTCGCCCGAAGGAATGGTTTTCGTGTTCAGCTTCTCGTCCCAGAAACGGATGAAAGCCGTCAGTTCCGACGAGTTGTTCTGCATGTATTCCGTCACCGCATCATAGAACGCATAGAGATACGCATCCTGTTTCTCGATGCGCTGCATGTCGAACAACACGAAGAGTTTCTCCAGCAACTCGTAAAGCGGCATGAAGCGGAGCGAGTCGGCCTGCAGCCGGAATTCTGCCGGCAGGTAATTCCTGGGGTCGTCGAGCAGCACCGTGTTGAGGCTGATGTCCTTTTGCCGCACTTCCTGCTGATAAGCCACTGCCAGACGCGCCAGCGCAATGCGGTCGTCGGGCGAAGACAGGTAACGCAGTCCGTCGATGAGCATGTTCACGGCCAGCGAAGCGTTCAGCTGGAAGGCCTCGTCCGAGACAATGCGGTAGGGGGTATGTTCGTCGAAATAAGCCGCAATGTCGGGGATGCTCCGGTTCTTCCGCACCAGGATGGCCATTTCGTTGAGCTGGATACCCGCTGCCGTGAGCCGTTCCACTTCCTCGGCCAGCTGTTGCAAGGTGGCCTCCACATAAGGTCGTTCCTTGGAATCCTGCAGGAAGGTCACCTTCACGAAGCCTTTCTCGTCTTTCTTGGCACAACGTTGCCGCACGTCACTGTACGCCTGTTCCAGCTGCGTGCAAGGCATGCCTTGTTCCTCCTGATACCGTCGGTTCAGCGTCTGGCAGGCCGCCGTGAAAAACTCGTTGTTGAAGTGGATGATGCGCGCCTCGCTTCGCCAGTTCGTATCGAGCGTACATTCCTTGATGCGGAAACTCCGGTCGTTGCCCAGTCCCGCGAGGATTTTCCAGTCTCCGCTTCGCCAGCGGTAGATGCTCTGCTTGATGTCGCCCACAATCAGGCTGCCTTCCTTCTGCGCCAGACTTTCCTGCAAGAGCAGGTGGAAATTCTCCCACTGCATGCGCGAAGTATCCTGAAACTCGTCAATCATCACCGTGTCGATGGTGGTACCAATCTTTTCATAGACAAACGAAGCGTCGCCCTCCCGAATCAGGCTGTGGAGCAAGGCGTTGGTGTCCGACAGCAGGAAGCGGTTGTGCGCCTGATTCTGCAACCGCACCTCCTCGTCGATGTGCGCCAGCAGTCGCAGGTTGTTCAGGTAACGCAGCGAGAGGTCGCACGAGTTGAGCAGCAGGTTGTTCTGCGGACGTCGGTTTTCCGCTTCCTCCAGTAACGGTATCAGTTCCGAGGCCGCCAGCGAGCGGATTTCGTCGCGGTGGGAGGAAGTCTTCGTGGTCCAGTTCTCTTCACTTTCCAGACACTTCTCCACGGTCGCATTGCGGATGTCGCCGCTCAGTTTCCCGTTGGCCAGTTTGTTGAAATAACTGCCGATGCCCCGCGAGCCGTTTTTCAAGTCCGCCGGCGTCAATCCGTGCATTTCGAGCAGTCCCGTAAACTGGTCGCTGAACCCCTTCATGAACTCCAGCACCTCTTCGCGGATGTTTTTCAGTTCCTCCCGATACGCCGGGATGAACTTCGGGTCGGCCAGTTTCCGGCGCAGTCCTTCTCCTTTCTCGATATAGTTCTCGTCGAAAATGTTTTGTCCGAAACTCTTGATATCCTTCGATACATCCCAGCGCCGGTCGTTCGCAATCCGTTCCTCGATGTACTCCAGTAACCAGTAGAGCACCGGCGAGCGGCGGTCCAGTTTTTCAATCATGGCATCCACGGCATCGCTCAGCACCTCCGTATTGTTCAGTTCGATGGACAGATTGGCCCCCAGCTCCAGTTCACGTGCCAGGTTGCGCATCACCGACTGAAAAAACGAGTCGATGGTTTCGATGCGGAAACGGCTGTAGTCATGAATCATGTGTCGCAAGGCTTCGCGTGCTGCCTCCCGGATTTCCCCGACCGACTTGTCCGAGGTCTTCTGGATTTCCTTCAGGTAACCGTCCGACCCCTTGTCGGCCGTGGCAATGCCATACAGCTGTTCCAAGATGCGCTCCTTCATTTCCGCCGTGGCCTTGTTGGTGAATGTCACCGCCAGAATCCTCCGGTACGCATACGGGTCTTCAATCAGTTGTCTTATATAATGTACCGCCAGTGTAAAGGTCTTGCCGGAACCGGCAGACGCCTTGTAGACTAAAAGCTGGGGATGCTGTTCCATGTGTGATGTCGTTTTAAGTTTTTTGTCAGACAAACTTACGGATTTTTCGCGGAAAAACCACGGAAAATGCTCGATAACTATTAAGAGGAAGAGGAGGGAAGACAAGGGCAATAAGCCGGAAACCGCTTGTGCCTCTTTATGTTTCCCACGGCGGAAACGTAGGTTTCCCGTATGGAGAATGTACGGCTCCGCATCGGGAAACGTACGTCCTGCGCATGGGAAACGTAGAACACTTCAGGGCCTTTTCTTCTTAATCTACCAACGTTTTTTAGATAAAACGCCGGAATAATTTGTATAATTCAAAATAAAAGCATACCTTTGCGCCGCAATTAAGGATGGTTCCGTAGCTCAGCTGGATAGAGCAACGCCCTTCTAAGGCGTGGGTCCTGCGTTCGAATCGCAGCGGAATCACAGAAAAGAGGAAATCAAACGGTGAAATACCATTGGTTTCCTCTTTTCTTTTTTAGCAACAGTTGCGATTGTTCCGACATTCTCAACTATTACTTCCACAGTTTTCATATCATATCAAACCCCCAGCACTATATTGGCATCAATATTTAGTTTTTGACTGATTTCACGAGCGACCTTCAATGTCGGTTCACATTTACCAGACATATAATCACTCAAACGTGAAGGGCTGACACCTATCAATTTGGCCAGAGCTTTTTGGTTAAGTCCCATTTCATACATACGGAGTTTGAGCACATCCACCAGTGAAGGTTCCCCCAGTGCGAAATGTGCCTCTGAATAGTCAGCAACAAGGTTAGAAAGTAATTCCAACTCTATGCTATTAGGATCATCGAGAGGGGTTTCATCTGTAACCAGTGGAAGTAACTCTTCAACCCTTTTTACAGCCCAGTCGTATTGAGCTTTTCTTGACGATGGTTGTCCATTCCTGTAAGGCCACCTTTGCATCAGGATGCGTTTCTGCATATTCCTTTAGGGCTTGTTCTGTAAATATTCTCATGAGATTCACTCAATTATCATATTGCAAAGTTAAGAATATGATTCCGTTTTCCAAAATTAAATTCTATTATTTGTAATTTCAACTACCCGCTTCTTGCTCTACTGGAGAACTTCTCCACGTTGTTCAAAAGCATGAGAATAGGGAAGCGCACTCGGCTGATTTCGGCTCGGTAGGCCTGGCCGGACTGCCTTTAAAGAAAATGACTTAAGAAAAATTTTTGTCCGAAGGCTTGTAGTTTATAAAAAATGCATATCTTTGCAGCCCGATAAAACCGGAAATTTTATTTTTACAGACACAAACCACGCAAGCTTAAGCTAAACTATTGAGAAAAATCATTTCGGAGGCTACATTGAGATAAGCCTGTATCAACGTTATTTAAGAGGATAGAGAAAGAGTGCTTCTTTAATCGGAGAAGCCGCCCGACAAACATGACAGATGCCGACCGATACCGCTTTCGCTGTAGAGGTAAGCACCTGTACAGACTTGTCACACCCGTTTTGTAGCAAAAACAAACTAGAATTTTAACTGGTTCTGAATTGCTGGCCAATGTCCGCATTGTCTTGCCTGGAGATAGTGCGCCTTGGCGGCTGCCGTGAACCCTAAAAATGTGATAACTATTTTAATGTCCAACTAAATCTTAAATCATCTATGAAAATAGAAAGAGCTACTCAACTGCTATTTCTTTTGCTGATAAGTCAGGGAGGAAATGCAGCGTATGCCAGTTTGCCGAGAGGGGCCGGTGAGCCTTCCGTGCAAGTATCGGCGCAAACAAACAAAATCACAGTCAGTGGAACCGTCGTAGACGCGAATGGAGAACCTCTGGTGGGGGTAAGCGTACTGGAAAAGGCAACCAGCAACGGTACGATTACCGACATGGATGGAAACTTTACCTTGTCGGTGGCCGAAGGTGCCATGTTGGAAATTTCTTACGTAGGTTATAAAAGCCTGACGGTTTCATCGAAGGAGGCACTGGGCGTGCTGGTCATGAAGGAAGATTCGGAACTGCTGGACGAGGTCGTGGTGACCGCTTTGGGTATCAAGCGTTCCCAGAAAGCCTTGAGCTATAACGTGCAGGAAGTGAAGAACGACGTACTGACAAAGGTGAAGGACGCCAACTTCGTGAACAGCCTGAACGGAAAGGTGGCTGGTGTGAATATCCAGCGCAGCGCTTCGGGTGTAGGTGGAGGTACGCGCGTGGTGATGCGTGGTAACAAGTCCATCAGCGGAGACAACAACGTGTTGTATGTGATAGACGGTGTGCCGATGGGCAACCAGGCCGACCGTTCGGGCGACGGTACGGGTTTCGGCTCGGGACGTACGTCGGGTGAAGGTATTGCCAGCTTCAACCCCGAAGACATTGAGAGCCTGTCGGTGCTGACCGGTCCTTCGGCTGCCGCCCTCTACGGAGCCAGTGCGGCCAATGGAGTCATTCTGATTACCACCAAGAAAGGAGCCGCCGGAAAGGTGAATGTCAATGTGTCTTCTTCGGCTGAGTTCTCGAAAGCCTTTGTGCTGCCGAGATTCCAGAACACGTATGGCAATGTGAGCGGGGAAGCCGCTTCCTGGGGTGAGAAACTGGCGGTGCCTTCTTCTTACAATCCGGCCGATTTCTTCAATACCGGAACCACCTTTACCAACTCGTTCAACCTGTCGGTGGGCAACGACAAGAACCAGACCTATGTGTCGGGTTCGGCAGTCAACGCGAAGGGTATCGTACCGAACAACAAATACCATCGTTACAATGCCATGGTGCGGAACACCACCAAGTTCTTCAACGACAAGCTGACCATGGACGTGTCTGCCAGCTATGTGCGTGAATACGCCAACAACATGCTGTCTTACGGTACTTATTTCAATCCGATTCTGGGTGCGTATCTGTATCCGCGCGGAGAGGATTTCAGCAAGGAGAAATATTTTGAGCGTTACGATGCGGAGTTGGGCTACAACGTGCAGTCGTGGGCACCGGGCGATTTCGGTATGGCGGTGCAGAATCCCTACTGGGTGGCTTACCGCAATATCCGTCCGGAAGTGAAAGACCGCTACATGCTTTATGCTTCGTTGAAATACGATATTACGGATTACCTGAACGTGACTGCCCGCGGCCGTCTGGACAACACCTATACCGAAAGAGAAGACAAGCGTTACGCTTCTACTCACGGTACGTTTGCCAAGCCTTTGGGACGTTATATCTATTCCAGTGAAACTTTCCGTCAGAAGTATGCCGACGTGATGGCCAACCTGTCCAAGCCTTTTGCCAACGATTTCTTTGCCAATGTCAACGTAGGTGCTTCGTATGAGGAATACGATACGAAGGGAAGAGGCTACGGCGGACAGCTGCTGCTCATCCCCAACAAGTTTGCCTATGACAACATCGACCCTTCTACCGGAGTGCCCTCACAGACGGGAGGAGACAGCCGGAAGATGAACATCGGTGTGTTCGGTTCGGCAGAAATCTCCTGGAAGTCGGCCGTGTACCTCACCCTGACCGGACGTGCCGACAAACCTTCTCAGCTGGTCAACAGCAAGTCACCGTGGATTTTCTATCCGTCGGTCGGCGTGTCAGCCATCGTGACGGACCTGTTGTCGGACAACCTGCGTCAGTCTATCTCTCCGGTACTGGGCTTTCTGAAAGTACGCGCTTCTTATACTGAAGTAGGTTCTCCGATTCCTTACACCGGACTGACTCCCGGAACGATTACGCACTCCATCGAAGGAGGGGTTATCAAACCGTTCAAATACTATCCGCTTCCGGAACTGAAACCCGAAAGAACCCGCTCGTATGAAATCGGTATCGACTCCAAGTGGTTGAACAACACCGTATCGTTGGGAGTGACCTTGTACAAGTCGAACACCTACGACCAGTTGTTGCAGGCCAAACTGTCGGAAACTTCGGGCTATGACTACATGTTCGTACAGGCCGGTAACGTGGAAAACCGCGGTATCGAGTTGACCTTGGGCTACGACCAGACATTCGGTGACTTCTCTTACAGCACCTCACTGACGGCCACGGCCAACCGCAACAAGATTATCGAACTGGCTTCGGACGTGAAGAATCCGGTGACCGGAGAAACCCTTGACCTGAGCGACATCAAGGTGGGACGTTTCCGCTTGCGCGAAGGAGGAGAAATCGGTACCATCTATGCCGAAGAACGTCTGAAACGCGACCAGGACGGCTATATCGTGTACAATGAAGGGCAGACCATTACCACCGAATCGACCGAGCCTTACAAGCTGGGAAGCGTCAACGCCAAGTGGAACCTGGGCTGGAGAAACGGCTTCTCTTACAAGGGCTTCAACCTGAACTTCCTGGTGACAGCCCGTCTGGGAGGTATCGTCATCTCGAAGACACAGGCCGTGCTCGACCAGTTCGGCGTATCGCAGGCTTCGGCAGATGCCCGTGATGCCGGAAAGGTGATGGTGGGCAACGTGCCGGTACAACCGAAAGACTATTACGAGTCCATCGTCAACTTGGATGCCTACAATGTGTATTCGGCAACGAATGTCCGTCTTCAGGAAGCCAGTCTGGGCTATACGTTCCCCAATTCCTGGTTCAAGGGCACCTCGTTCCACAATGTCAGCCTTTCCGTTTACGGCACGAACCTTTGGATGATTTACAACAAGGCTCCGTTCGACCCGGAACTGACAGCTGCCACCGGTACGTTCGGACAGGGATATGACTATTTCATGCTGCCCAGCCAGCGGACTTATGGAGTGAGCCTTAAATTTGGATTCTAACAACTCAAGAAAAACCGAAACAATATGAAGATAAGAAAATATTTGATACCCGCATTATCTGTATTGGCACTGGCTTCTTGCAACTATGAGAAGATCAATACAAATATCTACGGGGTGACAGAAGAAGAAATGAAACAGGGCGGACTGCTGTACGGAGCTCCTTTTCTGGATATGCAGAAACTGGTGATTCCCATCGGTTCTCCCACGGAGTCGACCGGACCGGGTAACGACCTGGCCAACACGGATATCATGTCGGCCGGAAACTACATCGGCTACTGGGGCATGAACAACAACTGGAACTTCAACACAGAGGCCACCTGGAACTTCACGGATGGCCGTATGAGTTACGCCTACCAGAACTTCTATTCGAAACTGTTCCGTGCGTGGAACGACATTTACAAGCACACGAAAGACTCCGAGGAGCCGGCCGACAAGGAAGTGCAGGCTGTGGCCAACATCGTCAAGGTGATGGGCTGGCTCCGTGCTACTGACGTGTTCGGACCGATTGTGTACACCAATGCCGGCAACGGAGACATTGCCCCCAAGCTGGACGCTCAGGACAAAGTGTACAAGGCCATGCTGGCCGACCTGAAGGAAGCCTCTCAAGTGTTGGGCGGTACGGCCACAAAGGTGCTTTCGGCTTACGACGTGATTTATGGCGGTAATCCGCAGAACTGGACCCGTCTGGCCAATTCACTGATGCTGCGTATGGCAGTACGTGTCCACTTCAAGGACATGGAGCTGGCAAAGGAATATGTGACGTATGCCTTGGACCCTTCACATGGAGGCGTCATTGAGAGCATGGCACAGGAAGCCAAGATTCAGAGTACCGACAAGCTGCCGCTGATGAATTCCATGCTGCCTACGGTGGAAGATTACGGAGAATGTCGTATGGGAGCCACCATCTGGGCCTACATGCAAGGCTATAAAGACCCTCGCTTGGCAGTCAATTTTGTGGCTGGGTCGTATGGTCTCCAGGCACTGCCTCCTACTAATAACAAGCCTCTCAGTACTTTTGCAAAAGCAGGTGCGGCAAAACCTAAAGTAGACGCTTCATCGCCTTTGTTCTGGTTACGTGCATCGGAAGTTTCTTTCCTGAAAGCGGAAGCGGCACTTTATCAGCTTACGTCCGGCAATCCGAAAGAACTGTACGAAGAAGGCGTGACCAAGTCGTTCGAAGAAAACGGCGTGAGCGGAGTCGCTTCTTACTTGCAGAGTACCCAGCTGCCGTCGGACGTTAAAGCCAATTCTCTGCGTTACAATTACCAGTATTCTTGTGTGCTTTCTACAGGCAACGTATCTCCGAAATGGAACGATGCAGACACAGAAGAGGTGAAGTTGCAGAAAATCATCACACAGAAGTATCTGGCACTTTATCCCAATGCCGTAGAAGCATGGACGGAATACCGTCGCACGGGTTATCCATATCTGCTAAAACCTGCTCATGACAAGGCCTATGCAAGTATCGGTGCGCCGGAAGATGCCCTTACACCCGAACGTTTCCGCTTTGCTCCGGCAGAATACGGTACGAACCCCAACATGTCGGAAGTGCCTACCCTGCTGGGGGGAGACGACCAGGGAGCGACCAAACTGTGGTGGGTGCGCGACAACCGTCCTAAACAACCGAAATAAAGATTACTGCTAAAATGTTTAAACACACCAAAAGATGAAAAGTATCATGAAATATATCGGAGCCTTGCTGGTAGTGGCAGGCTTCGTGGGTTGCTCCGACTGGAACATACCCGAAAGAGAGGTCTTCGACAACCAGCAGGGGCTGGAGAAATACATCCCGTTGCTGGAGGCAGAATCGGAAGCTGATCTGACACCTACCATGCGGGAATATTTTGCCAAACTCCGGGATTATCGCAAGACGCCTCACGTGAAAGGATTCGGATGGTTCGGTAACTGGACCGGAAGAGGCAGCAATGCACAGAACTACCTGAAGATGCTGCCCGACAGTGTGGACTTCGTATCCTTGTGGGGAACCCGTGGCAATCTCTCGGAAGAACAGAAGAAAGACCTGAAATTCTTCCAGGAAGTGAAAGGCGGAAAAGCTCTTCTGTGCTGGATTGTGCAGAGCTTGGGCGACCAGATGACTCCTCCGGGGCAAGACCCAACAAACTATTGGGTGGTGGAAAAAGGTAAAGGTGATTTCACGGAAGGTGTGAAAGCCTACGCCAATGCCATTTGCGACACCATCGAGAAGTACAACCTGGACGGTTTCGACATTGACTACGAACCTGAATACGGTCACTCCGGTACGATGGCCAATTCCGACCAGATTGCTGAGAAGTCAGGGAATACCCAGATGTTCGTGTTCATCAAGACCCTTTCCGACCGTCTGCGTCCTGCCGGAAGATTGCTGGTGATGGACGGACAGCCGGAGAAACTTTCTACGGAAGCCTCCAAGTATATTGATCACTATATCTACCAAGCATATTGGGAGAGGTCTACACGACGTGTGATTCGTAAAATTACCCAGCCGCATCTGGAAGACTGGGAGCGTAAGACCATCATTACCGTGGAATTCGAGCAAGGATGGCGGACCGGAGGAGTGGAAGGTTATGAGAGTGTGCGCAAGGAAATCAATGCCTATTCGGAAGGCCGTCAGATATTCGACTATGCTACCCTCGACCTCCCTGGTGGAAAGCGTATCGGAGGAATCGGTACCTACCACATGGAATATGATTTTGCCAATGATCCTCCTTATAAGTGGCTGAAGGAAGCCTTGTATTTGGGAAATGTAGTTTATCCGGGTAAGTTTGAATAAAAATTGAATTATGAAGAAAATAGTGTATTTGGGAGTCCTGGCCGGCAGTCTGCTGGTCAGCTCCTGCCAGAATGAATTATATAAAGACGCGGCCAGCGAATACCAGGCGTCGCAGGGAGCCTATATAAAGAGTGGAGAATCGTCGCAGGTCTTTGTGGAAGAAGGACAGGAAGTCGACGTGAAGTCCATTACCGTAGCCTTGGTGCAGCAAGAACAGACCTCCAGAACGGTGTCTGTGGAAGCGGGTAATGCCTCACAGCTGGAAGCATATAACAAGAAGCACGGTACCACCTACCTGATGCTTCCTCCTGAGATGTATGAGGTGAGCAAGGAAGTTGTGTTCGATTCGAAGCAGACCTCCCAGTTCTTGCCTGTGAAGCTGAAAAACGTGAAGTTTTCCTTGCAGGGAAGCTATGCGTTGCCCGTGAAACTGAGTGGCGGTACGGTGCCGGTCATCTCCGGAGAGGCCGAATCGCTGATTGTGCTGGAACAGCGTATCAATACCAAATGTTTGCGTATAAATGGTTCCGGTAGCGAAGACAGCAAGATGTTCCCGGACGACTTCAAGGTAGACCAGTGGACCATGGAAGTGATGGTGAACCGCAGCGCTTACTATCAGAACAACCGTTCCATCTGTGGTACTAAGCTGGTATCCGGATCGGGAGCCCTCGATGAGATTTACCCCCGTTTCGGCGACGTGACCATCCGTCCGAACCAGTTGCAGATAAAGACCGGTAATTCTCAGATTGACGTGCCTGCCGATGTGTTCTCAGCCCAGCCCGACACATGGTACATGCTTTCGTTTGTGTACGATGGCAAGAAGAATTACGTGTATGTGAACGGCGAACTGGTGGCCGACCGTGAAATCCGGACAGGTCCTTACGGACTGGTGGGCTTCTGGATTGGCGGTGCCAATGAGCTGGTGCGTGAGATACGTTTCTGGAAAACGGCCCGCACACCGCAGCAGCTGAAGCAGTTCATGTGGAAGATGGTAGACGGAAGTGACGAGAATCTGGTGTTGTATTATCCGTTGAACGGCAAGAAGCGTGATAAGGACACCGGCGAAATTACAGACGACGAGACCATGCTTTGGGACTGGAGCAACAATGCCAAGCATCTGAAGTTCCCTTCCGGAGCCAAGTTTGACGATAATGGCGGTAAGGGCTTTGTCTTCCCGCTTGTAGACTAGTTTTAGATTTTGATTGCGAAAGGCTGTCATTTCCTTCGGGAGATGGCGGCCTTTTTTTGTTGGTTTTTGTGGGAAAAGAAGTGCTGGAAATAGTTGTCTGTTTGATGTGTTTGAAAGGAAGGAGGCGAATAAATTAGTAAATAAAAAACTCTTTGTGGTTGATAAAATTATTGAAATTGCATATATTTGTAAACCGATAGATTATACATTAAGAACTGATAATTGAAATGAAACCTGAAGACTTGAAAAACATACGTAAAATGCGTGGCTTGACATTGGATGAGGTTTGTCAGAAACTGGATCGGCTGGTTTCCAAACAGGCTCTGTCTAAATATGAAACAGGAAAGATGCGTCCTTCATCTCAAGTATTAGAAGCATTGTTAAAAGTTTATCGTGTGTCATCTTCCAGCTTTCAGTCACATTTACCGGTGAAGATTGATGGATGGAATTTTCGTCGTGGAGAGTTGTTGTCTGCAAAAGAAGAGATGGCTATTAAAACAGAAGTCAATCGCTGTTTGCAGCAATATTTATGTTTGGAAGATAAACTGGGTATGCTTACTTCCTTTCAGCTTCCTTTTTCTTCTACACGATATACTTCTATTGATGATATGGAAACTGCGGCCGGGACTTTGCGGAAAAAATGGAATTTAGGGAGAGATGCCATTCCATCGGTTTGTCGTATGATGGAGAATGTAGGTGTAAAAGTGATAGAATTGGATTTGGATGAACGAGTAGACGGGCTTAGTGGATGGGTAAACCGGAGAATTCCTTTTGTTGTGTTGAATCAGCGTAACGTTACAGTGGAACGGAAACGTTTTACAGCTTTGCACGAATTGGGACATTTATTGTTTCATTTCTTAGAGAACCTTGATATACGTACGAAAGAGAAGTTTTGTCATCGTTTTGCATCGGCTTTATTGTTTCCAATGGAGATAGCTTACGAAGCTTTTGGGAAAAAACGTTCAACCCTTTCGCTTGAAGAACTTGTGGAGTTGAAGAATGCTTATGGTATGTCTGTAGCAGCTCTTGTACATCGGGCAAAAGATTTGCATGTGATAACAGAAGTATATTACAATCGTATTTTTGATGAATATATTAAGAAAAACAAGTTGGAAGAAGGGTGGGGAGGATACCTTTTAACAGATAAAGCGGAGCGTTATCATAGAATGGTGCGTCGTGCCTTGTCCGAGTCGATTATGACTGAGAGCGAGTTGCAGGCATTGTGTAGTGATTCAATGGAAAATATAATAAAAGAGATACATATATTATAACATGAATAAGTATGCGGTTTAAATTACAATTAGAAGTCAATAAAAGAGCATTTGGTAACCGGTTACCTATTAATTATCAATATGAACAGTCGGCTGCAATATATAGAATCTTAGCGCGCGCAGATAATGATTATGCTACCTGGCTTCACGAAAACGGTTATCGTATGGAGAGTGGGAAGACATTCAAATTCTTTTCTTATTCCCGTTTTGAGATGGAAAGATACAAGATATTGCGTGAAGAAGGGCGGATGCTGATTTTGTCGGACACGGTAGAGTGGCAGATTAGTTTCCTGCCGGAGAAAAGCACTCAAAGTTTTATCCAAGGGGTGTTCATGGAGCAGGTGTTTGAGATTGGTGACCGGAAGTCTGCTGTACAGTTTATTGTGCGTAATATAGAGGTGATGCCTTCTCCTGAATTTACGGAAGAAATGACGTTTCGGACTTTGTCGCCAATGTGTTTGAAGCTTCGTCAGGGGGGAAGAAAAGTTGACTATTTGTCTCCTCTGGATAAGGAGGCTTCTTATATACTGTTTCAAGGACTTACAGAAAAATATTCTTTGTTTTATGGAAATGAATGTCCTTTTCATGTGGAAGACTGTCACTTGGAGGTTCTGAACCAATCTAAATCTGCCTTGATAAAGATAAAGGCAGATACTCCTCAAGAAACCAAGGTGCGGGGTTTTATGTGTAGAATGAGGATTTCTGCTCCTCTAGAGCTGATGAAGTTAATGTATGAAGCAGGTGCTGGGAGCCTTTCTTCAATGGGATTTGGATTTCTGGAGGTCGAAAAATAACTCCCCAACAAAATAGTTGGGGAGTGTGGTGCGATTGTAATATTAAAATACTAGCTTTCAATTCCTCATTGCTAAAGTACGATTATGATATATAAGATACTAGTTGTAATCCTATAAGTTTAAGGAAAAATAACGTATTGCTTATATTAAAATACTAGTGGGTAAACTATATTTGTACCTAAGAGGAGAAAGTTCGATAGAGGGTATTTTTAATTGAATATTATATGTTAAGATTTTTATTTTGTTGCTATGAATATAATTAGTCATTATACCGGAAATCCAATGGTCAATAATGCTTTGATGACGATAAAAGCATTGGCTGGATTGGATGATGTGCGGGACATTACTACAGATGTTTTGCGTACCATGATGAGGAGGGTGTGCGATGAACTCCCTTATTCTCTGATGAGTCTGAATCTGCGTTTCAAAAGTTATACGATGCTTTTTACGAAAAATGGGCCATTATACAATGATAAGAAACTCGGTCAGAAGATATACGAAACGCTGTTGTTTAAGATTGTGGATGGCTTTGAAGCAGAAGGAGACAAGCAATGTAACTTGACAGGATTACATTATACTAAAACTTTCTCTGATTTTATGCTGGAAACGTTGGTCAGTTTAGGAGTGCCGGAGAAAGAAGCGAAGAAAAAGGATTTGACTTTAAACAGATGCTGGTTTCCTTTATTGGGGGGATTAGGTTCCGATGCACAGTCTCTTCCTAGGGCGAGAGAGACGTATAACGTACATCCTATTTGCGTGGTATTGTTACAGTTTCTACCTTTCAGTGCTTACATTTATAAGAAAGGTATTCTGCTTGTTGATTCTACTGCTTTGGAGTTTTGTGAGGAATTCGTAAAAGAGAAAGTGGAAGACTTGATTGAAAAAGTAAAAGAAGTAGTCACTACGAATGACCCGATTGAAAACATGAAGGGAGCTACAAAAGGGAATTATATTTTGGAAGCACTGAAAGTCATGGAAAAATGCAAGGCCGATTGTGAATATGCAGATGTGAACTTGTGGAGTTTCTCGAATTCGGGTGCAGGTGCCAGTTGTTCTATAGACAGAGTACCTAATGAATTACTTAAACGGCTGGCTGTATTGCGTAAACGTCATAAGGGAGAACTGACATATATATTGAATACTCCGGCGTTGAGTTCAAGCTTCTTGGAATGTTTGTCTGATAACAAGGAATGGTCAGGCCTTTATCCGGCTAAAAAATATGAAGGGGTTAGTGTGGAGTTTTTCGAGTCTTATTGGAATGCTATTCATCAAGAGAAAAAGACTGCAATGGCCCAGTATATATCTGGCCTGATAATGAAATATAAAGATGTAAAAGATGACGCTGTGTTGAGTAAAACTGATGCTTATGATGCAAAAAATGATTATACGTCATTGCTGAACAGAATACTGTGGCGGGCAACAGGAAAAGGAGACTGGTCAATGAGTTGTCAGATAGCTATCCTGGATGATCCTGAGTCCTTGCCCATTTCATATCGTTGTTTTCAGATTTATAAATTGGTGCATTTTTACTATCTAAAGGGGGTATCCATTTCTGATTGTCCTCCACTGAATGTCAAGAACACGATGGCATTCCGGTTTTGTGCGAAGATGATTCATCTGATGGAAAGTTCTTCTGATTATCTGCGGGAAAAAGATCGTGTCCCGGAATTTCGATATGGGGAGCAAACTAATGATGTAGATCCTTCTGTATTTGATAAACTATTGATAGAGAACGCCTGGAAGGACGGAATTTACCGTTTGTATCCATTGTTTTATACTACGAATGGCAAGAAAAACATATACGGAGTCTGTGCTTTGTTGAGATTGTATGATGGAAATAGAGAAGATTTATCTTTAGAGGAAGACAACATAGAATTTCCTGTTCAGCCGTTGGATGTAGATATAAAGAAATGGTTAGACCGTATGAATGAATTTACTTGTCAATATGTAGCATATAGATTTAGGGATGCGGTGGACAGGTCAAAATATGTAACGCTATGTAACAAGATTAAACGTTCAATCCCTCGTAGCGATTTACGATTACAGATGATATGGTTTTATTCTATCTTGCAACGTCTGAATGAAAGTGGTAAAGGATGGGATGAATATGACTTGATTTATGATCCTTGGGGTAATTATGCGTTCAAGACATTCTTATTTACTTTCAGACTCAAACTGAATGAAATTTCTTCAAATGATATTGTAAATAATTAATAACCTTAAAAATAGAAAGTTATGTCAGAACAAATTAAAAACATTACAGGAAATGTGTTGTGTGATGCAACCGCGACTTTTTTGAATGGTGCCGGATTGGCAACTGGAGAAGATCAGAATACAGTAATCCCAAAGACTTTCAAGGAAACTGTGAATGGACGCAAGGAAGAAGTTCCTTACGTGTCAGCACAAGCATGGCGTCGTTGGCTCAGAAATACCGTGAATGAAGAAAATGGTTGGCAACCCAGTGAACTACATGCTATTGATACGAATACGAAAGGTTCTACTTCAAAAATTGCCACAGAATTAGACCCTGTTATTTATCCGGAGGATGACTTGTTTGGATATATGAAGAGTGGTTCTAAAGGTGAGGAGAGTATTCAACGTACGTCTCCTTTCAAAACTTCCATTTTGAAAGGAATCCCAAAAATGCGTGCCTTGACGGTGGATAATGCTTTTGTTTTTCCAAAAGATGGAACTCCTTTACCTTATTCAACTCGTTTCTATGCTACCCATCTGGAAGGATTCTTTAATTTGGAATGTTACCGCTTGGGATGTTTCGTGAATACGCCGTCTCGTGTGGAGCTGTCAAAAGATCTGGTAGAAAAATATAAAGAAATTCTTGTGGAGGATAATTCACAGAAAAATGTACAAGTCTACACGCTTCAGAATGCAGAACAACTGAGATGCGAACGTGCTGCAGGTTTACTGAAAGGGCTGGTACATCTCCGTGGAGGCGCAAAGATGGCTGCGTTTGGAGCTGATGTCTCTCCTAAAGTGATTGTATTTGCAGGAATGTCATCCGCAAATCCTTGCTTCAATAACCTATATATAGGAGACGGTGAGCGTCCGAAGTTAAATGTGGATTTGTTGAAGGAATTAGCTGAAGATTATAAAGACAAACTTCAGACTCCCGTTTGTATTGGAATCCGAACAGGATATCTGGAGAACGAAGCAGAAGTGAAAGCATTGAATGGGGATACATTTATAGTGGATAGCCCTGTCAAAATAGTCGAAATGTTTGTAGATAAATATTTGAAGTAATGGATAAAGTACTGGAAATACAGTTTTCAGGCTGGACTGCTACTCCTCGTCTTCCGTTTGTTCTTTCCGGAAATGCCCTATGTATGCCAGTACCTCCTTATTCTACTATTTTAGGAATAATAGGCTGCTGTTTGGGGCGTTTTGTGTCCTGCAACGAAGTGAAGGTCGGTTTCCGGTATCTTTATGATACGGATTCTTTGGATATAGAAACCCGGAGGAGGTTGCAGTTTGATGGGAAGAAAATAAAGAACCACGATAAAGGGAGTGATGCATATACGCGTGAATTTCATACGAACCCTGATTTAACCATCTGGATTGACCGTATAGACTGGAAGGAGTATTTTGAGTCTCCTATAGGAACTCCGACATTAGGACGTTCGCAAGACTTGCTCCAAATTAAAAAAGTATGTGTCAAAGAGGTGGTACCTATATCAGAAGGAACTTTGAAAGGTTGTATGATTCCTTTTGATGCAAATCAGATTATACCCGGTCAGCTTGTGCAGATTGCAGAGTCTTATGCCGAAGGAGAGAAAATTGGGAGCGGAAGAATCCCTGTAAATCCGATGATGTTTGTAGCTGTGCATAGTGAGGGAGTACATGTGAAATGTGCTAATTTGTATCGAACTTTGGATGAGCAGTCTATAGATTTTTATATGCATACGTTTGCGATATGAATATAGAAGATATAAGGAAAGTAAGGGCTAAAAGTGATGGTACCACTTTATATGAGCATACTTGTATGGTAATAGAGACAGGACTGAAGTTACTTCAGTCACTGTCTTTATCGGATGCTGAAAGAGCTTTTTTAACGCAAAATTTTGTTCCAGCTGCGATTCTGCATGATTTAGGAAAGGTACATCCTACTTTTCAGAAAAGACTGAATGGGGATAAATATGCCAGTATCCGTCACGAATTGGTCTCTGTTTGGTTTGCAAAAACTTTTTTGGAGGTAAACGATGCAGTGCTGTTCGCTGTTGGAACACATCATAAAAGCGTAGAGTCAGACTCTTGCGAAAGGTCTTTGGATATGCAAGATCTGAATGACATCAGTATTTCAGTGGATGAGGGAGCTTATTTGCCATTTTCTGAAGGAACCATGTGCTTGGAAACTTTACAGTCATGGCTTTCTTTGTTTGCAGAAGAATTTGTTTACAGACAAGAGGGGTTAGAAAAAATTCCGTCGACTTTCTGTTACATGTTCAGAAAAAGTAAGCAAGTAAAGGCAGTGCCTTTCCTGAAAGACCGGCAGCATTTCTCTCTGTTGAGAGCTTTCTTGCAAGCGGCAGATCATTTGGCCTCTGGAGGCCGGGTAGAGATTCCTGATTACCAGTTGATATCTTTGGATGATTTCCAGCCACACGACAAATCCACTAAGTTCCCGTTTCGCCATTTCCAAGAGAAATTACAACAATGGAAAGGGGATGCAGTTCTGCATGCACCTACAGGATCAGGCAAGACGGAAGCTGCTTTAAGCTGGGTATATGCCAATCAGTTGGAAGGCAATCGTTTGTTTTATCTGTTGCCTTATACAGCCTCCATCAATGCGATGATGAAGCGTCTGTGCGATGTATATAATCGTTCGGAAGTAATGATACAACATTCTAAATCTTTGAATTTTATCTATAACGAATTGTGTGAGGAGTCTTCGAATGTAATTCCCGATTATATAGAACTTGAGCAAAAAGCCCGGAGCCTGAATTCTCTGTCGCGTGAGGTCTATTTCCCGGTAAAAATTATGACTTTACACCAGCTATTACGGGTACCTTGTCATGGAAAAGGATGGGAGTTTTCTATGTTGGAATGTCAGAATGCCTTGTTTGTCATTGATGAATTTCATGCGTATAATGCTTTTTTGACTGGGAAAATGCTGGGAACGGTTAAGATTTTCAGGAATATTTTTGGAGCTAAGTTCCTGTTTATGTCTGCTACTATCCCAGATTTCCTGTTGAAGGAAATTGTAGAGCAGATTTATGAAGGAGATTATTCCCGAATCATTCATCCGGATCCAGCTTTTTCATCAGATGCCTGTGTGATGGGCAGGAAACGCCATCATTTGATTTGTCATGTACAAGAAAATATAGGTCAGTATATTGGTCAGATTGAAGCTGATTTGGATAGCGGCATGTCTGTGCTGGTTGTGGTCAATAATGTGAAAACTTGTCAGCAGATTTATCAGGAAATAGATTTTGATGATTCGAAGAAGATGATGCTACATGGCGGATTCAATCAGAAATCAAGGAGAGAGATAGAACATTTTGTGACGCATGCAGATAGAAGCAAACGTCCTCAGTTATTGGTAGCCACACAAGCGGTTGAAGTAAGTTTGGATATAGACTACGATACTGCTTATATCGAAAATGCTCCTATAGATTCCCTGATTCAACGTTTAGGTCGTGTAAATCGCGCTGGAAAACTGGTGGATGTTTCTGGTCATAAGAAAATGGCCGATGTACATCTCTTTGAGGAAATAATAGGTAAAACTCCTTTTTATGATGAGCAGTTATTGCGAGATACCTGGATTGTAATGTCAGAGTTGGATGGTAAAAACTTGTCGGAGGATGATTTGATTAGGGCTTGCAATGACGTGTATAAAGATGGATATTCCGAACAGCAAAGAAAGGATTTTGAACAGGGATTGAACTCTGTTTCTAGTTTTGAAAAGAAATGGATTGCTGGGATATGTGAAGACTGGGCTGATGAAATATTGGATCAGAATAATCAGAAAGTAGATGTGTTGTGCTATAATCTGAAAGAAGAATATTGTAGTCTGGTGGAACAGAAACGTTATATTGAAGCAAATGAATTGTTGGTTTCTGTATATCCTTATCATTTGAATAGAAAAAATCGTTCAAAGGATATAGATGTATGGATTGCAGAGGAATTATTCTATGATGAGAAACAAGGTTGTATAGAAAGGGAGCCTGATTGTTATGAGATAATATAATGAATAAACATGCAAATTACTGGTACACACTTTAATTATTATCAGGTATGCAAACGTAAGCTTTGGCTGTTTGCAAATGGCATTAATTTTGAACATACCTCCGACCTTGTGTTTGAGGGTAAGCTGATTCATGAGGATTCTTATCCTCAGCGTTCGGCGAAATATGAAGAGATTGAGTTGGATGGAATAAAGGTTGATTATTATGATACCAAGAATAAGGTGATTCATGAAATCAAAAAATCGAATAAGATAGAAAAGGCCCATGAATGGCAGGTAAAGTATTACTTGTATGTGTTTGAGAAGAATGGGATTGAAGGAGTGACTGGCTTGCTTGAATATCCGGTTTTAAGAAAGACTCAACCAGTCAATCTAACAGATTCAGATCGAGAAAAAATAGAAGAAATGAAGGCGGACATCGAGAATATTATTTCAGGTGTGCAATGTCCACCTTTGGTACAAAAGTCATTGTGTCGTAATTGCAGTTATTATGAATTTTGTTATTGTAAGGAGGTGGAAGAATGAAGAAAACCTTTTATTTGTTTAATCCTGGTATTTTAGAGAGAAAAGATAACACATTAAAGTTTACTCCTTGCACAGAAGAGGGAGAAGATACTCCTGTTTCTTCCCAGCCCCGTTATTTGCCAGTGGAAGATATCAGTGAGTTTTATGTGTTTGGTTCATTGCGTGCGAATAGTGCATTGTTTAATTTTCTAGGGCAGAAAGATATTGCTGTCCACTTTTTCGATTATTATGAGAACTACACGGGATCCTTCATGCCTAGAGACAGCTTGCTTTCCGGGAGAATGTTGTTGGCACAGACCTCCCATTATCAGAACCTCAAGAAAAGAATGTGTATTGCTCAGAAGTTTATTGAAGGAGCGGCTTATAATATGATTAAGAACCTTCAATATTACAATCGGCGAGGGAAGGATATGGAAGAATTAATAGCTCTGATGAAAAAACTTTCTGCTCAGATACCTCAAACCGGTAGCACGGAAGAACTGATGGGAGTAGAAGGTCAGATAAGACAATATTATTATACGGCATTTAATTTGATACTGAATGACTTTGAAATGGGTACTCGTACCAAACGTCCTCCACAGAATGAGGTAAATGCGCTGATTTCCTTTGGTAATATGGTGTGCTATACGCTTTGTTTGCGTGCCATTCATCAAACCCAGCTGAATCCCACTATCAGTTATTTGCATACACCGGGTGAGCGTCGTTACTCTTTGGCTTTGGATATTGCGGAAATCTTTAAACCCATTATCGTAGACCGAGTGATCTTTAAGGTCTTAAACCGAAAGGAGATTCAGGAAAAACATTTTGATTGGAAGTTGAACAAATGTTTGCTTAATTCTACGGGAAAGAAGATATTTGTAAAGGCTTTGGAAGATCGGTTGCAGGAAACCATTCAACATCGCTCTTTAAAACGTTCAGTCAGTTACAAGCATCTTGTGAAACTGGAATGTTATAAATTAGCCAAACATTTGTTGGGAATGGAAGAATATAAACCTTTTAAAATGTATTGGTGATATGTATGTTATTTTAGTATATGATTTTGGAGAGCGGAGAGTAGGAAAAATGTTGAAATTGTGCCGAAGGTATCTGAACTGGATTCAGAATTCTGTTTTTGAAGGTGAAATTTCAGAGGCCCGTTTAAAAGAATTGCTGATGTTATGTGATAAATTTATGGAAAAAGAAGAAGACAGTATAATCATATTTAGTGGTTCTTCCCAATATACGATGGATAAGCGAATTGTGGGAAAAGAACGTTCTAGTATAGACGTCTTTCTTTAAATCAAGATTGTCGATGTGACATCTGTTCTTGTTTCCTGGCAATTTTTTAGCCTAATAGTTCTTTGACTTATTGAAACACAGGTATTTATAGAAATGTCGATGCCTAAGGAAATTTTTAGGATTAGGCATCGACATTTTTTTCTTGTAATTTTAATATATTTGCATCCTGTAATGACTTTATTTTCAAGATATAATAGAAATGAAAATGAGGGGGGTTTAATCGTACCTTATGGAATTGAAATTACCGAATATTGCTGTACTACATACGATAACAATGGTTTAATCGTACCTTATGGAATTGAAATTTTTCATTACCGACTTCAAGTCACTGTCCTTGATGGTTTAATCGTACCTTATGGAATTGAAATAATCTATCGGCGTATCATTCTTTTCAGAAAATCCAGGTTTAATCGTACCTTATGGAATTGAAATCATTCATCCGATACGTCCTCACATCCTTCATCATCGGTTTAATCGTACCTTATGGAATTGAAATTTGCCGATGTGCGCAAGCAGAACGAACTTCTGGCGGGTTTAATCGTACCTTATGGAATTGAAATTAAATCTTGTCAACCTTATTAGCTGTTATGGAATTGGTTTAATCGTACCTTATGGAATTGAAATGTTCCATGAAGCCTTCAAAGATTGTCGGGTCAATAGGTTTAATCGTACCTTATGGAATTGAAATCGGCTTTCCCGTCTGCGAAGACCATAAAGTCTTTAGGTTTAATCGTACCTTATGGAATTGAAATTAATTTTTTATATTTAAATAATTCTCAGTAAAATCAGGTTTAATCGTACCTTATGGAATTGAAATCCCAGTTGAATCCGGTCACTTCCGATTCATCCCACAGGGTTTAATCGTACCTTATGGAATTGAAATGCCTCGCACGGAGCAGACCGTGCAGAGAGAGAACCGGTTTAATCGTACCTTATGGAATTGAAATTATAGTTGTCGGAGAATACATACACGTCAACCGTTGGTTTAATCGTACCTTATGGAATTGAAATAAGATGTCTACTCGCACTCCTCCTAAGTCCTTATAGGTTTAATCGTACCTTATGGAATTGAAATACAACAGACGGGCGGAGCTGCCTGTCTGCTGAAGGGTTTAATCGTACCTTATGGAATTGAAATTCTCCTGACGAATGCGCAGCATTCTTTCTACCTTGGTTTAATCGTACCTTATGGAATTGAAATTTGTCACAGCCGGAGTGGCATACGCATCTACGAAGTTTTAATCGTACCTTATGGAATTGAAATGGGTGTCGGCCATTTCCTTGAATCGTGCGTTGATCGGTTTAATCGTACCTTATGGAATTGAAATTTTGTTCTGAGAATTTTTCAAGTTGTTGTTCTGTTAGGTTTAATCGTACCTTATGGAATTGAAATTAATACGTGGTGTAGGCTTTTTTGAAAAGACCTATGGGTTTAATCGTACCTTATGGAATTGAAATTGTACTGAGAATATCATATTTACTAACTTCTACTACTGGTTTAATCGTACCTTATGGAATTGAAATTGAATTTGTTTGGCTAAATACAAATCAAAAGGAAGTTTAATCGTACCTTATGGAATTGAAATTGAGGATTTAACTAGGTATGATAAAAATAATGTATTGTTTTAATCGTACCTTATGGAATTGAAATCGATTTTTTAAACCAGTTAGTTAACGGTCGTTTGAGTTTTAATCGTACCTTATGGAATTGAAATTGATAGAGCAGATTGGGGCGGCGTACATGGGCAGGTTTTAATCGTACCTTATGGAATTGAAATGGATTCGGAGAAAGCGTCAAACAGCCACAATAGGAGTTTTAATCGTACCTTATGGAATTGAAATTTTTCTGAAATCCTTACATTCAGATTCACTTCCAAATGTTTTAATCGTACCTTATGGAATTGAAATCCTACTACAAGCCGGAACCCGGAAAGGTGTACATCCGTTTTAATCGTACCTTATGGAATTGAAATTATGTATCTCAACTATATATTCTCCATTTTTGATAAATGTTTTAATCGTACCTTATGGAATTGAAATTCAAAAACGCCGGGTAAGCATTCTATTTTCCGCCTTGACGCACATTATTCACAAACCTACCTTTGCGCCATAACCAAATAACAACAATGATTATGGCGAAAGAAAAAGTAAACTATCAGGAGGTATATGACCTCTACCAGTTATGCAGCGAGACCAAGGATCTTCGGGAGTTCTGTGCTGATTATGGAGTAAACTACGACAAGTTCATGAACTGGCAGCGTCACCAGCTGTGGAGCGAGAAGTTGGGTAAGACAGTTCAGACTGAACAACCCAAGGTTGCCAAAGTCCAGATAACCGGCAAGCCTTGCAACAGTCCAACCGTGAAGATGGAAGTGAAACAGCCTGAAGGCGAACCGCCAATAAAATGGGTTAAGTTACAACTGACATCCGGCGCAACACTGTTTCTAAGAAATACCACCGTTCTTGACCTGAGTCTGTTGCTTAATAAAATGATAGGATGATATGCTTGGACTGAGTGCTAACCTGAACTATTACCTGTTCAACGGTAATGTGGATTTACGGAAAGGTATCTTCCGTCTGTGTGAGAGTATAAGGGAAGAGATGTCACTCGATCCGAGTGATACATCCAATGTATATATGTTCATGTCCCGTAACCGCAAGGTCGTGAAGATACTTCATTACGAACGCGGTTTTTATGTGCTTTATGAGAAACGTCCAGTCATGGGTAGATTCAAGAAACCTGTATTTGATGAGGTCTCCAAATGCTACCGGATACAATGGTCGGATATGGCCTATCTTACGGAAAGCATAGTGGTTGACAAGATGTACGTTAGTCCGAAATATTAATATTAATACACTGATTATCAATAAAATAATATAAAAATAAACGGTAAAAAGTTTGCGTAACTGCCTGATTTTTCGTACCTTTATATCATGATTGATGAAAGAGCATACGAGTTACTTTGCTGCCAGCTGGGTCTGGCAAATGAGGAAAAGGCTGGGCTTCGCAAACAGGTAAACGAACTGATTGCGAGGCTTAAGGCTATTGAAGAATCAAACAAAGAGAACTCCAAGGCTCTGGTTGATACAATCAATGAGTTGTCCGCAACAGTCGAAAACTATCGAAAGGAAATGGAACTTATGAGAAAGCAGCTTGAGGCAAAAGACGAGGTGAACATGATGCTGGCAAATGAGGTTTCCAATCTCAGGCTTCAGCTTGAGGACAGCAGGAAACATCGTTTCGGCCGTACCTCCGGGCAAAGAAGGCTGCTGAACAACCGTAACATTGACAAGTCTGCGATGGAGAAGTCCGAGTATGACGGCTCTGATAAGAAAGATGATAATAATAAGGCAGATGGTAACGGTACTGGCAGCAATACCTCTTCCGGTAACGTACCTGCACAGAACTGCAGGCCTTCAAGGAAAAAGGAAACAGCTCCCCGTGCAGAAAAGACCAGGCTGAAGGTGGATAAGGTAGTTGTTCATGAAATAGAAGATTATTACCAACTCCCGGATGGTGCAAGGCTTATGAACCGTAACGGAATGGCTGATGTGTGGGAATACAGGGTCATAGAACATGTAAGGGCTCATAATGTGGAGCATGTGTACAAGGTGGCGAGGGTAAAGCTTGCCGACGGCACTTTCACAAGCACGATGGAGCATCCGCTGAAAAACCTTGGAGGAATCTTCTCTCCTGAACTGCTTGCCCGCCTGCTTTGTCTGAAATATGACTTCAGCATGCCTGAAAATAGACAGATAAGGCTGCTTGCAAGAGAAGGTATCCATATAAGCAACACCACGCTGAACAGCTATATCCATAACGGAATCGCCAAACTAAAGGAATTTATCGGAGATGCATTCAAGGAGTTTGTACAGAGGGCAAAATACCTTATGGTTGATGAGACTACCGAACTCGTTGGAGTTGAAACACCGGAAGGTAAGGCTTACAGGAGAAAGTACTTATGGGCTTTCTTTGCAAAGCATATAAAGATGGTCTATTATCACTATAACAACGGCAGCAGGTCTTCCGATACGGCAAAGTCGTTCCTGGAATATTTTATGGGAACCATATCCACTGACGGATATACGGTTTACAGGATGTTTGACGGAGAAGCCTCAAAGGTGCTTCACATAGGATGCTGGACGCACTGCAGGAGGTTGTGGGTTGATGCCTTGCCTTCAGACAGGACGGCGATGGACATAATAAATCCTATCGGTGATATGTTCAGAAATGAAGACCTGTTCCGTATGATGAAACTCAGCGGCGAGCAGATTAAGGAAAAAAGACTTAAGCTTACGGGACCGATTCTTGAGCGTATCCATCATAAGGTGGTCGTGATGATGCAGGATACCAAAATCATGGCAAACGAACTGATGAGAAAGGCCGTGAACTATACGTTAAACCAGTGGAAGTCCTTGAGAAATATCCTCAAGGACGGTTCAGCGGAAATATCCAACAATCTCTGTGAGCAAAGAATGAAACCTGTAAAGCTGCTGCTCAAGAACTGTATGAATATAGGAAGTGAGGCAGCCGCAGAAAACTCGGCATTCATCTTCTCTCTGATAGAAAGCTGCAAACTTAATGACATAGATCCTCAGGATTACCTGAAGCACTTGTTTGAATGTATTCTTCATGGTAATAACTGCGACAGGAAGGCTCTTCTGCCATGTTTTTATAAACCGGAATCATTACTGTCCCGTTAAAAATGGAAATTGGTCTTTGAAATAATTGAAATATAGTC
>ENA-OWZO01000071-OWZO01000071.1-human-gut-metagenome-genome-assembly--contig:-NODE-71-length-91635-cov-31.989146_pt1 | contig 91635 bp, 77 predicted proteins | sample MGYA00249260_ERZ652115 | MGnify/ENA primary metagenome ERZ652115 (study PRJEB26925, sample SAMN05827127) | human gut metagenome | biome: ENVO:2100002; feature: ENVO:00000062; material: ENVO:00002003...
GGTCCGGGATCTTCTCCTGCATGGCTTCTTTCCTCCGTTTCATTGATCTTTGACACAGGATACCATGTTTTTGGAAGGAAAGATTTTCATACGAAAAAAAAGCCCTTTTTTTTCGGGGCAGTAAAGAAAAAGATACTTTTAACTTTATTTATGCGGCTTTCATCCCCGACGCAAGCATCGGGGTTTTCGCCGCAAATGTATAACAATTGACATTAATGGAAAAGCAAATTTTGTCATATTACGGACAAATAATAAATCTCAAGGAGGACTGTATTATGAAATTGCGTAACTTAAAAACCTGGTTCTCAGGCATGATCCTGGGACTCTCTCTTCTGGCAGCAGTGCCAGTCTCCGCGGATATTACTAATTCTGGTAGTACCCCCCCGATAGAATTTTCGAAAGTAAGTAATACGAATGATGTGGCTGCGGAAACGGGATCTCAGAAAAGCAGTGATTCCGGGAAAGTATATGATTTTAAAGATTCCAAGACATCCGGAGTAGTAACTGTTACTAAAACATGGGATGATAGTATGTCTAATGACGAACGGCCGGTACCGGATATTTCCATCAGCACGTCTAAACCAGGCAAAAATCCACTGGGTTATACCATTACTTATCATGGAAATGGGCTGACTTTCGCAGATGGAAGCTCGGAAAATGAGATTGTTGTAAATGGTTCTGGAAAAATTGTGTCCGGAAAATATGAACTTCCTGGAAATACTGCTGTTACATGGTACTTAGATTCTCAATGTACTTCAAAAATTGAAACAGATAATAATGGATTGCCTTTATCCGGGATTTTCTCTGACTTAGATCTGTATGCAAAGACAAAAACGTTCGTAATAAAAGATACAAACACTACTTCTGGGAAACAGTATTTTAATAATTTGATTCCTGATACAGCTACAAAAGTTGTCTTTACAGATGAAGCTATGCCTGCTTCTGCGACATTAATTGATGTAGATGCTGATGGAGATGGCGGAGTCGTTGCATGGATGGAAGGAACTGTTATGAAAGTATCAACTCAAATTTCGGGTCAAAAAGTTGTTCTTCCTAATGTATGTCCATATCTTTTCTATAATAAATCAAAGCTGATAGAGATCGAACTAAATAATCTGGACTCAAGTAATTGCCTTTTTATGTCAAGTATGTTTCAAGGTTGTAGTAGTTTAATTAATTTGGATTTAAGTCCTATAGATATGAGTAAAAACCTTGACATGAGTTATATGTTTAACAGGTGTTCAAATCTTACGTATATTAAATTCCCTGTAGATACCTCAAATGTAACGGATATGTCAAATATGTTTTCTGGTTGTAGTAGCCTTGTTAATCTGGACCTTAGGTCGCTAAATACCTCAAATGTAACTAAAATGAAATCTATGTTTTTTGCTTGTACTTCATTGGAAAGTTTAAATCTTGATTCTTTTAATACAAATGAAGTTGTCGATATGAACAGTATGTTTTATGCATGTACAAGTCTGACCAGCCTAAATCTTAATCATTTTAATACCAATAAAGTAACAAATATGTCCGGTATGTTTGGTCTCTGCGAAAAACTCACATCTCTGAACCTTACTCCTCTAAATACCCAGAATGTAACGGATATGAGTGATATGTTCTATAATTGTAGCGGACTGACAGCTTTAGATCTGTCTCCTCTGGATACACAGAAAGTAACGAATATGAGTTGGATGTTCTATAATTGTAGCGGACTGACCGCCTTGGACCTGTCTCTTATTGATACCAGTAAAGTTACCAATATGAACGCAATGTTTAAGGATTGCTCCACCCTTACTCATTTGTCCCTTGGGGAGAAATTTGCCTTTGTCGGCTCAGAATACAATCTCCCATCCGGCACCTGGTACTCCTCCAACGGCACCGCTTATACATCCGACGGAAACTCCTGTACGATACCAAACAATAAAGCCGACACCTACACAAGAAGATAGCTTCAACTGGCCGCGAACCACCCGTGACAAAAAACAAGATCCCCTCTCCTCTTTTCTCTTATTGCAAGAAACCTTCCCATGGAATCTCACCAACGGAAGGTTTCTTATTTTATCAGCGCAAAACACGAACGGGGAAAAATGCTTGAGTAGAAAAAATAATTTTCAGCCGTCCTCCATAGCTATAAACGTCATCAAATAAAGTTGTATATTTACAAAAAAAATAGTACAATACAAGATATTCAGATGATGAATAAGTTCAGGAGGTTTACCCCAATGAGTGAAATCATTAAAACTAATGCAGAATATTCAAAATGGATTAAAGAAGTTTCTTTAAGATTCCGCAACAGTCAGATAAAAGCTGCAACAAAAGTTAATAGAGAAATGCTGTTATTTTACTGGTCTATTGGGCATGATATATCAGAGAATTACAATGAAATCAAATACGGAAAATCTTTTTTCAAAAATCTTAGTCTTGATTTGCAGGATGCTCTACCTGATGTAAAATCATTTTCTGTAACTAATTTAAAATATATGAAATATTTTTACGATTTATACAATAATTCAAATCGTCAACAACTTGTTGACGATTCAGAAGCACAAATATGTCAACAAGCTGTTGATGATTCTATTTTTATGATTCCGTGGGGACATCATATTCAGATAATTAATAAATGTAAGGGGAATTTGGATAAAGCTTTGTTTTTTGTTAAAAAGACATATGAAAACAACTGGTCAAGAGCCGTCCTTTTAAACTTTCTCGATACAAACTTATATGAAAGAGAAGGCAAAGCCATTACAAATTTTGAAAAGCTGCTTCCTGATATTGGGAGCGATCTTGCCAGAGAAATCACAAAAGACCCATATAATTTTGATTTTCTTACTCTCAGAGAAGGGTATGATGAAAAAGAATTGAAAGATGCACTCATGGATAATATCCAAAAATTTCTTCTTGAATTAGGTCGTGGATTTGCTTTTGTCGGTAGAGAATACCGACTTCTTGTCGGAGATACTGAACAATTTATTGATATGCTGTTCTACAACATACAAAAGCACTGTTATGTTGTAATTGAAATCAAGACAAGGGCATTTGATCCCGGAGATATGGGACAATTAGGAACCTACATTGCAGCAACAGACGGAATACTACGAGCAGATAATGATAATCCTACAATTGGCTTGCTTATATGCAAAACAAAAGATAATGTTCTGGCTCAATATGCTACCAGTGCAGTAAACGTTCCTGTTGGAATTTCCGAATATGAACTTAATAATCTGATTCCTGATGACTATAAAAGTTCCATGCCTACTATTGAAGAGATAGAACGGGAACTGAAAGACTAACATATTGCTTGTTCTAGGCAGTATATAAACACCTATATAATACAACAGCAGGAAATCTGTATATGACTTCCTGCTGTATTTTTAATTTGTTTATTCAACTCATGAATCACAATTTCTTCTGCCCTAGCAAAAATGATTTTCAGTCGCCCTCCATAGCAATAAACATCGTCAAATAAAGTTGTAGATTTACAAAAAAAAATGTTACAATACAAGAAAGGTTATAAAGAAGGCTTCACTTCTGGACTATTAGCAGGACAATTAATGTTAGGTGCACTGATTAACCGCCTCATCATGAGCGGTCGAAGTGCTGAGGTTGGAAAAGCTGCTACTGACAGCAACTTCCGCAATAAACTCTATAAAGAATACGACATTAAACCAGAAGATTTCTTATAAGCAACCAAATAGGGAGGTGGTAAAAAACACCTCCTTTTTTCATCATTTCAATCTCTCCGCAGCCTCTTTCGTAGCTGCTGATCTTACACACTCCTCTTCCGACAGAGTGACCTGCATGGCAAGCTTGCTTCCGCGGAATCTCTCCGCAGCAAAACACAACCCGTTATTGTATTTGTCCAGATACCGGGAATCAATCTGATCTGGATCTCCCAGAAGCACGATCTTTGTATTGCTTCCGGCTCTGGTCAGGATACCACGGATCTGGGAGATACTGCAGTTCTGGGCTTCGTCAATGATAAGGAATACATTGTCCAGACTCCTGCCTCGCATGAAAGACATGGACTCTATCCGCAGGATATCCTTATCGATCAGATATTGTCCGTATTCCGAGATCCGCTCCGGCACATCATTGTCTGTCAGGAAAGACCTATGAAACCGAAGTTCTGCAAGGTGTTCAAGATTGTCCATGGCAGGACGTACCAAAGGAGACATCTTCTCCAACTCTGTTCCCGGCAGGGCTCCCAGTTCCTCACTGTCAAACCGTACATTGCACCGGGTATAGAGGATATTTCGGTAAACATTCAGATCTACTGTCTGCTCCAGGGCACAGGCAAGGGCAAGGAACGTTTTCCCGGTTCCTGCCGGACTTTTGACAAAAACAAACGGAGCAGACTCTGCATCCATCAAAAGGCTTTCCATAACAAATGCCTGTCCGCAGTTCCGGTAATTTACTCCAAACGGTTTCTTGTCTGCCTGATACAACGGATATATCCGGCCCTCAAAGTATCTTGCCAGAGTCACTTCCCCACTGGGACTGATAAGCTCCAGGAACTGGTTCTCTTCCAGAGCAACTTCTTCCTGCGCAAGACTGAAAAGCTTTTCTACCGGAGCCCCATCATCAAGGATTGTACTCTGCCATAATTTTTCCTCACTTTTCAGCCAGATCTTTGTCCTGCCGGTATATACCAGATCTTTGTCTTTCAACCTGTTTTTTCGATAATATTCCGTCTTTAACGGGATCATATCCGCAACAACCTGCATCCCTACATCGTTTGTTACCAGGGCAACTTCCGCCAACGGATTCTCAAGCTTTACCTGGATGGCAGTACAAAGGATCAGGTTGTCATTCTTTGACAGATCAGAAACACAGGGACCGAAGTCCGATGCATGGACAAGGATATCCTGTACCGATAAATATTTCACAGAAACTTTTCCTCCCTGTTCCATTTCCACTCCTTTCCATAAACTGCCTTTTTTACGGATATCAGACAGGACGCGGAATACTTTCCTTGCATGATAACCCAATTCTCCGGCTTCGTTCTTTTTTTTATCCAGCTCTTCGATCACAGTCATGGGGATCACAACGTCCCTGTCCGCAAAAGAAAGTATGGAAGCCGGATCACACAGTAAAACATTGGTATCCAAAACATATATCTTCTGCATATGATTCCTCCTCTTTTTGGGGTTTTCTATAATATGCTGATTTTCTGACAAAATAAAGAATGCGCACATTTTTTCTTTTTTTCAGCACATTAAGTTGAAAACTAAAAAAGGAGGAATCAAAATGAATTTCAAAAAGTTAATGTTAAGCGTCGGGCTTTCCGCCATGGCACTTCTTGCTATGCCGGGCTCCACACTCACATCCCCTGTATCCGTACAGGCAGCCGCCCATGAGCACATCCTGGAAACCTACATTACCAAACAGCCAACCTGTACAGCCACAGGGACCGAGATCCGTAAATGCCAGACATGCGGAAAGATCACAGATACGATCAAACTTCCCAAAGTTGCCCATTCCGTGAAAACAAGGACCGTCAGGAAAGCAACTACCACACATACAGGAGTGGCCGAGACTTATTGTGTTGTCTGCCAGAAAACGATCAAAAAGACATCTTTGCCAAAACTGACAAAGAAATGCGCACATACCTATAAGCAAACGGATACGATCCCAGCAACCTGTACATCCAAAGGCTCCATTACTGTTACCTGCAAAAAATGCGGGACATTGATCAGTGAAAAGACTCTGCCAAAAACAAAGCATGAATATGTTACAGAAGTAACAAAAGCCCCGACACTTACTTCCGTCGGACAGGAACGTACTTACTGCAAGAACTGTACAAAAACACTGGAATACAACACTCTTCCAAAACTTGAGGATGCCACTGCCCTGAGCCAGGACTCTGCGGAGCTGACGATCGGCAGCACACTCCAGCTCACATTAAGCCCGACAAACAAAAAGGTGACATGGTCATCTTCCAACCGGGCGATTGTGACCGTTAACAGGAATGGCCTGGTCAAGGCATTGCGTACAGGAGAAGCTACCGTAACCGCTCTTTACAAAGGACAGAAATTTACCTGCGATATCACAGTCAAGGATATTGAATGCAGCCATGAGGATACCGAAGAAGTGATCTTAAGGGATGCCACCTGTACCAAAAACGGCCTTGAAGCAGTCAGATGCATAGAATGCGGGAAAGACCTTGATATGATCACCATCCCGGCTACAGGACACGAATGGGAAACCGTTGTATCCAAAAAGGCAACCTGTGACAAAGACGGGGTATCTTATGAGAAATGTGCCAACTGCGGTACGAAGAAGCGCGGCTCCGAAGAAGTGATCGAAGCATCCGGTCATAAGTTCACCTACAAGATCGTCCGCAGAGCAACAACATCCAGGACTGCACTTGTCCAGGAATCCTGCAGTGTATGCAAAAAGAAAGGGGCTAGCAAGGTATATCCTGCCATTGAGTTCAAGCCACAGTTGAACTTAAAAGCCAAAACACTCCCGGCAGGAAAGGAAGTAAAGATCCTGATCAGGGACGAATCCGGCTCTGTTTTAAGCTGCTCTAAAAAATTATCTGATATGGATAAGGCATATTACGGAAAGGTGATCAAATGGTCCTCATCCAATCCGGATGTTGCCACTGTAGACAGCGAAGGAAACGTTACAGCCGTAAGCCCTGGAACTGCAAAGATTTCCGTAAAATACTATACTAAAACTTTAAGCTGTATCATCACAGTAAGATAAGCAATACAACAAGGTAAACAAAAAGAAGCTTTCCAGTATTTGGAAGGCTTCTTTTTTTAAGGATCATAGCTTCAGCGTGATCTCCGGGCATGTCACCTGATATGTCCATCCATATTCCAGACATACCCTCCGCAGCAGGCATTCCGGACTGCTTATTCCGTCATCCTTCATCTGCTTAACTGCATTCTTTAAAACAGACACGATAAAGTTTCTGGAAAACGTATCCGGTGCCGTAAGGGTGGCAAAACATTGATCCGTTTCGGATAACAGCTTCACCCTGTGGTCCAGATCCCCGCTTGCTAAGGATATCTCTACCGTAAAGATGTCTTCTGCTTCAAACACCCACTCGGTCAAAAGGGATGCAGCTGTCCGTACCAGACGGCTGATTACCTTTCCATCAACCAGAAGTTCCCCTTTCATTATAGGGCTGGAACAGGAGGTGTTCACATATAGCTTAAACGCTCTCCCGTTTCTGAGAGTCGCACAAAGCACCTCTTCATCTGCAACGGTCTGTGTCCTGAGCAATCCGTTTACCCAGCTTTCCCAGCTCCTGCTCACCCTCACCCAGCTGCGTGATAATACCGCGGTATCCATTAATGTTTCCATAAAAAATTTCTCCCTTCATTTTTTTACTAATATGGACTTTGACAGGGAAAACAAAAAAAGTGAATTCGAATTCACTTTTTAAAAGAGGATGTCCCGGCAGGATCACCCGCCAGGACCAAGTATGAAAAAGAAAAAAGTGTTCCGGTTTTTACCGGCACCCTTAATATGATGAAAAAATTAAATTTGTGCTTTCATGTTTTCCATATAAGAGGCTATATGCGGTGCCGTTTCACGCAGCCCATCCGGATCACTGAAGCTCAGCCGGAAAGCTTCTGCGAAGTATTCCATTCTTGTCGATGTGTTCTGGTCGGATATATGGTACTTCTCCTTCAGTGCAGGCATCTCAGCTTCCATGGAGTCTACAACCGTCTGGCTGTCCGACATAAATGAATCCGAATTAAAGTCGTTAAAGTCTATGATATGCCCCAGTTCATGGTAAACAGCCTGGCTGAGTCCTTCCTTATTAGCTCTTAAAAACAACAGCCTTTCACAGACACCATTCCCCTTGCTCAAATGCGTCAGTCCATCCGTGATGGTATTTTCAGACAGTGTCCCGTCATAGGACTGTCTCGGATTATCGCAGACACAGATATCATACGGCTCCAGATACTTTAAATACTTTGCCTCCATGTTGTTATACATATCATATACATATCCGACATAGCGGGAAGCTTCCTCTGAATCACTCCTTATTGACAGGTCACATTTATATTCTTTTGCCAAATAGCCTCCCCAGACATATCCCATGTCCGTACGTGCCCATGTCCCGTCATCGCTGAGGATATTGACCTTTTCTCCCTTTTTGTACTTCCCTGCAATTTCGCTGTTCTTATCAGGGCTTTTACGGATATTAAGGTTTACCACCGCATATCCTGTCTCTTTTGGTATCGCCGGTTTCACTGCATCCATGACAGATATAAGTTCGACTGTAGGCAGTGGCTCCGCAGAGACGGGCACACTTAAGCATCCTGCCATTACCGCGCATAAAAAAATTCTTTTAAACCTCATAATATCTCCTTTCTGATTTTTTTTTGCGCCGATAATATGACCAAAAAATGCTCCTTCGTGCTACAAAAAAAAGAGCTGCTTGGCACAGCTCTTATCTGCGGAAACGCTTTAAGATTTTTTTAAACCCGCTTTCTTTTTCGGGAGGCTTTTCGCTCTTTTCTTCATGGAGGATACGCTCCTCACATATTTTGCATACCATCCCGCTTCCTTCCGGAATGATCTCTCCGCAGCAGACACATCGATCTTCCATACAAATACCTCCAAAATTATTTTCTTAATACGAACCTGATCTTATCCGACTCCGCGGACTCCTCTAATCCTCAACGGTACGGGCCAGAATCAATCCCGGCCCGTTCTTTCTTATTTGTATTTTTTCACAGATACTCCGCTGACTTCTGTTCCAGTCTCGATCGGGATCATCAGATATTCCCTTCCATCGATTTTCTGGCGTTTGACGATCTGCGCTCTTTCCGGATCTACCTCAATGGATACCCCTGCGGTTTCAATATGTACTTTCTTCGGAAGGATATTCTCCAGTACAAGCGCCCCGTCCTCTCCCACAGTGGAATCAAACACATCCGCGGCATCCTCCGTATCCGATATCCCACAGTCACTGAGTAACGCCATCATCTCTTTTTTATTAACGGAAGCAGGCATCACACTGTCTGCATTTGACCCTGCAATGTCAAAAAGCATGGTCTGGATCTTCTCTGCCTGGTCGTAATCACAGTTTAATTTCTCCGCCATTTCCTTAAAGGAACTTAACTGTTCTTCTGAATTTAACGGAAGCAGGCATCCGGTCAGTTCCCTTGCAAAATCCCTGCGGAGGCATTTACAGGATTTCCCGTAATACAGCGCAGCATGAAGATCTGTACCCCTGTCATTAAATGCCGGGAATAAGATCCCGTTATCTGGTTTGCCTATCACCCAGCCTTTTTTCCTGTCGGAGATGCAGCTCTTTTCCGGATCATAGCAAAGTTCCGGTTTATCAAACTTTGCAGGACAGAAACAGATATGAAGGAAATGATATACCTCTTCAGATGCATCCGGGATCGTATCTTCATCCATGCCCTTTCCCGGAATATCATAGGTTCCTTCTGCCGCCAGGATCAGGTAGCTTTCCGGATTGTCATAAGTTTCCATTACCCTGTCATAGAAGGCATCCAGAAGCCCTTCATCCATCTTGCTGTTCAAAAGCTTACAAAACGCATCCTGAGTCCCGCCTTCTGCTTCCTGCTTTAACGGAAACTCCATATTGAACAGCTTTCCGCCGATCTTTCCGGTCAGGGAACTTTTCAGGATATCGAAATACTTTTCCAGTTCCTCTTCCGGCAGTTCAAATGGGGAAATATTAAAACTTAATACCTTGTTCTTATCCTTATCAACATAGCATCCAGCTATCTTACCAATGCAGCTGTACTCCGGCTTATACTGTTTCTTAATCTCCGCAATCTCTTTTTTGTTCACAATAAAACCCTCCTGTTTTCTCTGTCTGTTTTCTGTCATATCGGGATGCCGAAACCATAAGGCAGCAGTCGACAAACCCCAAAACAACAAATGCGGACAGGATCATTATTTTTCCGATCATATATATCCTCCTCTCAGTTAACTACAGTTATAGTATGATAAATCAGCTCATAGATATTTCTGTGCGAAAAAAGCAGCACATCTATGCTGCTTTTTCCTTCTTTCTGTAGTCGTTTTTTATTCGAATACAACAGCTTTCATCTCACCATTTGGTACCTTTCGACTACCCGGCGTATCCGGCCTGCAGTACCAACGCCTTCGCACGTTCCGCTCTCATCCACCAATTGTGCAGAAAGAAGCCGAAAAAACAAAGAGCAAAAGAAACCGTCTTACTTCATAAAACACCACGACCTCTCCGGCATATGCCGGATGACCTTACAGCCGGGTTTCCCCATTCAGATCTTTCATCTTTCATCAGGCCGCAGACCTTACAGGTTTTCCTGACAGGGAATCTTTTGTTCCTGCATAAGCAGAATGATTTCATTCTTATCGGCATCCGTAATATGACAAAAATTATTTTTCATCATATTAATGTCAGCAGTTAATGCTGAAAAAATACAGAAAGGATTTAAAAATATGAGCGATTTCATAAACGAACCAGAAGAAATGGAGCCTGTAGAGATTGAAGGAACTGAGGAAACAGCCGGGGAAGTAACAGACAGTACAGAGGAAACTCCTACTGCGGAGACAGTCAGCAAATTCAGAGAACTGACTTCTAACAGGATGAAGATGATCGGGCAGCAGCTTTTCCAGATGAAAAAGATCCCGGAAAAAAGAGGAATTGATTATTCCAGGGAGGATGTAGAGAAGATCTTCACTTACTTAAGAAACGAGATCGACAAATGCGAAAGTGAATTTATCAAAAAATTTGACGAAAAGAAAGCAGACAAGTTTGACTTTGATTTCAAATTCTAAGATGCATTACAGAGCTATTATTTCTTGAAAAGTAAATTTGAATTCACTTTTTAAGAAAACTTTTTAAAAAAGGTTGCCGAACAGCAGCCTTTTTTAGCTTTCCTCTTGGAAATATTAAAAGCAAAACCCAAAAACAATACTTTTCTTTAATTACTTTGGCGGTTATGTATCAGCTTAATATTGTCCAGCTGGCTTACCTGTTTTTAAGTACAAAAATATCCGCGGCACCACAAGGTTTTCCGCGGATAAAAAAAAGTTAAAAAACACACTCACTTCTATTTGCTAAGCCGAAAATAGTTATTCTTCTGCCATACACTCCAGACGGATCTTATCCGCGGAGGCACATCCGAATTCTTCACAGAAAGCCAAAGCAAGCTCTTCGTCTGTATCATAGCCTTCCACATACCACAGGCCTTTTGATTTTCCAGATACAAACACCTCATAGATCATATCTGAGCAAATATGATCACAGTAGGAGAAGTCGTTCAGATATTCATGGATGTACTCACAGTATTTTTCATTAATACCGTGGAAACTAATGCAGTGGAAACATTCCTGGCAGGTGGCCGGACGTATCAGCTTTTCTTCATCCTCTCCGCTTTCAGAATATACCGCTTCGATACATTCATATTCCGTTTCACCATTGCCTTCGCAATACCTGTCATATGCTTGCTCTGCAAGCTGCTGAGAATCTTCCGGAGCAACATCAAAGTCCTCCTCCAATGTTTTTCTCATGAAATTTGTAACAAACTCTGCATGAGCAGACGCCAGTTCTTCTGACGTTAATTCGATTTCTTTTCCTTCTCTTATGATCTTCATAATATTTTTCTCCTTTGTTTTTATTCCGGCAGTTTCACAATATCCCAGATCTGCCATTCCATTCCGGTATCTACGACAACCTGATCGTAGTACTCCGTATACTCACCGTCCTTAAAGTCTGCACACACCTTTTTTGCACTACTTTTGGCATATTCCGCACATTTGTCATAGGTTCCTACAAAAAGAACCTCAAAACCTACTCCCTCATATGCATGGTACCAGATACAGGCATACTCTCCTTTCGGTTCGTACGGCAGGACTTCCATTACATGGAAACAGTTTTCTTGTGACTGATCCAGACGGAAGGAATTAGGCTTTTCATCCAACGTACAAACTTCCTTGTACTCAAGTTCTCCGTTCCCGAGCATGGGATCAAAAGGAAGTTCCTTAAAGCAGGATTCCTTTCCTTCCTCCAGAGTATCGAAAAACTCATATCTGGCTTCCGTATAATTCTCGTCATCCAGATCACATCGGACGAATTTCCAGAGCTTGCTGAAATAGATACCGTTTTTCACCCGGATTTCAATCGCTTTGAACGCAGAATCCAGAGCTTTATTGTAGGATGTATTTTTGTTGCTGGAATTTTTAAAGAAGATATACGCGCAATCCTGCAACACCTTATTCTTTTTTACTTCCTCATACAACAAACTTCCGATACCACCTCGGCTCTTGACAGCTTCGAGAAAATCCTGAATGAAGTACTCTTTTTTTACAATTTCATAAGCTTTTTTTTATTCTGTATTCATAGCGTTCTCCTTTTCTTTAGTGTTGTACTTTCCGATTCTCAGAATCAGATAAATTGTTTTTTAACAGCTTCATTTTTTAAATCTCCTCCTAATATATAAGTGTAGGGTTTCAGTACCCAACAGCCAGTTGGGACTTAATCCTCTCATTGTTTAAGCTGTATAATGATTAGGCATCGGTCTGACGACACCTCCTAGGACCATTGGCGTCCGTACGAAAGCCTGTCAGCCAGCCTGTCATTGCAGCCGTTCGATTTATGCAGGTTGAACTACTACTTCACGTTCGTTTGATACCCCAGGAGATTGAATAGGCAATGAGAAATGCTGGAATCCATGCAAATTCACTTTTGGAGGTACGTAGAATGTACAACGCAGTAGGTATTGATGTTTCAAAGGGTAAAAGCACCGTTGCAGTCCTGCAGCCTGGCGGCACTGTGATCCGCAAGCCCTTTGATGTCTCCCACACATCCCAAAACCTCAATGAACTGGCAGATTATTTGAGTTCATTAGACGGCACCACAAAGATCGTTATGGAGTGTACGGGTAGATATCATGAGCCTATGATAAAGGCTCTATCCGAGGCTGGATTGTTTATTTCCATTGTAAATCCTCACCTGATTAAAAACTTTGGCAACAACTCCCTGCGCAAGGTGAAATCGGATCCGGCGGATGCCCGCAAAATTGCCCGCTATACGCTTGACAACTGGACGGAACTGCGCCAATATTCAGGTATGGACAATACACGTACTCAGTTAAAAACTTTAAACTCTCAATTCAGCTTCTTTATGAAACAAAAGGTTGCCGCAAAAGCAAATCTGATTGCACTGTTGGATAATACTTATCCTGGTGTAAACAAACTCTTTGACAGCCCCACCCGTGAGGACGGGAGTGAAAAATGGGTTGACTATGCTTATTCTTTCTGGCATGCGGATTGTGTCCGCAAGATTGGGTTAAAGGCATTTACAGAACGCTACATGTCTTTCTGTAAGAAGCACCACTATATCTTTCAGCAGGACAAGCCAGAAAAACTGTTTAATGCCTCGAAGGAGTTGGTTGCCGTCTTTCCAAAGGAGAAGACTTATAAGCTGTTGATCCAGCAAAGCATCCAGCAGTTAAATCTTGCCTCCGAACATGTAGAACGACTCCGCAGGGAAATGAACGAACTGGCATCCACACTTCCAGAATACAGCACCGTAATGGGCATCTATGGCGTTGGGAAAACCTATGGTCCCCAGCTCATCGCTGAGATCGGCGATGTATCCCGGTTTACCCACAGGGAAGCACTGACCGCCTTTGCGGGCGTAGACCCCGGTGTTGATGAATCCGGCCAGCACAAGTCAAAGAGCAACAGGGCTTCAAAGGTCGGATCCGCAAGGCTGCGCAAAACATTGTTTCAGATCATGACAACCTTGTTGCAAAATGCTCCTGAAGCCGATCCGGTGTACCGTTTTCTTGACAAAAAACGGTCTCAGGGAAAGCCTTACTATGTCTACATGACAGCCGGAGCGAATAAGTTCTTACGCATTTACTATGGTAAAGTCAAAGAATGTCTGCGGAACTTAGAACAGACAGAATAACACCCTTTTCTATATCACCACTTTCAAAGCCGGCATTTCTGGCGGCTTAAAAGTTATGCACAAAATATCAAATCGGATTTTTGAAATTTTCTTCAAAAAAACACTTGACTTTTTATTAGCAGGCTTTCGTTTTTGATCAAAAACAAAATGGAGAAAAACACCTTTAAATGATTTTTGCATATTATCGAAAAATCACAGGAGGTATATGTGCAATGAAGTTTAAGAAATGGATTCCGGAAATGATGCTCGGGGCAATGATGGCTGCTATGGTGACAGTACCGGTAATGGCAGATAATATTAATTCTGGTAGTACCCCCCCCCGATAGAATTTTCGAGGGTTAGTAGTACCAGTGCGGATAGCAGTTCTGGAGGTGACAGTGGGAAAGTTTACGACTTTAAGGATTCCAAAACTTCCGGAGTAAAAACAGTTACAAAGGTTTGGGATGACAGTTTGTCCAATGACGAAAGGCCAGTTCCAGATGTTTCTATCAGTACGGCGAAACCAAGCAAAAATCCACTGGGCTATACCATTACTTATCATGAGAATGAGCTAACTTTTTCAGATGGAAGTTCGGAAAATGAAATGCTTGTCAGCAGCTCAGGAAAAATTTTATCAGGTTCTTACAAAATACCAGATGGATTATTTGCAGGATGGTACTCTGATAAGGCTTGCACAAAAAGAGTGGAAGTTGACTCTAATGGTATACCCGTGGACGGTGTCTCTTCTGACTTGAACCTCTATGCAAAATCAAAAACGTTTACATTAAAAAGCGGTCCTGAATTTAATGTTTTGATTCCCTCCTCGGCAATATCCATCGTATTCACGGATGAAGTCATGCCTGCTTCGGCAACTCTGATTGAGGTAGATGCCGACGGAGATGGTGGGGTTGTTGCATGGACAGAAGAGAATGAAACTGTTATGAAAGTATCCACACAGATGAAAGGTTTAAAAGCACAGGCTAATACGGATAGCAGTTATATGTTTTATAGCAAAAGTAATCTAAAAAAAATTGATCTAACTATGTTAGACACCCGGAATGTGACAAATATGAGGGCAATGTTCTCTGCTTGTAGCGGACTGGCAGATTTGGATTTGACTCCGATAGATACCAGTAAAGTTATCAATATGCGTTTTATGTTCGATGGCTGTAGTGGATTAACTTCTCTCAATTTGACGAATCTGGACACAAAAAATGTTACCAATATGGATTGTATGTTCCGCGGTTGCAGCGGACTTACGGCTCTGGATCTGTCTCATCTGGATACGCGAAATGTCACAAGTATGACTTCTATGTTCTACGATTGCAGTGGGTTGACTACCTTGGATTTATCTTCTCTTAATACACAGAAAGTAATGGATATGGGTTATATGTTTTTCGGTTGTACTAGCCTGACAACTCTGAATCTGTCTTTCTTGGATACACAAAAGGTAACCGGAATGAGTCGGATGTTCGACGATTGTGATAAACTTACAAGCTTGTCCCTCGGGGAGAAATTTGCCTTTGTCGGCTCAAATTATTATCTGTCAGAAGGAACCTGGTACGCCTCCGACGGCACTGCCTACACATCCAACGGAAAATCTTGTACCATACCAAACAACAAGGCCGACACCTACACCAGAAGATAGATTAGAAAACCAAAACTCATTAACCAACAAACACACCTGTCTCAATTTTAAGATTGCCCACAGGTGTGTTTCTCTCGTTTATAATCCACATTTTCGACATATAAAAACGCAAGCCATATTTCTACAGCTTGCGTCTTCTCAAATTTAATATTTCCAAAAACAGTCTTCAAGACCTGCTTTCAGTCCAGGATAAAATCCAGTAAACCATCCCTCATACATTCCAGTCCCACAGAGAGACCTTCTCCGATAAGGGGCAGGAACATAAAGACAAAACTGAATACGAAACATGGGATCACACATTCCCAGTTATATCCAAACTCAGGCTGCATGTACATCAAGATGATAGTCAGGATCCCGGCTATAAATGTAATTCCAGACAAAGTGGCAAGGATTATGCCTCCATAAACACAGACAAAGATCACAACCATATGTACTGCACTCAGTATAAGGTAAAGAAGCAGGGCAAAGAACTTTCCCAACATCCTTCTAAACCACTTTCCAGCAGCTGTTTTTCTCTTTCCTTCCGGAGGAGTCACCTTTTCTCCGCAGCGTGGACAAAAAACACCTTTTTCCGGAATATAAGCACCACAATGTTCACATCTCAACATAATACATACCTCCTTTGTACAGGTCAGCTACCTTCGCTCACCCCGCTTCTTCTATTTCTATCTCCACATCCTTGGTTACCCTGATGAGGACAATGATCCTGTGTTTGCTCTTGTATGCAACCATTCTGTGTATACGGATGTCATCATCGGTAAGGGTGACCCTTGAGTTCGCCGCATATCTCAAAAATGACTCCTTCGTTCTTTTTGCTATTTCCTTCTGCATCTTTTTCACATAATCCGTAAACTGTTTATCAGTAAAAATAGAGTTTATTCCAACCTCACACCGGAACAGCCCTTTTCCGGACCAGGGAACATCTCCTTTATTTTCAGCAACAAACCCATAGACATCGATAAATGTGATACCAGCCGGATCTGCTTCATCGACATAAAACTGAAGCCTTCTACTGTCAACTGTATCCGTATGATAGTTTGTTCTCTTTCTGATTATTTCGCGTACTTTCCTTTCATTCCAGATAAAACCAATCTCATCCAGCATATCTTCCTTCCAAAAACTTAAGTCCTTATCCTGGATCTGTGCCACTGCCCAGTCACCTACTTTTTTATTCCCTATTCGCATATCCGCGGAGATCATGCCTTCCCCCCTCCAGATTGAGGAAAACTTATCGAACTGTCCCAGCCATTTGCTCTCCTTGTTGCGGTAGGAAATAAAATACAGATACCATGCTTCCAGATCATACTGCCCCACATGGGCATTTTTCCCAATACGTCCATCATGTTTTTCCTTCCATTCCTTTCCCATCTGGTACCATTCCTCCTGATAAAGAGGACGGATCCCACAATCGATCTTATTATCGATCATCAGATGAACTACTTCATCCGGAATACTCCCTTCCCTGATCCTTTTATTTATCTCTATCCACCACTTACCGACTTTGCATCCGTCAACAATCAGGTGTTCCGGGATATCCCAGGACTGTGTACGTTCATGGTATTTTTTTACTTCATCTGCCATTTTGATTGCATTATTGATAATACGTGTTTCACTTTTATTATATCTCATAAACCCCTCCTAGATTTAGTTCTTTTCATGGTTCCATCATACAATATGATGTTATGAACTGGTTTTGGTACGAAAAAAAATGGCAGATACAGACTCTTTTGATTAACCGGAGATACTGTCTGGATATGCTTCGTGGAAAGACAAAACCCTTTTTTTCATTTCATTCTACCTTCATTCATATTCTTTTTGAAACAAAAGCGAAGGGAGAAAAATAATGGGAAAAACAAAGGAAAAAACATGGATGCTGATCATTGAAACAAAAAGCTACAGGGGTCTGTCCTGCTACAGAAAGGTGCTGTTTGTTTCAGCTCCGGATCATCAGGTTGCAAAGGAAAAAGCACGTGACTGGTGTGATGGCGAACAGATTACTTCAATCTCTATCCTTCCATTCGATCCGAACCGTATGGGAGATGCTCTGATTGACAGTACCGAAAAAAATCCACTTCCTGAACACCCAAACATCGATACACGCTGGATTTCCAAATACAAGACCGCGGAGGCCTTCTACAATAAATACGGCCATCTTCGTGTAAAAGTGAAAGAAGACTTTGATGGGGTCCGTCTGGGAGTTTGGATCCACAAACAGAGGAATGATTATCGCAAGGGATTCCTTTCTGATGAGCAGATCCGCCTGCTTGAAAACATCGACATGATATGGAAACTCAGAAGACAGCCGACAAAGGCTGAAAGAGCATTAAAAAAATCCTAAAATTTAGGTCCCTTCCTGCAATGCAGGAGGGGGCCTTTTTGTCTGAAAAAGTGAATTCGAATTCACTTTTTTAATCATCCGGATATGCCATGGTATGATGACAGACGGGATCTTATTCGGGGTTCGATATTTTTCACGAAAGTGGCAAAAAATCTTATGTTTTCTGTTTTTTAATAACTATTCCAAATTTCGAAATAAACAACTTTTTATAACGTTGAATTTCATCCCATAAACCATTCTTCGAAGACTGGTCACCCCATTTTTTGATAGATTTAAGCTGTTCTTCATTTTCTCTAATAGTTTGAGATGCAATCTTTATTAAAGATTCTCTATCGACGCAAAACGGCGCCCTGCTAGATTCTTCCATTAATATTTGAAAATACAACACTGCTACTCCACAATACACCTCTTCTGCATTGCCATTAAGCATATCTACTGTTGCTTTTACAAACATTTTTTCTATATTTGCATCAAAAGACTTTTCATACTGCTTATAAATTAATGGCACCACTCTTGTCCAATCAATAGGCGCACTTATACTTGCCCAACTGTCATTTTCTAATTTATACCCATTTGTTCCTTCTAAAAGAAATTTAATCTCATTATTTTTTATTACTTTTTCAACTATATTCATATGCCTCTCCCTTATTTATTTACAAAAAGAACCAGAGAATGCTCGACAATTCAATTGCCGAGATGAATCTGGGCAACAATAAAAATGTAATAAAAAAATATATCTTTTAGTTTTAAACAAAGACAAGACCTTCGTTTTGTTTGTAAACCTGGCATTTTGCAGCCGGATAATTTGTTTTAGAATCTCCATACGCCCTGTAATATTTCCCTCCGGTTAATTGACCAGTCAGGACGAGCCGTTTCCCATTGTAATAAAATATAGTTCCAGGCATTAAACGGTTCTTGGAATTATATCCGCGAATACTTTTCTTAACTGTAACCCTTCCGGTCAGTTTGTCAGCCTGTTCCTTCCCATCTGATTTAACCCGTTTGGAATACCAATCAGAAAAAGCGTCTTTTTTTTGCTCGAAACGTGGTTTCCTGTTCGTCGCAATCTTCTTTCCGTCAAGGTAATAAGTCCTTTCTCTCTGATAATTAATGATACTCCTGTCCTGCCTGCGAAACTGCTTGATTTTGTAAATATTCTCAAATTTTGGGAGATTTACTATATCTGCCCCAACAGCCGCCAGCCCGATACAATACGCATCCACTTCATGCATCTGATTATCTTTTGTCTTTTCGTATCCAAGGCCTGTACGAATCAAAGAAGTATCTTTTCCAGTACAAAAATGCACGTGGTCTTTCCCATATATCTCAAGAAGGCTCTTGCAGATAAACGGGACCGCCTGGTTTAATGCGCTGAGGGCCCCGTATTTTTTCAACAGTCCGACTTTCTTATCAGCCAGCTTCTGTTTAAAATTTTCATTGGTATGCGCCTTTTTATGGCATTTCGGGCAGAGACCGACCTGATTCTGGATATTGTCGGAACCGCCTTGGGAACGCGGGACAATGTGATGAAAATCGCTGATATCATTCTTACACATCAGGCATTTTCCATGTTGCTGCACCCTGAGCGCTGCCTTCACATCGTTAAACCCTTTTAATGGTCCATTCTGAAAATCAATACCGGTTGTTTCCGGGTTTTCCATCTGCATAAATGCAAATCGGTTCACTTCAACCGCGATATCTGTGACCGGGATATATTTGCTGATTTTCCGAATTATATTGATATGCGTTTCAACCAGATGATTGACAGTTGGTGTCAGCCAGTCCGGGATACGCTTACGGTTGCAGAATCTCGCTTCCGTATTTTTGATAAATTTGCAGGTCACAAACTTATCAGCCGCATAGCGTGGAAGCTTCCGCATTATCATGCCGGACTTTATCATGCTGCCATGCTTTTTGGCAAGACGCTGGCGGGCTTTTCTTTCGCCGCGGCGGGATGCCTGGCGGTGAGCTTTTCTGTCTGACATCAGCTTCTTGATATACTTGTTTCGTGTTTCCACTACAGCAGAAAACACCAGGTCTCCAAACTGTGTCAGAACGGCAACTCCGATATTTGTTCTTCCTGGGTCCTCAGCAAGAGTGATCGGCTGTAATACTGCGTTATTTTCATACAAAAGGCGTATTGTAAATGGCACAGTATCAACAATCTTAGCCAGGCCGGATTTAAAAAGGCTCCTGACTCTGACCTTTCTGTTCGTTGGCATCTGTGGTTTCCCATCTGCGCCAAGAACATATATGTATTCAGTTTTTTCAAGTAATGTATCTATTAACTTTAGATTTGCCAAATGTTGCCTCCTTATCAGAGTTGGACAATACCTTCCCACGAAAAAACGGTTCTTTCGCATCGGTTGTAACCCTAAGCATTGTCCTGGTATCGTTTTCCTAGACTTGGCATATACTCTGCGGTGCTGCAGGCTGGAAGAATACCTGCAGGTGCCAGCATCTTTCAGGTGCCCGAAGACACCATCCAGATACATGTATATGTCGCGTCTCTGCTCAGCTACCCGTTATCAAATAACGTCACATGGAATCATTGTAAAAAACCCTTTCAGGCGTTTTCACAACGATTTCATGCTCGGCTATTCAATAGCCGAGTAGTTGACTGTTATTTTTTTGATCATGACATCTTTGTCTCCTTTCGTTTTTGTATATAAAAGAAAGTGACAACGTATCCAGAAAATCAAAAAGAGGGACATTTCGTCCCTCAAAAAACACTAAATCATCTGACTCAAGTCGAGCCAGTTATCTTTTGCCTGAAGAAACAGCTGTACGATTTCATCCGGGGTTTCTTCGATCTGCGGAGGTTCCAATGTTTCTTCGAAATCACAAACATTCAGTTCGAACCATGGATGATCATCTTCGGTTTCGTCCTCGAATTTTTCTTCCGGGAAACCGACTTTATGTGGAACAAACCACTGCCCTTCGTTAAGACAAGAGATGATTGTCTTAATCTGTTCTTCTGAAAACAATCCAGGCACAACTATGTTGTTAAACTTTTTATAGTTACTGGCATCTCGATAGAGATAGTGGATTTTTGTATTTTTAGAAGAACTGATGTCAGTATTCTGAATTTCAGAGCTGTTTTCGGAAGCGAGATAAGCATGTATCTTATCAGCAAGCTGATCGCATAGCTTCAGAATTCCAGATGTTCCATTTTCTTTGTCATCATCCCAGATCTCATCGGATGCTTCGTTTGCGATATCTTCCAGATGCTGAAGTTTATTTTTCATTTCATCTGTAACAGAAGGATCGATAAATACAGAAGATTCCTTTTCTCTGTAATAAGACGTATCCTCCCCGGTTTCATAAATGCAATTTTTTAAATACTCTGAAAGTGAGATACCGCAAAGCAGACGAAACATTCCCTCGACCTGTTTTTTCTCCTGAAGAGTATCAGCTTCCTGCCACTTCTCAACAATGCTTTTAAAAATGTATGAAGAAAAGTAGCCGTCATTATTTATTGAAGTAATCTGTTTCGCAAGGATCGTATCCCCATCAACAGCGTACTCTTTTTCTTTAGCATCCTGATATATCGCATCCGCTTTATTAATGAGATTTTTGATCGTAAGCATGTTATTATATCCCATTAATGCATTTGATAGGAGTTCAATTTTGAATCCTTTTTTCGGAGAATCTGGATCATTAGACCGACACTCTATATAATCAGTGCTACTCTCAGAATAGAAATAAGGAGATTCTATCACGAAACCAAACACACCGACTGGATAGATAGTTGCATCGTCCGCGGATATATCGCAGGCTTCCAACTTTGTGATTTTATCCAGTTTGCGTACAAGGGAAAGGGAATCCGGATATTTTTCTAAATCCAATTCTTCTCCTTCATACAGTACGAATACGGTATCATCTTCATAAACAACATCATAAACGTACTGGAAATTCTTCTTTTTGAAATCAAAAAAGAACTTCTGTCCGTCAGCAGTTACTGCAAAATTCCCAACATGAATGGAAACTTTCTTAAAATCCACTTCTTTGTTAAATCGCATAGACACTTTGCACTTCATAATTATTTCTCCTAGTTTTTTGTATGATTTACCAGTTGTAATGCTCCATATTTGGAAGAACGCTTCCATCGCTATCCAGGCACAGGATTTCACACCCCAGAGATTTGGTGATCTGAAGCAGATGCTTGAGTTCAACCGGGAGGGTATCATCCATTTCGTCAGGGACATAAAGATAAAACCCACATTTCCCTTTTTCATAAACAGCAACAGGGAAATATGTTTCACCATGTGCTGCTCTGGTTAAAAGATCGCGTGTCTTCTTAGAGATATGACCGGTAGATACTGTCAGGATATGAGAGATGTTTCTCTCGACTGAAAAAGCATATTTGTCATAGACCTTTTCCAACTCTTCTTCCGGCATTTGGGATATAGTTTCTTCCATCTGCTCTTCAATTTCAGCTGGATTAAGGGATGAAAGTTTTACGCCAAGGAAATTTTCCAGTGCTTCATGGTTAGACTTTAATCCTTTTTTTAGCTCCTGCATTTTCTCATCTGTCGCCTTAAAGTCTCCTGCTACATACTTATCAGTGATTTCTTTGACGTGGCAGGTTTCTTTTGCAGTAATCTTAACCTCATATGACCAGAATACCGCCGCCGCGGTATATTCTTCGTGCTCAGAAGTCAGTTCCTTTAAGGTTTCTGTTCCATGGACGTATTCTCCTGAATCAATGTTTTTTAATTGTTTTACCATTTTGAGAAGCAGGATTTGTACCTCCGCAGCAGTTCCGCGGAAGTGTGACAGTACAACTCCAGTTGCCTTTGTACAGCACTCTCCGATTGTCCAGTCCGTAGTTTTGTAGTTAGTGTTCATAATTTTTTACTCCTTTCGTTTTTTAATCTACAAATTAAATATGAGAATAAGCAAAAAAAATAGAAGAGGAAAAATCCTCTTCTGATGACCATATTGACGTATAACAGTTAAGATACCCATGCTTCTGGCGGAAGCGATTCCGTATATTGATCGAATTCCTTCCATGCTTTGCTGTATTCCGCATAGATTCCCTGCTCGGAACTTGCGGCTTCATACAATCGCTCTATTTCTTTTACGACCTGTAATATTCCGGTATTCTTATCACGGAGTATATCAATTGCTGCCTTTAGTGAATCATATCGAACACTTAGTCCGATGAACGATTGATAGACTCGGAAACATTGCCGGATGGCCGCGATAAGCTCATCTTTTGTTAACTGCTTAAGCTTCTTTTTGGCTTCATCTTCTGCCCAGGCATCCATACAGTTAATTCCAAAATAGTCTCCCTCATAAGAATCATAACCAAGTAGCCCTCCGAACTGATCCCCGGCACCTGCGACGACGAATAAAAGATCAAAACATTCTGGAATCCACTCTTCGTTCAGATCCACCTGCATTACTTCGCACTCCTCACACAGGTATGCAAAAGCTACTTTAAATTCGTATACTTCATCCTCATCTCCATCAAGAGCATTTAATAAGGAATCCTCTCCATCCTCAGAATCCGTATACCAACGGACTTCTTCGCATTCCCCTTGAATATCAAACAGTTTTTCTCTAATCGTATCCAGATTCAGCTCTTTGACCATAGGCTTTTTGTAACGGAGATTTTTGGCTTTCCATCGCTTTGTTTCCTCTGCATTCATTGTACTCATCTTCTGTTTTCTCCTTTCGTTTTTTGTATATAAAAGAAAGTGACAAAGTATCCAGAAAATAAAAAAGAGGGACATTTCATCCCTCAAACCCTCAAATAAACAGTGAACTACTACGGCTATTGAATAACCGAGCATCTTACTGGGCCCCGATCAGATCGGGGCTTTTCTTATGTTTCAGTTATCCAGCAGCCGTCGTCCTCCGAGGAATGCCTCTTTTGCCAGTTGCGTAGGCTGACAATGGTACACACTCTTTAGACCGACACGCCCTGCACAAGTGCAGAGTATCCCATTGGTAGTCCATATGACAGGGCCGGAGCCCTGTTCTGCTTCAGGCAGTCACAGCCTGTTCTTTCTTCCACTCCATGTTCCATTCTGCCTGCAGTGCCTGTATCGCTGCATGACGTTCCTTCTTTGAATACGGATACTTTTCACAGATACCGATAAGTTCCTTATCCTCTGCGCGGGCTTTGATATTGATGCTGCCAACGTGGTCAGCATCATCGGTATGCCCGCAGCAGGTACAGTGGAACACTTTCCCGTTGCGGCTTGCCTTGTCAAGGCATCCGCATACCGGGCAGATCTGGCTTGTATATGCCGGTTCTACCTGCACAAACGGAAATCCATGCCAGGACAGTTCTTCCATCAGTTTCTCCGCAAGCTTACCCCTGGAAAAGACAGAGAGCATCCCGTTTACCATGCGGCTCTTGTTAAACTCTTTGATATCCAGCAGTTCCATCGCTGTGAGTACTGTTTTATCCCCATGAAGGCTTTCTATGTAAGTATCTACAGCATTGCGGATGGTATGCTCTACGAGCTGGTAGTAATGCCGTTTCTTCCGGTACGGGGCGTGTGCCTGCCGGATGTCTTTTTCCAGATGGTCCATTCGTTTCCGCAGGTTAAGGATGACCTTTTCCGGCAACGCCCCCTTATGCTTCTTTAAGAACCGGCGTAACTGCTGTTTCCGGTTCCGTAAAGTAGAGAGGTTTCCAAAAGCGGGCTCTACTTCCGTCTGGTAAAAGTCTATGACGGGCTGGAAGCTTTCGATCGCCTGCCCCTCTGAGGTATGGAAGGCATCCGTGATGCCGACATCCACACCGATGACTGCGGAATGTTCTTCGGGGTCCGGGTCTTCTTCTCAAAGGAACAGGTAAGCTTAAGGGATCCTCCGGCGGTGATGGTATAGCGCATGGAACCGGATATCCCATACTGTTCCATCCTGCGCAGGGCATCCCGGTCCGCCTGTACCGGCACCTCTATCCTTTTCCCCTTCCTGTCGGGGATGGTGACTGAAAGGACATGGGATGTTGTTACATCCTTTGCCTTTTCCAGAGAGCACAGCCGGGTATCCATCATGACATGGGCTTTTTCCACCACCGGGATACGGTATTCATCCGAGATGATATGGTAAAACATTGTCACCTCTGAGACTGAGTCATGGAATTCTTTCTCCTCCATTGTTTTTACGGTATCACGCAGTTTATCATAATACTGGATCTTCTCCTTAGCCTTATAACTGTCACGGATACGCGCGAGTAGGTCGCACATTTCCTCCCTGGACTATCCTGTGAGCACCGCATGGAACAGCAGGATGGATATTGCGAAAACAGAGCCTCCTGTTGCCGCAATGACATCCTTACGTATGTTGTCCAGCCGGTTATGCAGCTTCGTTACCGCCTCATCAAAAGCATTCTGGCTGTATGCAGAGCGGAGTGCCTTTACGCGCGACTCCTTCTCCAGCTTGCGGAGAAGGGGATCCTTCTTGCTGTTCTGCAACAGCTGCAAAAGACAATCTTCCCTGTCAGAAAGGAGAGAGATGTAAAAGTTGACTGCATCCGTATAATCTGCCTGCAGTTTTTCAAGGTCGCTGCGCTTTTCTGCGTTTGGGCTTCCGTATAAAAAGACAGAGCGCGTATGGGTGCCGGATGAAACCTTCTTCTTTTTTGCACGTGGTCTCGCCATAAGAAACCTCCTTTCTTTCAGATATACCTGTTTCTTTTATTGTAACATATTTATAGAAAAAAGGCAAACATAAGTTTGCCTTCGCGCTCGGTAATTGAATTACCGAGGATTCTCGCTTATCATCCTAAAAACTTCTTTATTCTTCGCTTTTTACCTCTTTCACTATAATATACCTCCCATTCTGAACCATTCCAAAATATTGAATATGCCTCATTAGGATATTCCACACTATTAATTGAATATACCTCTCTAGCGACTCCCATCTCATTTAATCTTTCTGTTAATTCACTTACTTTCATACTGCAATCTCCTTAAATATCCGTCTTCTGCTCTATAAATATCAACCACCAGAAAGCCCTGTGCGATTATTTTATATGAAAAAAAGTTGTAAAGTAGTGTACTAGAATTATTTTTTATAATATGATAAAAGCCGCTTCCTTGTCGGGAACAGCTTTAAAATTCAATTAATTCCATCACTTCACCATTTGTAAATTCTTCTCCAAAAATATGTTCATAATCACGCAAATTATTCATAAGCTTTTCCAGGTACATTATTTCATTAAAGAATCGTGTAAAAATATACTCGCAATCTGAATCTTTTGCTACCATATGTTTCTTTTCACCTTTACTATACCAAATTGTATAATTGTCATCCTTAACAATTGATAACTTACCTTCTGCTAAGCACCCTACAGAATAATACTGTTCATCAAAATATTTGTTCAATATTTTGCTTAATGACTCCAAGCTGGTACAATCCTCCAAAGCATTTGGCACTTTGTCATAAAGCTGCCCACAAAAATGATTCCGTAACAACATCGCAAAATTCAGATTAGCATTCTTAATATCACTCCAGCATCCTATTTCTGATTTTTTTCCTCTTTCATACATATAGAGTTTTCGACTTAAATAGGCATAGTCGTAATACATTTCATTATCGAGATATATCCTTATAGCATTATTAGAAACTTCATAATTAAATGTCGCCTTTAAATATTTTTTTAAATTTTCTATAAATTTATAAATATCCATATGTTTCCTCCTACTAGAATTATTTTTCATAATATGCAAAAAAGCCGCTCCTCATCGGGAACGGCTACGGTATCAACAACCTCAGACTTATAAATTACCATGTAAGAAAAAAAGACTGTGTCAGACTACAACTGTCTTCATGATGAAAGGATGGTGAAAAATCAATGCTTGTATACTCACATTTTCTACACTGCTATTGACATTACTTTTCTGTACTACTATAATGAACCCCGAAAACGAAGGGAGGTTTTCGAAATGAAAACATGGACAAAGAAGTTCCAGAAAACGTTAACATTAATACTTGCTATCTGCCTCGTTACAGGATGCATGGGATTCTCAAACGTGCAGGCAGCCACCAGAAAGTCAGGCACAACCTACTACCATACCTGCATAAATGGGAAAAAAGGTGGAACCTTAACCAACTATGGCAGAAAATACTATATGTCAGGCACAAGAAAAGCTGTATGTAAAGGAAACACTCTGACAATGTATGCATCATTTAATACTTCCAAAAACGGAGTATTAAACAGCCAAAACAAAAAGGCGTATATAAAATACGGAAAACATACATTTAAACTTACATCCAAGACCAGATACTACTTTTCTGGGGATGAAGGTCCCGATGAATACTGCTCAAAATCCACTTTCATGTCTACCATAAGAAGCATGAATGGATTAGGCCTGTGTATTAAGGTCACCAATGGAAAAGTCGTTGAAATGTCATTCCGTTCATGATATTACAAAAGCCGCAAAGTGGGATTTCTGCTTTACGGCTTTCTTTATCGTCTTAAGAACAACTACCTTTCTCCATAATCCAAGTCTTGATCATCCAAACCTATATCACGTCCTCTGGACTGATTTTTAAGCAGCATAATTTCCTCAGATAGCTTTTGATTTTCCAAGGATAATCTATCATTTTGTTTCATTAACTCAAACACTTGCTTTTTGTATTCCTCCAGCTCTTTTTCATATGTATCAATAATACCACCCAGAGCACTGACTTCAGAGAGAACCTTGTCGATATTAACGCCATTTCTCATGACAGTAGATCTCATTTCTGCCTGACGGGATACTTCATTTGAGACGGATGAAATCTTACTGTCCTGCGCAATCTGAATTCTCTTGATATCAGTGATTCCAGATACCAGAGCCCTCTGGCTATCTTCCATCCTAATTGAGATTTTTTCATGATCATCTTTCATCATGATTGAAATTTTCTCATGGTCGTTTTTTAGGGTCTTATAACTTCTTAATTTATATACTCGAAGATGAGAAAAATGCATTAGAGGACTTAAAATTAGTCCATTTGTCATAGTAGTTAATAATGGAGGTTGGCAAGATGACAAAAACAGAATTTTTAAAATATGTAAAAAAAAATAATATAGATTTGAAAAAATATAATTTTGTTATTGGGGAAAAAAGTAACACACCTTATACAGTAGGTTGCTATGAGGAAGGCGAAAAATGGTATTTATATGAGATTGGTGAAAGACAAAATTTTAGCATAGTAAAGAGTGGAGATGAAAAAGAAATATTTAATTATCTCTATTTTAAATTACGAGGGAATATTAGTATGTGAATAGGACATTAGGTCCTGATTAGATAAATACAATTCTCGATGGATTTTTCGAAAAAGTAAGAGAGTGGTACAAAAAACGTAATCGCCGTATGATAAAAATTGCTGTATATTGCAATTTTGATTAAATAAAAACTAGAACAGCCATGCACGCACACTACGTCTATAGTGTCAAACATCTAAAAATGTCATGTCTGACGTTTAGGCTGGGTAAGTGCTGTTACGGGAAGCTGGTGAAATAAACTTTGCATTTTTTAGTCCTGCTGTGTTTTTCTTGCTCTGTCGGATATCTACGACAAACGTTCCAATGATACCGATCATCGCAACTACCAATGTTATTATCTGGCTCCCTTCCATATCTTTTCCTTCTGTATACAATATTAGAATACAAAACCAGTATACTATAAGAAATATATAACTTCCAGCCATAGCACACACCTCCATATCTTTTTTATAAAATGTTAAAAGACAAGCGTAAGCAGGCTGGTTCCTTCTCCAGCAGTATTCTTTATTAATCAATGACATGGACACAGCTTTACACAAGACACTTTGTAATGAAGAATGTAAAAAAAACCGGAATTCCTCCGGCTTCTTACAGGTGGAGCCAGGGAATAAGCCCTGACTCCTCAGTAACATTAACACAGGCTGTAGATATCAGGAATTTCGCTCCTTACATGAAAAGTTTTTTGCTCATACTTATCATTCGTAATATGGAGCATGTAATGACGCTCGCAGCATTCAGCACTGTATTTACTTCCGTATACATGATCATATCCTATGAGTTGTTTGAGTATTTTTCTTAATTCGGGGTTTGGCGAATCCAAGCATAACTCTTTTCTATAGTCGGCCGGAATATAGAAAAGACTCTCCTCAGAACGGATAAAAATAGCATTATTATCCAGATCTACGGCTAGTGTCATTATTTTTCCCGTAACATGGATCTCTGTAAGTCGAGGATATCCATTTTTGTATGAGAAAACCCTGTAGAGATTTTTGTCATCGTTATCCTGATACACGACAAAACATCCTTCTGAGAAATAAGGTTTACCAAAACAGTAGTAATATGTTGCAGTATATACTTCATCTCCACGAGAATTAAGCACCATGATATCTGTTACATCAGGAATTGAATCGTCAAAATTGTCAATATCAGAAATTTCTGGCCACATCCAGTAATGCTCATCATACAAATGGGAACGTTCATTTGTTATACACAGATATTTTTGATCTGAATATAAACAGGACCCATAGACATCGATTCCGATTTCCATCTCAAAATAAGGTTCGTCAGCATAAGGATGGAAGCCATATATGATACGGCGGCCTTTATCAAACCCGCAAAGAATAACAACGGATATATCTGTAACTCCAAGTACCTTGTAACACTTATAATCAGAATACTTTTCTTCATTAAGCTTTTCTTGAAGTACCTTATATTGAGTTGAAAACTCAATCCAGCTAGGTACAATCTGTCCATCTTTCATAAGCTTTCCATCTTTCGCATAATAATGCCCTTCCAGTTTTGGAAAGACTGGTCTTACCATGTCGAAACAGAGTGTTTGATGATCCGATAATTTGATGCGTTTTTCACTGAGAGGTAAATCCTCAATATTACAGGTAAGAATCTCTTCCCTTGAAATATTGGACATTATCTGTCTTACCGTAAAGTACCAATTATACTCGTTAGGATCCGTTACATTCTTTCTGAAATCAACAAGATAGAATTTTCCATCAATCTTGCTTTCGAGAATTGCGTTTTTCGTTACTTCATAATAATACATTTTTTTCTCCCTTCGTTTTTAAATTATAAAATTATAATGAAAAATAGAACAAAAAATGAAAAGCTTGCATCTCTTACAGAAACTGCTTATTATAATGGTATACAACCAGAACAAAAGATAAGGGGTAATCAGAAATTATGAAACAATATGAATTAGCATATTTGGAAAATAAAATAAAAGCGAAAGCGGAAAACCATACGAAAAACAATGAGGGAAATAAAGAAGAAAGTGAAGAAGAAAATAAAGGAGAAAGTGAACTTGAACTTTCCCCCAATATGGCAATAGAAGCATTGGCGTATGTGAAGACTCTGAGAATCAAAAGTATAGAAGACGCACTACTGTTCATGGCAAGTGCGAATTTTGTGAACAAATATATCAAGATAGATCCGAAATTTAAGAAATTATATAATTTTAAAGAAGACATATTTTTCGCAGCAGATATCCTGGCAGCAGGCAAGATTCCCAAAGTAACCTACGGGTTTCACCATGACGAAGGCGTAGGTCGTGTTTTGGTCATTCAGATAGGAGAAATCCAGTTCAGTTTTCATGATGATCGAAAACTTGACAAATACCAGAATCTCTCCGCGGATCAAAACCTTACCTGGAGAGAAGTACGTCTGCAACCTCATTCGAAATTTGTATATGAAGAAACAAAAAAATATGTATGGAGCAGATACAATGACAGGAAGAAAGCGGAAGTTTCAGATGCCGCGGAGAAACTCATCGATAGCCAGAAAACATTCCGCAGAATCATGTTTTCCAGGAGCGAAGTAAGCAGACAGCATGCAAAGCAATTCGCTACATACCTAGATAATAATTATTAGGCATATTTTATTTCTTTTTTCCAAACATCTGCAGATATCCTCTACATTTTTCATGATGCTCCCTGGAAGTAGTATTAAAGAGAGGATGTTTCCTCAAGCAGATAAAGATTACCAAAAGCTGCAACCTTGTTTTTTATTACATCGACAATAAAGAAAGACCAGCTTTTTCAGGCTGATCCTCCTCCAGCAGTATTCTTTTATTAATTCTTTTATCATACATATTATCCTCATACCATGACGACAGGAGAAACCGGCTTGACACGCTCCCGTCCTGGCTATAAAATATAGATAGGAGGAATCCAATCAATGACTGCAATACAAAAGTATGAGGAATTGGGATTTACCAACGATTTCATGTTCAGCAGGATTATGCAGGACCAAAAAATCTGCAAACCCTTCCTCGAAATGATACTTGATATCAAAATCGACCACATCGAGTACCTGGAATCTCAGAAAACAATAGACCTCAAGGTAGATGCCAAAAGTGTCCGACTGGATATTTTCGTAGACGATGGAAAAACGGTATATAATTGCGAAATGCAAACATCTTTCTTTAAGAATATCCCCAAGAGAAGCCGTTATTATCAAGGATTCATTGATATGGATCTGATAGAAAAAGGTGCAGATTATTCAAAGCTTAAGAAAAGTTTTGTCATATTCATTTGCACTTTCGATCTCTTTGGAAAGAACGGATATATCTATACTTTCGAAAATCGATGCGTGGAATATCCAGATTTAAGACTTGGAGATGATGCAATTAAAGTTTTCGTTAACGTCAACGGAAAAGATGATTCACATATCTCATCTGAACTGAAAGAACTCTTAACTTACATCAGAACCTCTAAGATTCCAGACAAATGTGTAAACCCATTAATCAACAATATGGATGAGGCTTTGCGTAAGGCTCGTTCGAATGAAGAATGGAGGAAAGAATATATGATGCTGGAAACAATGCGAAGTGATTATACCCAAAAAGGAGAAGAACGTTACAATAAATTGGTTAAGATTCTTTTGGATAAGAATGACTATACTACTCTGAAGAAGGTAACAGTAGATTCTGATTTTCGCCAGAAGATGTTCGAACATTACGGATTATAAAATTTAACACTGTCAAGTCGGTAAAGGTCGCAGGAAAACTGTGGCCTTTTATTCTTTGTATTTTATCGACTGAAAAGAAAGACTAGCTTTTTCAGGCTGAACCTCCTCCAGCAGAATTCCTGCATGGTTCACAAGTCCCGCTTTTGGACCAACGGTGTTGGTTGTATTTTAATGATCTTTTATGCAGAAAAAAAGCCGGCTTTCACCGACTTATTAAAAACCCTGATCGACAGCATCATACCATTGATCCATTTCATCGAATGAAGGATAAGGATAGGCTGTAACAATACGAAAAGAGGTGTAGTTATCCTTGCATATTACAAGTCTTACAGAGGAAGCCGGATGCATTTGGTTCCAATCCGTTCCCATTGCGATTCCTTCGGCAATAGGCGCTGAAAAAGTGTAATCCAGCTCTAATTCCTGAGCAATCCTTTTGTTTTGGATATATTTTTCTACATCTTCACGATTCTCCCAGAGTATCTCTTTAATACAAGAAATCAAAGTATCTACAGAGAAAAACATACAGGCATATGCAAAAGGTTCCTCTCGCATAGACTTAACATTCTTCTTTAATTTGGCGATCATATGTGCTTTTCCAGTCCAAACATGCTCTTTTACGGCGTGTTTGCAGCCATAAATACCCATGTTCTCTACACAGAGATTATTGATATTGTTTTCTAATTTCGTCATCTTATTTCTCCTTAAGCAGGACAAAAAAAGACCGACCAGGTTCTGGTCAGTCATGCTACAACAAGCTACTTATAAACTATGGTACTGCTAACACCTAGTTCTCTTTTAAGTGCAGCGCATCTTATCGGGTTACTGCTCTCCTCCTCTGTCACAAATGTAACACCCTCTTCCTTTGAGCGTTTTTCGCAGGCAGCACGTTTGATCAACTTATGAAAAGAATTACTCGACATGTAGATATTACAGTAATCCTTTCCGTCAGCACATTGAAAGCTGTAATCTAAGGATCTGCGATCCATGATGCGGCGCAGATACGGTTTCAGTTCTGGACTGACCAGATATCGTTTCATTTTGCATTCTCCTTTCGTCATTTGATTACTGACAATATGTTGAAGAAATAAGACGGATGAAAAAAGTCCCTGACAGCCATCAAGATAACAGCCATCAGGGGAATAACACCTCAAAGTGAGGAAAGAATATATCACTCGAAGTGAGCTTTTTCGATATATTCTTTTTGTGTTATAAGTATTATATACCGCAAATTGGAGCTGGTCAATTCTGATACGAAAATAAGATCTTTTTTGAGAAGCTTTTCAGATATTATCAACCCATGCAAAATTTTCAACCGGCCATCCCAAAATATTTCCTCTATGGGTATCAGAACATACTTTTTCTAATACGATCATCAATTTATCATAGAGACTTTTCTTTTTGAAATTATCACTTAGCATCAGCCTAATACTATTTTGACTCAGAATCTTGTCTTTTAAAGATGTCGTGAGCATAAATTCTGGATCTGTGAGTACAATAGCCATTTCAGTTTTTGTGCATCCTCTGGTTTTAACATACCAGTCCCGCATATGTTGGCTTAAGTCAGAATCTTTCCTTTTGATACTCTTTGCGACTTCTATCAAATCTTCCTCTCCGCTACAGAAAAACCAGTCAGCTATTACTTTGGAGACATACTCTTCTGGAATGCCGCTAATTCTTTCTTCAATTGTTTTTAATATTTCTTTTTTCCTTTCTTCTGTCATATCAATTAACCCCCAGTATTATTTTTGAGTATACCGTATAGTAGAATTTAAAAGCTTCCTACACGAAGACCTCAAATTATCTTTTACTTTCTGTATGTAATATGAAAAATAATATTTTTCAGACAAAAAGAAAGACCAGCCTTTTCAGGCTGATCCTCCTCCAGCAGAATTACTGCTTATTTCTTTTTCCGTCTCATGACGAAAACTGCGATTGCGGCTACTGCCACGATACCAAGACCGATTCCCGCATACATGCCTGCATGGTTCACAAGTCCTGTCTTTGGTCCAACTGTGTTGGTTGTATTATCACTGCTGTCAGCTCCCGGTGCCGGGGTTGTGCTTGGAGCAGGTGTCTCACTTGGAGACGGATTCTCTGCGATGGATACGCTTGCATTTGCAGCTACCTCATCTGCATCATCTGCGGATGCAACGGCTGTATTTCCAACCATCTTTCCTGCAAGACTGGAGTCAGATACGACTGCCTGGTAAGTGATCTTTAAAGTGGAACCATATGCAAGGTCTGTATTTGTATTTACTACAAAACCGTTATCCGCTTTGGTTACATCCGCCTTGATAGACTTACCGTCTAATGTTGCCTGGATTCCTCCAACTTTCATACCTGTGGTATCAAAATTGTCGCGAACAACAACATTCTTCGCTGTCTGATCTTTCTCTGTCTCTTTTACAGTCAATGTATAGCTGAGTGTATCTCCTACGGAAGCACTGGAGAGGTTAACGCTCTTATCAATAGATAATGCCGGTTTCTCCTCTTCTTTCGGATTTACAGTAACGCCATGGTCAGCATCAACCGGATCCATGTTGTCAGAAGAGATCACTGCGGTATTCTTAACCGTCTTTCCTGCAAGGCTTTCGTCTGCAAATCTGACACTGTAAGTTACCTTCAGGATCTGTTTTGCAGCAAGATCCTTGCCTGTTTCCATTGTGAAGCCGTCATCTGTTACACTTAATTTCTTAGGTGTAAAGAGCTGGTCATCCAGATATGCCTTAATGCTGCTCTCATCGATCACACCCTTATTATCTAAGGCATCTTTGATCACTACATTTACAGCTGTATCTGCAGAAGTTGTCTTGCCAATCAGAGTATATTTTACAGTATCACCAACATTGATCTGGCTGTGATCACCGATCTTTGTAAGGTTCAGTCCGCCTGTTACAGGTTTATCTGAAGGAACTTCAACGATCTCTGTGTCATTGCCCGGATTCATATTGTCACTGCTTACTACCGCTGCGTTCTTGATGGACTTGCCTTTCAGCTTGTCGGAAACAACCTTCATGTCATAAGTAACTTTCATTACCTGACCAGGCTTTAAGTCTTTTCCGGATGTTACGGTAAATCCGTTTTCAGTTACATCCAGACTCTTCGGAGCGAACTCAGAATTGTCAATGTAGCAGTGTACAGAGCTTCTGTCGATAGATACATATTTTGCATATGCAGAATCAACAGTATCCTTGATCACTACGTTCTTGGCTGTATCTGTTCCGGAGTTGACCTTAGCTTCCAGAGTGTAAGATACGGTATCACCAACGGATACTTTGGACTGGTTTGCCTTCTTGCTGATGGTCATTCCGCCTTCAACAGGATCATCTGTTTTAACCTTTACGGATTCTTTGTCCTTAGCAGTGTCCATGTTGTCACTGGATACGGTAGCGATGTTCTTGAAGGTCTTGCCTTTCAGGGTATCATCTTTTACCTTAACATCATATGTGACTTTCATGACCTGTCCAGGCTTCATATCCTTGCCGGATTTCAGTGTGAATCCTGTAGAGCTGATGCTTAAGTCTGCACCATGGAACTCAGAGTCATCCAGATAGCTTCTGAAGGAATCTTTCACGATCTCAAGATGCTCGAACAGGTCTGCATCCAGGGTATCAGTGATGACTACGTTCTTAGCTGTTTCCTTACCGGAATTAACAGTTGCTGACAGTGTATAGGATACAACGTCTCCAACAGAGACTTCGTTCTTGTTAGCTGTCTTTGTGATAGTCATTCCGCCAACGCCAGGTTTATCCGGAGTATCTGGTGTATCCGGTTTATCCGGTTTATCCGGAGTATCCGGTGTATCACCATCTCCTACATGAACGGTATGCTCATCATCAGATGGGTTCGTATTGTCACCCCATGTGGTAGCGATGTTTGTTACATCTCTTCCGTCTAAGGATGCCTCCTCGAATACAACATCATATGTTACATAGATCGCATGTGTTCCGGAAAGATCATGTTTTGTCTCAACAACAAATCCGTTATCCTTTTCCTGAACATCAACTTTCAGCTCTTCGTTATCGTAGTAGGTGCGAACAGTTCCTGTTACCAGATGTGCGCCCTTCTGTTTCATAACATCTTTGACAACTACATTCTTGATAGTTCTTGACTGGTCAGCAGCAGTAACTTTCAGAGTGTATTTACCAACATCCCCAACTTTGTATTTTGTCTTGTCACTGGACTTCGCAATGATCAGTCCTGCATCACCGACAGTTACTCTGTTTGTATCAGTTGGCTCATCACCCGGTACAGTAGAATCATCTTTTGTCAGAGCGACATTCTTGATCTGCTGTCCCTCAAGTTCTGCATCCTTGAAGAGAACATCGTATTTCACAAGGATCTCTTCACCGTATTTCAGGTTTGTATTTGTATACAGGGTATACTCGAAGTCTTTCGCTACGAGCTGTACATCCTCGATCTCTTCCGGTTCTTCTGCACCCTCTCTGAGGATGTAAGCCTTGATGGAATCTTTCTGGATGTAAGCACCCTTCTTCTGCAGTTTATCAGCTACAACAACATTTCTTGCAACTGCACCTTCCACTTTCTGTTTAACGGAAACTGTGTAATGTCCAGTCTCGCCTACAGAATAGTTCATCTTGTCAGATGATTTCTCAATGGAAAGTTTTCCACCGTCGATATATACAACATTCTGGTCTTTGACCCATCTGGTATCAGTATAGTGTACTGTTTCATTTGTATTTCTGAATGCTTCATGTGTCCATGTATTGTCTGTCTGGTCATCCAGTGCAAACTTGGTTACACGAACCTGGGCTACATTGAGGATCATTGCTTCCTGTGGTGCATCTGTTACAGTTACAGCAAAGGAAACGGTTTTCTCCTCTCCAGCCGGAAGGGATTCGATTACAAATGTAGCATAAAGCTTGTCATTAAGAGTTCTGGTGCCTGTGATCACACCGTCCTGCTCTTCACTGGAAGCATATTCCGTATATTCTGGGATCATATCCTTTACAAGGACATTCTTCATGTCATCGTTGGATGTGTTCTTAACATTGATGGAATAATTGATGATATCTCCGTTCTTAACCACGGAACCTGTTGCAGGATCTGCGGATTTATAAACTTCAAGACCATTAGCCAGTTTGATCGGACTTGGTGTTTTGGTTTCCACTCTTAAGTTGTCACATGTAGCTCTGGCAACATTAAGGATGTCTTTACCAGCAAGAGTCTCAGCCTCAAACAAAACATCATAACTTACAGTAAACTGTTCTTTGTATTCCAGGTCATGACCTGTTGCGATCGCATAATCCGTATCGGAATGCTCGATCTCTGCATCATCCATGAGTTTGCCTGCATCATTGTAGATCTTGATGGATCCGTCAACGATCTTAGCTCCCTCTACCTGAAGTGCGTCCTTGATGATTACGTTACGTGCAGTTGTGCCTTTTTCTGTATTGGAAACAACTACGGTATAATGGCCTGTTTCTCCTACTTTGTAGGATGTCTTATCAGATGATTTCTTGATCTGGAGTCCAGGAGTCTCATCCACGATGTGGACACAGTTGTCCTGTCTCTCTTCCTCAGTATTCTCACCTTTTGCAGTTGCAACGTTTACGATATCCTGATCATGAAGGGATGGATCTGTGAAGACTACTGTATAGAATACTTCCAGCTTATCTTCGATTGTCAGGTCTGCTCCTGTATTGATCACGAATGCATTGTCTGCTGTCTGCTCGATCTCAGCACCGTCAAGTTTCTCTCCGTTCAGGCGGACATTGATCTTGGAGATCTTCATGCCTTCCTTTTCGAATGTATCGGTAACAACTACCTGTTTTGCAGTGATATTGTCGCGAAGTTCACGGATTGTCAGTTTGTACTGAGCCTTTTCACCGACCTGATATTCTACTTTATCGGATTCCTTAACAATGTCAAGGGCTGGTCCGTAAACAAGAACCTCATGCTCATCCTCTACAGGGATATTTTCCTTGGAGTTGGCAGTTACGGTGTTATGGATACTCTGTCCTGCAAGATCCTCATCTGTGATCTCTACGGCATATTCAAGTGTCAGTTTGGATTCTTTGTCAATTCCTAACGGGTTGTATTCACCGTTCTGGAAGTATCCGGAGTCACCCTTCTCATCATCAGCCTTGGACATATCAACAGTGGTATATCCGGACTTATTGTTGATCAGGTTGCGTCCTGTGTTTACAGTAAATGTGTTGCCATTTACTTCAACACTTTCCGGCTCGATCTTGTTACCGTCTTCGTCAATCAGGACGATAGAATTCTTCTGGAGTTTTACTCCTTCAGTGTCGATAACATCAGTGATCGTAATGTCTCTTGCAAGGCATCCTGCCTGTTCCTGAGTTACGTCTACCTGATATGTGACAGTGTCACCCACCATGTATTCATAACGGTCGGAATCTTTGATCACCTTGAGTTCTGGACTGTTGATCCAGATTCTCTCAGAATCTTTTACTTCACTTGCATTATCAGCAGCAGCTTTTCCTGTATTGATAACTTCATATCCGTTTAAGATAGAACCTGGTGTGCAGTGATATGTGATAACAACCGGTGTTGTCACATTGTTAAGAGTATCGCCTGTTGTACAAGGAAGGTTATCAATAGTAACCTGGAAGCCACCGTTTACACGCTCAACATTGTAGTTGACTGGTTCTACGGATGTCTCATTGTAATGGTCAGGATCTAACTGGTTTGCAGGATCGTCTGTTCCAGCTACCGGGTTCACATATGTTTCCGGAACACCTTCAACAGTAATACTGCTCTCATCCAGTTCCATACCTACAGGAATGGTTGTATCGGAAATTACTACGTTTCTGGCAATGGAACCTTTCTGGTTGTTGTTAACTACCAGTTTGTATTCAACATCATCACCAACGCGGAACTCATATCCTTCACGTCCGTCCTGAGCATCCTCTTCTCCGCCTGCAGCATACTTATTTACCATCTGTTTATCAATAGATAAAGCAGCAGTGTTGATATATGCCTCAGCATCATCTGATTTCTCAATACCGTTTGTTGCGGATACAGTACCAACGTTTACACCTTCTGCTCCGTTTCCGGCTTCCAGTGCTTCGCAGGTAAATCTGATATTTACATCATTTCCTGCCGGAAGGTTGCTGATCTTTAATTCCCAGCCGTTTCCAACCTGTGTCAGTTCTTTTGTGATAGGAGTTGTGACGGTTTCATTCCATAAGGATTCATCCACGTCATTTGTCTTATCTGCTGTTCCGGCTACATGGTCGTCAAAGCTGTCCGGGATTCCTGTAACAGTCATTTCCTCAGCAGGAGTCGGTTCATGTTCTTCTGGATTAGTTCCATCCGGAAGATCTGTATCACCAGTTCCATCCTGATCTCCATTCAGTTCTGGAAGATCAAGGTCTGTATCACCATCAGAATCTGTTCCGTCCTCATCCAGGTCAATGCCTGCATTTGCAAGGATCTCATCTTCTGTCATGGACTGCTCTGTATCATTATCAAGAGCTGCTAACTGTTCATTGATCTCATCCTCTACGGATTTGGATGTATCACCTGTCTGTACATCTACAGAATCAAAATCAAGTTTGAATCCTGCAGGGATGTCTTTATCAGTGATGATCACGTTACGTGCCACTGTTTTGCCTGCGGCACCGATCTTCTCTTTCTCACCTTCATCAACGTCTGCATATTTTTCGTCATCGGCAAGATCCTGTGTACCCTCGTCATTCACGTTCTTGACTGTGATATTGAACGGTACATGATCACCTACCTGCCATTCGTATGCATCGGATGTTTTCTCGATGTCAAAGTAAGCGGTGTTTACATAAACTTCTGCATCATCCTGTGCGGTCTGCGGTTCCTGATTTTCATCAAGGCTTAAGAAATTGTCTGCTGTTGCAGATACAACGTTCTGGCTTTCCACACCGTTTGCTGCTTTTGTTGCAATGCAGCTGAATGTAATATTCAGAGGCTGTTTGGATGTAAGGTATTTCGCATTGGTTGTCCAGCTGTTTCCATCACTTGTGACTTCCACATTGTTGTCTCTCTCTTCTGTTGCAATGGTTGTTGTTCCATCTACAACCGGCCATCCGATAGATGTATCTTCGCCACCCATCTCGATCGTCGGGTCACCCTGAAGCTCCAGTCCCTCTGGAATATCAATATCGGAAACTTCCACATTCTGTGCGATCGTATAGTCTGCAGTATTCTTTACGCTTACTGTATAATTCACAGTATCGCCTACTTCATACTCATAACGGTCAGCTACCTTATCAACAGTAAGAACCGGGCTGTTTACCCATACTTCTGCGCTGTCGGAAGCAGTAATGCTGCTGCCGTCATCATCCGTAAAGTTATCTGCCTCAGCTGTTACAGTATTGATCCAGTCCTGTCCATTAGAATCCGCTGTTGCGATGCACTTGAATGTGATCTTGATTGACTCATTGTACTGCAGTAACGGACATGTCAAGATCCATCCATTTCCCTCTTCAGTAGAAGACATTGAAGGAATAGTTCCGCTGTTCGGTCCGGATACTTCCCATCCATTGTTCACCAGTTTTAGGCTTGAAGGGATATCAGTATCTTTTACGACAACATTTGTTGCATATCCATCCTGTTTTGTCTGAGTCACCTCAACAGAGTAAGATACTTCATCTCCGACTTTCCAGTCATCATATTTCGCATCTTTTTCCACTGTCAGTTTACACTTGATCTCATCGGTTACCCAGCATGGCTCAGAATCCAGCTGTGTTGTTTCCTTAGCATCTTTGACACGATACCGTACAGTAGACGCATTCGGAACATAGAAGGTATATCCTGTGTTCTCCGAATCATTTGCGATCCATGGTGCCATAAAGGTATAAACATCTTTTGTCTTGATCCTGTGTACGGTAAGGCGAACCATAAACTCCTGATCAGCTTTCTTGAAGTCACTGGACTTCATATAGTCAGCTTTTGCAGAAGCGGTAATAGTCTGACCTTTAATCGAGAGATTAAAGTCATTGGACACGTTCGTGCCATCCTTATCAGTAATAGTGATATGATGAGTATCATCAATTGTCAAACAGTCTTCCAGGGTATCCACGATCTCGTAGGAATCTGTTTCAGCTCCCGGACCTGCTGTTTTGATCAGATAATCGTAATCATCATAATCGTTGATCTCAAAGGCATCTTCCGGGGATGCAGCTTTGTATGCATCATCGTAAGAACCGCCCTTCTGGACTACTACTTTCTCGATTGAAGGATCGTTTGGTTCTGGATCCCCACCTGGAGTAGGAGTTGGCTCTGGATCTGGAATAATATTGATTAAAGACTCTGCGGTATACTCAAAATAATTACCAGAGATCATACCGGCATTGTTTTTATTCCAGCTGTAACAAGTATTCGCAGGCATACCCCACTGCTCGTTATATTCCGTATCATGTACAACTTTATTGGGCTCATTAGCACGGAACCACATGATAAATGTCGGACTTCCTGTCAATAATGCCTGAACCCATGATTTTTTATCACTGGGGGAAGTTGTTTCACCACTTTTTGAAACATACCATCCATCCTGCTCGGTAATAAATTTGGAACCTTTGAGTTTATATACGTCAAGGTTACCCTTCTGATTTCCTGCAATCTTCATTGCCTGTCCATCATCCAGGTCTCTGATAGTAATATAAGAATTTAATTTTGCAGCCTGATCAGCTGGGATATCTTCTGAACCATTGTCCTCTGTATATTTAGACCAGGTAAAACTACACTGCACGTTCTTTAACCCAGAAATACCAACAGATGACTTCTTTGTGTCAATATAAATATACGGACACTCCGGTTTTGTGGTAATCTTGGAATACTGTTTATCCCTTGTACTACTATCAGCCATGTACCAGATATAACCGTCAGACTCGTATTTTTCAACACGCATGGTCAGGTTGTAATACTGTTTGTTTTTCTTGTCATATCCGGCCTTGTAATAAGTAATAGTTGGATGAAATTGGTCTTTACGAACAGTCCACTGCTTGCCGTCAAAAGTTGCAAAACCAGATTTTGTTCTAATACGCAGATATCTTCCAGATTTATCTTTCCATAAAGAACCATCCTTATTTTTATCAAAATCATCATTTGTTGAATAACCAGATATCTTATCCGGGGTAGGGTTAATAAGGATATCGCTTTTCGGATTATACTTTCTCAACGATGAGAGCTTGGTTCCGGAAGAGATCTCCTGTAACGGATAACTGTCTGCAGCGGAAACACTGACTGCAGAAGTTGGGATATACCCAATAATGGTACTAAGTACCATAAGAAGAGATGTAAACAAGGAAATCACCTTGTTACACAGCGCGCTTTTCTTCTTTCTTTCCATAAAGAGCTCCTTTCAAAAAATAAGTTTACTTTTCCGCCAATAAATCGTACCGGCGGTGACTTATTTCCCCAAAGGGCTCCCATGGCAAACGCAGTTTTGTCATGTGGCGGTGAGCCAGTTTTATGTCTCATCCGCCGGAACCTCCTTTCTAATTTCTTATCCATAATTTGGACAAGGTTAATATGATTAAAAAGAAAAAAAATGATTTTTGCTTTTTAACGCTTTCAAAATCAGTATTTTTAGAAATAATTCCACATACCTAAAGCTTTGCATAAACCTCATCACAGAATGGACGAATCTAATATGATGAAAATAAAAAAAAGAGTATCATTTCTGATACTCTTTTCCCGAAAAAGTGAATTCGAATTCACTTTTTTCTTTATTTACAAGTACGGCTTATAACGTTAGACCAATTCGTGTAGAGTTTTTTTCCTTCCGGGGTTACGTGGAAAGCCTTAACCTTATAGCAGTATTTCTTACCATTGATTAGCTTTGAATTTGTGTATTTTAAGGTATTTCCGGAATTAATGGTCTTAATCTTTTTATATTTTCCAGTTTTTCCAATCCTACGGTAGACCACATATCCGTCAGCATTTTCTGATTTAGACCATTTCAGGTATGCCTTATTGTTTTTCATGGAAACGGATTTCATTCTGACATATCCAGGTGTAGTGGAAACAGTCAGCTCATTTGAATAGTCCCCATAAGATACGGTACCATCGTCCAGTTTTTCATAGAGGCGGACTTTCACTTTTTTCGTATCTCCAAATCCTATCGTGGCAGATGCAAAATAATCTTTTTCGAAATCCGACTCATCTAATCTTACATCATTATCCAAAGTATACTCTCCGGTTTTCGGATCGCCCACCATGATCTGGTATCCCATACTATTTGCATTGTTAAGGACATCTTTTGTAAGATCCCATTTCAAATAGACAAAAGGAAGGTTTTTCTTTACATGAGCCTGAATCACAGGAGCCTTTGAGACGGAAGCATTTAAGGCTGTTATCGGAAGCGTACCTGTAACTCCGTTTGGAGCAAAAACGCTTAAAGTGGTTGTTCCGGCAGACTTTCCTGTCACAGTAACATCCACCCATCCTTTACCTCTTGCCGTTATTTTCGCAGACGCAATCTGGTCGTTGTCTACTCTACAGCTTAATGACTCCGCAGCTTCCTGACTTTCCGCAGCTCCCGGATTTGAAATATAGAATCTAGTTGTACGGCTGCTTCCGCTTAAGATAGGATCCTTAACAGGATATCCATCTCCAATAATGTTATCTATCTCAGTAGATATTGAAAAATCCGAAGATCCATAAAGCTGACTTGGAAGTTCAGATATTGGGTTCCATCCCGTTCCTTCATTTACATAATATCCTGCATTTGTACTAACATATAAGTCATTACCACTTGCTCCCAAATATTTCACGTTAGACGCTGGAATATTTTTACTAGAAAATTCACTTCCACAAACATTATGTGATGACATTCCATCAGCTTTATACCAGAATCCGTTGTAATCTTCTAAAAAACTGCCTGGATTATAACATGTTGCTGTAGCGTCAAGTATATAGTATTTATTATTCAATTTTACTTCTACCCATGCATGACCATCGCTTTGAAAATTATCCCCTGCTTCAACAGAATTCGTAATTCCCATTTTTGTTAATAAAACAGAAAGTCCTGTTGCAAAGCCAGCACAAACAGATCTCCTTAAAACCAAGGAACCATAAGGAGACTGGTTCTCTGTCTCATTTATATTACTATAAGAAGTATTTTTTCTAAACCATGCCATAATCATGCAAATTTTTTCAAGATCGGTATTCTGACTTGTTATTCCTGCCTCAGATATAATCTTCAAAGCTGCCTGATCTACCGCACTTATTTTGTATGAGGATCTTAAATCAAGCTTATAATCATACACACCATTAACAAATCCAAACATCTCCGCGGCATCCACCCCACTACCTGATCCGTCATCCACATCAGGAACCTCCTGGTCAGAAAAAGCATTCTCTGCGGAATCCTCTCCAGCGTCCACACTGTCATTAACAACACCCGCACCATCGACAGCATCAGAAGAAAATAAAGTAGTATCCGGAATCTCCGCGGAGTCTGCAGAATCAGTATCCGTTCCATTTACAGTATCAGCATCATTCACAACAACACTGTTTCCATCTGAAAATTCCGCGGCATAAATCGGGGAAGTAGAAATCATAGAAACAGCCAGTAACATAGAAATCACTTTTTTCTTCATAAAACAACATCCTTTCTTATAATTAGAAAATGCGATTCGGGGCTTATACTGAATATAAAAATATTCTCCGCGGCATCCAGCCGACTGACGATCCAAGCCCGAATCCAGGTTAATAGTATTATACCACATAGGCTTATAAAATCAATTGCTTATGTTGTATTTGATGGTTATACTTTAGCATAGACAAGGGCTGTAAAAAACTGGTACGGAAAAAAGGGGATTAGAAAAAAGAAAGAAATGGGAGAAAAAGAAAGAGGGATACGGGATAACTGCATTAAAGTTAATGAATTATGGTTTCAGATAAAAATGATTCGGGTACTCTTCTATAAGTTTTGGATTCTCTGCTTGCGATTCTTAATAACAGAGACTATCAGGCGGAAACGTTATTCTCCGCGGAATTATCTGTTTTACTTCTTATAGGAATAGAGTGCGGATGAACTCCATTGGCAGATTCATTGTCCGCAGAGCACAAATCTCCGGTGTATTTCATAGTATATAGGCTGCAAAGAAAGATTGATTGCCAAGATCCTCTGCGACAGTGTAGACTTTTAATCCTTTCAGACGTTCGGAAAATTACCCTGAAAAATCTCTGCGGATAAACAGACATTTTCAGAATGAGACGAAATCCTTGTGACGGGAATTTCCGCGGATGTTTCAATATTAAAACCTTACACAAATAAAAAGAAATAAAGCAGGTCTTGGTTATGGAACTTTTCAGAGAGGCTGGAAGATTAAGCAGAAAAAAAGAGTACCATCTCTGATACTCTTTTCCCGAAAAGTGAATTCGAATTCACTTTTTTACTTAATGATTCTTCAGAAGCATTACATCTTCTCGATTTTCTACATCGAAAGTATAAGATGATTTATAATAATGATATTTTTGTACGAAAAAATACATCGTTGAATTCTGAAAACAATAATGCTATCATTTTAATATATATAGAAGATTTGTTTTTTGCCTGATTATAAGCAAGAACAATATAAAACATTACATTTACAGAAGAGGAAAAAGAATTGTATACTTGGGATAAGATTATAACAAATAAGCTAATCGATAAAACAAATGATTTTTTTAAGAAATATGACATATCCAAAAATTGTGATAATATCAACGAAGGGATACAAATTATTACAGACTCGCTATGTAATACTCAATATCCAGATTTACAAAACAAAGCAGGCAAATTCGACATTGAAACAAAAAAGATTGTATTAAGAGATTCCAAAGTCACACAGCGATTATTCCTGCACGAATATGTTCACAAAAAATCTGTAAAGCATAGATTATTCAGGGAAGATTATTTAGGAATTGAATCTAACTCAAGTTTTCGCAATCTAAATGAAGCAATTACAGAAAAAATAACATGTGAAATATTAGATCTTCCAGAAACAGAACAAGCTCTTCATCCGTATTCTTCGATGTTTATTGCAATAGACGAATTGACCAAGCTAATCCCCTGGCATAAAATTGTCCAGTCATATTTTTCAAATGATATCAAAATATACAAAAAAACACTTGGTAAAGACTTGATTCCATTTTTAAATGACGTTGATACATTATTAAAGAATTATCCAGCACTGTATCCAAACGATAAGAATAAATTACAAACTTATCAGAAAGCTCACAATGATATTATTAGAATCATACGTTATAATAGTGCCATGCTTTTTCAAGTCCCTCAAAAGTATCAGGCATCTGACCGTAGATAATAGCTATAGTCCAATGCTTCACACAATGCTTTGCTGCATATAATATAGGTGCATGAACCTTATAATAATCTGTGCAGTGGTGGATTGTCCATATCCTATTGCCAAAATTTAACGGCCTTAAATATCTTCGATCATAAACAGCCATACAAAGAGCTATCAGAATTTCGCGAACCATGTATCTATTTTCCATACGAGATTTTACAATTTCACGAATCTTACATTTGTCTTTCATATAAGAACATCTCCTTCCTGATTTTTTAGTATGCATTAATTAAAGAGAATAGCTCACCAAACTTGAATCTCTCAGACTGTAGACAAATTTGGTGCTGAGCATATCACCCAACACCAGGTTTGTCTGCAGGAACGGAAATCTGCTCCTTCTCTATCATATCACCATATTTTTGAAAAGACCCATTAACTCAGATTCCTCTTCATCATTTGAGTTACCAGTTTTTGCCAACTCATCATTCAAAGAATCCTGCAAGGAAGTATCTTCCTGGACCTCCGGCTCCATCCCCTCATTCGGAGATTCCTTTAAAGGATCTGTTTCCCTGGAATTCCCAAAAGAGCCTTTTGTTTCAGGGATATTTACGTCCTCCGGTTTCTCAGGAGGCAGATCTTTTATAACAACTCCTCCAATTTCTATCGGAGCTTCCGTCACACGTTTCTGTTCGGAAGTCTTTTCTCTCACATATCTGCTGATCGGAGCTGGGACAACTTCGCGTTCCCCAAAAATCCCCTTTTCCCGTTCTGCAAAATACTCCAGGTTTTCCTGTGCCGTATAACAGCCCGGAAGGACAAAACACAGATATACCCTGAGCAGCTGCTTGATAAAATTGTTCCGGTATCCCTTGTCTATCTTATTCAACAGATCAATGGCATCTTTGTCCTTTTTCTCATCTAAGATGATGTTAAACATATATACCGGTTTGGCAATCTTTTCACATTTCTTATCGACTGTCTCCAGCCTGACATAACGTTTACGGGCAAATGCATTCAATGTGAGCTTCACTGCTTTTGGGATGGATATCCTGCCTTCCCTGTAAAGAGACACCAGATCGAGATCGTGGTAGTGATACAATCGAATTCGTATCTTCAAATCAACCACCTGCCTTAGAATTCATGTGGCAAAACATGAAATACCCGCGGACATTTGCATATAGTAACGGCAGCTTGTCATTCCGGTTTCCTGGGATAACCGTCAGGGATTTCATTCCTTTGAAATGTTCCTTAAACTTATCCATCCATAAAGAACAGGTGCCTCCTGTAGGGATCAGGATATCATAGTCCCTCATATAGTTAGTCATGTTCTTCAGGGAAGCCACTGCCTCCTGGAATACCATCTCGCTCGCCCTTTCAACCAAAGGAGCGATCGGTACGGACTCCGACTGCATGGTCTCTTCATCCAGAACGTCAACATATCCTTTCTCAAGGAACTTCTGCATTGCAGGAACCCGGATATCCTCTCCGTATAAATCCCTTAATAAAGCAGATGTCTCTGACAGGATACGTCTCATGCCAATATTGGACAGGGATTCCTTCAGCACCAATTTACGGTTGATCAGTCCATACGGATCAAAGGTGCCAAAACCCACGTCTGCAATCAGGATATTTTTCAAAAAGAATTCTTTTGTATCCGGAAGAAAATGCCCAGTCTCATCGATCACTACGGAATAAAGGCTGCCAGCAGGCTGAGGCATAACAGCTACATTTTCAGGTTTCACCTGGATATCGTATTTTTTCCAGTTTCCTGTCCCGATCTTTAATTCAAATACATAATGTTCAGAAAATGCTTTTATGATCGACTTTTTGTCTTTTGTGATATAAGCGGTCGGAAGCCCCGTCTGAACGACGATCTCCTGCTCATCACTTTTTTTTCCATAAAGATTCTCACTAATTCCAAGTGCCATGCCGGTAGCGATCACAATCTTGAATTTCTTATTTGCATAACGGTTTCTTGCATAGAGTTCCGTTTCCGTTTCATTTGTATCATCCGAACCGATCTGGTTCTGCGCAGATGCCCCTACAAGATATGTCCCGCTTTCGTCGCGGTACAGAATATCCTTTTCATTTACAATCTGAAGTTCAGAATCAAGCTTGTGGGCAAAAGACGGAAAACAGAAATACTTGTTCGGAGCAAATCCCTTCAAACTGGAAAACCCTGCATCAATACCAAGGATCCATTTTTTAGGAAGTGCCATGTTCCGTTTGGCAATGATCTCCTGCTGTGTCCTTATTGTCTTTGTATCAATCAAAATCAAACTCTCCTCTCTTTAAATTTTCCCAAATAATATGAGAAAAACCGGTTTTCAAAAAATGAAAAACCGGTTTTCTGATTACTTGGAGCCACCCTCGTTTCTTAAATAGGCATCATCGGAAAGAAGATTTTTCTCTTCGCCCTTTTTCGGAACTTCTGTATATCCAAGGTAAAACTTATCACTGGACTTTCTGTAACAGACTGGTAACGTCGAGCCATCAGAAAGACGGAAATACAAACAGGTATCATCCTCATTTAATTCTACCGTCTGATCTTTAAGGTATGTAGCAGAATCAATCCCCTGTACCCCTGACTTTTTTATCAGTGTAAGGATTTCATCCTGCAGCTTCTCTTCTTCTGGGGAAGACATCACTTCATCCATACCTTCATCCTCAAAAACAATCTCTTTCACGTCTTCTTCCTGCTCTGGTTCTTCCGTTTCAGAGGGAACCGGAGTTGCTGTTACTTCGATTGTTTCTTTTTCCGGTAACGGATCTGTTTTTTTCTGACTGAAATGATGAACTGTCAGAAAGACTACCCCGCATCCAATTAGAATCATCCAAAATATCCTTTTTTTAAACATTTAAACCCCCTTTCTCTGTCTTATCCCGACAGGAAATCAATCCGCAGCACTATTTGGTCAAAGGCCCAGTGCTTTCAAAAATAAAATAAGCATCACTTGTTATATCGACTTCTGAGGCCATGTCAAAAGACCGGTTGATATAATTCTTTGCCTCACTGTCATTCGGATCATTTACAAGGACTTTATTTCCGTTTTCAACACCCCTGAGCACAATAAAATGTCCACCTCTTGTAAAGAGCCCGGCATGCTGCGAACTGATAACAGGATGTCCCTCTGATAAAGCTTTCAATACCTCATTAGCATCATACGACTCCCTGACAGACCCACAGCCAAAGTGTTTCGCAGCTGCTTCGAAATAAGACCAGCTAGTTCCCGCACCCCAGACATAATAGGAGTTTCCACACCAGGCAACCGCATCTGCAGGAGTGATCGTCGTTCCTGTCAGGTAACTGGCAACCATTGCAAAACTTGTAGGGCCACAGCCACATGCGGCTATATTGCTGCTGCCATATGGCACATTTGCATAATCTGTCTGCAAATAATGCGGAATCTTCATTCCGTTCGCAGGATACGTTCCGATTCCTCCAGAAGACCCAAGGACATGGTAAAACTGTAAAACTTTCGGTGGATATTTCTGGTCTTTAAAATCCCATTTACCTTTCTGCTGTATCTCATTCGCATCTGTCCTCTCTTTGTTCCCAGACTTAGTTTTTGCATACTCTAAAGCCTTATCCTCTGAATACTCTCCTTTACAGTAATCAACAAAGCCATCCGATTCAAACTCAAAAGCCTGTAGGATAACCCTCAGCCCGTCTACATCAGAGGGAGCCGGAGGGATTGCGGATTTATCAATTTTTGTCGTTGCCGTGATGCAGGCAGAAAACAATTCCGCCGCCAGCTCAATGGAATCTGCCCTGCTTAAGGTCTTTTTGGGATCCGGGTTTAGTGATGTTTTGGACATGTTAAAGATATCATCCTTTTTCCCATCGTAATGCCTCTGTTCTGCAAGAGCCTTGAACAGTTCAACATAGGCTTCAAATCCATATTCTTTGGCTGCTGCCTCCAGTTCCTTTTCATACTTTTTGATCTCATCGGACAGTTTTGCCTCGATCTTTGTATCTGCCCTTAAGCTTACATCCAGCCCGGAAAATTTCGTCCAGTCTGATACCTTATATTCAAGAAGAGCCATCTCCTTGTTATTACGGCACCACCAGACCTTATTGCCATCTGTGGCATACGGGTCAGAATTCCCCGATCCGCCCAGCGCAACCTGCTGTCCGATAAAAGACAGTATATTCTTGGATACGGCATTTGTATAATGGGTTCCGTCAACTGTCTGATAACCGGATTTATTAAGCTCTCCATACAGGTCGATATACCCTACATCCGAGCTGAGTCCGTTCTTTAACGCACGGTTAAAAGATTCGATTTCGCTATTCGAAGTGTAGGGGTCATTCTGTACCGGACCTACAGATGCAAAATAGACAACTGCACCTTTTTTCTTCCATTCCGCAGCTTTCTGGTTGATCGCTGAAATATAGCTGTTCTGGTGGTACAGGTCGTTCACTCCCATTAAGATTACAAATGCGGTACCGGAGGAGGCATAAGACTCTGCCTGTGGGAAAGCAGTACTCAACATCCAGTCATATCCCATACTTGACAGGCAGATAAAAGTATTTTTCGAATCGGAATTGACGTCCCTGAGTCCTTCCGTACGGGAATCCCCGATATAGACCACCCGGTTTATGGACGCCTTTTTCTCATCATCCTTATCCTTATCCCCGTCGTCCGTATCACTGTCATCCTCAATAAGATCGTCATCCGTCTGGGATAAAACTTTCGTGAGCAGGGAATATTCTTCATCCCCGACTCTGGAAAGCAGGTTGTTCATAAGGTCTGTAAGTGAATCCGTCATGTTCGTAGACAGGGAATCCTTTTCTCCCAGAACATTGGAGTCATCCTTCTCATTCTTATCAGATTTCCCCGGTTCCGGGGTAGGGGTAAGCTTATCAAGGATGCTTTCGTTTTTGTTTCCTCCAAGGATGCTACTTGCCGCTACCTTTGAAACAGGAATCAGTTTCATTACTGAGGTGACAGATAAAGCCAGAACAGTAAATAAGATCAAAACATGTTTTTTCTTCATTCCGCACCTCCTATTTAACTAAAAATACTTCGGCATAGTTTACGCCTAACCTATTGCATTCCGCATGGGAATTTGCATCATTTCCCATATAGATATCAATATGGTTTCCTTTGATCGCACCCCCACAGTCTTCTGCTGTGTATACGATACCGTTTATCAGTACCTTGCTGCCATACGGGATCACAGACGGATCAACTGCTATTGAGTGATTTTTTTGTAACGGATTACCCAGTGAGCCAACGGGTCTTCCCTGTGCATCGTTGTAACCCTCATTACACTCATAACATCCACAGTAATAAGTAAGCATAAAGTTTCCAAGGGATACCGTTTTCTGTCCGGGCTGAAGTGTTTCCCCGGTGCCTCCGCCTGCACTCTGTGACCTGCCATGATAGCTTGCATAAACATTCTGGGCATACTGAACTCTTTCTGCCATATGAGCCAAAGGTTCTTTTGCGCAGCGTTCAAAGTTTGCACAGAAAACATAAGTAGCATATTCCACATCTGTCATCTTTTTAAATTCTTCCAGTGACTTCCTGGTATTTTTCGAATAGCCATAATCATGTCCGACATACATCCAGTCTCCGCCCTGAAGTTCCTGCAGCATGAAGTTGAACTGCACTGTAATATCATTGTTCGGCCATCCAACCCCCTGCTGGTTGCAGAACTGAAGGAATGCAGTTTTTCGGTCATACGACCACTGACACATACCAACACCTTCTCCATTATCCTCCACTGCATTAAGGGCAATATCGTTAGGACCGCCTCCGGATTCCCACATGAGATTTCCGATGGCACCGGCAGCTGCCTCTTCTGAGTACCCGGCATTGATAAGTCCAAACCACACTTTTTCAATGTTATTGCTTCCTACAAGGGTACTGGATAACGGATCTAACGCACATGTCTGTTTTAATGCACAGCTGAAGAGTTTGTCGAAATAATACGTGGTGACCGTAACATCCAGATGACGGTGTCCCGGACAGTAATACTCATCCTCTCCGTCAGCATTTTTACGGCTGGTGCATCCTCCGCAGTATGTAACAGTAACATTTTTTTCCACATCATGGGAACCATTAAAAATTCCCACAAGATAGGATCTGATCAGGTTCTGATATGTACCGTCATATTCCGATTTGTCGATATCGTAAAGATCCATGAACTCATAAAGTTTCTCACGGTCTGCATACCGGATCTCATCAGTCAGTGGACTGGGGACATATTCTTCCAGATTAAAGTCAAATAACACTGACATCAGGCAGAGACACTCTTTGATATTATTATCCCCGTTTACCATACCAACTTCATTTTCCCAGTCTTTATAGACCGTTTCGTTTTTTTCATCCCTGTAATTGATCGTAACAGTTTCATAGGAAGAATCAGAGCTGAGTTTTTCAAGATAATTCTTGAACTGATTATGACAGGTATCCAGGGCATCCACATACTGCTGTCCTACTAACATCACAGTGTCCGAATCATCGCTTTCCTCCATTTCCCCGCCATTAAACGAGAATATGGCAAGGATGATGCCAATGATCACTGCCGCCACCACGAGTATGATGAGCAGAGGGAATCCTATAGACAGTAATGTGGAAACAATGGAAATAAGAAAGTTGACCACATACATCGCCGCTTTGGTGACGACCACCATTACCTTTGCAACTACCTTTGAAGATACCTTTACTAGATTCGCAGCTGCCTTTGAGGACATCTTTGCAGCCCTGGCAGAGCCCTTAGCAACGATCTTGGCCCCGGCCCTGTCCACGGAACCGATAACCTTTCTGGTAAGTCTCGTACCTCCCCTTATCGCACTCTTCATCTGGTGCTTGTAAGTCTGTTTGATCACCGGGGTGACCACTTTACCGGATGCCCTTGCCATCATGGTTCCGGCTTTGGTCATCTGATGAGCCTGTCTGAGAGAACGCCCCACAACCTTCCCTGCAGCCTTTACGGGCTTGATCGCAGTCCGGGCTACTTTCAGGCTCCTTCTTGCCATAGTATAGGTAAACATCATTCCCTCGATGGTACTGTTTTCCGTTTGGCGCATCATCTGCTTCAGTTTCCGCCGAAAGTCTCGCACCAGCCGCGCCCCGCCTCTTTTCAGGGAACGCGCAGCACCTTTCATTGAAACCCGGTTATACTCGGAAAGCTTATGGATATTGTTGATCCCGAGATAAGCCTGTGCTAACAGCCTGTCTTCTCCGGACAACTTTCCTTTCTTTAATGACTTTTTCAGTTTTCTCGCATTGGGTTCAATCCCTCTTTCCCGAAGGGACTGCTTTACAACGCCGTAATAATTATTGATGCCTTTTGCATTGGTCGGGTTTACGATCTTATCCAGCTTCCTCATGTTCCCGCTCATCCGGATATAGGACTGGACTAACGCTTTATCTTTTTCTGCAATGGAACCGCTTTTTAACATTTTCCTAAGATCTTTTATGTCCGTACCATAGCCTTTTGCCGTAAGCCTGGAGCCTGTATTTTTAAACTGCTCAACGGTGACATAATTACGCCCCATCCTCTGCCTCAGAGCCTTTGCCGTTGCATTCCGGAAATCCGGATGTGCGTAGAGGGACTCAAAGAAACCGTCTTTACGGATGTTATGCAGCATTACCCTGCTGACTATAGTCGTCGACACTCCGCTCACCCTGTTGTAAGCAGTCTTTACTCCCGGTATCAGGATATATCTTCCAACAGTATTATATGCGACAGACGTTCCGTACCCGGTATGAGTCTGCTTCATCTGGCTGGTAGGGAGCGCCGAAGTGAAGACTCTTTTTCCACCACGCGTCACCGTTCCAATGGCCATATGTCCTATATTATTTCCTCCCGGAGGAGCATTGAAAATGATCGTAGCCCCGGTTGCCGATGCAGCTGCACTTCTTCCACCGATACTGCCTCCTGATCCGGCAGAAGCAACGACCTTGGAACCTGCATCCGTAGTGGAACTTGCACGTGATGCGTCGGTCGTACTCCTGATATTTCCGGTATATGGCCCTTCCTCTTCCTGTCTTCCACTGTCCCTGAAAGGATTGAACTCATTTGCCGGATCACTGAAAGCATCCGGGGCAGAATCCCTGTTATCCGTCCGCCCGGCCTGTTTTTCCTCCCATGCCCTCTGTGCATCACTTTCTATCTGGTTGGACTCGCTCTGGTAACGGGAATCTGTAACCGGGGAATCCGTATTTCTGAGTCCGTTTACGGGAGGGGAAGCAGCATTCCTTGAGTCCTCTGCATGTGATGCTTCCGTATTCCGGGATATATCTGCCGGATAATCCGTAGCATTCCTTGTCAAATTGGAAGACGATGGCTCCACTTTCAAACCGGAAGACGGAGGAGTACTTTTTTCGGTTCCCGGAATCTGGTCCGGGGTGGACGTTAGCCCCGTATAGGAAAAATCTTCTGAAGGATCCTTATCCGGCTTCCTTGAGAACCCTTCATTCCAGCCCTGGCTGAAACCATCCTGTCCAGATGACCCTTTTCGGATAAACGATCCGTTCTGGTCAACCTGTTTTTTCCCTGAAGGAGCTTTAGAACCTTTAGACATCCATATATCTCTCCTTTCTATGTAAAATTGATCCCTGGACCTGACAGCAAAAACCAGAAAAGGTCGCAACAGGATCAGCAATAATATGATGAACACGGAAAAACATAAAAAAAACAAGGCACCGTAAGTGCCTTGCCAGAAATCATTTTTTTGCAAAATTCAAAAGCTTTTCATGGGCGATATTGATGCCCTTCATGATACATTCATCTTCTTTCGTATTGTCGCTGTGGAACCTCTTTGCCAGGTAATGATATCGGAGTTTCAAATCCTCCGCAGTCACTTCCCCTATCTTCTTAAACCCGAACACGTATAAGGCGTTTTTAAGGGAGATATGATCTGCCATCAGCATACCCCGGATTTCCTCCTCATCCGTATGGTACTCATTTTTCTGTTCTATCCCAAGTTCTTCCTCCGGTTCATTCCACGGCTCCCATTCCTCCTCTGGATCTTCACCCGTCGCATCCCTGTAAAGCCTCCGGTTCATCTTCTTTATATTTCTGGGACATATGGTATAATAAAACGGAAACAGTAAAAACTTGAGCCCCCTGAAGATATAACGGAACCCCTTTCGTATAAGATCGTATAAAAAGAATACCAGGATCTCTGCCACGACCACGACTGGAACGATCCAGTTCCTGTCACTGTTTTCATGTACCGCCCATATGCCTAAAGAGAGGAATACCAGTTCATGAAATACAATATACCTCTTTCTCCTCTTAAACAGGTTCTTGTCTATAGAATCAATGCATACATACACGATCCACAACGGGATCGATATGATGTAAAAAAGTCCAAATAATCTTTCCAAAATTCTCCCTCCTGACCTGCTATTTAAACCGCCCCCGGATACTGTTAATCGAATACAGAAGTAGCAGCAGGACGGACAGTGATAAAACAAAGTAAAGGATCGTACCGAAACTCAGTATTTCACATAAAACAAAACTTCCAACAAACACAGCAGCCGTAAAAATAAGTCTCCATATCCTTTTCCTTATCTGGAACACACGAAATGCCACGCCTGCCAGAAACACACTGATAAGAAGCGCAGCTATCACAAACCCCTGTTCATATCCTGTCCTGCCGACATGGAACCCGAATATCCTGACCGTCCTGTCTAACGACTTGTGTATCCCTTCCATATACCAGTTCATATTACCCGTCCCGGTCTCAACTTTTTTCCACTCAGAACCGTTCATGTAATATATGATGCTTTTTACCTTTGACGCATTTTCCGACGTAAGTCCCAACGCCGCAAGAAAAGGGCTGAGGTTGTCCTTATAACTCATGATATAATTCACGTTATCTAAGATCTCCCTTAATCTCAGAACATAAGAAGGAAGGTTTCTCATGATGGGTTCAAGGCAGGCAGATACTCCTGTTGCCACAAGGAGAAAAACTGTCTTATACAGCCTTCTCCTAAATATCTTTCCCAGCAGAAAACCAAGCAGTAAACATACAGTCGCCGTAAACACAGACAGAAAGAGCAAGTCTATGCCGACGCTGCGGACATCAAGAAAACTGTTATCCATTGCCTGTGTATACAGATCAAATAATCTACCTATTATCTTCATAATCCAAATCTCCAAAAGAGGGAGGGAAAACTCCCTCCCTGATACTCATACCAGACCGGACATCATGTCCACGATCTCTTTAACAGTGTCTCTCATTTTGCCATCTACATAGCCCTGTTTGACAAAATGAGGAAAATAGAATTTTGCAAGCATCTTTACAATCGTATCTACATATGCCATTTCCTGTTCACTGGCACCATTTCTGTCCACCATTTCGGAAAACCATGCCAAGGCGGTCAGCGCAGAATCAGTTGTATCTACATGATAATTAACCGGGGCACAAACAGACCTCTCCTCTTCTACATCATCCTCGTAGTCCGGTTCCTCAGGATCATCATAGCCTGCGTAATCGGCGTTGTCATATCCATCATAAGGATCTTCAATATCATTCTCTCCGAAGAAATTAGAATCGTCATAAAGAGAAACCATATCCTTGATTTCCTGCTTACGTGCAGCAGCCTGGGCTTTCTCTTCCTCTTGACTCTTTTCTAAAACAGTCTGGGTTTTCTCTTCTCCCGGACACTGTTCCGTAGATGACTGATCTTCCTTAGGATACTGTTCTGTCTGTAACGTAGGTCGGGCTACAGGCTCTTCCGTCTGCTGTCCTGCCAGATCAACAGGAACAGATGGTTTTGGCGGTTCCGGCACATGGAATCTTGGAGCAGCAACTGGCTGTTTGGACACTCCTTCCAAAACAGGCATCTGCTGGCTGGATGCTTCCGGGACCGATCCTGAAACCTCCGGGGTATGCATCACAGGTTCAGGAACCGGAGTGTGCAGCTCAGGCTCAGAAGTCGCCGGATGTCCAGGTTCTTCCTCTTTTGACGCCGCCTGAATTTCCTTTGGCTCCTCCATTACTTCCTGTGGGCCACTTTCTGATATATTCTCCTGGCTCGATCCATCATCTGAAGACTCCTGTTTTTTCTGGAATCCCTTACGGTACATATTCAGGATCTCCTTCGGTATCATCTGATGCTCATTGAAGATCTTATGCAGGGCTTTCTGTTTATCATCATCCAGATGAGAGATCATAGCCGCTACATCGACTGGGAGCAGTCTGTCCTCAACTGCATTTTTGATCCATGGAGCCGCGGATGTAGCAATGAAAGCTGTCTTATACGCCTGTCTGGTTCCGACATTAAGTTTCTCCGCCAGCCTCCGGATCAAGGCAGAACCTTTAAACTCTTCATCATTACGGCTCTTCTCCTGATATAGCATATAAAGGGTTTTCACTCCTTCAAGATAATTGCCGTCCTGATAGTTGCGGCTGCTCAGGTTCTCCTCATACATGACGATCTGCTCATCGATTGTGTTTTCAATCTGGTGTGGCTGGATAACACATGGGATCCCTTTTGAAAACCATCCATATCCTTCCTCTATCCCCTGCTTTATGGCAGCAAACCTTCTGTGACCGCCTATGATCCTGTATGTAGTCCCATTTTTTTCCGGAAGGACATCGATTGGCTGCCTTAATCCGTTTTGGCGGATACTCTCCTTTAAATAATCTATGTTGTTGATGACGGCATTGTTTAACTTGTTTTCAACAATGTTCTCCGGAAGGATGAACGTAAAACGCATCACCGCAAATTCCTTCTCTCCTGTTGACTTTTTTCTGCTCATAATGATCCTCCTTAGATTATTGATATGTGCGTCCAAGACACATGGACTTGATGTCCTGCTGTCCTTTGATATAGTTAATTCTAACACTCCCCTCCTTTCCTTCTTTCTGATACGAAAAAACAGAAACATTTTTTCAGTGTAATATGATAAAAAATATTTTTTTTAATTATCCTGCTGAAAAAAAATAGACAGCCACGTATCCCTGTTATGTGACATGACATTTGAGACGCATATGGAAAGGGAATTTCTGACCGTAAATAACATCACTTTCTTCCTTGCCCTTGATACTGCCGTATTCAGAATATTTCTGGTAAGCAGCACCCTCGGCTTTTCCGGAAGCATGACATAAACATCTTCATATTCCCCACCCTGCGACTTATGTACTGTAATGACATCTGCAGGAAGGATCTCATCCAGATCGTATTCTCCCAGGGAAACCGTTTCATCCCCAAGACTTACCGTCATGCCGTTGTGGATCTCTGTGATCACCCCTACATCTCCGTTGCAGTATCCGGCCTTATAGTTATTGCTCACAAATACAACCTTGTCCCCGGCACGGTATACATAATCATGATAGATCAGACTGTCTGCATCTGCGGGGTCTTCTAACGTCCTGTTAAGCACCTCTGTCCCTACTTTCCCCTGCTTGGTCGTACTTAGTATCTGATGTTTCATACAGTCTTCATCTTTGGGATAGTAATACAACAGGGCTCTCTTTGCAGCCTCATCAGACTCATACCGTCCGATAAAAAACTGCTCATCGGCGATCAGGTCAGGATCCCCTTCCAGGATCTTCTTACAATTCTGTACGATGGAGGACTGAGCATCCTGTCTCATGAACTGGTTCAGCATCACCGTACAGAAGGTATTGCTGTTTAAAAGGTCTCTGAATACAGAGCCACAGCCAACGCTTTCGATCTGATCCGGATCTCCGCAGAGAATGATCTGGCATCCGTTTGGGATAGCGCGGAGAAGCAGATAGAAGATCTCCGTGTCCACCATGGACATTTCATCCACGATCAGAAGGTCGCATTCCAACTGGTCATTCTCGTTTTTTCCCAGATAGTCATTCCCATAAGGGATCAGCTTTAAAAGTGAATGGATCGTTGATGCCGGATAACCGGAAGATTCCTTCATGACCTGGGAAGCCCTTGCAGTCGGCGCACACATGCACACCTTGGCTTTCGGATTCTTCTCCTTATACAGACGAATCGCACCGCTGATGGTCGTTGTCTTTCCTGTCCCCGGCTTTCCCGGCATAAGGATCACATTGTTTTTATTCATGGACGAAAACAGGCGTCTCTGCGTGTCAAGGTAACGGAATCCCTTTTCCTTCTCCATCATCATGACATCGTTCAGAGTGATGCCAAGGTCTTTGGGGATATCCTTGATACGGTTCAGATGCTTGTAAATGTCGTATTCCTGCAGATACCTCCTTTTAAAGAACAGATAGCCATCCCTGACCATGATCTCCGGGATCGTGTTGATGACTGCAAACAGATAGACAGACGAAACGGACTTTATCCACGCAGAGTGCCTGATCAGTTCATTAAACGTGCGGATATATCCTTCAATCGTGATCCTGGTATTTCCCTTTGATTCGTTGATACGCAGTACTTCTATTGCAGCTGATTTCATCCTTGTCACAGACAGCCTGGAAAGTCCGTAATGCCTTGCCAGGAAATCCTTCTTGATGAAATCCATGCCTACCTTCTCCCCTGCCGAATACGGATCTTTTTTCAGGGCACCTATGGCATTTCCCTCATAAATTGTCTGAAGCCTGGATATCTGGCTGTATTCCAGTCCGCATGACAGCAGCTCTTCATAAGTTGACTGCGTCAGGTTGATACCCCTGAGCTTTTCCATAAGACTGTCCCTGTATACCTTGGACCTCTTGATCCCTTTAAAGAAAGCCTCTGTGTCCATGTCAAGCAGCTTCATGATATTCCCATCCAGCCTGTCCAGGAGCATGTTTGCGGTCTTTGGGGAGATCCCTTTAATGTCCTGAAGGAAAAACAGACTGCTCTCCCTGGTGTTGGAATAGACCTTTGCTGTCTGGATGTCGTAAATATATCCGTTTACCTGTATGACTTCCATTTCAAGCGGGATACCGGGAATCGCCATAGGGATGACCCCCCGGCAGAGCACCTGATGTTTATCATTACACTCTATGTCTTCCGTAACGAGGAACCAGAACATGGCATATCCGTTCCCCTCGTCCTGCGGTCTGGTCAGTCGTACCAGTTTTCCATGTATAAGCATTCAAGCCACCTCCTGGAAATTGATTTCACATATACTCTATATGACAAAACAGGTTTTGTTTTATCAGACGAAAAAACAATGCTTTGAACAGACTGAACGATGGAGCAATTCATCCGAAGACGAATACATAGAAGCCCCCTCTCAGTCCAGCCAAACGCTCATATCCTGCATCCTGAACGAAACCAGTAACGGATGGGTACTCAATCTGTTCGGGATCAATAAAGCAGATACATCACCTCTTCAGACCAAAACATCCACGAACCTCCCGGCAGTAGGTTTTAACTTTTCTGATGGATACCGGCCACAAAGCAATCCTTCCAAAGCCTGTCCGCAGCAGAAAGACACTCAGGATTTCCCGGCTCCACATCCAGTTGTATGTTTGGACTCGTTCCCACTGTTCAACTAAAGGTCATCTCTCTGCTCAGGAAAACCAGACATGCCTGTGGGATACTGCATCGCCATTGCTTACCTTCATAAAACAACCCGCTTCTATATGCTGACAAACGCAAGAGAGGTCTCATTTCTGCCACACTACAAACGACCTCCATCCATTTTTCAAGGACATCATCCGCAGCGGACTGGATATCCACTCCCATGAGAGAACCGGTTTCCTCTACAGCCATAAACAGAGACATTCCTGACCTTACGAGCAGAAGGAGTACCTGGTATGATAAATTCCTTTGTGCATGGAAAAAAGTGAATTCGAATTCACTATTTTGTATTTCAAAGTATATTATTGCGGGTCAGAATTACATAAGCAACCCATCCCATATCACGCTCAGATCCATTGTCTGTATAGAGATAATATCCACTCATTCATCAGTAGGACTCCATGGCTCCCTGTGCATAGCTGAAAGGATAGAACCAGAATAATCCCCCCTGACAACCCATCTGCTACCGGATTCAGAATCACGACTTTCCATTACCATTGAGATGGCACTCATTATTATGGGTTCTATATTTAAGGACTATCAAGACAGCGAGAGAAACTGTGAACCACAACTGCTGCCATGTCTGTCGCAGGGTGAAAAAAAAGTGAATTCGAATTCACTTTTTTGTATTTCAAAGTATATTATCAAAAGTCAACTCCTCTGGCTATCCTGCTGACCATCGAATTCCTTATCAATATCCGCAGCCAAAACCTTACGTACAGCCTATACCTCTCGTTGATGACTTTAAGGACCTCACTAACTTCCGCAGCCTGTAACGTTAAACCCTGTCATATACTGCCCCCTCTGGAACATCATCTGTCGGAATCTCAAAACGGGATAGCACTCCTGACTTTGAGAACAGCACCAAAGCTTTTGCTGACAGGAATGCTGAACCCTATCTGCAGCCAAAATCTCACGTACGGCCAATACCTCTCGTTGCCGGTTTTAAGGATCGCACTGACTTCCGTAGCCAGTAGCGTAAAACTTTGCCAAGAACTCCCACTTTGGAGCATACTCCTCTGGGATCTCGAAGAGGTATAACACTCTGACATTGAGGACAGTACCAAAGTATCCAACCCTGTCCGCAGCTGTTCCTGATGGATAGGAAGAACATAGCAACCTTGGTCTTGTGGGGATCTGCCTTATTAAGCTGACTGACACAGCCAGAACTTTAACGATACCGGAGATTACGTACATGAGATTGATAGAACAGGATCCCATGCCTGTCATTTGTCCAGTTCGATAATGTAAAGCCTCTGTTGTTACGATGAACCATTGGCAATTGGTTACGACTGTCCCATGGTATACGCTATTGTAGTACAGCATATTACATGATGCTCTGTACATCTATGCTCCTTAGACTCTTCTGTTGTTCCCGCGGATGATTCATCTGTGGAGTTTTGCTTCGGATAACTAGAATTACCCGAACGGAAACCACTGCTGCTCAAGAAGTCTGCCCCCGGTGCTTATCGTTTAACCTGGGACTTGCCATATCCGGATGGATCCTGATTTACGGTTTATAGCCAGTTGACTCTATCCCTGTCTTACATTCATCTGACAATGACAGAACTTCTCCTGTTGTCTGTCTCTGCATTCTAATAGTTGTAGTACATAGACGTCCCTGGAGTTCTTTTAAAGCACAAGATACTAAAAATAACAAACATGTTCTGTAGTTGCGTTCGTCTGGCAATTCTGACTTCTCACGTTGATTTCTGACAGTTCAGCATCGCTGCCAGCCCGCCTGATTCTCCTGTCTTAGGCTTCCATACTGACAGCAGCTTCTTTGATATCCCGAGTCCATATAAACTATATACCGTAATACCATAACGTCCCGTCAGGCTTTTAAAGCTTAAAAAACTAAAAATAACAAACATGTTCCGACTTTGCTTTCTTTTGACAACTATTACTGTTTCTCTATTATTTTCAGACTTCTTTTTTAATTATGATATGAGAATAAAGGGGATTTATTGGCCGGACAGACCATTGGATATCATTAAAAACGTATTACTGCCGAAAGAAAGGCAGGTTGAAACAAATAAATTCATAATAACATACAAATCCTGTTGCAAATTACTGCTTTTGGACACGCAAATAAGACCTTTGTGTTTAAGGTCTTCTAAAATAGTATTCAATTACATTTCTTCGTATCAGGCAGTCCAGCAGAGTGACTTCTCAAAGAATTTTCCTCTGAACGGAATCCATCCGAACTTCTTTGCATCGTTTTTCCTGCTGATTACCGTACGCTTGGATATATGCAGCTCTTCTGCAATCTGCGCAACAGTCAATCCTTTATAAAACAGGCTTGTAACTGCCTTTGTCATTGCAGTCTTCTTGTCATCCATTTGTTTTACGTATTCTTCTTTCGGCATTTTTTTCTTTGGCACATGGAAATATTCGTCGCTTTGAAGACCAAAGACATCATTCAGTGTTTCATTTTTGATCTTATAAGTGGAATCCGCCTTAGTTTCTTTTATATACGCCTGAGGCATGATGATCCCCTGTCTGCGGAATGTCTGGTCGATCAGAAATACGATCTCGTCATCTTCATACCCTACGTCCATGGCAAAACACCAGAACCAGTAGAGGATCTTTTTCATCTGCTTCCATTCAAGCTCCTTGAGATCTTTCTTCTCCCGGATCATCCTGCGGAGGGAATTTAGTCTGCGGATCGCTATGAACTGTTTTGTAGTGGAAAGGCCTTCCCGATACAGCATGTCATTGTTGATATATACTTTCAGGGCACGTCCTCTTACAGGGAACCTTTTGCCAACTTCCTCCCATATCTCTGACAGGGAGTATTTTGTTTCCATATTGTAAAGCAGCTCTGTTTTTTCTTTTAATGTGCGTACGTCCTTAATACCAGGCACCATGATCCCTTTTGTCTTATAGATCGGCTTTGCACCCGGGCACAGATATGCGATTGCTTTCTCCAGCAGATGACAGCTGGACTCCATTTTATGGCATACAGGAAATTTTAATACCCAGACATACTGGTACACTTTTCCTTTTCCGGACTCTTTGTAAAGCATGAATGTCGGCATCATGCATGGGAAGGCAAGGACAGGATCTGTCGTTTCGATCCCTACAGCCTGAATGACCACCCTGCCATCATCATCCCTTGCTTTTTCCGATATATAGGATGCTGCGTTGTCTCTTTTGATCCAGTCCTCAAAGATCTTGAACATATAGACTGCCTTGCCGACCATGACCTTCATATCATACTTGAACATCCTGGATACGGATATCAACGCATCCATGTCCTTTCGGACTCTCTTATTTGCTTTCTGTATTTCCATAAATTTTTCCAGACTGGAATCCTCATCGTCCTTCCAGCCTTTCTTTCGCATGGAAACTTCCGCTTTCTTTTTTTCCTTATTATAAAGCTCCATCTGTTTCCTCCGTAATCTCCACACTTGTATAAAGGATCTTCCTGATGCGTTTCAGCATTTTTTTCTCTTCCTCATCGATCGGCTCCGGATGATGCATGTCCAGCCACATAAAAAACGATACAAACCTGTCCGGCAGTTTCCCGTCTTCCATGACACAGACCAGGTCTTCTGATGAAGGGATATAATCAGTTGCATAGGACAGTTCCTTTAATCGTCCTTCAAACTCGTCATAATCCTTTTCCGGTATCTCCATAAAAAAAGCCTCCTTTTACGACGTTTATTTGAAGGATAAAATGAAGAATAGTTATTTTTTTGTGGTACGAAAAAACCGCCTGCCGGTACAACCGACAGACGGTTTTTTTTAAACAGATTTCTCTCTTTACATTCCAATTTCATTAAGAAAATCTTCAAGCTCCGCAGCTGCCCCTGCGCCATTGTCTTTCATCCGCAGGCTTTGGTGGATGGATTCGTAAGACTCAAGTCCGACATCCTTGATACAGTAGATACTGAACTCCTCATCTTCACTGTAAAGATATGCTTCTTTTCCTTTTACTGAAGAGGAAAGGACGTTTTTCAGGATGCCGTTTTTATCGATATAATATCCGATCAGGCTCGTATACAGGGACACTGTCAGATCATTTGTGAAGATCAGAACAGGTGCGTTATATTTTTTAAATGCCATCCTGGTAAACATGGGGATATCATTAAAATCCACCTGTGGGACATAGATACAGATCGAAGGTTCCTTCTTTCCGCTTTTTTTCTGAGTAGCAACTTCTATGTTAAGTTTCTTAGTGACTTCATTAAACTGGGCGATCTTATACTGTCTTCCTTCCTGTCTGGAATCCAGATCCATGATGTGTGCCAGTTTTACTTTCGGATCGTCCGGTTCCTCTTTATTTCCCAGTTCCGTATCTTCGATGTTCTTTGGCATGGAAATAGCCTTAAGGGTTTCCTCACCCTCATCCGGAGGGGCAACGGACATATCCGCATAAGTATCTGAAACAGAATTTAAGAAGATGATCTTACCGTTCTCATCTTTCTCTTTTGTGATATCGAACATATTCTTGCTGTCCACATCGCCGGTATATTTATAACGGGGATGCTTCTCCAGCGGATATTTCTTATCATAAAAAGGATTTACGTTCTTGACGAATACCAGACAGCATTCCGGGGGCATGGTACGGATTTCATCCATGGTCATGAGTTCCCTCTTCTGCGGTCCAAAATTCATGCCACCGCTGCCCTTTTTCCCTGTGCTGACACTCTCCCCTCTTTTACGTATTGTGGCACATCCAAGCTGCTTGGAATAATAATCCGCAGTTGTCTGCTCCTGGGTTCCCAGAAGGATGTTTGTATCACAGTTACCTATGATGGTTTCATAGTCATCCTTGTACATAGCCTTGATCTGGGCAAGGGATTGAAGCACGACTGTACAGGAAATGTTATATTTACGCATGGTAGATATTTTAGTAGGAAACTCCGGTATTTTTCCGATGTTAGCAAACTCGTCCATCATGAAACGTACGTGGTATTTCAGACGGAGGAATTCTACATCCGGATTTTCCTCGGTAGGCTTTGTATGCTCTGCTTTATAATACAAAGTATCAAAAAGCTGGGAATACATCATGCTTACAATAAAGTTATAAGTAGAATACGCCTGAGGGATGATGACAAACAGGATCGTCTTATGGTCTCCGATAGTGCCAAGATCTATATTGTCCCTCCCGGTCAGGTTTGCGATCTCCGGGATATTGAACGGGTTAAGGCGTACCGCTGCGGAGATAAGGATGGACTTTAACGTCTTTACTCCGCCAAGGGAGAACGTCTCATAATTCTTCCATGCCTGTGATTTTTTTATCTCTTTTGCCCTGAGTTCAGACTCTTTCGTATTGGCATATTCTTTTAACTCCCCATTTTCCAGATAAGCCTTTCCGGTAAACAGCTTGCCCAGGTTTGTATCGTCCACACTGGACGGACCCTTTGCACCCGGGTTTTCATCCATCTGTGCCATCTGGATCATCTTTAAGACCATGGGGAAGTTTTGGTCACCCTTGTCGGCAAAATCTCTCAGATAAAAGATACAGGCGTTTAAAAGCGCCTTTTCGGAGTTTTCCCAGAACGGCTCCCCGCCACTCTTCTCCGGGGGCGTGGTATTCGTGATCAGCGTGTCAACAAGGATGCCGACACCTGCATCATCCCTGATATAACAGAACGGATTATAACAGTTTGAGAATCCCATGTTTACAAGGTTGAACACCCGGACATCATACCCCTGGTTCTTCATCTCTTTTCCAAGACTTCCCAAAAGTTCCCCTGAAGGGTCGGTGATAACAAAGCTGCAGTTTTCCTGCAGAAGGTTCGGCTTCATAACGAATCTGGATTTACCGGTACCGGCACCACCGACGATCAGCACATTATTATTGAGCCTTGTTTTCTTATCCTCCAGGGACAGGCGCACATGCTCCGAATGGATCATATTCATCGGCCCATTACAGGTCTTTTTCCCGATCGGATCCGCATGCTTCCGGTTATAATCACTGTAGCTGGAAGTCCATTTTGCAGAACCGCCTTCGATACCTGCTGCATCATGCCGGAATTTCTGGTTATCCCCATATATGAGCAGGGCAGCGATCACATACAGGGAAGCGCCTGCCCCGTAATATTTCAGATAGACACTGTCAAACCCGATGTGGAATCTAAACCTCATCATGTCATCAAAAGCCCTCTGTATACCATCCAGACCATACATCTGGTAAAATGCCAGGTTTCCGGCAAGAAGGAGGACCAGGATAAACATCACTCCTCCCAGCACAAGGTAAACAGGCATCATGTCATCTTTTTTTGTCATTTAACTGCAGCCGGGGCTGCACCGGCTGACTCCCTCCTATTCAGGATATGCAGCCTAATCCCTTTCCGGTTCCAGATCCGGGCTCTTGTCTTTATCCAGATCCTGGAATTCATCCAGAATATTGTCTCCGTTCTGGTCAAGATAATCCGGGATGTCAAATGGTTCACGCCAGTCCATAGTGGCACGTATGTCGGAATTGAACTGTTCGGAAAACTGCACGACCTGGTCCCTTGTGATGCTTCCGTCCATATACTGGGAAGCAAATGACCTGAGTTCCTGTGAAGAACTCCTGACACAGTTCCCGACTGCCATCTCCACGCTCATCCTTGCTTCATGCTCTGCATCAAAGGCAACTTTCTCCGACTCTTTCGGCTGTGCCATGTTGACACCTTCCTGTTTGGTGTGCATGATGTCGATGGACCTCTGGATCTTATAAAAAGCCTCTGCTTTTTCCGGATCGTTTAGATCCTCTTTCTTGAACATTTTTGAGAGTTCTTCTTTCCGGAGTCCCTTCAGTTCCTTTACTTTTAAGAGCTCCTGGGCTTCCTGCATGGTCATCGGGTCCTTCTGTCCGCGGTTGATGCGGTCAATCAGTTCCTTTCCAAGGTTATCCGCCTTCTGGTCACGGAACATCCGCGGACGGTTCATGCGGTCTACCTGTTCACAGACAAACCGTTCAAATCTCGGATCCCTGCGGTCGCAGAATTCCAAAGCCGGGTTTTTGCCAGCCATGCGTTCCATATAGGCACCGTTCTCATTGATCATCATCACATGGGAACCACTGGCATTCGAGATATAGAACTTTGAACCATTTGCAGCGTGGACAAGGTTTACGATATCCTCCTTGTTTTTCCGCTGTATGTTCATGTAGTCATACACAGCTTTTCCCGTACCGTTCCTTTCCTGCATCACCCCGGCATGGAACGAATCAAAGATCCGCTTGTCTTCTGTCCTGAGGTAAATGGAATACCTTCCATCCTTTTCCCTTTCCGCGGCAAAGAGCATATAGTTTTTTGCTGCCCGGTCTTTCATGTAACTCATTTCGGCAAAATCAAGCCCGGAGATCTTTTCCGGTTCCTGCTGGGCATTAAATCTGCGGATCGTATCCTGGTCAACCTGGAACAGCTTGTGGTTGGCAACCAGGTAATCCGTCCTTAACTGTTTCATGGCATCTTCGTTTTTATCTGCAAAAATGACACCATAGGACTCCTTTCCATTCCGGTCAAAGACACACTCCTTGTATGCGATCCCCAGCTTGTCACATGATTTCATAAGGGAGCGGAGGGTTTCCTTTTCCTCACACTCCATCATCTTTAACTGGCCGCCTTTTTTCATGTAGTTATACAGGGTTTTGGCATTGTTATCCTGCAGGGCCCTTGTCTCGATATAATACCCGATCGCAGAGGCAACCGCCCCTGCTGCCCTGGCGGATGCATCGATAACATTCATGGTGTTCATCATATCCCTCTTAGGATCCTGTACTTCTCTCATGGTGCTTCCTCCTTTCAATATTTTCAGCATTCTGCTGTTTTGATAAAATGGAAAAAATTCGACTGTTTGGGATTCTGCATATTATAGGAAATATCATCAGAAAGGAGATCAAAATGGATGTCATCAATGAATACGAACAGGTCCTGATCGGGAATCTCCCAAAGATACCGCCGCGCCTGTTCCAGAATGAACCGTCAGCCAACGAACATCTGGCTTTGTCCGTATTCAGGTATGCGATTGAAAAACTTCTCAGATGGACGCCCATGGAAGCTTACCGGCTTTTTTCCCCGGCTGTCATAGAGACCATGAAACTGACACAGCTCTTAAATTACATAAATTTTCCAACTGAGCTGACAAAAGACAACACAGAATATATCGTATACCTCATATATCCCAAAGAAGTACCTTATGACTTTGCAAAATATGTGATCAAAGTCTACAGGCAGGTACTAAACGGGGAGATCCGTTATCCAAGAGAATATATGTATGGAAACAAGGGCCTTGTAAGAGCAGGGATCTGCCTCCAGTATGCGATCAAGAATAACATGGTATTCCATTCCGTCGAGGAGATGTACCGGTTCTTCTGTTCCCCTGAGGGGCTTACATTTTTACGGGAGAAAAAGCTTTACCAGCTGTATAAGAGCTTTTACAAGACACCTGTGCAGTTCCTGCACTTCAGTCTTCCGGATTCCCTTAAAAGTGAGCTATATTATAATTACTATACGTTTTTGATCAATTACAAAAAAAAGTACGGGGAGCTTCCTCCCTGTACTTCCTGAAAATGCAGGAGAGGATATCCTCTCCTGTTCTTATTTCAAAATCCTGTCAACTGCCTCCATCGTATCATCATGGTTTACACCTGTGATCACAATGTGGTCATAACTGCCTTTCTTTTCTTCCACCAGCTTCAACAAAGCTTCCCAGACTTTGTTATCAAGCATTTCCACTTCATCAAAGAACAGGAGCCGGATACCGGTAAAACTGTTCAACAGATCTAGTAACAGGAAGATCGCTACCGCTTTTTCTCCCGCGGAGCAGACATCCACATCTACCGGAGTCCTTCCGTTCCTGCCAATACGGACATGCAGTCCGTTCTCCATCTCCATGGAGATAACATAACCTAACTTTATTGCAGATTCGTTCATCTGCTGTTCAAAGAACCCCAGATAAACCTTTGTGTTGTTCTCCATTACGGAACCTTTCTTGGAAAAAGCAGAGGTTAAGGCTTCCAGTACGTTTAACTGTTCTTCCTGTTCCGGAAGCGCATTTTTAACTGCAAGCAGGTTTTCCCTTGTGATCGCCCCGTTCAGTTCGCCGTCAAGGGCTACCTTTTTCTCCTCCAGGTTGCCTTCCGGCATCCGTGGCTCCTCCGGAAGAGGCATAAGACTTTCTTTTAAAGCCCGGAATGCCTGGTACTTGGAGCATTTGTCGGAATATGCCCTGAAGTTAGCCTCATACGCTGCCTTTTCTTCCCGGACAGACAGGAGCTCTTTTTCCGCGGCATCACAGGAAGTCTGGAAACTTGCAATGTTTCCATTCATCTGAGATACATTCGACTCAAACTGGGTGATGACAGGAGTCCAGTCGTGGGTGCATTTAATCCCCTTGACCTGAGGGCATAAGCCTTCTTTTAATGCCGCGACCGTCCTGTTTAAGTTATTGCATGCAGACTGTAATTCCCAGATACTTTTCTTACAGCTGTCAGCCTGCTGCATCAGTTCCGATTCCCGCTTATCCAGATACTCTTTTCTTGCAGAATCCGGTTTCACCGCATGAATCGCATTATACTGTTCCTGCAAAGATTTCAGTTTCTTCAGGATATTTTCCCTGTTTGTTTTCCTTGCCTGGAAATCCCTGACTGCCCGTATCTTTTCCTCATAGGCTCCCATCTCTTTTAAGACAGAAGCAAGTTCTTCCCGGATCTCACCGGAAGCCCTGACAGGAATGGAAAAATCATATCCGGAGATCTTTGCCCTGTTCAGTTTGACCTCCCTTGCAAGATCTTTTCTGCGCCCGTCAAAAATATTAAACGCATTCTGTATCTGTGCATGGCCGAACTCAATACCTGCCGGAAACAGTGTCCGGATCTCACTTTCCATCCGGTCTGTAATGTCCGGGATATAGGAGATGATATCTTCCACTGTCATCCGGTTAGGGATATGCTTCATGATAAAATCAGCCAGTACATCCGGCTTCATCTCAAAAAGTTCCCTGGAAGACGCGATCACCTTGATGGATGACATCCCGGTATTGCACATCTTCGCAATCTCTGCATTGACCGCATCCTTGGTACTCTTCTTGGTCTTTTCGTATCCCATGCGGTGGACAATCGTCCTGTCCCCTCTTTTCCTTTTTCTCTCAACGGTAAGACCGTTCTCAAAGAGGATTGAAACAGACATCTCTTTCTCTCCCTGCATGATCTCGCCGTCATCGCAGCCTTCTCCGCAGAGTGCAAAATTCAGCGCTTTTAAGAACGCGGATTTACCCGCCCCGTTTTCCCGGAGGATGACCATAACGTCATTCATCTGGAATTCCTCGTTTTTGTAGGACTGGAAGTTAACAAGTTTGATTTTTAAAATTTTCATGGTATTCTCCTTTCGTTTTTGGTTTCTGAAAAAATGATAAATGAAAAGATTTCTTAAAAAATCCCACTGCACCTTAACTACAGGGGGATCTCGTCAGCTTTTTCTATAAAAAAGTGAATTCGAATTCACTATTTTGAATTTCAAAATATATTACAAAAAATGCAGTCCCTCTAATGAGGGACTGCTTCAATGATCAGTCTCGGATGTTTACAGGTAACTGTACGAATTTAGCTGTATCCCCTGTATACACCACGACATTCTTTTTACCATAGAAATGCATTTCGATCTCGTCCTCCGGATATGCCTTCAGGATCCCCTTCATGATCGCAGGACTGAGTCCGATCCTTAAAGGTTTACCCTCTACATCTGCGGCTAACTCTTCATCAACTGTTACTTTCCCATCCATGTGGACATTAATGGTACGGTCAATATCAAAGATCGTCGGCTGAGGGACATTCCCGGACATGGCAGGCATCAGGGCATAAGCGCATCTTCCGATCGTATCCATAAGGATGGCCTTATCTACCCTTATCTTGACTACCGGGCTTTTATCCGGGAACAGTCTCTCATACTCGTAGAACCTGCCGCCCGTTAATGCCCCGGATACCTTATCCGTTTCGGTTTCCAGAAGAAATCGGTTCTCTCCGATCACGAAAGTTACCTCTTTCTCTATGTCTGACGGAATCAAAGGAAGGATCGCTGACAAAATGGCTCCGCGGATCATGCAGTTTGCATGGATACCTGTCGGTTTAACCTCTTCTTTACGGATGGCGATCTGATGCCCGTCAAGAGCTGTCACCTGGACGGTGGAATCCGCTATCTCAAAATAAACAGAAGACATCTGCGGGTTCTCTTCCCCTCTGTAGCAGGCGAACAGGACATCTGTGATCATCTGCTTAAAGGTATAGGCATTCAGGGAAAGTCTTTTTTCCTCCCCTTCAAGTGCCTGGAACGGAAGGACTTTTTCAAGGTCCCCAACCTCTCCTTTCAGATGGCATCTTTCAGCTTCCATAAAAAGGGCGGAATCTTTCTGTCGGATCGTGATCTCCCCTTCCGGCATCAGGGATGCGATCTCAAGGGCTCTCCGGCAGTTGGTGCAGCATTCACCGGGCTCCTTGACTTCCAGCCGTTCGCTTACCTTGGTCTTGATACCAAGCAAACGGCCTGTGGTCATAAATTCCACACCTGTAGAGTCTGCAGTGATCTTAAGATAATCAAGATCCTTTCCTCCAACTCCGATCCCTCCGATCACCTTTTTCAATGCCTTTACTAAATCTTCCTTTGCAATTCTAATTTTCATAACATTTTTCTCCTTTCGTTTTTTAGAATCGCTGACAATATGAAGAAAAAAATTTTTGAATGAGAAATTAGTCATATTGTCGCCATAGGAGGTGATCAAATTGATCCGTAATCTATGGTCCATTACAAAGATCTGCTGCGGATGCCACGAGGAACCGATAGCCATGAGGCTCCAGAACGGTCCGAAGTCCGTCTTTTATGCCTGCCCGGAATATGATAAGAAATACCATGGGGAGAAAGGCTGTCCGAACAGGGTAAGTACGGAGATCGTGGAGCAGATACTTGACATTTTAGGAGAAAAGATAGAGGAGGCAGAGCAGAAAGGGGAAGAGATCAACCTGACGAATTACAGGTTCACCCACAAGATGGTCGAGTGCGTGGTCTTAAGCCATTCCCCGTTTTCCCTGAAAATCTCCCTGAAGAACAAACGGGCTTTCCTGCATTAAAAAAAGCGGCTTACACAGCCGCTTTTTCCTTTCTTTTTTCTTTTAGGATAAGGCTCAGGCCTTTCATGTCAGAAACCCTGTATTTTTTAAAACACTGACTGAGCAGATGCTCCATGTCAATGTCATCCACAGAACACATTGCATCTTTGTTTGTGCCCCAGAACCCGCCTATGAGGTCATAATAAACCTGCCCGGAAGATGTGACAGCTATCAGGCGTTTCATACTGCGGCGCTTCGGATTTTCCCAATAATAACAGTAAGATAACTGCACCCGCATTTTACTGTCCGCATCCTCTTGTTTCCTCAGGTACTCTGACAGGGTACATATAAAGACCCTGCGTGTCGCCGTTACATCATCAATGGAGGAATGGAAGCGGAGTCCGCGGTCGCAGCTGTAATAATGTGCAGCTGTTAACAGCTTGTAATTTTCCACTCTGTCTCTTGGGATGCAGTCCTTCGCCATCTCATATACATCAATGTACCTTCCATAGCTGAACCGGTCATGGTTGCGTTCATACAGTCCAACGATCTTATCCAGGTCAAAGTCTAGCCGGTATCCTGCCAGGATCCCGCCCTTGGAAAGAAATTCCTTTATGACAGGAAAACAATGCCTTTCATCCGGGTAATCCGAAAGAAAGGCATTTGTGATCCCATTCACTTTCGTTGCACTTTCCGGAAGTTTCTCATCCGGACGGATATACAGGTCCAGCCTCTCCACTTCCCGCATGGAAAACGGATTTTTTTCATACCGGTACCGTATCGCCGAAAACTGTACGATCTGACATTTCTTTTTCAGACCGACAGTTTCCGTATCCAGGACAACGATCGTGTCATTATTCTTTAACAGATCTATGACCATCTGTTTATATCTGGATGTCCTCCATGTCATTGGCACCCCCTCGACCTGTAAAGAGCCAGGTACTGCTGGATGGCATATAACCCTTCTCTTTTGACAGGATCCTTTTCCGTTGCAGGATCAATGTGTAAATACAGATCCATGGTTGCATGGGAGGCTTCGTTATACTTCGCTTCCTCAAAAGCCTGCTGTACCGTACGGTTCCTGAAGATCCCAAACCCCAGGACATAATTTGCCGGATCCGGAATACGGATGGCATTCTCTGTAAAATACGGTGGTTCAAAGGTTGAGTAGGTATTGCTTGGAAGACCCAGATATTTGATCGCAGCCCGGTCAAATGCAATGTACTGAGCTACCTGTACCGGATAACCCTTAAACTTATCCGGAAGGAGGGACGCTGAAGTCTCCCCGATCTCCGTAACCGTTCTTACAGAGCCGTCAAATATCTTTGATCTCAGTCTGCAGACTACAACCGCATGGTTGACATCCGTCGAACGGACATCAAATTCCATGGACATCTGCGGAAACGTTCTGGACATATAAGCATAGATACTGGTATGGGTCAGTCGAATGTTTCCCTGCATGTCCGTATATCCGACAAGATCGATCACCCCATTGAACAGGGTACTCTGGATTGCTATGTAGCTTTTCATCATAAGATCTCCTTTCGTGTTCTTATATCGTTCAATGTGAAGAATTTGTCTTTGTCTGAAATCCATTTTACAAAAATCTCTGCACTGCCTGTTTTGGGGCGAAAAAAAAGGGAAGTGCCGAAGCACTTCCTTTTAGTTGAACGGAAGTTCATCATCAAGACCTTCCGGAATGTTCATGAAACCATCGTCTCCCATTCCGAATGATCCTCCGCCATAGTTCTGCTGCGGAGCATTCTGCTGTGGTACACTCTGCTGTCCGTAGCCCTGCGGCTGGGACTTTGGTGCACTCTGCTGTGGCACATTGTATCCGCCCTGCTGTCCATAACCCTGCGGCTGGGACTGCTGCGGTACACTCTGCTGTGGCACATTGTATCCGCCCTGCTGTCCATAACCCTGTGGCTGGGACTGTTGCGGCACACTCTGCTGCGGCACATTGTATCCGCCCTGCTGTCCATAACCCTGCGGCTGGGACTGCTGTGGGGCATTCTGCTGTGGCGCATTCTGCTGTGGCGCATTCTGCTGGCCGCCATAGTTCTGCGGAGGCTGCTGGCCTGCACCCTGCTGGGAGGAGTTCTTGCCTTCAGCAAACTCCTGTTCCTCAACTACTACCTCTGTGGTATAAACCTTCTGGCCATCACGATTGGTGTAGCTGCCTGTCTGAATGCGTCCTGAAACAATGATCTTAAGTCCCTGACGGAAATACTTCTCAGCAAACTCGGCTGTACGTCCAAAAGATACGCAGCTGATAAAGTCTGCTGTTGCTTCCCCGTCTCTTTTAAAGCGACGGTCTACTGCGAGAGTATACCTCGCAATCGCAGTACCACTCTCACCTGCAGAATATCTCACCTCTGGATCTCTTGTTAAACGTCCCATTAAAATAACCTTGTTCATAGTTTTCTCCTTTCGTAATGAAATAATATTTTTACCACTTCAATATGAATAAAATTTCTTAAAATGGTAAAGTTTCAAAAGCCCGGCATTCATAGTAGGAAATGTCCCTGCTTTTAAATCCTTTCTCATCTGTTTTTTCCTTAATGTTCCTTATCCGCGGACCGCAGATACATACGGAACGGCTTTGTCCGGTCATGTAAAGGGAAGCAGCTTTTTTGATCTCCTCTCCTGAAAACCGGACGATCCTGGAATACAGGACTTCATGTGCCCTGTCCTTATCCAGAAATTCTGCAATAAGAGCCCCATCATCTGCTGTCCGCAGAAACGGCGTGTTTCCGATGATCACACTCATCTTCCCTTTGTACCCGGAAAAATTCCATAAACCGGAATATTTAAAATCCGCAGCGATACGCTCCTGGGCCTTAATCTTACATAGTACGGATATATAGGAACCGATCTGGATCTTTGAGGCAACCACTCTGGTCTTTAACATTTTCCGGTATTCTCCATAGTCATCTACAAAAACAACCTTTGCAGTCCTGGTCTTTATCATTCCATTTTCAATGTTTGAACCCGAAATACAGACTAAAAGAGCTTCTCCATCCTGCTGGATCTTCGCAACGGTTCCCGCCAAAAGTTCCCACGGCGGACCGCCCCTTCCCTTGATGACATACCCCTCAAGCTGTGAACTTGAGAGGATCCTAAGCATTGACCACACCTCCTAAAAAGTTTCCAAGACCTTTGCGGTAGGTAATCTCCTGGGTTTCATTTCCGACCCCTTTGAAGCTTGCGACGGCAACCAGTGCACGTTCAGGATCATCCATCGGGAAGAATTGTCCCATAAAACAGGACAGGGCATTTTTTTTCCTGATGCCTACATAGGAAGACGCTTCCTGAAGGATCTCTTTCGGAGAAAGACCTGTTACCTCCATTTTTTTATAGCAGGAATTAATCAGTTCATTGATGTCCGGGATAAGTTCCTCCAGGGATGTTTCCGAGCGGTGCTTCTGCTTTAAAACACCGGTATAGATCAGGGCATCCTCTTTTCTCCATGCGTTGATGAAGGTCAGAGATTCCCGCCCCACACAGGAATCACGGATAACCAGTTCCTGTTTCCATCCATTTTTTTCTCTTGGAAGGGCAATCTCCACCTGGAAACGGATATCGTTATAAAAAAAGTCTACGACCTCTGCTCCTTCTTCCAGATATTGCTCTGCAACCTGGTACAGATCCCCGGAAATTTTATCCAGTGCTGTTTTATGGATTGCTGATACTACACGGTACTTATCTTTTTTTGTATAAAGCAGATACGCGTAATCTCTTTCCTTAAACAGTTGCGCCAGATGGAAATCCCTCCAGATGGAAGGCTCTGATGCATTCCTTGTCCATCCAAACAGGTCGTTGAGGGAACGGAATGTCAGTTCGTCTACCAGGTACAGCTTTTTCTCTATACGGAATGCAAATCCGGTAATGGAAAGCATCCGGATAGCCCATCCCGGAAGATTAGACAGTTTCCATGTCTTTTCCTCCTCGTATGGATATCCTCTTAAGAGCATGGGCGAGATCTCATATAAATAGACGACCCCGTCATTGATCTCTTTTACAGACAGGATGCTTACCTGATCCATAAGGACTTTTTTCTTATAGGATGATTTATTGTAGTCATCCCATGCAGTTTTAAACTTGTTCATCTTAGATTCTCCTTTCGTTTTTTTATGAGTAAAATATGAGAAAAGAGATATAAGATGAAAAGACTACTCGATCTTGTCTACATCACAGTCGCGCAGATACTCCGTATCATGGGACAGGACATCGATAGTCCTGCCTGGAACATCAAATTCTTCCCCGCATTCCTTACACTTATAGGTTTCTTTATATTTTCGTGTACGTAGGGTTCCATCCACAAACACAGAAGACCCTGTATGCAGCACCTTATAATCATCAACCGCCTGCTGCCCGAAGGAATACACCCAGGGATAATCTGTCCTTTCCGTTACTTCCTGCAGTCCTTTTGGACAGTACTTCCTGTTGATTGCCAGCTGATAACGTGTATATGGTTTTTTCTCAACGTACCATTGAATAGGCTCACAGGTGAGGTTGCCTAACAGGAATACGGTATTGGAGATCTCTGCCCGGTTCAGGACACAGGAATGTGCTTCTCCCTGTTCCTCGAACGAGCGCACCTTTTCTGCAAAGATCGGTGAGAAATAGATCATGTTCCCACCTGACCGGACGCTCTCAGCCTGACAAGCCTCACGTCTCAGGTTTACTGCTCCGCAGTGTGGACAGATCGCTTTCTTCTCCACTTCCTTCGTTGCAAGGAATCCTTTTGCATAGATCACGTCATTTTCCTTCCATTCGGAAATCCCATCGATCAGATCTTCATCCTGGGTAAATAAGATTGGGCTGCTGTATTTTAAGGAAGTGCGCAGCAGCATGGTGTCTTCCTTTCTGTCACCTCTGACCACTGTCACAGCAACCATTGCCGTTCTTCCATACATTCCTGTTTTTATCTGAGGTGCAGTCCTGACTACCCCGAAAAGGCTCACGTAATTATGAATTGCCATATTCTTTCACTCTCCTTTCTCCAAAATAAAAAAATGGCAAAGCATCGCTGCCTTGCCGCTAATATGGAAAAATTTTAGTAAAAAAATCAGATTTTGGGGATCATACGCACCCCCTGGATGTCAGCGATCCGGGATGAATAAAAACAGCCCGTATTGACCAGCCTTCCGGACGGTTCCATCAGAAACAGCTGACATCCGCACCTTCTTCTGAATGGATAAAAAACCGCCTCTTCATATACTTTTGCAGAAATATAATATACATCATCAGAAACAGGATAGGCTTCCTTTACAGAAAAAGTATTCCCGTATCTGTCCTGGACGTACTCCCCATAAAGCCTGAGTTCCGCATCCGCCTTTAAAAGACCTGCATACTTTTCATATGCCTTTGCAAAAAACATGGCATAAACTTCTCCGGAAGAGGTGCCCATCCTTACGGATGCGATCATGCTTCCATCTTTCGATATCTTTTCCTCTGTCTTAAGCACAACCCCTTCCATAGGTATCAGGTCCTTATCCGGCTCCTCCGGGGGTTCCTCTACAACCGGAACACTTCTGTCAGAGACCGGTCCGCCTATATTCTGGAATACCCCTGCATCATTTAAACATTCTGCTTCCCTGTCCGACAGCTTTACCCTGTTCATTAGATCATCCGCGGATAAAAAGAACCCTTCCCTGCGTTCCTGCAAGATGTTTTCGACAGTCTTTCCTGATACTCCTGTAGATTTCAGTCCAAGCCTGATACTGTCCCTTTCCACAAAGCAGTCTGCTTCTGATACGTTGATATCCGGATCCAGAAAAACGAGATCCTTACAGACAGCATCATATTTGATACTCCTCATCTTGTCCGGAAAATGACTGATATATGCAGATATATAGTTTAAGGGAAAACGGTATTTTAAATAGGCAGACCGGTATACAAACAAAGCCCGGTAAAATGCCTCTGCTTTTTCACAAGTACTGCTGAAAAAAGAAACCAGCTCCCTCATACTTTCAGGATGAGACTGCCTGATCTGTTTCTGTATTTCCATACCCTCGCATCCGCAGATAAAATTCAGATGTCCCTTTGCGATCACGTTCTTAAAAACCTCCGAATCAATGGGGATACCGGGATCTTGTATGGAAGAGATACACTCCTTGAAGATACTCAGATACTCCTGTTCTTCAAGATCCATGCAGAATAAACCCATTTTTTCTGCCTCATCCCTGTCACACTGGATGCGGTCCCTGCATACCGGCACATAATCCCTGATGTCCGGGTATCCGATCACAATGGTATCCTTTGATATCCTGGAAACTGCATACTTTTCCCTGATCTTTTTATATAAGGAATCGGACAGTTCAGAGCGTATCATAAACCGCGGATGATGGATCCCGGCTACAAATGTCTCTTCTGAAAGTTTTGTCAGTATGTCATTACAGACAGGATCGATATCCGTGATGCCAAGTACATAGCTTACCAGCAGACCGGGATAAAACGGATCTGACGGATAATACTCTTCAGCAAGCCTTAGGATATCACAGACTGTCAGGAAATATCCTTCCGTATCTGTTTTCCGTAGCATTTCTATTTCGGCTTCAAGCCGGGTGTCATACAGGCTTGTCCATGTACATCCACCTGCTTTTAAACGCGCAATCCCGGTTTTGATCTCCTCCTCTGCGCTACGCCCCACAGTCCAGTCCTCCGGCTCATACCGGAAGCTGCACTGGTCTATGATATCCAGTACATCCGCAGCTGTTCCGGGTATATATTTTATCCCATCTGTTTCCCGGATCTCACGGATACAGGGAAGGCTGTCACTTTCTGCAATCTGGCATAACGCTCTTCCTTTTTCATCAGTTTCAATATAAATATCCCCATAGACGGACAGTGCATCATATGCCTCACGGAACAATACCGTTACGTCCTCTTCCAGCATGGAGTTTTTTGTTTCAAGGAGGACTGTCAGTTTTTCCCTCTCCTTAATTCCGTTTTCGATTCCAGAAAGGATATCCTTTGCTTTTCTTTTCCTGCTCTCAATCTCTTTGGCCTTTTTATTTAAAAAATCCAGCTGATAAGAATCAGAAGCCGGGACCTGTTTTAATGACATTCTGACAACGGCATCCTCTTCCTGCAGACGGTTGTATTCTCCAACAGCATCCTTCCAGGATTCCCCTCCCGCACTTGGAAGCCCCTTCATTTTTCTCTTAAGTTCCCTGATCTCCTTTTTGATCTCCTTATTCCGCATTAATATTTTATCAAAAAGGCCGTTTTTTTCATGGACGATGATCACATGTCCCTGGCCGATCATCTCCATTGTGACAACAGGATCGTCTTTTGCGAGCGTATCGGAAAGCAGATGGCAGATCTCCCTGTAGCCGGCCCGGTCTTTTACAAGAAATAAAAGCTCTCCCCTGACACCGGCAGCCTCTACCATCATCCTCACGCCGGCAGCCGGTTTGATCCCGGCGGCTTCACAGGATTCCATAAATGCAGGGACACATGCCATGGATGATCTTTCTGCAAAAACTGCCGCCACACACCCTTTCCCCGACGCCCGCATGATACGTGTCTTTAAATTCTTTTTATCCATAACTTTCCTCCTTTTCATCATATTAATACCGGACTTGAAAGTGTGTCTTTTGTAACGAAAAAAAGGGAGGCCTGTCTAAGCCTCCCCCAAAAATATTAGTCTTCGCTCAGTTCCTCATATTGTTCTTTAATAAGATCGCCGTCGTCAAGCACAGGAGCAGATTCTCCCACCATGGATTCATCATACATTTTGATAACGTTCGGATACTTACGGAGCAGTTCCTTATTGTTTTTAAGTTTCATGGTTGCCCTGGAAATGCAGTCCTTTACATACGGAACGTTGGTATGTGTTTTCTGGGCGATTTCTCTGTAGCTGGCTTTCAGCTTGGCCGGGTTATCTGGCTGCAGAAGAAGGATCATGATCTCCAGTTCTTCCTCTGTCAGGGATTCTTCCAGAATGTGGTTAAAGCTTTCTGTCTCTTCGTTTTTTAAGAAAATGTTTTCCGGGGAGCAGAGGGAAGATGACTGTTCAAATCCATTTTCGCTCAGTACCTCATAAGAAACCACATCTTTTTTGGAAAGCAGGTCGATACATTTTTTAATGGTAGGGATTCTGAGCCCTGTCAGTTTCTGCAGGGTTTCGATGCTGGAAGGGATATTCTTTTCCTGGCAGTAGTTCATTGCTGCGGAAACTTTCCTGATGCCGCCTGCAAAATATGAGGTTGTCTTATGAAAATTTCGGGAACAGTATTCTGTAACCACGTGTCTGATCCATGGAAGAACAAATGTTGTAAGAGATGATTTACTGCAGTCATAGTTGTCAATCTGCTCAAAGATCACACACCAGATCTCATCGATCACATCATCACGGTGTAATGGATTTCTCATGATTGTCGGGTAAGTCTCCCACATAACACTGTATACATAGGAACGTCCAAAATAATACAGTTTTTCAAGCATGTCCTTCTTAAGCACATCATTCCCGTAGGTGCAGGCTATCTTATATGAGTTCATAATCTGCGCCAGCACCTCCTGACTGTAATTCTCATTTTTTTTGTACTCTTTTCTTTCTTCCATCTTGTAATCCTCTTTTTTCATGTTGAGTCTCCTTTCTGATTCAAAATATACAGGCGAAAGTCACCGGTCATTCAATGAACAGACTTTTTGTTACTATCGTCCGCTATAAAAAACCGAGGGATCATATATCCCATAATTCTGGTTTTTTTCAACCCTAATCACTTCTTTTAATGTTCCCTTATCGATCAGTACAAGTTCCCTGATCACTGCCAGCAGGGTAGGCATGGCTCCCTGAGGAATATTTATCCCCGTATTGATCCAGGAGTTCCATACCTCTATGTAATCCGTGCTGGCCTGGGTTACAACAAATTCTGCAAGCCTTAACATCAATCTATCCATATTTTTTACCATGAAAAATTTGAATTCGAATTCACTTTTTTTCATCTCCGCTAGGTGGCGGTACTGCTGTTACTCAACGATCTGGGCATCTGAAAGATCTATCCCTCCGTCTTCATCTGCAGCAGACTCCTCCTTTTCCACAATATCGATCGTCTTATAGAGGAAGTTTACCACATCCTCTTCACATTCTAAATACTGCAGTCTCTGCTTTTCATATTCTGAATATTCTGCATTAGATGATTCTATCACATCTTTGGCTCTTTTTTCCATCTCCGCGGCAGATACCAGCTTATATTTCTCGTTGACCGCCTCGATCAGGAAGACTTTTTTCAGGCTCTGTTCTGCTTCTTTGAAAGTATGTTTTTCCCCATCCTTATCTAATACTTTAAGTTCTTCTTCGATAAGGGAATCCGGGATGGAAACAAAAGTTGTTTTTTCCAAAACCCTGTCAAGCAGTTCGCCCATGGTCTTCTCTCTCCGCTGCGTACGGTTCTGCTGCTTATCTTTATTGATCGTGCCGCGTACCATATCGTCAAGAGAACTGTATTCCGTGTTTTTCTGCATATAGTCATCCGTGATTGGGTACTCTATGTTGTAAACGGCATTGACCTTGACATAAACCTCTTTATTTTTGTATTTTAAGAATTCTTCCACTTTTCCAAGGTCTGCAGAGTCCCCCGGCTTCATTCCGATCAGTTTTTCTTCTATATCGGGATCCAGGGTGCGGTTACCAATCCCTACAAGGTAATTCTTTTTTCTCTCAACGAATTTTCCTTTCTGGGATATTGTAAAATCCATGGAAACCGTACACTCTTCGCTGACCTTTTTTAACTCCCCTGCATTTTTCAGGAGTGTGTCGACGATCTCTTTCTCTGTATCGTCATAGTTTTTTTCTTCTACGACTTCCTCTACCTGCATCCCTTCTAGTACAGGCAGTGACACGTAACTTGAAATGTCACTTACCTGTGAAAAAAGGACCGGACTGGATGCGCTTGACACTTGAGGGGAGATTACCCTGTCCTGATAGGCACTAAACCCTGCCACACCAAGACAGCCTACTCCGAGCAGAAGAAATAATCCTGCAAAGAAATTCCTCATTGTATGCCCCTCCTCTTACTGGTTATTCTGGCGTTCCAGTTTTTTTGCGTTTTTCTCTGCTTTTTCAGTATCCTTGATTGTAACATATCTGCTTCCACTGTCCTGCTGGATCTCAAACAGCCTTCCACTCTTGCCTTTTAATTTCAAGGTCTTTCCGGAAGTGACTGCATTTGAAAGCAGGTTGGCACAATCTTCCGTATTTGTATTGATGGATAATTCACCATACAGATTGGAACATCCTGAATAACAGGAATCGCAATTGATCACGGATGCCGGTATGGAAGCTGCTTTTTCCAGACTGATACAATCTGCATAAGCAGAAGAGATATCTTCTACGCTCTCCGGGAACGCAGATGCCGTATAGATATTGCTGTCACCCAAAAAGGCTTCAGACATGTCCAGTACGGAATCCGGGATAACCGGTGCATCTACCAGGCTCGTACAGCCTTTAAAGATCGCATTGATGGAAGAAAGGGCATTTGTTTTTGTCATATCCGGGGCTTTTGTAAGTTTGATACAGTCCTCAAAAGCTCCATCAGCTTCCATGACACTTACCGGAAGCGGATCGGATTGTTCAAGACTTGTACAACCTGAAAAGCAGTCCGTAATGATCTTAAGTGATGAACACTGAAAAAAAGACGGTGTTTTTTTCAGGTTTTCACATCCCTGGAATGTCCCCCTTGCGCTTTCAATGCTTTTAGGAAGGGTTTCGCATCCTGTCAGGGCTGTGTTTCCTTCAAACCAGTAGTCGACATTCGTTGGTGTTATCTCATCTTTAAAGATCACATAAGTGTAATCCTCGTCAGCCCATGGCGTATCGCCATTAGCAAAGTTCATAGTGTTTCCGGAACCTGTGAATTCCAGGTCCCCATTGTTATAGATAGTTGCAAGAACATTTTCCTTTGTCGGATAACCCACCTTGTATTGTACTACTTTTGAGCGGGTTATCGGAACAGTAACTGTAGTTGTGCTTCCATGATATTCAATCTTTGTGTCAAAACTGTCTCCATGGGCCGGTGCTTTTTTTTCATCAATATCAAACGACCTTGCGGAATAAACAGAACCGGTCTCTGTATAGACGGTCACATCAAACATGGACATCGACAGTTCCTGGGACGGGGCAGTTTCCCCGACAAACTCTGCCTGTATGCTTGAAACTCTTTCTTTGGAAACCTTGGTGTACCTGTAATAGTCTACCCCTTTCAGTACCCCTATGATAAGAGCCAGGACTGCAAATACCACGATAAGAAGCCTGTTGTTTTTCTTCATAAAAATCTCCTTTCCGCTTCCTGTAATACCAGGAAACCGGGCATCAGCCCGGTAACCCCTTCTTCTTTGATACTGCCATACAGATGATATCTTTATGAACCTTATCGACTGTTTCATCATGGTTGACATTGATCATGTCAAGCGCAGTCTCGTAATCCCCATAATCACCATCCAGATAAGTGATCGCTTTTCCAAGGAGACCGGACATGAGCGGATTATAGTCTTCATAGGAATCCTGCATCTGTACCAGTGTTTCCCTGACATCTCCTGTCCTTAAATAAACCTCGTTGATATTCACAGCATAGTTTTCATCAAATTCCTTATCCACTTTCTTATCGTCTTTTTTCCCTTTGCCCATAAACAGGATAACGATGGCGATAACGAACAGGAACAATGCACCTGCCAGAAAAATATAGGAAGTACTCATGTTATTTACCTCCGCTTCTTGTCATCGTCAAAATACCCGATCAGTTCGGAAAGAACAGAACGAAGTTCCTCTTCTGTTATCCTTCTGTTGATGTACTTACGGGCATAAACACCGTCTTCTTTTGTAAAGAATTTTACATCAGCCACTTCATCGTTTAATTTTGACAGGGACTTTGTATCCACTCTCTTTAATTTTTTGCATACATCCGCAAACGGAATGGGACCAAACACAACTTTGACAGCGAAATTTTCAGAATAAGAGCAGGAAACGATGTCATTGCGGGCTCCGTGGAGAATAGAGACATCCCCGTAAACCCCGTCTTCATTTAACATCTTTTCACACCGCTCAGGAGACATTTCTTCTCCTGCAATATCAGCGATCTTCTGAAGCTCTTCGATCTTCTTTAAATACTCTGCTTTTTCAGAGTCAAACAGATGGACTGCCTGGTCATGAACATCTTCCTTGAGCTTGTCGGTTTCCTGTGTCTTTTCAAGGAGCAGGTCTGACAGTTCCTTATTCTTTCTTCTGAGTTCGTTGTTCTCATTGTTCAGTGTTTTTTCCATGGAAGCCCTTGCTTTAGTCACTGAGTTTAATCTTGACTTAAGCTTCGCAACTTCCCCGGAATCTTCCTTTGCTGCAGAACCCTGTCCGAGCCTTGCCTGGAGCCTTGCGATCTCACCGGTAAGGTTCTTCATGCTGAGTGCATACTTGGCTTTTTCTTCATCATTGATGGATTCCTGTTCGGCGATCGCGTTTTCACGTTCTTCCAGTTCTGCCTCCTTCTCCTGAAGTTTTGTCCGCTCCTCTTCCAGTTCTGCCTCCATCTGGTTCTTTTCGTTAAGAAAGGCTTCCTTTTCCTTTTCAAAGGCTCCCCTCTCCTCTTCGATCTGTGTCCTGGAAGATTCCAGTTCCTCTGTCTTTAACCGGATCTCTTCCAGCTGCTCATTCATGAGTGCCTGCATATTGGCAGAAACCTGTTCGCCGGAAACTGTTGATTTTTTCGCTGTCTCAAGGGAATTATTGATTGCTTCCTTTAACAGTTCGATTCCCTCTTTTGGTTCATCCGGAAGGTATTTATCCGGAGTCACATAAGAATACACATGGAGCATGCGTTTTTTTTCATTGTAAAAAGCTTCCAGTTCTTTATAAGTACTTGTGATGTTTGCAATCGCAATGTATGCAAGCTCCTGGTCATCGACTACATAGGCATAGTCCAGTTTAAGGTCTTCCGGGGCATTTTTGTCCATGGTCACCTTAAGACTGCCATCTCCCTCATTTCTTATAAAAGAAACGTCATTGCCTTTGGTAACGGGTTCTGCTCCCTCTGCCAGCTCATAAAAAGTTTTTTTACAATACTCCTGCTGGTCTTTTACAAAGGAATCTACGTAATCGGCGTTTTTTTCGTTCGATGATTCTTCTTCCAGAGGAGTAAATGTCTGCGTGGGATCATAAGTCTCTTCCTCCCTGGTCTTTACAAGGAAGTTCACGCAGCTACCCTCGAACTGGGGGATCACCGCCTTACATACGGAATTGAATTCCCGGATATTGGTGACCAGCTCATCTACAGAATCAAACAACAGCCTTCTTCCTACGGAAATGTTCCCATTTCCCCCATAGATTTGGAATAGTGGATATCTTGTTTGTACTTCATTGTTGAACTGCTCACAGCTCTTTTCTTTGATCTGGTAGATATAAGTACGCTTTCCGGTAATGGCCACCGCACGTCCATTCGTAATGACGACGGATGTCTCGAAGTCCTTATCGTTGATCTGCATCTTATAGGAAATATAATTCTTATTTCCTTCTTCTCTGGTCTCAAAATCAGGGATCAGCTCTCTGAGTTTTCCATACAGCTCTTCCAGTATCTGTTTTTCCATCTTGCTTTTTTGCAGAAATAATATTCTGCCCTCCTTTCCAGTTTTCTATCTGCACCCTGACGGGTGCTGTCTGCTTTCTTAATATGGAAAAAAGGAAAAATTTTGTTTTTTCCCGAAATCGTTACGCCCCCTTCCTTTTTTTCTCATAATACCCTGTACCGGGGGATCACGATTCTGACACGAAAAAAAAGGACTCCTCGTGGGAATCCTTTGAAAAATATTAATTTTTTCTGCGTTTTTTTCCAAGCATCCTGTAAAGGACAGCTCCGATACCTGCAGCTCCGGCTGTCAGTCCGGCAATGATCCATCCTGTCACATTTGTGTTGTCTCCGGTCTTTACGGTTTCCTGTTCGATCGGTTCCACGTTTCCGGTTTCCGGAGTAGTCTCTTCTGTCGGGACAGGTGTTTCCACTATCTCTTCCGGAGCCTGTGTGGTCTCTGCGGTCTCAAGTACCTTTGCAAGCCGGTCTGCTTCCTCCATGCTGCCATCTGTACCGAGTACCGTATAAGTGATGTTGTAAGTGCCGGGGGTGTCAATGTCTACCTCGGAATCATCCCTGGTGACACTGGAAACATACTCCTCGTCAAAAGTAGTTTCATCTTTTGGGAGTTCCTTTCCGCAATCTGTTTCAATATCATCCATTCCATATACATGGTCTAAAAGATTGGCTTCCACCTTGCACTGGACGGTCTTGCTCCTCTCATTTCCATGGATGTCTTTAAAAGAATAAACAACATCATAGGTACCCGGTACAGTGATGTCCACATTCTGGATGTCAACCTTTAAGGTATCCGGCTCGATCATACTGGTATCTTCAATGTTATTTTTCAGATCCGGGAGGGATTCCCCCTCCTTTACCGTGATATCCGGCAGCTTGTCAAGCATTTCCGATATCTGCACATTTTCCTGTTTCACTTTTTTTTCATTTTGCATTGCCACGTAACCGCCTCCGCAGCAGACAACTGCTGCAGCGATCACGATCCCGGCGATCAGCTTCTTGTTCATGTTAGCCTCCTTTTGCTATCTTATGTCAAGGGAAGAAACAAGGACTTCCGCATCCCTGTCATCTGACAGACTGCGTATTGTGCATTTGTTGCCATTAACGGATAGCACCATGCATACCCCATAGGTTTTGTGCCGTACCATGTCGTTTTTTTTGACCGTTTTAGCCCGTCCGCTTTCCTTGAGCTGAAGCTCCCTGACGAAACGGGATACCGGTTTGCCTTTTTTGTTCCCTACATAAGTGATAAATAATCTTTCCTTTGCCCTTGTGACTGCAACATAGAACAGCCGCCTTTCCTCTTCCACCTCTTCCTGTGATATAGGGGTATCCGGGGAACCCGGCGGGATATATCCCTCGTTGCAGTCTATGATGTAAACGTTTTTCCATTCCAGTCCCTTGGAACGGTGCATGGTGCTCAGGCACACACCCTGGTCATTATTATTGTTTAAGTTCATGGATCGTTTCTTTATGTAGAGCAGCCATTCTTTCATGGTGTGGAACTTCTGTGAATCCCTCTGGTATATTGAAAGCATGTGCTTCATCTCGTCAAAGTCCTGCTGCAGGCTCTCTGCATACTCCCTGAGATATTTTTCATATCCAACGTCTTTTAACAGGTAGTCAAGAAACTGCCTTGGGCTTTTCTTCCCCATTTCCCGGATATCATAAAAGTATTTCCGAATTATTTTCCTTGCGTTGTCCTTTCTCCAGTCCGTATATTTCCGGCTGGCTGCTTCTAAAAGATCTGCTTCCTGTTCCCCTCCTGCCTCATGCAGGATCAGGCGCATGTACCGGTTTGGGCGGTCCGCGATCCTTTTAAAATCCCCGGGTGCTGCAATCCCCCTTGACAACCGGTAATATGCTAAAATATCATACCAGATCCAGTGTTCATAAGAATCCGGGATAGCCTCTGTACAATAATACGGGATACCCTCTTCACTGAATTTTTCAGCAACCTGTTCTGCCTGACGATTGTTCCGGTAGAGAACAGCACTTTCATTAAAGGCATATCCGCAGCTTTTTACATCCCCGGAAACGTCCTTCATCTGATGAGCAGGGCTCTCCTCTCCGATCACGCGTATCTTCGCATCCCCGGTCTGACCGCTTAAAAACTGTTTTTCATAACGGTTCTTGTTGAATCCGATCAGCTTTCCTGCACATCCGATAATAGCCGGATAACTGCGGTAATTCGTACTGATACAAAATACATGAGCCTGCGGGAAATCTTTTGGGAAATTAAGCATGATCTCCGGTCTTGCTCCGCGGAAACGGTATATGCTCTGGTCATCATCACCGGCCACGCAGAGGTTCTTTTTCTCTCCTGCCAGCAGGTATACAAGGTCACGCTGCAGGTAATTGACATCCTGGTACTCATCTACCTGAATGTAATCCCATCGCTCTCTTAACTGCCTGAGCACTTGCAGGTTCCCGGTCATCAGTTCATATGCCTTTACCAGCATGTCATCAAAATCAATGTACCCAGTCCTTTCCTTCATCCTGCGGTATTCTTCTGACATAAAAAGGAAGTCTTTTCTGGAGATCCCTTTTATATCCTTTGGATTTACTTCTGAAGGGGACATACGGTTGTTCATGGCCGCACTGTAGAGCATCTGGAAGTTTCCGGCTGCCTTTGCCGGGTCACATACACTCTGGCATTTCCTTGCCGTTTCCAGTAAAAACTTCCACTGGTCTGAGGTCTTGATGATATTCTCCGCGGACAGACCGCCATAAGTCATCAGGATCTTAAGGCACAGGGCATGTATGGTGGAAAATGTGATCCCGTTGGGTTCACCAAACTTCTTTTTAAATTTTACGGACATCTCCTGTGCGGCAGCTTTTGTAAATGTGATCATTAAGATCTTTTTCGGCGGGATACCCACCTCAAGCATGTGGTTGATCCTCCGCAGCAGCGTGGTCGTCTTTCCACTTCCCGGACAGCTGATCAAAATGACCGGTCCCTCCAGCTGTGCGATGGCTTTTTCCTGTTCTATGTTTTTCTTCATTTTTCTCTCCTTTTTTTTGTAACTTAACAGGATTATGGAAAATTTTTCCCTGACACGAAAAAAGCCGAAGGCAGATCGACCTTCGGCGGATTTCTGCCAGCCTGTCCAAAGGAGCCCGGCTCCCTGCCCCCGCAGGGCAGGAAAGCTTATTTCTTCTTAAAGAATTTCATGTAGATCAGGGCACCTACCGCACCGATACCAACAATCAGGGCTGCAACACTGGCAATGATATTGAATCCATTCTCATCACCTGTTTTTACGGAACTTGTCGGGGTGTCGTCACCCTTCTTGGATGCACTCTGTACATCGGTTCCTGATGCTGTGGAGCCTGTGGATGTTCCACCGTTCTGGTCAGTGGAAGATGTGATGCCTGCGGCTGCATTCAGCTTGTCTAACAGTCCTTTGGCATCAGACAGATACTGCTTAACCTGGTCTTCAGAGGTGGCACTCTGGATCTTGTTTGTATAAGCGGAAATAACCTTCTGTACACTCTCTGTGTTCAGGGTAGTGTAGTTCTTCAGCTCGTTGATGGCATCCTCTTTTACTTTGTCAAGGGAAGATGAGTTCTCCTTTAACAGGGAAACGGATTTCTCTGCCTGGTCATAGATCTGTTTCATCGCATCCTCACTTGAAGTCTTATCGATGTTTTCTTTTGCCTTTGTGATGGTGTCGTTGATCTTTGCCTTTGTGGTATCATCCAGTGTAGAGGAGGCATCCGGTGCCAGGGCATCCAGTTTCTCCTTATAGGAGGTATGGAGGTCATTGACATAAGTTTCCTTAAAGCTTGCTACCGCAGTGTTGTAAATGGAAACCGCATCCTCGGACGTGGATGCATCCATGATGTCAGTCTTGGCCTGGCTGATGATACTAAGGGCTTCGGAACTTAAGGACTTTCCGTCTGCCAGTGAAGTCAGTTTTTCGATCAGCTGTGCCTTCTTTGTGGCAAGGGCCTTGTTTTTGCTGTATTCCACGGTTGTATTCTTAATATCATTCTTTGCCTTTGTAAGGATCTCATTCATCTGTTCTTCTGACGTGGCATTGGAGATATCTGCCTTTGCAGAATCAACGATCTTGGATAAGGTAGTCTTTAACTCGGAATCAGTAACGTTCTTGACCAGGTTATCCAGTTTTGCCTGATAGGTTTTCTTTTTCTTCTCAAGCTTTTCTGCATCGCTGGCTTCTTTCTTGACTTTCTCCACCTTACCGGCGGCATCTTCAACGATCTTATTGATCTCCTCAACAGTCTTGGCATCTTTGAGGCTTTCTTTTGCTTTTGCTACGATATCCTCTGCTTTTGCTTTGACAGTCTTATCTGTGATCCCTTCCACCAGTTTGTCAAGGCTTGCTTCTGCTTCTTTTTTTGCTGCGGAAACTTCATCTGTTGCTTTCAGTTTGCCAAGTTCTGTCATGGCATTCTCATATACCTTATATGTGTTCAGACGGGAAACATCTTTCATGGATGACACCGCTTCATCAAAGATCTTCTGGGCATCCTCTGCCTTATCTTCTTTTGCGTCGGCAAGGACATCCTTCATATCATCCACCAGCACATCCTTAAAGTCTGCATCACTTAAGGATACATACTCCACAGCGGCCTCCATAAGGGTGCATGCATCGGCATATTCTGCTGCGGAGGCTTTTTCTGCCATATATACTAACAGATCCGGATCATCCTTGTTAAGGGAGATCCCCCTCAAGCTGCTGATGGTATCCGAAACGGAAGATTTTGACTTTTCGTCAAGGGCGGACTTCATGTTTGCAAGGATCTCCTTGGAAACCGTCTTTATGGACTGGATGGTCTTAGCAGAATCAGCTGCATCGATCTGCTCCTTTGCCATGGCTACGACCTCATCCGGGAGCTGGCTTTCCGTCTGGATCGCATCCCTTGCTTCGTCAATGTTTTTCTTTGCATTTTCTTTTAAGGTATCAAGAACCCCGTCTTTCTGGTCGATCACGTTCTGAATGTCCTCTTTTGCGGAATCCAGTTCGTCATTGATCTTTTCAATACTGTCAGCCTGGCCGATGGCTTCCATAGCAGAATCATAGATCTCCTGTGCTACTGCCTTTAATTCATCGGTCTCAAATTTCGCACCATCAAAGAATTCCTTTAATGCTTCTTTTGCAGCTGTCCTCTGGCTTTCTATGGTTTCCTGTGCGAGAAGGCTTTCCAGTGTGGCAGAAGCTTCCGCGGAAAGGACCTCGATATCCTCGGCAGAGGAAGCGTTTGTGATCTTTTCCTTTACTTCTGCAAGGTATTTTTCTGCAGCTTCTTTTCTTTCACCGGTCAGGGAACTGATGTCGATAGCTTCAATCTCTTTGATGGCATCTTCAGTGGCTTCCTTCAGTGCCTCGTCTGTATCTCCGCTGTTATCTCCACTATTATCACCGGAATTGCCTCCATTGTTATCCCCGTTGTTGTCTCCGTTGTTGTCTCCGCTGTTATCTCCACTATTATCACCGGAATTGCCTCCATTGTTATCCCCGTTGTTGTCTCCGTTGTTGTCTCCGCTGTTATC
>ENA-OWZO01000072-OWZO01000072.1-human-gut-metagenome-genome-assembly--contig:-NODE-72-length-91274-cov-25.783521_pt1 | contig 91274 bp, 131 predicted proteins | sample MGYA00249260_ERZ652115 | MGnify/ENA primary metagenome ERZ652115 (study PRJEB26925, sample SAMN05827127) | human gut metagenome | biome: ENVO:2100002; feature: ENVO:00000062; material: ENVO:00002003...
CTTCCTTTTTCCCGAATCCCCTATAAGGGAATGATGCATACAATGCATACACGCCTCCGGACCATCCCCGGAACGCTGGAAACAAGCCGAAACGGAGAACGGAAACGTATGCATCCCCTGATGCATACGGATGCATACACGCGCCCCGGAATGCATACGCGGCCCGCATAGGGGATCCCCGCGACCGGGGACGCATACCGTCGCATGCCACCGCACGGACGGTCGGCGACGAGACTTGAAAACCGAAGAGCGGAAAACATGAACGCGCCATTGGGACAGCGGCAGCCCGACGGTCTCCAAAACCGTAGACGGAGGTTCGACCCCTCCATGGCGCGCGAAGCGGCGGATCCCGCCGGGGCGACCGGTCCCGGCGGGATCCGGACGGCGGGCCCGCGCCGGCCCGCGCCGCGGAAACGGCGCGCCCCTCGGACCGGACGGCCGGGGGTTTCCGGCATCCGCCCCGGTAGCTCAACCGGTAGAGCGTCCGCCTCGTAAGCGGAAGGTCGCCGGATCGTGTCCGGCCCGGGGCTCGAAGCGGTTCATGGCGTGAACGCCGCCCGCACGCGACGCCGGACTCTTCTCTCCGCGCGTGCGGGAACGATGGCATGCGAGACGGGTTCTTTCTTCTTTTATTCTCCCGTCCGCGACCATGCCAGCGCCATGATCCCGCCCTAATCCCCCCCGCCCAGTGCGGGGACGCATGCCGTCGCATGGCGGATGCACGCCCTTGTAGCTCAGGGGACAGAGCACCGGATTCCGGATCCGGGTGTCGCCCGTTCGAATCGGGTCAGGGGCGCTTCGGGGCCGTCGCCCAGTGGCAGGGCGTCCCGTCCGCAACGGGAAGGTCGCGGGTTCGAACCCCGCCGGCTCCACGACATGCGGCATGCCGCCGCGTGTAAGCGCAGACATTCCGAGGAACGACGTCACGTCAAGACGGCGCGCCCCCGCGATGGGATACGCAGACAGCAGCCTCCCGCCGGCCGCGCGCGAGACGGCGGGGCCGGCCGGCCCGTCCGCGGGCCGGCCCGTGCGGATGTGGTGCAGCGGCAGCACGCCTGCTTCCCAAGCAGGAGACCGCGGGTTCGAACCCCGTCATCCGCTCTATCCGGAAAACCAAAACAATGGATCTGATCCGACAATGGGACTCGCAGCCGTCCTTTCCATGTGGACGCTTCCGGAAAAACATGGACGAACAGCCCCGGCATGGGCACGCAGCGTCAAGGAATAAGGAAACATGCCATCGCCCCGGTAGCTCAGAGGAAGAGCAGGTGCCTTTTAAGCACTGGGTCCGGATATCGTAATTCCGTCGGGGCACGATGCCTGGTAAATCGCCAAGCATAAGCGCACCGATCTATCAACGAATAGGCTGCGGCAGGCTCCCCCCGGCCGGGCGCGAAACAGGGAGGAAACACACCAGTACGACAAGCCGGGAAGGGTTTATGGCCCGAGCTCCCAAAGATGGCTTGCCGTGCTCGCCTCTGTAGCTTAGCTGGTAGAGCAACAGTTTGAAGCACTGTGGACGCCGGTTCGATTCCGGACGGAGGCACGAAACAATCCATCCGATCAATGGACTGTTTTATGGGAATGGCCGAACAGGCGTATCGGAAACGGGGCGCCAAGGCGCGCATGGCCCGGCAGGGCGGTTTGCGACCGAACATGCGGCACGTCCAGAGGGGATCTGACATGGTCTCGTTTGTCCTCGACGTTGGCGGTAAAATCCAATCCGCCTTCCCGCGTTTCTTCCATCAGCCGCCGATTCCAGGTCGGTGGCAGCCGTGCCGGACGGTTGGAAGGAATCCGGCGGTCGCCCTTGTAGCTCAATTGGACAGAGCGTCTGACCACGGATCAGGAGGTTGCGGGTTCGAATCCCTCATGGGGCACTATCCGTTGAAACCTTTTCGCACTCGCTTTGAAAAGATTTCAACGGGTATTCTTCCGATTGACGTGCCTGGTTTCTTTCTTCTTTTATTGACAGGTACGGCATGTTCCAGCTGCCTTGGAGTCGGACAGCGGAAGAAAAAACGACTCCAAATAATCTTGGATGGCCGGTTTGAAAGCAGATAACCAATGCGAAATTACTCCTTTGGAAAGGGTTGTCGATTTTTCTTGAACCACCCGGCCATCCACCTTGCTCCTGTAGCTCAGTGGAATCAGAGCAGACGGCTTCTACCCGTCCGGTCGTGGGTTCGAATCCCACCGGGAGCACGAGATCCACACGAATACGTCAACCAGTTTGTTCCTTCGTGTGGATCAGTGGAGTGGTGGCAGAGCGGTCGAATGCGACTGTCCCGAAAGCAGCAGGGGCGCAAGCCCCCGGAGGTTCGAATCCTCCCCACTCCGCGAGTCCCGCATGAATCGTCCCATGCGGGACCTATCGAGGTTTGGCCGGTGTGCCCCTGAATCGCAAACACCGGCATGGGATGGTGGGCCGTGCGGCAAAGGCGCAGTCCTGCTAAGACTGTTGGGGCGGAAGCCCCCGGCGAGTTCGACTCTCGCACCATCCGCTAGCCGATCAACAATGTGTTAGGCCACGGGATAGGGCCTGGAATCCAGTCAGCAAAAACGGGTTGGATCGGCATGGCGGAACGCGGTCGGGCATACGTGTCCGATGCGTTCGCGCGCATTCCTCCTTGGTGTAACGGCAGCACACGGGTCTTTGGAACCTTTGGTCCTGGTTCGAATCCAGGAGGAGGAGCTTGGCGGCAGCACGTCGAATTGTTTTTCCCTCTACACTCGATTCGATGTTTGTTGTACCGGACATACAGGGTCAGGCGTCACCCAAGCCGCGAAACGACGCCACGCCCTTGTAGCTCAGTGGATAGAGCGTCCGCCTCCGGAGCGGAAGGCCACGAGTCCGATTCTCGTTGAGGGCACGCACGAAACTCCGTCAACCATAATGAGCGGATTCTCTCTTCTCTTCTCTCTCACGCCGTCGCGCCTCGTACGGTTCGTGCATTACGAGGCAACGCCCTTGTAGCTCAACGGATAGAGCGCCGGTTTCCTAAACCGGGCGTAGCCGGTCCGACTCCGGCCTTGGGCACTTTGCATTGCTAGCTCAGTCGGTTAGAGCACCCTGCTCATAACGGGGAGGTCGTCGGTTCGATTCCAACGCAATGCACGAGTGCCGTATTTTGACGGTTCCCGCACTCGGTAAAAACGGAACCGTTGGAGTCCCGACCGGCCTCCGTCGTGATAAATCCCCGGTCAGGCAAACGCATGGGTCGTACGATCATGACGCGCAACCATGCGGGGCGTTGGTGTAATGGACAGCACGCCACCCCTGTGGGTGGAGATCCGGGTTCGAATCCCGTGGCGTCCGCTAGGGAATCCGCTTTCTGATACGGTGTCTGCGGATTCCTGTTTGCGGTGTTAGCACAACGGTCAGTGCTTCAGTCTTCCAAACTGATGATGCGGGTTCGATTCCCGCACACCGCTCGATACGATTCCATGCCCGTTGGGAGTTCCCGGCGGGCAGTCATGACCATGCGGGTCGTGTCCGATGGTCCACGTCTCCGTTTGTTCGGCGGACACGCGGACCATCGCCGGCGCCCATCATCCTATGAGTGGATGATGCGAACAGCTCTCTGTCGGAAGGGTTGGTGCGAATCCGATAAAGCCTATCCGCCCAGTGCGGGAAAGGTTTCCTGGAACGCGGGCGACCGCGTTTCTTGTCAGCCGACCCACAGGCTGTGGGAACGGTCTCGGTGGAGCATGGGCGTCACAGCCCGTGATCCCTGTCATGCCTCATGCCGTGGTACGCGCGTCCACCGCAGGCATGGGTGCAGGGATCCGGCACGAGTGGCCGGATCGATTGTGGACTGTGCGGATATTGCGACCTCGCAAGGGTGGTATCCGCGCATGCTTTCGTAGCCCAACCGGTAGAGGCAATGCGCCAAGGACGCATCCAGTCCGGGTTCGAATCCCGGCGAAAGCACCAGCGGAAGCAATGGCGTCAACGCCACCCGATCCGGTTCGAACGTCTGCCGGAACGGGAACGATGCTACGGTAGGTTCTCTTCATAACTGGGACCCGTAACCGTTGCAGCGCCCGCTTCCGCTCATATTCTTGCGGAATATGATGTCAACGCCGCCACCCGCCCGCTGCCATATTGGGGCGGAGTGGAACGATGGTCAAGGCGCAGGCCTGCACCTCAGTGGCCTGAACGGAACCGCCTCTCCAGCATCGTATCCGCAACATGGCTTCGTCGTTCAATCGGTCAGGATGCCCCGTTTTTGGGGTGATGCGGGTTCGAATCCCGTCGAAGCACGATGGGCCCGGCGGCCATGCGAAACGCTGGGTTCCGAACGGGAGCAGTCCGTGGCCGATGGCATGAGCCGGTCGCGGGACAAGAATTCCTTTGCTCGCATGGCCCATCCGCCGTTCCTCATGCCGGAACGGTTCCGCCCCTCCCGCGCGGGAGGGGCTTTTCCGTTTTCCGGACGCATAGGAGGAAGCATGGAAAGGAAATCGTTGGCATCAGACCCGTTTCAGCCGATAGGCCGATATTGCCGGCAGATCGTGGACGAACTGCGCAAGACCGCGACTCCGGCCGCCCGCGAATGGCCGGCCTGGAGCATCGCCTCATTCGTGTTCGTCATCCTGCCCATGATATTGGTCGCGGGCATGGATCTCGGGTTCGGCGAACTCACGCTCATGGTGTTCGGGTGACGGTAACACATCCCGTGATCCTTGCCATGCTGCTATGGATGCTCATCGCCTCGTCCGCGTTCCTCCTCATGAGCGTATGGACGGACGACCCGGAGCATCGCAGCACCTACCTCCGTTGGGCTGTCGCGTATCTGACGGCCCTGATCGTCATCATCGCCATTTTCTATTACGAAGGAACCCCATGACCGTTCTCATCATCGTTTTGAAAACCATCGTCGCCGTCCTGAGCGTCCTGCTGTCCCTGCTGATTCTTCTGCACAAGGGCAAGGGCGGGGGATTGTCCGACATGTTCGGCGGCGGCCTGACCGCCAACGCGGGCACCTCCGGGGTCGCGGAGAGGAACCTCAACCGTTGGACGGTCGGCATCGCGATCCTCTGGGCCGTGCTGATCGTCTCAATCAGCCTCATCGCAAAAACCATCTGACGAAACAGGAAAGACCATGCCAATTGCCATCATCTGCCTGTTTACGGGCTTCATCCTTGGCTTCTTCACCGCAGCCCTATGCCAGGCAGCATCACACTCAGATTCTGACAGAAAGGACAACCATTGAAAAACGACTGGTTCTGCCCCAACTGCGGGCAGCCGATGGAGGCACGACGCCACGTGGACAATCCCACCGGACGCATCACATGGACAATCGGCTGCCTCAACCCGAAACACTTCCACACGCGCGGATACATGAACGCCGCCATCGCCGAAATCCAACTCGAAAAACTCCTCCACCAGTGAACCTCAGCGGAACGGAAGCCGCCGAAACAGCCGAGCAGACAACGGAAACAGGTGGATCGTCGCAGAAGAGGGGGCGACAGTCCTCAAAAAAACGATACAGCGATAGGCCACGATCTTGTTCACGGATTTCCTTTTGTCCGGCGGAATCATCGGAAGCAAGAAGCATCATGGCCGTCGCTCGGCTCCGCAAGGAAAATCAAGCGGAACAACACCCTCCCATGTCCGAGGGCATGGGCCTGCCTTGTCGCATAGCGGCACGCGCATCCGGAGAAAACGAAAGGACATCATCATGATCGCCGTCATATGCCTGTTCGCGGGCTTCATCCTTGGCTTCTTCACCGCAGCCCTGTGCATGGCCGCCCGTCGGGGCGATCGCATGCGGCCGGACGGGCGCTGACCGGGGACGCATACGCGGGGCATGGAAACGTGCGATACGGGACGGGGGACGGCCTTGGAAAGCGAATTCGAACACATGGCGGATCTGGTGCTCGTCATACTGTGCGTGGCGGGCGGCATGCTCATGTGGCAGACCCATGGATGGCTCATGGCCGTCTCGTCCGTACTGTTCGCCGGCTGCGGCCTGCTGCTGGCCGTCCACTGGTGCGCGATCCACATGCGCCGCATGGGGGAGGACGGCCGATGATGCGCCCGTCACGACTGTCCTCCTCCTACGCGAGCCTCCTGCCCGCGTTGAACCGTCTCGGCTACCGGGCGGACGTGAGGGAGGCGTCCGTCTACGGTTCGCGTTGCATGGTCGTCGTGTCGGGCGCACCCACCACGCGCGTCCTCAACGACGGCTCATGGGAGCGCGACGACGGCATGAGCGGTCCCGATCCGGCCGGCCTGCTCGCCCTGTACCGCGACGAGCGCGCCCATATGGCCGTGAGGAACCTTGCACGCCATGATTTGAAGGGCGTGGCCCGCGACATCCTCGTCGCCGACGGCATACCCGTCGGCGTGATCCTGGACGCCGCGGAGCATGACGGCGGGCTCGCCGTCTCCTACCGGCGTGTCAAAGGCGTGCCCGAGGACACGGTGAGACGATTGGATGGCGCGCGCCAAGGCCGCGCCCGCACTGTTGGAGGAGATCGCTTGAACGAGGAGCAGTTGGAACGCCTGGCCGAGGCGCACAGGGCGGGCATGAGCGCCACCGAACTGACGGCGAGGACCGGCCTGCCATGGCGGACGGTCGCCACGGCGATCCGCATGGTCCGTGACAGGACGCGCGGCCCCGTGCCCCGTCTCGAATTCATCGAACCGGCCGTGCGCCGGTGACCGGGAGGGGGCACGGCATGAAAGGGTCCGACTGGAGGGGGCGCGCCGCATGCTCGCGGCTGGAGCCCGACATCTTCTACCCGGTCGGAGACGGGGCGTACGCGCGCGAGATGACCGAGATCGCGAAACAGGCGTGCCTGTCCTGCCCGGTGCGGGCCGAATGCCTCCGCCAGGCGTTGGAGACGGGCGAACAGTACGGGATCTGGGGCGGCATGACCCCGGAGGAACGGCGCGATCTGGCGCGCCGGAACATGCGGCGCCGTCGCATCGACGCCGCCGTCCGGATGCGGGGCCTCGCGCGCTGACCGCGTGGGATCGTCCCGCATCCGCACGGCCGCGCCACGGAGACGGTCGGAGCCGACGTGACGCATACCCTTCGCCGACCGGGAATCGTCGTTTCGAATAAGGAGGGGTCCGCATGGGTCTGCATGTTCCGGAGGGATATCATTTCCTCGGCGAATGGGGGCGCGCGTGGCGCGATCCGAAGTCCGGCCTGTGGACGGTCGCCGGCATGCGCGAGGGGTCGGAGGGCCGGGTCGTGCTGTCGGACGGGGAGGCGAGGGCGTTCGCCCGCCTGGTATGCCGGGACGAGCCCGCGACGTTCGCCACGCCGGCCGAAAACGAGACGGCTATGAACGCCAGTGGGGGAGCGGGCGGCGAACAGGCGCGCATCCACGCCGCCGAGGCCCTGCACCGGCTGGGGCGCGTCTGATGTCCGGCTACTGGCTGGGCGTGGCCACCCCGTTCATGATCGTATTGGGAATCCTATTGCTCTGGCTGGCCGGCAGCCTGTTCGCCGCGATCGTCAGCCGGGCGTGGAAGAAGGCGCATTACGGGCTGCTGAAGAAGGGTTGGATCGCCGAGGACTACGACGAGGACTCAAAGGAATGGACCACCCGCCCCGGCGCGGAACGCCTGGCGGCCGCCCTGACCCGGTACGGCGAATACCGGATGCTCCCGTGCTTCGGCTGGATGATCCTCATCGTCCGCGACCACAAGCCAAATGACAAGAAGAAGACCGATGGACGATAGGCGATACGAGGAACTGGCCCGCCGGCTAGCCGATTATCCCGGCCGGTGGATTCCATGGCCGGTCGGCTTCGCCACGCGCGCCGAAGCCGACCGACTGTTCGAACCATTGCGTGACGGCGGTCGCGAGACGTTCAAGGTCGATTCAGCCGCGTTCCGGTGGCGGGTGGACGAGTTCAGGACGATCGTGGACGAGCATGGGCTCGTCTGGATGGAGGTGAGCTGCGCATGGCGAGGAACCGGCAGGCGCATCGATGACGGGGGATGAGGCGAATGACTGATTTCACTGTTTGGATTGATGCGGAAGAGATGTCGGGACAGTCGCTCCCTCTCTGGGCGAGCATACTGATAATCGGAATCGCCCTGACAGGCGCCGTTCTGGTCGTGGTTCCGTGGTTCACGGGAGGGGCGAAGCCGGATCGTTCGTACACCGGGACCACACCGGTATTATCCGGCATCATCTGCATGATAGTGGCCCAATGCCTGTTCCTGATGTTGTCTTGGCTCCCGTCCATGGACGGGGTTTCGCAGGCTCCCGGTTTCGACGCGACGGTGGAGCGCGTGTACGGGATACAGGGGTTGGGGGAGTGCGACACTTTCTTCGGTTCCCGTTCCTGCGATGAACCGTTGCCGGATTCTCGTGGATGGCCATCCGTATCCGATAGACAGACCATCGACGTCCGCTATATCAAGGATGGTCACGTCGTCTACGGCCAGATCATCCTGGACCGGCCTCACGTCACCGTCACCGAAGGGAAGGGCAATGCTCTGAAACCGCAGGTCACGGTACGCGAGGCGTTGAAGGAACAGAGGAATTGATGTCCACTGAGCTATCCACGTTCATCCTGCACCGGGATACGGGCGTCACGGATCCGGAGCGTCCGTTCAAGTCCCAATGCTCGTGCGGCCGCTGGTTCACCGCGTTGGACTGGCATCTGCACGGCTGCTGGAGCGGATGCTCGCACGTCCAGTACGACGAGCCGCCGAGCATTCTCTATGAGCGGGAACGGTTCCTCACATACGACATGCTGTGCGAGGCATTGGCGCGCAACGGAGTACTGGCGCCGATCAGATACGAATACCTCTAAACAAACACGAAGAAGAAAAAATGGATAACAAGACTCTGAAGAAGTGGATGCCGGCGGGCATCATCGTCGCCATCGTGCTCATCATCGCGATGATTCTCGGCGGCACATACAACGGGCTGAACACCGCCAAACTCGACGTTGACGCGAAATGGGCGCAGGTGGAGAACGTGATGCAACGCCGGCACGACCTCATCCCCAACCTGACCAACGCGGTCAAAGGCAGCATGAAACAGGAGCAGAAGGTGTTCGGCGCCATCGCCGACGCACGCAAGGCATACGCCGCCGCGACCGACCCGAACGACAAGCTCGCCGCCGACCGGAAGCTGGGCGAACAGACCTCGATCCTGGTGAACGCGATCCACGAGAACTATCCACAGCTGGAATCCAACAAGAACGTGAAGACACTGATGACCCAGCTGGAGGGTTCGGAGAACCGTATCAGCGTGGAACGCAAACGGTACATCGACCAGGTGAACGCGTACAACCGCCAGGTCACGTCGTTCCCCGCGAATCTGGTGGCCGGCATGTTCGGTTTCCAGAAGCTGCAGCAGTATGAGGCTCCGGCCGGCTCCGATGAGGTTCCGGAGGTGAATCTTGAATAGGGGCACGATACGCCATGCGATGACCGGCATCATCGCCGGACTGCTCCTGTTGGCGGGCTGCGGTTCCGTCGCGGCCTCCGACAGGTCGGGCACGTATGTGCCGCCGGATGATCCGGCCGGCAACATCTTCGTCAAGGACATCGGCGACGTGCTCGACAAGGCCACGGAACAACGGATCTACGGCCTGAACAAATCATGGGAGTCACGCAAGGACAAACCCCAGCTGCTGGTCGTCACCCTGAAATCATTGGACGGGGACAGCATCGAGAACAAGGCGACCGAACTGTTCGACAAATACAAGCCGGGAGAGAAGGGCAAGGACACGGGACTCCTCTACCTGCTGTCCGTCGAAGATCGCAAGGATCGTCTCGAGGTCGGATACGGGCTCGAATCCGTGATTCCGGATGCGGATGCGGCCGACATCATCGATACGGCCCACTCCGATTACAAGGACGGCGACTGGAGCAAGGGGGTCAACAAGGTGGTGGACGGCATCGAAACCAGTATCGAGGACGGTTCCCCCACGAAATACCTGACGGCGCAACGGAAGAAGGAACAGGCCGGTGGCATCACGATCGCCGTCATGCTCATCGTGTTCTTTCTCGGAAGCTGCATTCTCGTGTGCCGTGATTTCATCAGATCGGGCGGCCATCCATCGTCGCTTTCATCCTCCGATGACGGGTGGTCTTCGCTCGGCTCCTCTTCTGGCGGCTGGTCCGGAGGAAGCTCTTCAGATGGTGGTTCCTCGTTCGGCGGCGGCTCATCCGGCGGCGGCGGGGCATCCGGCAGCTGGTAAGAGGGGAAGGAAGGAATCATGCATGGTTTCATACGTTTCATCAAATCGAGCCGTCTGCTGACTGTCGGCGCGATCGCGTTCGCCGTCACCCTGGCCGCGGCGCTGGCGGCGTTCCTTTGCGACCGGCCGGGCTTCGGCGTCCCGAGGCTCCCGTCCGGCCTGCACGCGGTCTGCGCGATATGCGGACCGGTCGCCGCGTTCTCATTGGCGGCCGCCGACGTCCGGGATGACATCCGCCGTCTCGGACGGAGCATCGACGGGGCCGGACGATCGGGGGAAAAGTGAGCGTATTCGACATGACCGGCATTCCCGACGACGGTTCCCTCGAGGATCAGCTGAAGTGGCGCCGGTTCGCGGACAGGGTTGACCGGCTGTTCAAGCCAAGCGGGCGCAAGCGCGCCGAACTGGCGAAGGCCCTGGCCGCCTACGCGAAGGCGGCCAGGGATGCTCGACGGCTCGCCTACGAATTATGGGCCTCGGAGACGGAATGGTTCGAGGGATGCAAGAGGCGGGCGGCCGACGAACAGGACATCGATCTCGAATACGATCCGGAACCCGACACGGATCCGGAACTGGACATGTTCTGGGAGCGGCTGGAGGAGTTCGCGGATTGCGAGGAGACGCTGCTCGAATCCGCGCAAACGGCCGATACGATAATCAGGTTGGTTGCCGGCGGGAATGCCGGATCCGACGGGAGGGGGACCGTTGATGGGCGTCCGTGACGAGGAGCTGAACGGCTGTTACGCGATGCTGTGCGAAGCCTTACGCGCATGGCATCGGATGCAAAAGGACCATCCTCGGGAGACCGCCGCGAAGGTCCTGAAGGACGTATACGGGTACGAGCTCCACCTGAACGGAGGCGGCTGCCCATGGCGCCTCCCCTCCGTCGACCATGAGTGGGCGGCGAACGGGATGCGGGCGCTCGGCCTGCCGGCGGACAGGTTCGAAGACAACGCCATCGTCCTCGCCCGACTGCTTGACGGACAGGCGGGGGACTATGAGCTCGCTTCGGGGCGCATGCCGGAAACACCGGAGATCGTGTATGGTTCCGATGTCGACAGGTTCGTCGTGGTGGAGCAATTCCACAATGCGTTCCGCCGCATCACCGCCGATTGGGACGGTGTCCTGAATCGTAAGACCATGGATTCGAACCTGGAACGGCTGCTGCCATTGGCCGCGCATACGGTGCGGATCGAACGCGAGGGCGGCAGCCCGGACCTGCGCCCCATGCTCGATCTGTGCCGGAAGACGCACAAGCAGTGAACCGCCGCACGAATCGCATCGGGGGAGAACCGGACGGTCCGGAACACGGCTAATCGAAAACCTCGGCCAAGGTGGGCTTCATCATTTTCACCGGCATCACGCCGAAGTCGGTACGCGAGTTCACGAAGATCATCGTCCACCCGCGTCGCGGGGACATCAGCCTCGTCAACCCGGTCGAAAAACGCCACACGACACCCCGGCCAGACCCCACGCACCGGAACGCATACCCTCACGCGAAAGCATCCGACGCGCCCGCCGGGCCGCGCCGGACACGGGACAAGGGAAGGGGAGGCCGCCCATGGGCGACGATCCGGTCAGGGACAAATACACGCACGCCGTGAACTGGGACTACGTCAGCCACGACCCGCAGATCCTACGATTGCGCGAACAGCTGGCACGCGAATACGACGCGGCGAACGGGATCATGATCCCCCTCGACCCCAAGGACACGATGCCCGCGTTCCGCAAGATCGTCAGACTCGTCCTCGACGGGCTCGCCGCCAGGAACCTCGTCGCCCGGCCCGACCTCGCCTACAAGGCCATGTTCCCCTTCCCCGACGCGCCCGGATACGCGGACCTCGTCATCCTCGACGCGGTCACACAGACCCTCGGACGCCATGGGGACGAGGGGGAGCGTTGACCGGCCGGCACACGCGCCCACGCGCCCGCACGGGACGCCGCATCCTCCAATTCGTGTCCGGGCTGAGCCTCACGCTCGCCATCCTGTGCGCGTTCCACGTCGGCTGGGTATGGTGGGGGGACGCGTTCGACGGCATCCACACGCAGCAGACCCTCGCCGTCCGCCACGGCGTCAAGGACGTGGATGCGGGCGACGCGACCCGGATCGCCGAACCCCGGGGCGGCGACCCGCCGGCCGAAACCGAACCCGGCCACGGCGCCGTCATCGGCTGGATGTGGATACCCCGGTTCGGCCACGACTGGAAACGCGCCATCCAGGAAGGCACCGGCACGGACGTGCTCGCCAACCAGGGGATAGGCCACTACGGGCACACGCCCATGCCCGGCGGGAAAGGCAACAGCGCGTACGCGGGACACCGCACGCCCGGCGACCTGGGGGCCGCCGACACATTGGAACCCGGCGACCCGATCGTCATCCAGACCGCCCGGCACTGGTACGTGTACAAGGTGCAGTCATCCTGGATGACCACGCCCGACGACGTCGCGGTCGTCGCCGACCAGCCCGGTCAGGGGGACACCCGCTCGATCACGCTCACCACCTGCAAATGGTCGCTCGACGAGGCCGACAGCCTGTCCGCGCGCCTCATCATACGAGGCCGCCTCGAATCATGGTCGGACGTGGGGGACGGGATCCCCGCCGAACTCGCCGACGGGACCTCGAGACCCGCCGTCAGGGCGCGCATGGCGGCCAGCCGCGTCATACGCCGCATAAGCGTGCGCATGCCCGTCAGCCGCATCCTCGCCGCCGCCGCGGGCGGCGCCTGGCTCCTGCTCGCCGGCCTCGCATGGCTCATATGGCATGGGGGCAGGCCCCGGAGCGAACCCACATGGAACCCGCTGACCCTCGCCTGGCGCATCCAGACGGGACCCGTCCCATTGCGGATCATCCTCTTCAGCCTGTTCTGGACCATGATCCTGTTCGCCGAATGGGCGTGGCTCAGCCCCTGGCTCGACGCGACGATCCCCCTGTTCTCCACCGGCCCGTCCATGACGGGCGCATAGGCGGCGCGCATGGACGACGAGACGACAACCGTGCGGCCCGTGCGGGTGAGCGGCGACACGCGGCTACGCCGGACAGATCGACCACGACTCGATGCAGGTGTTCGTCGGACCCGCCGGCCACGAGACCGTCTCCCCCGCCACCCGCGTCACGTCGAACGGCACCGGCCGAATCGGAGAAACGGATACGACGATCACGACGCATGCGACCGCGGATCGACGATTCCACCCATGGGAGACGTACACGGGCACGTATCTGGTGCCGGACGGCGTCACTGTCGTCCGTTTCACGTTCAGGGCGTTGACCTATGGAGACACGAGCGGTTCGAAAACGCGCAGCGGCAATCTGGTCGACGACATCAGCTTCGGAGCGACCTACCCGCTGTCCTACAACGGGAACGGCGGAACCGGGACTCCGAATCAAACCAACTAGGCAAAGGCAGCACTCTCGCTAAAACCGGACTAATCCACCAATTTGGCGCAATCCTGGTTGACCATCTCACGCACGCGATCGACGGCCTCTTGTGTTACCGGATTCATGTCAAAATCATCGGTGCGGTAGAAAGCCGAATTGCCGTTCGAGTTACGGCTGGCATTGACCGCAATACCGGTGACATCCATCTCGCCTTTTTCGTTGCGATCCAAGTGGACGAACAACGTTCTTGCGATTAGTTCTCGACGGCCCGCGACGTATTTCACGACGCGCCGGACGCGTCCGGATCGATCCACGTGTTCCCGGGCGACCGGGCGTCCGCCCTCCTGGACATTCCCGGCATGAGGATGACGGGCCGACACCCATGCCCGCCGGCACGGTCAGGGACGCCGGGGGACCGGCAGACGGTCCGCGTCGACCCCGTGTTCGGCGCACAGGCCGCGTTCCATGCCACGCCACCAGTCGGCGGTCACGATCTCGTTGAGGTTGCCGGAGACGACGATCCTGCGCCCCACCGGCTCCCATTCGCCGTCCAAGGCGCGCCGTTCCAGGAGGAGCGGCCATACGGTGCGGCCGGTGGCGTACGCCGGCCCGCCCCCGTCGGACTCGTATTCGGGGAACCCGTCCAGCCAGCGCAGCCGATAGTCGTTCATCATACGGGCGCGTATGCGTCACCGGCGGGGGACGCATACGCGGATACGGACAAGACCCCCGTGCCGGACGGGGGAGGAAAGGAAGAACCATGACGGAAATCGAACCATGCGACTGGTCGGAGATGACGCCCGACATGCTGCTCGCCCACATGGCCGGACTGGCCATCCTCCAGAAGAAGATCGCGAAGGCGCTGGACGGGGCGAAACGCCAGTACCTTCGCACGCACGACGCGGACAGCCCGAAGGAGAACGCCGTGTTCGCCGGCCTCGACGCGGCCACCGTGCTCGTGAAGGCCGACGGGACGGGCTCCTACAAGGTGGACGATCCGCTCGCCTACGCGGACTTCCTCAGCCACTACGGACTGGACTGCGAGGGCCAGCCGGCCGTCATCACCGTCAACTACCCGACCCCGAACGCCATGGGCGAACGTTTCCTCGAACGCCTCATCCGCGAACACGGGGGAGAGATACCGGACGGCGTGAAATACCAGCCGGGCCGTTCCGGCGGCGTGACCGTCACCCTCGGCAAGGGGATCGCCGAACACGCGTTCGACGCGAACGAACTGTCCCGCCTCGCCATCGAAGCCGCCGTCTGAACAGGCGCATGCCCATAACCCGGCAAAAACGAAAGGAAAACCATCCCATGTCACGCAGGAACCTTGAGAAAACCCAGCCCCGCCCGTTGAAGGCCGACGCCATGTTCAGCCGCAAATGCCGTCGCACCCGCTACACGACCCCCGTGGACGCCCGGATCGCGCTCGGCCGCCTGCCGGAAGGCAAGACGATCCGCAAATGCCCGGAATGCGGCGGCTACCACATCGTCGAACCGGGCGTCATCCTCCGCCGCCGCGGCAAGGAGGCCAGGTGAGCGCGGTCAACGAGCTCGAACGGCGCCTGGCCGCCGACCGTCCGCACGCCGGCCCCGACGAACGGACCGAAACATTCCACGAGGTGAAACCGGACCGTCCGCCCTCGGTCCGGCCCACGAGCGGACCGAGGGCCACGAAAACGAAGACGCGGCCGCGCGACCCGTGGAGCCCCGTGCCCCGGCCGACCCGCACGGAATGGCGCCGCGCCCTGACGCCCATGATCCTGCAACTGCTGGGCGTGCTCCTGCTCGCCGTCGTCTCGTTCATGGCCGGCCAGGACGCGCTGGGCGTCATCCTCCTGCTCGCCCTGCTCGCATTGGCCGGCTGGCGCGCCGCCACCTGGGACTGGACGCCCGCGGACACCGTGATGCGCGGCGTGGACGCGACCCGGCCGGTCCGCGTCCTGCGCGTCCTCGACCCCGACGATCCGGAGACGCCCGTCCGGATCGTGCACGCGGGCCGCCGGTACGCGATCTGGTGGCTGGACGCGGACGCCACGGTCAGGACCGGCATGCTCCTGACCCGTCCCGGCCTCGTGTCCGTCGCCACGTCGGACAGCACGGCGATCCTGCCAGAAGGGGGCGGGGCGTGAACCGCACCCTGTTCGCCGGCGACCTGCACGCGAAAGGCGACCTGCTGCCTTTCATCTCGAACATGGCAGACCGGGAGCATGCCGACCGGATCGTCCTGCTGGGCGACATATGCGACGACTGGCATGTGTCGAACACGGGCATGATACGGTTCATGGAACGGTTCGCCTCATGGTACCGGGCCGAATCCGGGCGACGGGAGATCGTCCCGCTGCTCGGCAACCATGACGTCCCGTATCTCATGCAACACGAATCCGCCTCGTTCGCGCGCGTACGCGCCCAGGCGCCGGGCTTCAAACCGGGCGCGCAGCGCCGCGTCCACGAGCTCATGAAGGACATCCCGATACGGATCGCATGGACGGACGGCACAATCATCGCCACGCACGCGGGACTCACCCGCCGGTGGGGGATCCGCCGGTTCGGGCACGCCTGGACGGGCATGACCGCCGATCGGATCGCGGCCCGTCTGAACCGCCTGCCGGACCGTCCCGGAAGCCTGGCCGCCCTGTACATGGACGACGACGGACCGTTGTGGGCGCGTCCCGGCCACGGGGACTACGACGGCCGCCTGACCCAGGTGTCCGGCCATACGCCCGTCCCGTCGGTCCGCAACGTGGAGGGCGTGTGGCTATGCGACACGTTCAGCACCATGCCGGACGGCACGCCGATCGGCGACCGGGGCATGCTGCTGGCGGACGGGGCCGGCCTGCACGCGATCCCCCCGTACGCCCGGTGAGACGCTTCGCCGCGGACGCGTCCCATGCCCGTCCGGGGACGCATGCCACGGGGCATGAACGACAACGATCAGCAGTTCAGGACCATCATCACCGGTCATCTCAAAACACGGCTCATGGACGCCTGGCGGGATTCCACGGACACGTTCGAACGTCTGCCGGACGGCACGTGGGCTCCCGCCCCGTACGACGAAAACATGGCGGACGGGAGCACGCCCGTCGCATGGGAGGACGTCGCCGACCCCATGGACCCGAAGCCGGACCGCACCGGGTGCGCGCTCGTCACGCTCGAGGACGCGGAGGACCATCATCGCGTGCTGCTCGTCAAAGGCGTCACCGTATGCGAGCTGCTGCGCGACTGGACGGGATACGATTATGTCGACTGAGAATATCCGCCCCGAGGGGCTGCCCGGCGGACGGCCGGTCGAATGGGTCGTGCGCCGCACGCCCCGGACGGGGCGGCCATGAACGACGTCCTGACATTGGGTCATACGGGCCGTTACCGGATCGACTGGATCCGCCGGGACGACGGGACCGTCCGCTACCGGGTCACGGGATTCCGGCTTGACGGCGACCCGGAGGAGCCGCCCCGCGTGGACGCCTGCCCCACGCCCGCCGGCGGCATCCGGCTCCGGGCCCGGCGCGGTCCGACGCCGGGCGGGACGGTCACGCCGGACGGTCTCAGACGGGCCGCCGCGTGGATGACGGACGTCGCCGGCGAACTCGACCGGGTGCGCACGCTTCTCGAACTCGACCTGGACAGGAGAAAACCCTGACCGGTTTTTGCGGCGCAAGCCCGGCTCTTCAGAACCGGATCAGCCGTTTTCCAGCCCGATTTGGGCAAGGAACCGTTGTCCGTGAGGTTCGGCGCGCGCCCCGCCGGAACGGCTGCGCCAAGGCGGCGAGCCGATGGATATGGCGTCGGATCTGGTCGCGAACTGAAAAAAAGGCATCCCGATGTGCCGGCGGGGCGACCGCATCCCGGAGGTGAGGCTTTACAATATTGTAAAGTCTCACCTCCGACCTTTACAATATTGTATAGTTTTCCGGCCCGTTTTGTATGCGTGTATGCATCTGTATGCATCCGGGGATGCATACAGAAAAAGCCCGGAAAAAGCCCGAAAACCCTTATAAATAAAGGAAAAAATATAATTCCTTTATCTTGTATGCATTGTATGCATCAATATATGGGGTTTCCTTCCTTTTTCCCGAATCCCCTATAAGGGAATGATGCATACAATGCATACACGCCTCCGGGCCATCCCCGGAACGTTGGAAACAAGCCGAAACGGAAAGAAAAGATGTATGCATCCCCGGATGCATACGGATGCATACACGCGGACCGGAATGCATACACCCGGACCGCGTGTATGGGGACGCATACCCGGGGGCATGGAATACGAGATCCACGCGACCCGGGACGGCGCCTACGGGCCCGTCGACTACACGACCCCATTGCCCGGCGGGCTCACGTTCGCCGGCATGCTCGCCGCCACGCGCGCCGCGGCGGACGCGACGGGACGGCCCGCCACGCTCGTCGACGACGAGGGCGAACCGGTCCTGACCATCGAATCGGACACCGTGTCCGAGGGGCGCGCCCCATGCCCCGTCTGACCACGCGAACCGGCGGGGAGCGGGACATGGACACGGTTTGAATATGACAAAGGTCACAGGCATGAAAGACGGAGCCTACGACGAAAACGAGATGATCATCACCATCTCGCCCGAACGATACAGCATGGGAGTGGCGGCATGAGCAGCAGGAAACTCGTCAGCGTACAGGAAATCACCAACATCGAGCCCATCGAGGGGGCCGATCGTATCGAAGTCGCCCGCATATTGGGGTGGCGTGTGGTCGTCGGCAAGGACATGCATCTGAAGCCGGGGGACAGGGTCGCCTATTTCGAGACGGACAGTCTTCTGCCCGCCTATGACCCGCGTTACAAGGCGTTCCAGGCTCGCGGTCAGAAGACCATGATCGTCGGTTCCATGGAAGTCACCGGCCATGTGCTGCGAACCGTGAAACTGCGCGGAGTGTATTCGCAGGGTCTCATCATGCGTTTGGATGAACTCGGATTCCGGTATACGCCCCCTGTCGGCACGGACATCACCGATAAGGCGAATGTGCTCAAATACGAGGAGCCCCTGCCGATGGGTGGTGCTCAGATTGGCCGGTTCGACGCGCCCTGCTCCAAGTCGGACGCGCCACGTTTGCAGACGCTCACCGACTACTGGGGTGAAATCAAGACGTTGAAAGCCGTGCCGACCGTGAAGGTCGATGGCGCCAGCACCACGCTCAGCATGGACGAACGAGGACAAGTCCACGTGTACTCACGCAACTGGGAGCTTGACTCCATGTCCTCGAACATGCAGCTCGCCAAAAGATTCCAGTTGGACAAGATGCTATGGCCCGGCATGGCCGTCCAGTTCGAGCTATGTGGCCCCGGTATCCAATCAAACCGGTTGAAACTGCCGGCCCAACGTCCGTTCGTCTTCGCAGTCTGGAAAGACCATCACAAGATCGACCGCGACCAGTGGCCGACGGGAATGCCGAATCTTGCCGTTCCCGAACTCGACGAAAACGAGTGGGCATTGACGGGGAGCGTGGACGACATGATCGCCAAAGTAGACGGGTTGCGTGGCAACGTCACCAAAGACCGTCTGGACGAGGGCATCGTCTGGCATCTGCGCGAAGACCAGCAGTTGTCCGAAGGATTGGCGAACGAACTGGGAGCCAATCGGTGCTTCAAAATCATCAACAACAAATACCTGACGAAGAACGGACTATGAGCATGGCATACCCGATGTTCCCGCTCGTATCGGCTCCCGCATCCTACATGCCGGTACCCGTCGACCTGGTGCAGCGCCTCGCCTCGTTCACCCTGGCCCACCCCGGGGAGCCGGGAGGCCTTGCCGCCGACGAGATCAGGCATCTGAATCTGCCCTGCGGCTCCTACGGGTATGAGAGCGAAGCCGTCGATGCCTGGCTTGACGAACTGGCAGACCAGCTTGAAAAGAGGTGACAGCCTTGACCAGGACAATCATGGTGGACATCGACAACACGATCGCCGACTATACGAACGGTCTGCGCGACTACATCCGCGAATGCGGACATGGCGAGGACGAATGCCCGTGCCCGGAGCCGACGGCCTACGATTTCACGCTGACCGGCGGATGGCCGTTCACCGGCGACGCGAAATCGTTCCGCTGGTGGCATACGCGCGCCGTCGCCGACGGCTTGTACTCCAGAGAAGAACCGTATGCGGGAGCCGCCGAAGCCTTGAACCAGCTGCACGATGCGGGCTGGAACGTCATCATGGCGACCAGCCGCGCGGACGACCGGCGCGGCGAAAGCCAACGCTGGCTGCACCGCAACGGCTTCCGGTTCGACGGCTACTACAACGGCGACAAGATGCTGCTCACGCCGGACGTGCTCATCGACGACAGGCCCGTCACATTGGAGGCGATGGCCGCGAAGGGCGTGACCGTGATTCACCCGGATCACGCGTACTGCACGGCCGCGCCGGGCCGCGTGTTCCGCCGTTGGGCCGCCGTGCCCCTGATCCTGGGAGGCGTGCGATGAAGCCGGAGATCGAAGTCGAACGCCGCGCCGGCATGATCACGGGCGCCTCCTGCGGGCATGTGAGCCTCATCTGGCTGCCGTCCGGCGGCCGACACGGCGTCCGCACGTGGGTGCTGTCCACCGACAGCGGCGGCACGATCCGCCGAATCCGGTTGAGCCCCGGCGAAATCGGCTGTCTGGCGGGCATCCTCCAGACGATCGCGAATAAGGGAGGCCGCGATGACGAACCCGTTGGATGAGAGCGCCGTGCCCCTGATCCTAGACGAACCCAAACACGGGAGGGTAGGGGGGATATCGATGATGATCCGCTTCACATACGCTCTTCATGTCGGAACCGGTCTCATAATGGAAGGACTGAATTGATCTACGACATCACACCCATCACCTTCAACCAACTGGATCTGTTGTCTGCCGGACATCCGCAGGGCGGATTCCAGCAGACAGGGCACATGGCTCATCTCGCCACCACGGACGTGGATGCCACGGATCTGATCGGCGTGACCCGCAACGGCGTTCTATCGGCCGGCTGCCTGATCGCGTGGACGCGGGGCCGGCTTGGCCTGGAAGGCAGTATATGGCTCGGCCCGTTATGCGCGCTCGATGATCCGAAACTCCTCGAACACATGACCCGTGGAATCCGGCTCGCCGCACGACGCCGTCATGCCGTGTCCGTCACATGCTGGCCGAACATCGAATACCAAAGGCATGACGCGGCCGGGAACCCGATCGGGGCCCCCGACACGATGATCCTCGACGCCTACCGGTCATGCGGCTGGAGGCATCAGGGATTCGACACCGGATACGGGAAAGTCGTCAACCGTTGGAATTGGATCAGAACCTTCGACGGGATCAAGGATGAGCAGACGCTGCTCGCCTCATGTAAGCCGCGCACCCGGTGGAGCGTGAACCGGGCGAGAACGTCAGGCGTGCGAGTACGCGAACTCGGTGCGGATGAGCTTGGCACGTTCGTGGACATCGAACGGAAGACCGCAGGACGACGCGGCTTCATGGCCCGCGACGAAGACTACTATCGCCGGTTCAAGGAGACATTCGGAAGCCGAGCCCGTTTCATGCTCGCCGAAATCCATGCCGATGAGCTTCTGGCCTGCCTGACCGCCGAACATGACAGGCTCGCCGATCGGCTGGATTCGCTGAGAACCAGATACGAAGCGCATGCCACGACCCGGCTCAAACGCCAGACCGACGATACGGCCCGCAACCTGACCGCCCTGGAACGTCGCCTCGACGAGGCGCGCGCCTTGACCACACATGGCAGCGTGATCCCAGCCGCCTGCGCCCTGTTCGTGGAACACCGGCGTGAAACCGTGTATCTGACAGCCGGCGCTCTCCCCGAATACCGGGCATACCAGGCTCCCGCCCTGTTGGTCCACGAAGGAATGTTCCGCCTGTGCGTCAACAGCACCCAACCGCGACGCTTCAACATGTACGGCATCACCGGCGTATTCAACGACCCGGATGACGAAGGCCGTGGGGTATTGGAATTCAAACAGGGATTCAACGGGCATGTTGAGGAGCTGGCCGGGGCGTTCATTTTGCCGACCAGCACGATCCGATACAAGCTCAGCGAAGCCGCGCACACAATCAAACTACTGAAGGAAGCCGGCCGATGACGGATCCTCTTGACGAAAGCGCGAAAGCCGCGGCCGAATGGGTCGAGACCACGCCGGACACCGTATTGCAGGCCTGCGGGCTCGTGAACGCCTACCAGCTGGGCTGGATGGACGGGGCCATGCGATGCGCGGACAAGCAGGCGACCAAACGGGTCCGCCGCGCATTGGAACGATACCCGTGGCTGACCAAGGGTCAGCGGGAAGACATCGCGACCATCGCGGTCAGGGCCGCATACGGCATGGCATGGGAGGATGACGATGATGAATGACGACACCGGGGTCCCGGCGGCGGTATTCGCCCTAAGATCCGAATGGGCGGACCTCATACTCTCCGGCGCGAAGACGGTCGAAATACGACGCAGTCGCATGAACCGGATGATCGGCCGCATGCTCATCTACCGGACCGGCGCCGGACTGATCGTCGGAGAGGTCAGGGTGAAGGGCATGCACGCGGCCCCGCCGGAGACCATCTGGAGGGAATACGGCGCCGCAGCGTGCCTGACGGAAAAGGAATTCGACGAGTATGCGAAAGGCGCAGACAGGCTGTACGCATACCGTCTGGAAAACCCCATCCGCTACGGGAAGCCGAAGACTTTGTCCGACATCGGACTGAAACGGGTGCCCCAATCATGGTGCTACCTGCCCGAAACGGGGCCGGCCGGGCCGGAACCCGCATCCGACCATCCGGCCGAGGCGCGACGACTATTGACTGCCGCGGCCGACCAGTGGGAGCTGCACCGGTTCACGACCCGGGACAACGGTATGGCGGCGCGCGACATATCACGCATGTTCGGCGGACTGCTGGCCCGCATCGGCGAATACGGGAAAGGAAACACCCTTGGCAAGGCATGACAGCGACGAGCGCGTCATCAACAGGCGCGAGATCAAGAACGCGATAGCCGAATACCTGTACGGCAGCGGCTATCCGATCGACGTGGACCATATGGGCGACTTCCTGTTCGACGACAGGATGGCCGAAACCCCGGAATACGAAATCCGGTTGAAAGGGGAGTGACATGGCGTTGAAAGATCTCGAAACGAGGCAGGTGGCCCGCCGCGAACTGAAGGGCATGCTGGCCGGATACCTGCACGGCAAGGCCGGCCGCATCGACATCAACGACATGGGCGACTACCTGTTCGACCGCATGGCCCGCGTGCCGGAAGCCGGCTGTTGCCGCCGCTGCGGCGACATGCGCCCCGCCTTGGTGGACGGCATGTGCGCCTGCTGCGTCAACGAACTCGAACACGAAAAGGAGAGGCGGGACTGATGGCGATACGCTTCAGATACGCGCTCCACGTCGAGACCGACCTCATCCACGTATGGCCGTCGAAGGCCGCCAGGACCCATGACATCGGCTTCGAGTCGGACTGTTGGCGCGACGGCTGGCGGCCGCTCCCCTCATGGGAGGCGCGTCCCCTCATGGGAAGCCTGACCGGCGAGACCAGGCATATGGCGTTCATGGTCGGCGCATGGGCGGGCATGCACCCGGAATGCGTGCACTGCACGGTCCGCCAGTTGGAGCAGGCGCAGGCCGAAGGCCCGGCGACACCCGACGTCTCGCCGGGCGACGCATACCGTCGGACGCACGCAAGGGGACGGAGGCCCGATGGCAAGAATCGAAAAAACATTCGATGACCGCGCTTGGTTCATGATCGAATGCGACGACCCCAACTGCGAACAACGGTTCGACGACAGCCAATGGTATGCGGACGAGGACGATCTGCTGACCGACGCGAAGGACGAAGGCTGGCAAATCCCATACAAGGACGAGCATCCCGAATTGGAACGCGACATGCACTACTGTCCGGCGCACCGGCTGCCCGAATGCACGACCTGCACGAACATCATGATCGATCCGGCCGGCTGGAAGGACGGGCAATGCCCCGAATGCATCAAGGAGGAGATCCCGCATGAACGGTCATGATTTCACGCTCGAACAGAACACCGAGGCGAGGATGATGCTGGCGGTCGCCCGCCGCGGGCTCGCCGCCGCCATCAACGACGCGGAGAACGGGATAGGCCATCTGTCCTGCGACGATCCGAAGATCATGGAACAGGTTCGCGCCCATTGGCGACGCCTGTACGACACGTACATGAACGCGGACGCGCTCCTCTCGGATCTGGAATCCTGCGCACGTCATCTCACGGATGGCGACAAGTGGGAGCCGAACCCGATCGCCGACGGCATGAAACCCATGGAGATGGCCAAAGGATGCGCCTGCTTCATCGCGGAGACCCCGGATGGGGGCCTCATCATCCCGTCGGAGCCGACGCCGGGCGAGAACACGGCGAAACGTCTCGCGAACACGCTGAACGCCCTGACAGGCGATGTTCTCCTGGATGCGACCGGCATCCGCCTGCTCGGCACCCAATTCCTGTTCGCCTACCATAGCCGGCTCGACAGGCCCGTCGATTATGGCGTGAACCTGACCGGCATGCGGTTCCCCGACCGGCTCGGCCTGCTCGACCGGGCGGACCGGCATCCGGGGTTCCTCCCGTTGCGCCCCGTCGTCGCCAACGGGACCGGCGCATTGGAACGGTCGGGACGCGAACTGTGGGCGATCACCGCGCGTACGCTCGGCCGGCTGCCGCACGGACGGTTCTTCGTGGATCTGACCATGTTCGCGGACCATCCGAAGATACTCGAACGGTTCGCCGTCCGTTACGGGAAATACCTGAAAGACAACCGGACCGCCCTGGACGCGGCCATCATCGACCCGACCGGCCTCGTCGCCCGCCACGTCGCCACCATCAAACCGAAATGGGATTAAGCAATGGGCTATGTTCGAATCATGTGGGTCGGAGCCAATCTTCTCGCACTCATTCCTCTGGCGCCGCTGCTCAGATCGAAAGACCTGAGGTTGGGACGATTGCATGCGGCCATCGCGTTCACGATCATGTTCTCGGAGCTGGTCTCGTGGCTGTTGTTCCTCGGCCTATCCGTTTTGGAAGGATTTTTCTGATGGACTTATCGAATCGCGCCGTAAGACCACCGGCTTCAGCCGTGGGGAGGAAGTCAATTGCCTGAATCGGGGATTGTCGGACCGGCCGAACCTTGCGACGGCCGCGACGGGGAACGGCCGGTGGAATGGGACGGCGGGCACGGCCTGCTCGTCGTCCGCAGGTTGAAGGCCGAACTCAAGGAGATTCGCTGATGCACAGAGGATTCTGCACGGATTGCGGCGCGTACGCGGCCTTGGGCGAAAACGACAGATGCGCCGCCTGCGACGCATGGCGCCACAGGGAGGAGGAAAGGCAGGATCATGTCTGAATGGTGGGACCGTTACCTGTTCGACGATCTGATTGGGTTGGAGGCCGCGGCCGTGACCTCGGACGGCAGCCGGCATATCGGCCCGTTCGTCCGTTTTGGGGATTATCTGACGGTAGACGATACATGCGTCTTCACACGGAAGGACAAGGGCGATGGCGTGCGGCTCATGGAAGAAGTCGACCATGTGCGTCTGCGTCCCGAGGAGCCGTTCTGGCAGGGTCGTTTTCTGGACGAGCTGGAAGGAGTCCGGGTGCGCGTCGAATTCGGGGGACGGCGTGGGGCGTTCGAGGGGCCGCTGGAACCGTTTGACGGCGTATTGGGCATCCGGGCCGGCGGCCGTGGCCTGGAATACGTGTTCGGCGATTCCGGCTACCGGTTCGCCCAACCGGGCTTCGTCAGGGTCAGACCTGTGGAAGACCAGCCGGACGAACCGGTGCCGGCCATCAACGCCTCCCGTCTCATCGAATCCCGGACCCTGCTGCGCGTGGCCCGCCGTCAGCTCGCCGAAACGGAGAATCTACTAACCCAATCATTTTCTCGGCTACCGCGTTTCAGCAAAGAGGATGCCAGCCGAATGGAAGCCCGCCGGCATGATATCGAAAACAAGATGTTTGAGCTGCGCGAACTGATTGGCGAACAATCGTACGATCTGAACTCAATCGAATCGAAAGGACAAACAAGATGAACGATGGAAAAAGGCAAGTCATGGGCGAGTCGAAACCAGACGAGAATCCTATTGCCACCATCTATTACGAGAACGGCACGGAGCTGACCGGAAAGGCCGTCACCCTGCAGGACGGGACAGTTGGAGTCAGGATTCCCGGCGAATTCTTCAAGACGGCGCTCCTGCCTGACGGTTCGATGCCTGATGGCGTCAAATCGGTGGATATCGGCCCCAAGCATGTGGAGGGCGGTCTCCCGCTGACCGACGACATGGTCTGCATGGCGGTCACGGCCATGCTGCGCGACGCGGTCGGATTGACGTTGGGCGAGGCGTCGGATGCGTATGAGGCATGGCTGAACCGGGTGAAAAGGGCCACAATCGAGCATTGGGTGGACTCCCTGCCCATACGCGAATCCACGCGACTGCATTGCAAGTATCTCGACCGTGACGGAGCCGACTATCCGAAGGAAGAGGGGGACGCATGGCGCTGATCGAGCATGAGGCGCGCGTCGGCCTGCCGCGCATGTGGGAGCATCCGAAACGCACCCGCACCCGGCGGGGAGGCGTCGTGGCGAGCATGGTCGGCGGATATACGGCGATACTGCTCATCCGCCAGCCGAACGGCGTGGAGAACAGCATCCGGAGACAATGCTCGACCCTGAACGAGGCCGAAACATGGCTGGACGAGCAGATGGGAGAAGACGAATGAGCGGCCATGAGAAACCGGATGCGCCCGGACTGTGGAAGGCCGCACATGGCGGATACGGCGTGATGTTCCACGATGACGGCGAACCCGCCATGCTCCTGTTCGGCCCGGGCGCGAAGGTTCGTGCTTTGGATGCCATCGGCCCGTATACGAGGCTCCAGCCCGGAGTTCCGGTCGGCTCCGCGCCGGTCCCGAATCTTCCCGGACTGTGGATGGACAAGGACGGGAGCCTGTACTTCCTGTCCGGCGGACGACGGGTATGGAGAATCCGGGACGACCATGACTGGATGGCAGAAGAACTCGGAAACGACCCCTGGGAATTGTCCAAACATGGCCCGTACGCCCGGTATTCGCTCCAAGCCGTCGAAGAGGTCCCGTGGAAGCCGGCCTCCGACGATTCCACTCCGATTCATGAGGGGAGCCGCACCGTGCATCTCCCGGATGTCCGATCGTTCGGACGCATGGAACAGGACAAGTGGCTTGCCGTGAAGAACCTTGAGGAGAGCGCCGAACTGGTGGAGGCCTGCAAGCAGTGGCTGAAGGCCTGTGATCCGGCCGATCCGAGCGGCATCGACGGCCAGTTCATCGGCGTCGTGAACTGTCTGAACATTCATGGCGCGGCCGTGGGCGACGAACCCGATATCGACCTGGACAAGGCGCAGGCCGACTGGCATGACCACGTGCGCGACCAGCGTCGTCAGGCCATGCTCGACGAGCTCGCCGACGTGTTGCAGACGGTCGGCAACCTGATCACCGCGTTCGGCATCACGGATGAGGAGGTCGAACGGGCGATGAGCGACTGTCTGGAACGCAACAGGCGGAAAGGCAGGCTCTGATGGGAACCACAAGAATCTGGGATTCCCGCAACAACAGGCATGCGACGATTGAACACGAGACGTTGAGACCATGCCCGTTCTGCGGCGGCATGCCACGAATCTACGATGATGTGGACGATACGACGGAACGGTACACGGTGCGCTGCGACTGCGGCGGGAGCATGCCGGGCCGGTACGTTCCGATCGACCCATCGTTCCAGACCCGCGTCACCTGCCTGTATTCGGCGGTCGAGAAATGGAACAGGAGGGGCTGATGGACTACACGGACAGCGGCTTCAGGGCCGGTTTCCGACGTGGATTGCGTGTCGCATGGGATGCGATGCGCTTCCGCCCGTTCCGGTTTGAACCGTGGCCGGCTCCGCCCATGCCGTCCCTGCGCGACCATCTGGAAGCGTACGGCGGCACCCGTATGAGCCCGGCCGATTTCGACCGGTGCGAAGATGCTTGGTACCGGATGCTCGACGAACGGAACCGCATGTTCGACCGTTACCTGCTGGGCATGCGCTGCGCACGGTATGCGGTGTCCGGCATGTGGATTATCGCGTTCGCGATTGTCGGGCTGACCCTGGTCGAAGTGTCGTCTTGAACCGGTCAGAAGTTCTTCCCTCCACGACCGAACAAGGCATCGTGCGAGCCGGTGCGGGTGAGCACGAGGCACAGTTCGCCATGATCGATCCGGTAGATAAGAAGCCAGTCGCCCTCGATGTGGAGTTCGCGAAATCCGAGCCATTCGCCTTTCAACGCATGGTCGCGGTATTCGCGCTGCAATGTGTCCGCATCTTCGGCCATCAGAGTCTGGAGCGCCTTGCGCAGCTTGGCCGGGTCGTAGTGTTTTCGCTTCAGTCGCTTCCAGTCTCGTTCGAAGGTAGGCGTCCGGGATATGTCGTTAAGCATCGAGATCCGCCATCAGATCGTCCACGCTGCCGAACCTTTTGCCGATGCCGTTCAGCGCCTCGTGTCTCGCCTGCCTGTTTTCGGCAGCTATGACCGCTTGCCGGTAGATGCGGTAGTCGTGCGCGTTGATGATGAAATAGGTGGGTTCTCCGTTGCGGAGCACGGTGACAGGTGTATCGTCCTCAACTTTGGCGAACTCGCTGCTTGCCCCCGCATGCCCGAATTTGCTGATCGGAACGATTGTGTCCAATGGGACGGTGATCGTTTCTGCTGCCATCGCAAACCTCCAAAAGGAATATATACATATATGTATACAAATGTACACCCATTTTGTAATATCCACCATCCTTCCGAGAAAAGCCGGAACATTTCGAGGGAAACGGCATCGAAATGTGGAACGCATACGGGAACCGATGCGGAAAGGAGGAATCATGACCGGCTTTCTCGACCGGCTGCTGCACGCGGATAAGCCGCAACCGTTGGACGTGGACACGGCGGCCGCCATGCTCAGCACCACGCCCGGACTATTGCGCGAGTTCGAACGCTCCTACCATGCGAACGTGCTCGACCGGAAGAATGCGCCCACGGGACCATTGGGTCCGGACGCGAAGACCGTTGTCGAATCCCGTTCCGGACACGGGCTGTCGGACGAGGCGTTGGCGTTGGATGCGCGCATCGTGCGCGAACTGCTGTCGGATACAGGCGTCATCCGGTTCGACGGGGAACGTCTGACCACGATTCCGGCATTGGCTCCCGTCCCGGAAAAGTATGTGACGGAATCGGACGCGAACGCCCCGCAACCGGGGGAGCGCCCCCAGTTGGCGGGCGAGCTCATCCACCGTCAGATTGATGCGGTGAACTATCCGCTCCTGTTGGATATGTGGCGGCGCGCCACGGATCCGAAACGTTCCGCGAGGCAACGGCATGAGGCGTACGGCATGTTCCGCACCGGCCTCGACCTGCTCGACCTGGATCCGGTCATGTACCGAATGCTCGACATGAACCCGGCGAGCATAGGCCATTGGCTGCCCGCATTGGTCAAGGCGAACGAAGGCAAGACGTTCTTCCGCATCCCGAAGACCACGATAGCCAAAGCGCCGTTGACCCTGTTGCAATTGTCGCGCGTCGAATACGAGTCGCTGACCGCCGCCACATTGGATGTGGTGGATCGGTGGGCGCAGGCCGCGTTCCGCCTGAAACCGGACGAATCTTATTTCCTCAAGACCGGCACGTTCAGCAACAAGTATGATTTCCGCAACGCGCACGTCACCGAACCGCACGAGGTCATGCAGATCGGCGAATACCTGTTGTACCTCCAATCCCAAGCGGTCGAAATGGCCGGACCGTTGAGCCAACCTGCCACGTACGGGGTTTCCACGACGAACGAGATGGTGGTCCGCGAATACATCCCCGATACGCATGACCTGCCGACCATCTACATGGGCCTGCCGCTGCGATGCGAATACCGTTGCTTCATCGACTGCGACACCGACGAACTGCTGGGCATCCACCCGTACTGGGATCCCGAAGTCATGAACAAACGGTTCCGTGACGCGCCCGACGCCTCCAATCCGCACATGCGGCATGATGCGGTCACGTACGCGATGCGCGAACCCTCGTTGATGCGCGAATACGGGGAGTCGAAGGACCTGGTCGCCACGCACGTGGCCGGATTGCTGCCCGGTCTCGACCTGGCGGGCCAATGGTCGCTTGACATCATGCGCGACGGCGACGACTACTGGCTCATCGACATGGCGCCCGCCGAACGCAGCACCTTCTACGAACGGACGGTGCCGAAAGGGAAGCGTCAGCCGATGGTGGAGAACTGGATGCCCGAACTGGAGGGAGAACATTGACCGGCTGGCTTATCGACATCATCCCCACGGAACGCCCGTCCGACGTGATGGACGCGCCGGAACCGTACCGCGCCGCATGGGGACGGCATGTCGGCAAGGTGACTCCCGGCGACGGCGATCCGGAGGATTGGCGCGAACAGGCGGCGCGCCTGGAGGCCGCGGCACGTATCCTCCCGGACCCGCATGTGCGCGTGGCCGGCCGATCGTACGGGGGGCCTGACCCGATGACGCTCGCCCATTACGGCGTGGTAAGAATCAGGCCGTATATGGATCAGCTGACGTTGCCCGCCTCGAACGTCGACCGGTGGGATCTCATCCCCGCGTTGCGCCCGTTTCTGGGACGCGACGTGCAATCCGTCCCCTGCGACGGGGATGCGATCGATGTGGCGGCGCGGGGCATGCTCGACCGGCATCCCGGTGCGGGTGTGGTCGCCAAGTTCATGCTCAGGGAGAAACGCCTGCCGCTCGCGTTCATCGACCCGGACGGCACGTTCATGCAGACGGACGAGTATGGCGGGAAGCCGGAGCGTATCCCGTTCGCCGCCTGGCGTTGGGCCGGCTACGATCTCGCACTGTTCGAGGGCGAGCCGGACGCGGTGCTCGTCCAGCAAAAGGCGCGCATGCGCTACGAATACCGGATGCAGGTGATAGGCGGGGAACCGGTGTGCGGCGCCGGCTGCATCGAACGGTTCACGCCCGCCGACAATCGTGGGAACCGGTATGATCCGCGGATGGAGGAGACGCGCAACAGCGGGCGCATCGAATCGCATCCCGACATCGCACGGTTGTATGAGCAGTTCGCGCACGAGGCGGCGCATGCGATACGCGGCGAAGTCGAAGGCCCATACGTGATGGACCTGTATCTGGATGATGCCGGGCGGCCGCATGTGATCGAGCTGAACCCGCAGTCGAACAGCGGCCTGTACGCGCTCGACATGGATGCGTTGCTGACGGCGATCGGGAATAATCCGGCTCAGTTCATGCCCGACCCGAAACGGACGGCGACGCCCGGCTGCCTGGGAGTCAGGGGGGGGAGGCGATCTGACGGTTTCCGGGTATCGACGGTCTCCATTCAGTGATAGCCTATGTATACAGAAAAAACGTTTACAAGGGAGAAAGCATGAGGTTGTTGAGCTACGCCATCAGCGGCCTGCGCCTATACGAAAACCATGAATGCAGGATGGATCTGTACGCCATCGACGCCGTAAGGGAACCCGGATACACGCACATGCTCGACGGCGCCGCACGCAACATCAGCATCAACACGGCCATCGGCGTCGCCGGCATCAACGCCTCCGGCAAGACCACCGCGTTGAGGGTCACCGAACTCGCCCTCGCCGTCGCCGGCGGCATGTCGCTGGGATCGTTGAACCCCGACCTGTTCCCCTTGTACGACACCATGGACGACCGGATCGGGGTGCGCGCGCTGTTCGAACAGGACGGCCGCTTCCATCTCATCGACAGCCTGCTCGAGCGGACAGGCGAGGGTCGCACGCCGTTGAGGTTCATCCGTGAGACCCTGAGCATCCACCATGGCAAGCTCAGCAAGAAAATGCTTGCCTCCGCCATGAACGGCACGTTGGATCCGGAACGGTGGACCGTGCTCTCATCCCGCAACGTGGGCAGGCCCGGCGTCCGGGGCGAACTGTCCGCCGACGCGAAACGGTATCTGCCGCCCGACCGGAGTATTTGCGGGGCCTTCGTCAAGGACACCGACATCGCGACCGAACTGCTGCCGGTGTCCCCGACGCTCACCGTCAGCCCGGCCCGCCCCGTCGTGACGCTGTTCGATGCCAGCATCGAACGTCTCGACTACGACAAGGACGGAATCCATCTGAAATTCCGCAATGAGGGCAAGGAGCGGGAGGTCACCCCGAACTCGCTGGTCAACATGGTCTCATCCGGTACCCTGAGAGGCGGCGCACTGGTCGGCCGAGCATTGGAGACACTGCGCGCGGGTGGCTATCTGATTGTGGACGAACTGGAGAACAGCATCAACAAGCAGCTCGTATTCGCCATCATGGACCTGTTCGCCTCCCCGGTCACGAACCCGCATGGGGCCACGCTCCTGTTCTCCACCCACTATCCGGAGCTGCTGGATCATTTCACCCGCAAGGATTCGATATGGTTCGCCGTCCGCGATGGAAAAGGCTTCGCCCTCCGGAATCTGGGCGCATACCTGGGCCGCACCGATTTGAAGAAGAGCGTTTCCTTCTTCGCCAACCGGGTACCCGGTACCGCGCCCTCATACGCGGCCGTCCGCGCCCTCCAGGATTATGCGGAAAGGTACGTGCATGCTTAATGCGGAAGGCCAGTATGTGCTGTTCGTCTGCGAGGGCGTGGCCGAACAGTACATACTCACGACCCTTATCGAACGCGGCGAACTGACCGTGCCGAACGAGCTTATCGTGCCTAATCAGCTGCGAGGCACATGGTATTTCACCCGCAAGGAATCGAAGCGGATGCTCGACCGGTTCCTCAACATGTCATACGGCAAACACCCGCTGCTGATCATACGTATAGTCGACTCGGACTCGGATGTACTGCGCATACCTCGAGGCTACGAGCATGCGGCCGAGGTCGTGAACCTGCGAACCCATCCCGAAATCGAAATGCTGGTCATCATCAACGAGGGCATGTACGGCAAATACACGAACGGCTCCAAACGGCTGAAGCCCTCCGACTATTGCAAAAGAGAACTGGGCATGAAGCAGGTGAAAAGCCGCGCATGGCTGGAACGATACTGGGCCGCGTCCGGCTTCCGCGAGCCTGCGTCTTGCGGTGCTCCTGCCGATTGCCAACACGGAGCACATCTCGTCGAGGATGCGTCCCTTGTCCTTCTTCGATGCCTTCATGTACTCATCCCTGAATCTCAGGGTGACCTGTCGCTTCGTCGCCATGCTGATCCTGTCTTCCATAAGACAAGCCAAACAGGACCGGTACCGTTCGCGCTCATTCCCGATGAGGCACCACTATGCACTACGCGCTCAAAAAACGTGAGGCACGTCGCCCACGCCGTGAAGAGCCGTGTCCGCACTATAATGTTAGATAGACGGGTTTACCGTGTTGCGATGCAGGCGAAAGGAGGCCGATGATGTGCGGAGCGTTGGATGTGGCGGACTACATCCTTCAGGAGAAAGGACGTCTGACAGCCTTCCAATTGCAGAAACTTCTCTATTACTGCAAGGCATGGAGTCTGGTATGGGGCAACGCCCCGGTGTTCGGCGAGCCGATCGCCGCCTGGGGCGACGGTCCGGTCGTGTACGACGTGTACAAGCGGCACGCGCACCAGTACAGCGTCATCGCCGACGACATCCACGGCGACCGTGACAAGGTGCCGGCCGATTACATGCCCCTGCTCGATGGGGTGCTCTCGTCATACGGGAGAATGGGCGGGGACGATCTTCGGGATCTCACCCACGCCGAGGAACCTTGGAAGGACGCCTACAACGGGAACAACGGGCTCAAGGCGGCGACGATCAGCGACGAAAGCATGCACGACTACTATTCGCGGTTGATGAACTCGGACGAAACGACGCGTCGTAACCATCATGTGCCTCATTTCACGGTCCGCCCGGTCGTGGACATTAACGAAAAGGACTTCGAGTGGCTGACCTCCCAGCTCTGATGCGTCCCGGCAGCATGCGCGTGGCATGGGATCGCATCATCCCCCAGACGAATCTGACCCAGGACGCCATCGAGGGATTCGCCAGCGGCAACCCAGAATTGGATCACTTCTGGCTGGACAAGAGCCTGACCTATTCGAAGATAGGCATGTGCGCCGTGCATGTCGCCATGAAAGGTGAGGACATCGCCGGATTCTACACGATTTCGCCGTCCGTAATCCGAGGCGTCGGTCTGCCGAAAAGCCGTCAGGCGGGCAAACCCACCATGGCGCATCCCTCATGGCTGATAGGCGAGCTCGCCGTCCGCAAGGACCTCAGAGGAAAAAAGGAAAACGGGAGTGTCGGCGCGGCCTTGCTGTGTCATGCGGTCCACATGGCATGCGATCTGAGCGTGATGGCCGGAGGCAGACTGGTCATGCTCGACCCTCTGAACGACACGTTGGGCAAATGGTATGAAGACCATGGGTTCCTGCGGCTACCCGACGCGAAGACCATGTTCATGCCGTTGAGGAACGCCAGAAGCTATATGGAACAAATCGGCGAACCGTTCTTCGTGTTCTGATCGTCGAATCCGGTGACGCCGGAACAGCCGGTTTGTTGACGGAAGCCGCAACAAAGGTCCATGCGGCCCGAATTCCCGCCCGTCCGGGCCGCATGGACCTACCATGGGAATCAGCTTGATTCCATCCGTCAACGGCTGTACGCCGTCGAATCCGAACCGTCCGGCACGGTGAAAGGAGGGACACGAATGGGTCGGCCGTTGCTGTTCATCGATTTCGATGGGGTGATCAACCAGTTCCCCGACGACAAGGTCATGCGCCGGCAGGGGAGAACCGGTTGGATGAGACCCGACGATCCGCGCCGCGCCGCGTACGCGCCGGACAACTGGTTCAGGCCGGACCGTAGGGAGCGGCTCCTGGTCCGCGACCTGGGACGCCGGTTCGTCATCCGGTGGAACGCGGAGCTCGTGGCCCGATTGGACGCCCTGGATGCGGACAAATGGTGGCTGACCACCTGGCAGCCGGAAACCGGGCGATTGAATCGGGCGTTGGGCGTCGACTGGCCGACCATCCGCTGGTACGATCCCATCACCCGCGACGGGATCCCGACCGGCAAACGCCGCACCATCCTCGACGCGCTGAAACAGGACCGGCCGATCGTGTGGCTGGACGACGAGGAGACCACCTACAATGCGGGGCTCGCCATCCAGACCACGCCGCACGAGGCTCCCGTGCTTGGCGTCGGTCCGGATTCCGCGATCGGGGTCAGCCGTCCCCAGATGGACCTCATCGAGGATTTCATCCACGACCCGCCCGCCGGCCCCGTCGTACGGTTCGAGACGGCCGGCGACGGGCACGAGGGCCATTGGGGGTTCTGACGCATGATCGACCTGTATTCGTTCCAACGGTGGCCTGACATCGTGAAGTCGTTCGGGCATTCCGGCTCGTACACGCCCTCATGGTCGGCCGCACGCCGGCAGGCCATCGCCGACGACGGGGATGAGGACTGGTGGAACACGATTTCACCCGCCTATGAGTGGATGATGGGCGAAATGGAGCATGCCGGCATGCCGCGTCCGGACCCGGACGCGGCCCCGTTATGGGCGTGGGCGCGCTGGGTCGATTCGAAAGGCAGGGCGCATACGCGTCCCGACCGACGGTATCCGGGCTTCCGCAACCAGTACGACGGGTTGGAGCTCCTGCATCTGCGGGTGGATGAGAACCGGGTGCTTTGCACGGATTTCGACCAATACCATTGCGTCATCAACCGGTGGCCGTGCGCCCCGCTGGATGCCGACAGGTGGACTCCCGCCGAATACGACCGGTGGCTGGACGAGCATTGGGACGATCCGGCCGAAAGGAAACGGCTCCAGTACAGGGAGAACGCGATCGCGGATCCGAAACGGCTGCCGGACCGGTGGATCCAGGCCTGCCTGTGGACGATCACGCCGCATGATGTGGTCGATATCCGACCGGCATGCGGGAAACCGGATACCATTGGGAATCATGGATGATCTGAAGAGCAGGGCGGCCAGGTTCGCCGAATCATGGGCGGGACGAGGCGACGAGAAATCCGAGACCCAACAGTACTGGCGTGACCTGTTGGACAAGGTGCTGCTCATCCCGAACACGAGCGACAGGCAGACGCTCTGGTTCGAACGGCGCACCGCATTGGACGGGTTCATCGACGCGCTGATGATCCAGGCCCGTGTGCTCGTCGAGCAGAAGAGCCTCGGCGTGGATTTGGACAAGCCGGAACCACGTCAGGGAACCATGGTCACCCCGGTGGAACAGGCGAAACGGTATTCCGACAGCCTGCCGCCATCGGAACGCCCGTCCGTGCTCATCACCTGCAATTTCGGATTGTTCCGCCTCTACGATCTGGAAGCCGACCCGTTGGCCCGCACCCCGCAATCGGAGTTCACGCTTGCCGACCTGCCGGAGCACATCAACGAGATTGGCCGCCTGTTCGCGCACGAGAACTCCCGCGTCGTCCAACAGGAGAAACTGTCCGTCAAAGCCGGCCGACGAGTCGCCAGACTGCATGATTCCCTGGCGAAATGCTTCGAACATCCCGATGATCCGTCTGAACATGATGCGCTGGCGATGCTGACCGTGCGCCTCGTGTTCTGTCTGTATGCGGAGGACGCGAACCTGTTCAAACCGGACGCGCTCCGCGACTATGTGGCGGCATCCACGCCCGAACGTCTGGGCGAAGACCTGTACGACCTGTTCGAAGCGTTGGACACACCAATCGAGAAGCGGCGTCGTTACCTGCCGGAACCGTTGAAAGCGTTCCCCTACGTGGACGGCGGCCTGTTCGCCGACCGGATCGACGTGCCCCCGTTGACCGGGGAGCTGCGTGATGCCCTGCTGGAAATCAGCGAAGGCTTCGACTGGAGCGGCATCAGCCCCGTCATCTTCGGTTCCCTCATGGAGGAAACCCTCAGCCATGACGAACGGCGCAAGGGAGGCATGCACTACACGTCCGTCAAGAACATCCACAGGCTCATCGACCCGTTGTTCCTCGACGGGCTGAAAACGGAACTCGAGGGGGCGGAGGCCAGGCCGGTCGCAGGCGGTTCCCGCACCAACGCGCTCAACAAGTTGCATGACAAAATCGCCGGCCTCCGGTTCCTCGACCCCGCCTGCGGGTCCGGCAACTTCCTGACCGAAACCTATCTGGAACTGCGTCGCATCGAGAACCGGATCCTCGCCGATTTGGACAAGGACGGGCAGCTCGCCCTCGATCTGGGCGACGACCTGAACCCGGTCAGGGTCAGCATCAGCCACTTCCACGGCATTGAAATCAACGGGTTCGCCTGCGCGGTCGCCCGCACCGCGTTATGGATCGCGGAACAGCAAGCATTGGATGATACCGAATCGACCATCAGTGGCCTGCCCCGGCTCCCGTTCACCGATACGGCCCATATTCAACAAGGCAACGCCCTGCGCCTCGACTGGAACGAACTATTACCCGGCGACCACTGCGACTATGTGATGGGCAACCCGCCGTTCATCGGACACCAGCAGCGCACGCAGCAGATCAAGCAGGATATGGAACTCGTGTGCGGCAAGGCCGGCGGAAGCCTCGACTACGTGGCCGGCTGGTACTACAGGGCCATCGACTACCTCAAGGACAATCAGTCGGCCGAGTTCGCGTTCGTGTCCACGAACAGCATCACCCAGGGCCAGCAGGTCGCGCCCCTGTTCGGCCATGTCAGGGAACGGGGATGGCACATCAGGTTCGCGCACCGCACGTTCATGTGGGACGCCCAGACCACCGACAACGCGAACGTGCACGTCGTCATCATCGGCTTCAGCCGGAACAAGGAGAAGCCGGCCCTCTACTCGTATGCGGACATCAAGGCCGAGCCGGCCGAAAGCCGGCCGGAGCACGTCAACGGCTACTTGCTCGCAGCGCCCGACGTGTTCGTGACGGCGCGCAGCCAGAAAAAGGGCCCGCTGTCCCCGATGCTGAACCTCGCGAACTTCGGCTCCATGCCGCTCGACAACGGCAACCTGCTGATCGAGACGCCTGAGGGCCACGCGGAGGCCATGGCCGACCCGATAGCCGCCAAATACGTGCATCCGTTCCGCATGGGCAAGGAACTTATCAATAACAAGGAACGTTGGTGCCTGTGGCTGGCGGACGCGGAACCGGGGGACATGCGCAAGTCGAAATTCATCTCCCGAAGAGTGGCGGCATGCCGTGAATACAGGGAGAACGCCACCAAGACTGGCGATGCATACAAGAACCGTTCGACGCCGTGGTTGTTCAGGGACAACCACCAGCCGGCGCACAACTACCTCGCCATTCCCGCGTTTTTCAGCGGCAGACGTGAATATGCGACGTGTGACTGGTACGGTCCTGAAATTATCGCCGGTAACAAGATCTACACCTGCGATGATCCGGACGGTTTCAATTTCGCCGTCATGGAATCGGCGATGTTCATGACATGGCAGAAAGCCATCGGCGGCAGGTTGAAGAGCGACCCCGGTTTCTCCAACACCGTTGTGTGGAACAACCTTCCGCTGCCGCAGCTGTCCGACGAACTTCGCCAGAAGGTCATCGACGCGGGACGTGGAGTCATCGACGCGCGCGCCAAGCATGAGGGCCAGTCCCTGGCCGACCTGTACGATCCCGACTACATGCCGACCGACCTACGCGCCGCCCACCGGGAATTGGACAAGGTTGCGGACGTGGCGTTCGGCGCGGGGAAATGGCTGAAGGACGATGACGATGCGCGCCTGAAGGTCCTGTTCGACGGGTACGCGCGGCTCACGGGGGAGGCGTCCTGATGCCTTTCGACGGGAACCCGGCCAGGCAGCCGGTCTTCACGCCGCCGTCATCTGGCGCGTGCCGGAATAAGGCATTCGACGTTATGATGGTTCGAGCAGCCTGATTCGCAATCCTCTGGTTTTCGGGACGCATGCTTTTTCCGGAAAGGAGCGGAAGAGAAATGGATTACAGCGAATTCGACGCCTTGCCGTCGAAAACCGATGAGATCTCCATCAGCGAAGAACCATCGCATGACGGCATTCGCGACATGCCCTCATTGGAAAAGGCGGGCGAGATTATTTCCGCACGAATCACGGAAATCGGCCGAACCCCGTCAGAAATCGCGGACAGAAGCGGCGTCTCCGAAAGCATCGTGACCGATATGGCGGAACGCGGGATCGTACCGTTGGAAGCGGCCCTGCGTGTGTTCGCCACACTCGGCGTCAAACCCTATAGGGTTCCGCCCGAATATCTGGAGGCATGATGCGAGGAGAACGACTGCATGTCTGGGCCGACGGAAACCATGTGGGGGAATTCATACGAACCTCCGGCGGACGTGTTTCATTCCACTATGATTCCAAGGAAGGCGCGCCGATAAGCCTCAGTCTGCCCAGAACCGGGAAAGCTTCCGGAAAAACGGCGTCGGCCTTTCTCGAAAACCTGCTTCCCGACGATGAGAACGCCCGTCGTAGGATGGCGCTGCGACTCCATCTGGATTCGACGGACATGTTCAAACTTCTTGCGGATGCGGATACAGTAGGCGGACTCGTATTCTCGGACAAGCCCGAACTCCCGCATCATCCCATCGAGGCGAAACCCCTCGACGAGGAGGAAATCGGCAATCAGATAGGATATGTGCGTGCGAACGGATACAACTGGTTCGCACGGGATGATGAGGATGAGTTCTATGAGCGGGATACGCCGAAATGCCGTTTCTCCATCGCCGGAGGCCAGCCCAAGTTCACGCTCGCCCGACGTGCCGGTGTCTGGCTCTGGCCCAACGCGTCCATCCCCTCCACCCATATCATCAAACCTGAAATGAGGGATTGCCCCGGCAGTCACAGGGTGGAGGATGCCACCCTGACGCTCGGGACTCTTTGCGGATTGCCGGTATCCGAGCATGGCGTTCTCACCGCGAATGGGACGGAGGCCTTCATCACCCGACGTTTCGACCGCATCGTGGATGGAAACAACGTGAGACGAATCCATTGCGAGGATCTAGCGCAGGCCATGGGCATGGATCCCGAATCCAAGTATGAAATCGACGCCGCAAGCTGCGTCCGTTTCCTGCATCATTTCGATGCAAGCGATGAAACCGGATACGAGTGGGTTCGCCGGCTTGCCTTCAACGTCTCATCGGGCGATTCGGACTCCCATGGCAAGAACTATTCGATTGTTCTTGCCGAAAACGGGTTCCGTTTCGCGCCGATGCACGACATGACGGTCACCAGAATATGGCCTCATGTGGATCAGGAGATGGCGATGCCCATCAACGGAGTCGAATTCGCGGAACTGCTCACCCCATCCGACTGGGAGGCCTTCGCGGAGGAGGCCGGTTTGGACGGGGAGCGTGTGGCGCATATCGCCCGGACCATGGCGGGAGCCGTTCTCGACCATCTGGATGAGGCATCGGCCGGTTTGCCCGATTCGCTGAGGGAATCCATGCGTAAGGCGGTTTCGAAGGCAAACGAGAACATCCAGCCACTGCACGGAAGGATGCCGAAGCCAAAGGCGAATACGGCATCCTTCGGCGGGGGCGGCGTCTGGGTGAGCCCTCATATCCGAAGCGGATATCCGGTCAGTGGATACTGGCGTAGCCGCTGACCCCGTTTCCCTGATTAGGGGGACGCATACCCAGGGCATGAAACGATTCGACGATTTCATAGCCACCCTGGACGGACCCCAGCTGCTCGCCCTGTTCGAGCACGGGGACGGCGTCATGACGGATCTGGCCGCGAGCGCGAGACTGCGTCCCGAACAGATCGACGTGCTCGTCCGGCTCATGGAGGAGTCGAACCCGTCATGGTCGCCGGACGTCGCCTACCAGCTGATCGCCAGCCAGGATTGCACGCCCGGCCAGATAGAATGGCTGATCGGCTGGTGCGACGACCCCGGCACATGGGACATCGCATGCGGAAAGCATCCGGGCGGCCGACGCGTATACGGCGCTCCGCTACGCGCATCACATCGCCCCGGATCTCATGGCCGGGTTCGCGCGGGGCATCGACTCGACCGTATGGAATGCGCGGCAGGCCGCGAACCGGTTGCGCCGCCGACACGATTTCACCGGCGAAGCCGATTCGATCCTCACAGCGAAGGGCCTGTGAAACGGGGACGCATGCGTGGGGGCGATTGAAAAAACACGACGGGAAGGAACCGGCCATGACGCTCGACGAAATCACCCATATCATCACGTCGGAACTCGAATCATCGGATCACGTGGAATGGTCCTACTCCCCGCAGACCGGACGGTTCGCCATCGAAGGTCGGTATGGTTCGATGGAGCTCATGCCCGTCATGCTCGCCGGTTTCCCGTACGTCGCGTTCGGATCCTCGCACGAGGATCATCCGGGCATTAACGGCATGGTGCCCTTCGCCTACGTGGACGGGAAGATCGCCCGCCTGCACGTCCGCGGCATCATCGCGAACGCGCAAATATGAGAAAGGCATCCGACCATGGACACGTTGACCATCACCGAACTCATCGAGAAGCTCGAAACCATCCGCGGCCGGCATGGTGATTTGCCGGTGTACCGCATCAACGACGACTACGAAATCGGGCTCAAGGCGACAACGTTCACCGACCCCTACGAGAAGGAGCGCGAGACGATCAACGTGCGACACCTTAAAAAAGGCGGTGACATCGTCGTCATCGGCACGGACAAAGACGAAATCGATCGCACGTTGGACATGTTCAAGGACATCGAAGAAAAGAAGGTCTGAACGATGAGGAACACGGTAATCACGACGCCCGGCCGGACACGGATCATCGGCCGGTTCGATCCGCTGATCGACGTGATCTGCGAGCATGCAGGCTGGGATCCCGACCTGTTGAACGATCCGGCCGGCATCCGGCGCATCCAAGAGCTGACAAACGATCCGGCATGGTGCGCGGACAGTCTCAACGCGGGCGACCGGCTGCGCGAATACCTCGCCCGGACCGACCGGGAGACCGTCGTTTTGGACGTGGACGGGATCCTCGCCACGCCGGTGAGGGACGAGTACGCATGCCAATCGCACTACCACGGACCCGAATACGTGGCGGCGCACCGGTAAAGGACAATCCATGAAACCGTTTGACAATCATCTCGAACACCAATTGCTCGACCGGTTCCATTACGATGACCGGCACGACGACGGCTATGGCCCGGATTCGCCGCGAGTAGGCGACAAGGGCTGGGTTATCTGGCAGACCGCGTTCAACGAGGTGGATCGACCGTTCGAGATCATACGCGACGATCCCGCGATCACCGGCACCGGCCTGCCCCTGCTCCTGATCGGCATGGAGGACAACTACGGCGACGACTGGCATATCCGCGAAAACGATGACAGCCAATACATGAGCCTGCTGGAAGCCGGACTGGACGGCGCGAGCCTGACGCTCATGGAACGCGCGCACGGCATCGCACGATGGCGGTCGGAGCGGGGCGAATCGAAGCCGATCGAACTGACGGCGCCGGACGGGAAGCCGACGGGCACCGTATACGCCTACCAGTCCGAACCCGGCGAATGGCGGATATACGACATGTACGACGGGCGACCGCTTGAAGGCGAACCGGGCGAAACCATCACGGACGCGCTGCGCCACATCGGATACCAGTTGGAGGAATCATGAGTGTCGAAACAAGCATCGCATACACCACTTCGGATGGCAAGCAGTTCGATGACAGGCAGGAAGCGGAAACGCATGAGCAATGGCTAACGGACGAACAGGAGAGGCGTGAGGCCGACAGGCATCGCGGCTGGATCGTCGTCGCGCCGAAGAACTGGAACTGACGGAATGAAAACACGCGACATCCTCAGCATCGTCACCCGCATACTGCCGGACTGGCATGTGTACAACGACCACCAGTTCGGACGCATCACCGCATTCGACCCTCAAGCGGGATACGAGGTCACCGTCAACCTTCCCGACAGCGACACCATCAGCATCGTCCGCACGCAGTACGAGCTTGTCGAGGATAACACCGTCCTCGATACAGCCGACATGGGCGAGGAACGGGCATTGGACGAACTGGCACGCCTGCTGTCCTCGCCCATGCCGCGCACCGACCGTCTCATGCGGTTGAAAGACAAGTTCGACAGGACCGCCGAATGGTGCCGGAACACGCTTGGCGACGAACAGGAGGCGAAGGATGTGGAAGACATGGCCGAACACTACATGCATGTGTGCGAATCCTGCAACAACAAATACTCCGGCCGACATGACCCGGTGTCCGTGTTCGAGGGGTGGCTGCTGGGCGAGGAACTCGGCACCCCGTATGAGACGCGCCGTCAGGCCGCGTCGCGCATGCTGGCCAGCGTGCGCCGACTGGACAAGGAGTGAACCATGTTGAACATCGAGAAGACGCTGCAATCCGTCCGCGACCTATTGGACAGGCTGGGCAAGGAAGGCGTGGACTGCGGACAGCCCGCACCGCACGCCAGCGAATACTGCATATCCGGCATGCTCATCGCATTCGACGGCAAGACCGTATGGGAGACGGTGTGCGCCGGACTTGACCTGTTAGGCAAGGAATGAAAAGGAACCATCATGAACGCGAACGAAACCTGCGAAGATTCAATCCACGGCCCGTACGAGCCGGATGACGTGGCTGACCACTGCGGAGGTTGCGGCATACCGTTGTGTGAGGAGCATGCGAGGAAATGCCCCTGTTGCGGGCGCGTCAACTGCACGGACTGCGGCGAGATATGTGAGGCCTGCTGGCGTCTGGTATGCCGTGAGCACGCCAAGTGGAATCCCGAATACGCGCAATACGAATGCCCCGCATGCTACGACCGTTGGGATTGCGGGGAAAGGTAGAGAGGACGATGAGAATGCGTTTGGGCAATCTCCGAAGGCAATAGCCGAGCGATTCAAACTATGGCAGAGCATTCAACTTTGGAAAGGATGAATCATGTTGAACCTCACAGAACTCATGGACATTGGCTGCGCCCATACCGTGGTCGATTCGGACGGTTGGATGTACCCGTGCGGCAAACCCATTGTGGCAATCCGCCGATGGCCGGAGGGCGACGGGGAAAGCTTCGGCGGCGTCTGCCAGCGGCACGCCAAACAGGCCGGTGCCGAACTCGTGCCGTTAGAAAACGTTCCGCAGTAAGGCAGAAAGGAAAAAGGATGGCGATGAACGTCAAGCAGAAGGACAAGGAGCAGGTCGAATATCTACGCGAACTGGTGCACGATATCAATGAGTCATTGGAACGCTACGGCAGCGACATCCCGGAAAACAAGAAGGACTGATCAATGGCAAACATCACCAAGCCCGCCGTCGAACGGCATTCCTGTGATATCGCCGGCTGTGCGAGCATGGCCGAAAATCCAATGTACTGGGGAGTGAGCTTCCCCGTCATCGCACAGGACAATTACGACGACGGCTCCTATTTCGGCGGCACGCGCACCCGGATCATCAACCGGACGCTCGACCTGTGCGAACACCACGCCGGCACCCTGCTCGCATTGCACGGACAGCACACCAGCAACTACGGGGAAGCATGGACGGATGATGGGCCCGAACTACAAGCCCATGACGCCCGCCGCGAACAGGCGGAAGGATGACGGGCCATGACCAAGGTCGACAAGGCTGTGAAACAGCTGAACGATTCAGGTATTCCCGCCATGCGCTCCTCGGATCCGGACTATCTCGTCTTTGAGATCGGCGAGAGCGTGTTCCGTGCATTATTGTCCGCCGATCCGACGCATGCGGCAAGCCAGCTGATCCGTGCGGCCAGGGCCCGCGAGGGAATCATCGCCGGCTATCGGAAGACGGTCGCCGGTCTCGGCCGGATCGAGTCCCTGCCCGCGGATGATGTGTTCTGGGACGAGCTGTTCTCGAACGGGGAACCGGTCGAAATCGGGACCGTCATATTCCAGGTCCAGGTCCAGGCCGGCGGGGGCGAACACTCCGCCGGCCTGGACCTGCTGGTCATGTCGGACGGCACGTGGCGGCCGGACGGTTTCGATTCCGACGTGAAAGGCACTGCCGGCGACGTGCGCGACTATCTGTCCCAATGGGTGGAGGAGCAATCATGAATGTTGAACGCATCATCGTGGAGACCAATGACGAGACCTGTAACAATCCAGTCGAATACGATTGGGAGTTCGACCCGGACGGCGTGTCCCGCATGACCGGCGAAAGGGACATTCCCTCCGGCGCCGACGATTCCACGGCCATCGTGGAGGCGTTCGGACATATCGCCGAATCCATCGTGGATGGGGAGCGTATCGCGTCCGGCGGTGATGCGAAGTGGTTGAGACCGTTGGCCGCCATGCTGGCGGCTCGCATCCCGTTCGTGTCCGGTTCGGTCGAATCGGGGTTGAGCGTGGATGTCACGTCATCCGAGTTCCTGGCCTGCTGCCGGTCCATGTGGGTCGGCGCGGACATGCATCGTGGATTCGGCCGGTATCTGAACCTGCGGTGGGACGTGGGCCGCCGGGAGTGGGTGGAAGCCGGTTCCGGGTTCGCGTTCGTCGGCGCGGACAGTCAGGTGGCTTTCATGTTGGAGACCGCCATGGCGGAGAATGACGGCATCCGGTTCGACCCCATGGAAGGCGAGGAAGATGCCATCCAGCTGTTCCGGCTCCTGTTGGAGACGGCGAAAAGCGCGGACATCCCGGTCGGCTGGGGGACGTGATGGCCGGAAGAAAATACTTGACACTCCCGTGGTTGAAACCACGGGATTCCTGCGAACTGGGCTTGCTTGCACTCGGACGTCAGGTCAGAGTACAGAGGCTTCCCATTTTTAGCGGGCTATCCCCGGTTGCGGTGCGCCGATGGGGGAGCGGGAGGCTGATCGCCTGCTCGACGACGCGATCGATTCCAAGGGCGACCTGTACTCCCCGGTATGCAAGCTGCACGCCAGACGCGACGTGGTACCAGTGACGGAGGTCCTGAACGCGTTGCGCGGCTGGGTCGGATACCACCGCCGGTTCGATGTCGGCGACCTGGAGGCCTGCCTGCCTGCGGCGATGTTCGACTGGATGATTCACACCCAACCGGACCTGTTTCCCGTCGAAATCACCGGCTGGGAGGAAACCCCGGGCACGGTCAGGATTTTCGCGCTTTCCATCTACGGTTCCGCATGCGAGGCCATGTACGAGGGCACATTGGACGGTTTTGTCCGCGAACGCATATCACAGCGGAAAGGGGAGCCGAGACTATGAGTGAAACCAAACAGCCATTGCCGTATGATCCGAAGCTCATCGCCGAACAATGCAACCCGTTGGCCCTGCGGCTCGGCTGTGCGGCCGGATGCTGGAAAGGCGAGAACTTCGACATGTGTGGCAAACCGCCTGTGGCGATTCGCCGTTGGGCTCGCGACGACGGGTACGACGACAGCGGGCTTCTGCCCGAGGAGGGCGTGTACGGACCCGCGTGCAAGCTGCATGCCAACCATGATGTCGTCCCGTTGTCGGAGGTGTTGAAGGCCGTGGCCGATGCCGGCTGCTGGAAGCATGATCCGTCGCTCATGCCACCGCTATCGGGCGTATTGCCATACGACCCGATGCGCGTCTTCGCCGCATACGACCCGTCCTGGCTGCGTCTAGGATGCACGGCCGGCGTATCCCGCGACGGCGACTACGAATCCTGCGGCAGACCCGTGGTCGCGATCCGCCGTTGGATGCGGACGGACGGCCCCGACTGTGAGGATATGCCCGAAACCGGCTGGTACGGTCCCGTGTGCAAGACGCACGCCAACCATGATGTCGTGCCGTTGGCCGTCATATTGGACGTGATGACGGGAGGCAGGCGATGATAAGCACATACGACTGGTTCATCGCCCGATGCAAGGCGGTCATCAACCATTCCAAGCCGCCCGAACCGCCAATGCGCGTCCGCCTGCACGAGGCCGGGCATGCGGTGGTCGGCTATCGGTTCGGATACGTGCAGCAGGGCATCATGCTGCGCGAGGACGATACCGGAGAGACCAGCCAGCAGCATGCCACCGGTATGGACGATGATATGTCCGTCCGATTGCAGGTGGAGACGATCATCTCCATGACCGGATTCGCCGTGACCCTGGAATACCCGGAATACAAGACCGACGCGCTCCGTATCGGCGGCGACGTGCAGGCGGAACTGGTGCGTGCGGCGATCATCCATCGTATTGACCCGGCGATGGGCTCCACCGGCGAGATCATGGACTCATTGTGGGTCAGGGCGCGGCTCGCGGCAAGGAACAACAAGCCCCTGATTCAGGCGGTCGCCGCAAGGCTTGACCATTACGGTTTCTGGACCGGCGAGGATATCCGGCGAATCATCGACGAATACGAAAAGGAGCTGGACCATTGAACATTCTGGAATGGCCCGCCGACCTGACCGACTTTCGGCTGCCGCCCGCATGGGACGGACGGCCCGTCGATTGGCATGGGTGGCATCAGCCCATCGAAGCCCGAGCACTGTTCCCCTGCGAGAACAACGGCTTGCGACGTGATCCGCAACCGTGTTCCGGATGCGGGCACCCGTTCCAGCCATGGTGGGCGCAGGGATTGACGGCCGACGGACGCACCTCCATCACCGTGGAACGCTGCGGGTTCTGCAACACGACCATCGCATTCGAGACCGGGCCGGACGGGACAAGCGAATGGACGTTGGATGATAGCGACTACGGGCCGGAAGGCGGTTTCGACAATCAGGAAGGAAACCGATGATGTTCGGGTTATTTGGGAAAAAGAAGGAAAGGCGACAGAAGGGGGAATCATGAGCCTGGAAACCGTGCGCCGTCTCGCGTGGACGGCGATCATCCTGTTCGTCATGGCGTTGGTGTTCGCGTTCAACCGCGGGCCGATACTCGCGTGGCTGGCCGCGAACCATACGCCGCTGCTCGTCGGAATCCTTCAGGCGCCGTTGTGGCTTGTCGCGTTCCTGCTCATCGTCCTTGGATTGCAGTGCTGGCTGGACATCGTGGAAGTCGACAAGACGCCGTTCGCCATCATCCTGCACGCGCTCGGCATCATGCTGTGCATCGGATGGTGGGCGGCCGGCATCGCACTGTCTCTCCGCCAGCGGGCCGACATCGACGTGTACGGCCTGATGGGCGGCTTTATTCTCACCTGCGTGTTCGCATGGATCATGGACCGGCGTCAAACGACCGGCAAGGAGACTTTCCCGAAGCTGCGCGACCAGATCGCGGCTTTCGTGCTCGACCATGTCGCGTCGGATGGATACCGGGAGGATCGCAGGGAGGATTGACGGCCGTCTAGCCGCGCTGGTTGTAGTCGGCGCACAGATCGTTCATGGCGTGCAGTAGCTTGTACGTGTAGACGAGCGGGCCGATGATGATGAACGCGCCGAGGATGTTCCATAGCCAGAACGTGCCTGCGGTCATGGTGACGGGCAGTCGGCGGGCGGCCTGCTCCACGCCGATGCGGGCGCTCAGCCGGTGTCCCCAGACGAGCCAGCCGATGCCGAACGTGATCCAGCCGACGAGGAAGAACATGAGCAGGTAGTGCATGGTGCGTTTGCCGTCCCGCTTCGTGCAGATCAGGTTCACCGTATCGGTGATCTCGCTCATCTGCCACAGGTCGTAGATGCCGAACGTGATCAGGCCGAGCAGAATGTATTTGGCAAGCCCGCGCCGCGTGTTCAGGCTCGCATGCCGGGCGGGCTCGGCCGCCGGCGTCGATGCCGGCGTGGGTGTGGACGTGACGTTGACGGTGAAGTCGCTCATTGGTTTCTCTGCCTTTCGATTTTTCGTGTTTCCGCGCCCGTGTCGGACGCGCCCGGTTCTATGCCGATCCGGAGGTGCGGATCGCGACGCTCATGGCCGATGATGACGTGACCGCCAAGACGGGCGTCTACTCGTACGTGCCGGGGGGTGAACGCGTCCTGAGCATCCGCAAATTCAGGGAAGCGGACAGGCGCGCCGCATTCGAACGGCAGAACCGCATCTGCCCCGCATGCGGCAAAGCGTTCGCCGATGTCGAGGAGGGGGAGGCCGACCTTGTCATCGCCTGGTCGAAGGGCGGGCGCACCGTGCCCGACAACTGCCGTTGGCTGTGCAAGGCGTGCAACAGGGCCAAAGGCGACGACTGAGCCGTACATCGTCCGGATGGGATGATCGTCCGGTTCGGGACCGGCCCCGTGGCGGCTCGTTTTCGCCGGATGACCGGCCAACGTGGGGGCTTCGGATTTGCATGGAGCCGGGTGACGCATACCGGTTCCCATGGTTGTTTCGAGACGCGATATGGGGGAGAGGCTGCTCGCCAGGCTTCTCCTGTCGGGCGGCTACGGGCCGGGCGGCATGCCGGTCAGGGTGGTCGGCTGGGATGATGCGAGCCTGAACGGCCGGCCGGTGACGGTCGTCTATTACGAGACCCGGGATGGGGGCGGCAGCGTGCGCACCTATCCGGGCGACAGCCGTCGGCTCGCCTACGTGGATGCGCGTCCCCGCGCGCTCATGATCGGCGCGCGCCTGCATGGCGGGAACGCATACGTGGAGCCATGAGTCTTATGCAATGGGATGACGGCCGCATCCGTCTGATGCCGGGGGATTGCCGCGACCTCATCGCCATGCTGCCGGACAACAGCTTGGATTCCGTCGTCACCGACCCGCCGTACGAGATCGGTTTCATGAACCTGGGCTTCGATTCGACGGGCATCGCATTCGACGTAATCCTGTGGAAGGACATTCTGCGCGTCCTGAAGCCGGGTGGGCATGTGGCCGCGTTCGGCGCGAGCCGCACATATCATCGGCTCGCCTGCGCGATCGAGGACGCGGGCTTCGAAATCCGCGACCAGATCGACTGGGTGTACGCGTCCGGCATGCCGCACGGGTCGGATGCGGGCATGCTCGTGGACAGGGAGCCTGGCGCGACACGAACCGGGCAGGCGGAGCAATGGGCCGGCTGGTACAGCCAGCTGAAGCCCGCGCATGAGCCCATCTGCCTCGCCAGAAAACCGTTGGACGGCAATCTCGCCCACAATCTGCTCGAACACGGGACCGGCGCGCTGCACATCGACTCATGCCGCGTCCCGTTCCGCAACACGGCGGATGAGAAGGAGGCGAAGAACAAGAACCGGCATGGACGGTTCGGTTCCGGACCGCGGGACAACCATGTATACGGCGCGGATAATGCGAATCGCACCGACTATAAGGCGGACGCCCGGTTCGCGCCGAACATGCTGTTCGACCGGACCATGGCCGGAGAGCTTGACCGGCAGTCCGGGGTGACGGTCAGCCGGAAAGGCAGACCACGCGCGAGCGCGAGACCGGGCGCCGGCTGGGGCATGACCCATACGGGTGTGGAATACGATGATGCCGGCGGCGCGTCCCGCTTCTACCCGGTGTTCAGGTATTGTCCGAAGGCGGGACCGGGGGAGAGGCCGACCGTGGACGGCATCCGCCATCCGACGGTGAAACCGGTCGAACTGATGCGCTGGCTGGTGCGTCTGGTCACGCCGCCGGACGGGCTCGTGTTGGAGCCGTTCGCCGGCAGCGGCGCCACGTTGGAGGCGTGCCGGATCGAGGACGTGCGGTGCGTGGCGGCGGAGATGGATCCGGATTACGTGCGGCTCATAGCCCGCCGGATGGCGAGGCCGACGAACCCGGTGCTGTTCTGATATCGCCGGGGACGCATGCATGCCGGCGTCGATGATATCGGGACGATACGAGGAGTGTGCATCATGGCCGTGCTGCGGGACGATTGGGATTGGGCAAGGTATCTTGGTTCGCTGCGCTGGGATGTGACCGACAAGGACGGCAACCTGATTCCGTTGGCGGTGGATGTGAGGAAGGGCTGCGACATGGCGGTGCCGTCCGCGGTGGAGCGGATCGACCTGATGGTCCATTCCGCGTATGTGAAACCGTTCGACGTGAAGGTTCCCGTCCCGTGCCCGCAGGACGCCTCCGAACTGGACGGCGTCCTGCATGCGCTGCTCGAACGGGTCATGGACGGGTGCGTCGCATCCGGGTACGCGGATCCGAAGTGCGCGGCCGTGTCCACGGGCGACAGGCTCGTCGATCTCGCGGTGATCGACTGACTATCCTTCGATGAGGCGTTCCACGCCGTCGATGGCGCCGGCGAGCATGCCGGCGTCCACGTGCGTGTAGATGGCGTTCGTGGTGCCGATGTCGGCGTGGCCGATGATGGCACGGCGGGCGAGGTCGGAGACGCCGATGCGCGCCATGGCGGTGGCCGCCGTGTGGCGTGCGGAGTGGACGCGCACGCGGGGCAGTCCCACCCGTTCCAACGCTTTTCGCCATGCGTTCTGGAGTGTTTCCTTGCGGATGGGGTTGCCTCGGCCGGAGCGGAACAATGGGGTGTCCGGGTCGATGTCGGGATGGTCGGCCGTATAGGCGGCGAGGTCGGCGGCGAGGTCGGCGGGCAGGGGGATGAGCCGGCGTCCGGATCTGGTCTTGGGTCTGGTGAGCCATGTGCGGCCGTCGAGCCGGCGGGCCTCGAAGCCGGCGGGCATGTCCGTGATGCCGTCGAATTCCTTGAGCTGCCATTCGACGAGCAGGCAGGGCAGTCCGTCGGAGCGGACGATCTCGTTGCGCGTGACGCCCAGGGCTTCGCCTTCGCGCAGTGCGGTGATGAACAGGAGCCGCCAGATGATGCTCCATCGCGGGTCGGTTTCGGCGTGGATGAGCATGGCGGCCTGTCCGGGGGTGAGGGTGGCGATTTGGGCGGGCGGCACCCGGTTCTTCTCGACCGCGTCCACGGGGTTGCTGCGGATGATGCCTTCGGCGACGGCGGCCTTGCATGCCTCGGACAGGACGGTGTGGGTCAGGGCGGCCGTGGCGGGGGATTTGCCCTGGATGCCTTTCGCGGGGTTTCCTTCGAGGCAGTGGCGTTCGACGAGGCGTATGTGGGCGGGTTTGAGCCTGTCCATGCGTACGGCGCCGATGACGGGGGTGATGTCGTGTTCGATGCGGAACCGGTATGACCGGGTCGTGTTGGGTGCGCGTCTGGGGGTCACGATCTCGTCGATCCAGCGTCGCATCCATTCGTTCACGGTGGGCGGTTCGTCCACCAGGGTGATGTCCTCCTCGATGCGGCGGGCTTTGGCGCGGGCGTTGTTCAGGGCTTCGGTCCGGGTGTGGCCGGTGGCGCTGGTGCGTCGTCTGGAGCCGTCGGCCGGGTCGGGGGAGAGTTCGACGAACGCCCGGTATCTGCCGTTGCCGAGTTTCGTGATCGCGCCGGCTCCCTTGTCTCGTCTTGTCGCGTGTCCGCCTGTGTCTGCCATGTCGTCGCCTTCCGGGTTCGTCGTGTGATGACAACCCCCGGTATGCGTATCGGCCCGGTCCGGTCGGCGTGGCGCGTATGCCGAACGTGTGCCTATCGTGTGCCTATTCCAGCCGAAAATAGCCGGATATAGCCGTAAACGGGAGTGCCGTCCTTCCATGACGCGCGCACGAAGAACGGCGTTATCCCGCCGTTTTCCGCTGATTTCGGCCACTTCCCGGTTTCTTCCGAAAACCTAATCTGACATAACGTACACTAAGCCAGCCGGCACCACGGAATGGCGGAATCACGCGCATCTGGAGAACATCATACACGGCATGTGTGCCTAAGTGTGCCTATCCGTGTCGGACTCACAGCAAGGCCACCCAATCCTCCAGATCCGACCTGCGGATCCTGGCGGTCGTGGACCCCTTCTCGAAATGCCTCAGATCGCCGTGGACGACCGCGGCGCGCACCACCTTCTCCGGAATGCCGCACAGGGCCGCCGCCTCGGGGACGGTCAGCGCGAGACGATGCTCGACGGGGACGAACGGCTTGCCGGCCATGTCAGGCTCCTTACGACGGGAAACACGATGGACACCCATGGATATGCGTTTCCCGCCCGGCAGGACGCCCGTCACATGACGGCCGACATGGACGCCTTCTCCTGCAATTGCGAATACGCGTCATGCAGGATGAGATTGCCCGGCACGGTCGCCAGCAGGAACGCGAGCACCGCGGCCACGATCGAACGGACCAGACCCTTCACCAGCCCGACCGCCACCCTGAACGCGATCCAGGCGACAAGCAGCCCCACGGCCAGCGTGACCGCGCCCCTCGCCCCGACGGGCAGCATGCCATACCAGGCCACGACGGAATCAAACATGACGGAACCCCTTTCCGAAAACGTCCTCCACCGAACCCATCATATGCGTCCCGTCCGCTGACGCATACGCGCGCGCATGGAAACCCCATTGCACGAATACCAGAAACAGGCCATCCGGTTCGCCCTGAAGGCGTTCGCCTCCCCGTCCCACGGCTGCGGCCTGTTCCTCGAACCCGGATTGGGCAAGACGCTGACCAGCATCGCGGTCATGGACATCATGCACGCGGCCGACCCGCACGCCCGGTTCCTCGTCATAGCGCCCGCCCTCGTCGCCCGCAACTCGTGGCCCGACGAACTCGAACGCTGGAAGAACATGCACTCCCTGACATGGGCGGCCGCCGTCGGCACGCCGAAGCAACGGTCGAAGGCGCTGGACGCCGGCGCGGACGTGACCGTCATCGGGCAGGACAACCTGAAATGGCTGGACGGCAAGGTGGGGGACTGGCCGTGGACGGGGATCGTCGTCGACGAGCTGTCCGGCTACAAGACGCCGAGAAGCAACCGGGGACTCATCCTGCGCCGGCACGCGAGACAAGCGAAATGGACGCTCGGCCTGACCGGCACGCCCGCCACCAAAAACCTATTGGACCTGTGGGGCGAGATCGCGGTCATCGACCGGTCCGAGACGTTGGAACGGTCCATGACCCGGTACCGGGACCGCTGGTTCACGCCCACCCGGTACATCGACATGGGAGGATGCCGGCAGCCCATCGACTACACGCCCCGCGACGGCGCCCAACAGGAGATCCTCGACCTCATCGAACCGTTCTGCCTGAGCATGAAGGCGTCCGACAGGCTGCCCGGCCTGCCGTCCATGATCGAGACCGACCATTGGCTCGACATGCCGAAACCGACCCGGGACACGTACGACCGGCTGCGTCGGCAGATGGTCGCCGAACTGGGCGACGGGACGACCGTCACCGCCGCCAACGCGGGCGTGCTCACCGCGAAGCTCGCCCAACTGACGTGCGGATGCCTGTACCCGGACGCGGACGATCCGGACGGGACGATCCGGCACGTGGACGACGTGAAACTCGACGCGCTCGCGGACATCATAGGCGCGGCGGACGGGCCCGTGCTCGTGTTCTACCAGTTCACCGACGAATTGGAGCGCATGCGCGCCCGCTTCCCGGGCATGCGCGAGGTGCACGAGCAAGGCGTGCTGGAGGAGTGGAGGCAGGGGCGGGTCCCGCTCCTGGCCACCCACCCGCAGGCCGCGAAATACGGGTTGAACATCCAGGACGGGGGGCATGAGATCGTGTGGACCAGCCTGCCCTGGTCGTTCGACGACTACCGGCAGGCATGCGACCGATTGCACCGGCAAGGGCAGAAAAGGACGGTGCGCGTCCACCGGTTATTGGAGTCGAACACCGTGGACCGTCGCAAGCTCGACGTATTGACCGGCCGCATGATGCTGCACGAGGCGGTCATGGACGCATTGGAAGGAGAGACGACGGGCATCAATATTTGATATGCGAATCAAGCAGGGAGACCAGTCCGGGCGGGATCGCGGCGAACATGTCCGGAACACACACGGAATCGACCATCGCGCGAAGCGATGGTATGTCCATGCAGGTCACGCCACCCGGCCATACTGCAGTAGTCATATCGGGGGTCCCATGCCCGCCCGGCGGGGTCACGCACACCACCCAATACGATACGACACCGTATCGGGCCAGCAGACCCTGCCACCGTTCCCGCTGCTCCCACATGTTCGGGCTCATCGATGTCCACGCGCGGCCCGCGGAGTCAAGCACGAACGCGCGTCTCGCCCGGCTGACGCGCGCCAGATGCCACGCATCCACATTCACATAGCTCGTATCCGAACCGCCCTTGTACCGTTTCGCGTCGACAAACCATGCGACAGGCCTGCCGTCGGGACGAATCCCGACCAGCACGCAGTCGATGTCACTGTCCGACAGGCGCAGGCATTCGTCGAAACCGTACAGGCTCCACCATGACAAGACTCGCGGCCGGCCGGCCATGATCGCGCGGGCCAGCAGGCTTTCCCCCCATATGCCCGCGCCTATCTGATCCGCGGTGAACGAGGAATCTTCCAGACCCGAGCCGGGCACGCCGCGCACAAGCCCATATGCCGCCAGGCCGTTCAGATCCACGGTCGCGGCGACCCCGCGAATGTTGTCCCCCATGCCGCCCGCATCATGCGTCACGCACCGCCATCCCATCCATCCACGCGCATCGGGCATTATCCCGTATCGTGCGGCGACGTGCGCCACGTCCGCGGGCGAAGGCTCCATGTTCGCGTATTCGCTCCGATGCGAGACGAACACGCCTCCTTGCGCGCGTTTCCTGTTATGCCGACGCTGGAGGATGATCGCGATGACGGGGATGAACGGCAGGGCGATCATGCCGAGAAGGAGCAGTAGGGCAAAGATCAGTATGAATCCGGTCACGGTCGCCCATGATACCGTTTCCCTCCGTCATGGATCTCCGTCAACGTCGTTTCGGCATGGGATATGTCCTGTCGAACCAGTCGCCTGCCTGTTCGGCCATGGCGTCCGGATCATACCCGTCACCCCACGCCCCGGCATCGTTGCGCGCCGATTCGACGAGCATGCCGCGCGCGTAGTCGCGGGCCTGGGAGCGGGTCATGGTCTCGCCCTCCAGCGTGTAGGTGCGGCGGCGCGGATGACGCACGAAATCGGCGTACAGGCGCGCGTTCGGGCCCGGGTACGATCCGGCGACGCTCGAAACGCTTCCCTCGACCGGATCGTCGCCCAGAAGACGGCGCAATTGTCCTGCATGCGAGGGTTTCGGCCGGATGGAGTTTCGGATCGGGGCCGGCCGGTCGGCGCGTTCCGCCTCGCCCATGCGCCCGTCGTAATAGGAGGAGGGCGGCGTCACGTCCATGCCCCCGGACGCGCCCGTGCTCCCGTCATACGTGCCCGCATACCCCTGGGGCAGTCCGGACGGCCTGTGGCTTCTCCCATGCGCGTCAACGGTCATGACGGGTCTCCTTTCCCCGGGAAAACAACGTTCATCGCCTCGCTATGCGAGGGCGTGGGCCTTGTCGAGAATGTCGGACACGGCGCGCAGATACTCGTCGTACGTGCCCCCACGGCCCGGGATCCGGTCCCATGCGGCGCGCAGCATGTCCGGATCGTGCACGTCCCCGGCCCGCGACCAGCGGCCGAGCCGCATGCCCGCCCGGATCATGCCCACATCCATGCCCAGCGAGTGGAGGATCTCCACGGCCCCCAGCATCGGCCGGCCGGCCGCCAGGGCCTGGCTCGCCCGCGGATCGTCCAATATGAGGTCGAGGCGGCCCGCCACCCCGTCCAGGACGCCGCCCGCGGATTCGAGGCGCGCGGACCTGACGTCCACGCCCAATACGGCCAGCTCCGTGTCGGTCAGACGGTTCAGCATGGCGGGCGTGATCCCATGCCGTTCGAGCCATTCCGCGGTCACCTCGAACGGCATGCCGCCCGTATGGTCCATGAGCGCCGGATCATGATCCTCGTCCACATCCTCCAACGGGGCGAAACGACGCCGCTTCGACCCGAACAGCGCCTCCCATTCCGGCAGGCCGCCGCATGCGAGCAGGTTCGACGAGCCCGGACGCGAGTTGCGCCCGTCATGGTAGGGCAGGAACACCATGCTGCTCACGCCGCGCTCCATCTGACCATGGATATGCGCGTCCACCGCCTCGTCCCACAGGCGTTCCCTGACGGCGCGCGGGGGACGCCCCGACGCATGATCGTTACGGTATGCGGCGAGACGTTTCTCATAGGCGGCGCCGGCGCGCAGCAGTTTGACGCTCACGCCCAGCTCCCTGTGGAGGATCGCCTCCTTGCTGCACCGTTTGCAGATCATGGTCAGCAGCGTGGGCGTGACCGTCTGCCCCTTCGCCATGCATCGCATGGCCTGGTCCTCGACCCATTCGCGCACCAGGTCGGAGGCGCGCGCGTCGTCGCGCAGCAGGCCGGCGACGCGGCCGGCGGGCGAGTTCGATCGGGTCGGGTCGGCGTATCGGCTGATGATCCTCTCCCATTGGGCGGGAGTGCATGCGAGGTTTTCGTCTGACATGCGGGCGCATATGCGTCCCGGGACGCATATCATGCGTTTCGCCACCACCCCGCATCCCGGTCGGCGCAAGGCGACACGCCGTACGCGGGCTACCCGCATAGCCGGCCGTCATGTTCGACGCTTTCGACGAGACGTGGTGGTCGGCGGGATCGGCCCTCAACTGGTGGGACAGCCGCGTGGCCGACCCTCCCGCATGGCTCCCGGACAGGGAGCGGGCGCTCGCATGGCTGGAACGGCATGCCCCCGTCACCGGGGCGGCGCTCGCGCTCATCCGCTCGCACAGGACCTGCGAGACAAGCCAACTCCACGAGCTCGACCCGCGGCTGCCCGCCGACCCGCGCTCCGCCCTGTGGATGATGCTCGCCGGCATGCGCCTCATCGACCTGGGCTTCCCCATCAACGTGAACGGGCGCGGCGGATGGGGGCCGAAGAACGCGGGCTTCATGGCCGTCCGCCTGCCCGTCCACCACGCGATCGACCCGGAACTGCGCCGGCTGGGCCTCACGCCCGCGGAAATCGCGGACATCGGGCCGGGGCCGTTGCGCGGCCAACGCCAGTACGACCGGCACAACCTGATCTGCACGGGGCTCGCCGTCCGCGCCCGGCGCGACGGGTGGCTGACCGCGGGGGAGGCGTGGTGCCGGTTCGACCGGATCTGCGATGATCCGATCATGGGCCATGGCGGCCCCGATCTGGCGCTCATCGGCGAGGGCCTGCTCGTATGCGTGGAGCTGACCGCGTCCACCGGACAGTCATTGGAGGCGAAGTTCCGCCGGTGGGACAGGGTGCTCGACCATCCGGCCTGCCGGAACACGCATGTCCTGTGGCTGTCGGCCGGCCGCGGCGACGGGAACACGGGGATCCTGGAACGGTTGGACGGCTTGTGCGCGGCACGCTCCCGCCAGCATGCGGGCGACGCGGCGTCCGTCATGGCCGGCGGTTTCATGACGGACGGGTGGACGCCCTCACCCGGCATTCCCGTCCCCCTGGACGGGTGGATGGGACATGACATGGACAGGCTCGGCCGCGTGTTCGGCCTGCCGAACGCCGCCTCATGGCGGCTGCCGGAGCGCATGCGCGGGCATTGGCACGGCTGAACGGCGGGAACGCATACACGGGGGCATGACCGGAATGGATTGGGATCGCGCGGCGGAGAGCATCAGCCGTGAGGGCGGGACGCGCATGATGGACGCGTACGCCATGCTGGAGCATGATGCGGAAGTGTTCGCCCGCGCCGCCAGATGCCTGGAGACACTGCCCGGAACGGACCGGATTCTCATGGAGGACGCGTTCCGTCTCATGGGACGGTTCGGCGGCGGCCTGACGCCCGTCCAGGCGTCGATCATGTGCCGTGCGGGCATGCTCGCCACCAGGCGGGCCGCGGCCCTCGACCCGGCCGCCTAAGCCGGTTTTCCCCATACACGCGGGAAGGCCGGATGCGGGGGCGTGTGCCCCCCCGCATCCGGCCTTCCCGCGTGTATGGGTATCCGGATCACATGGCCGCGTCCGTGTCCCCGTCCGGATCATGCGGCTTATGCCGGGACGCGAACCATGTGCCGGCGGCCGCCAGGACGGCGGCGACGGCGATCATGATCACGCCCGTCACGCCCGCGCCGGTGGCGGCGAGCCCCGCATCGTATTCGACGTGCACCCTGTAGACGACGGATGTCAGCCCGTCGGCGCTGGTCACGGTGAGCGTCGTGTCCGCGCCGTCCACATGCTTGGTGACGCTCATGCCCGTCTGCTTGTCCCACGACGGGGTGACCACGTAGCGTTCCGGATTGGCGACCCCGACCGTGTATTCGAGCCTGTCCGGCGAGAACCCGTCCACGTCGCGCCCGTCGACGCTCAACCCGGTCAGGCCCGCCCTGTGGGTCGCCTCCGTCAGGTAGGTGACCGTGACGGTACGCGTCCGGTAGGTGACGCCGTCGGGGGCGAGCACCCCGATCCGGTATTTCCACGTCATGCCGTGGTCGCGGCCCGGCGTGATCTTCACGATCTGGCCCAGGTACGATTCGTAGGCGAACGAGCCGCCCTCCGGGATCAGGTATTCGTCGCCCTTCTCCGCGTGGTACGTGCCGTCCTTCGTCCAGCCGACGCTTTTCAGCGTGGCCGTGTCCGGGCCGGGAGCCTCCTGGGTGCCGCCCGTGTCCTTCGGATCGGAGGGTTTGAACGCCTCGTCCGCGGTGGGGGTCCTGTGGTCGCGGACGAGCGTGACCGTGTACGTACGGTTCCCGCCGTCCGGGCCGGTCACCGTCCAATGCTGGACGGTGCTGTGCGCGGTCAGGGTCGTGTCGGACGCCTTCACCGTCTGCCCGGCCTTCGCCCTGGGACTGACCGTGACCTTGTCGTCCTCGCCCGCGGTGATCGTGTATTCGAGGATGTCGGGATCCCATCCTTGGATGGGCCTGCCGTTGACGAGCAGCCCGTCGAGGGCGGCGTCCGGCGCGTCGACGGTCCTGGACGGCTTGTCGAACGGCTGGCGGATCGTGAACCTGCGGGTCACGACGGTGCCGTCCGTCCTGGTCGCCTTGACGGTGCCGGTGAACACGCGCATCCCGTCGTCGCCGAGCCCGGTGGCGTTCATGGCGACCGTCGCGTCGTCGCCGCTGGTCACGGCGGGCGTGTACTGGTCGCCGGCCGCGGCGTAGGGGAGCGTGGGCAGGGTCACGTCCAACGGGGTGTCGGCGGCGGTCGCGTCCTCCAGGTCGATGCCGGGGATGAGGGTCGTGTTCCCGTCGGCGGTCCGATGCTCCACGCCGATGCTGAGTTTCGCGTCCCAGGCGCGGCTGGCGGTCAGTTTGACGGTGAGCGTCTGCCCGTTGTCGAGCGTGCGCGTGGCCTTCCCGCTCATGGTCCATACGGGGCCGGCCGCGCCCGACGGGTCGAGCGTGGCCTTGCCCCAGGCGACGGGGAGCGTCGATCCGTCGGACAGTTCCACCTTGTCCGTGTCGGGCATGTTGTCCCTGTCGAGCCGGTGGCCGGTGTCGGTGACGGTCCATTCGGAGCCGTTCTCCGAACCGGTGAAACGGGTCCCGTCCTTCAATGTGATCTCCGTGCCCTGGACGATGCGTATGGGGATGCGGAACGATTCGCCGCCGTGGGACGCGGTCAGGACCTGATTCGTTTCGGTGACGCCGGCCAGCGTGTTCCTGATGTCGGGTGCGGAGGCCATGGTCGACACTTCGATCCGGTTGGACGTGCTGCCGCCCGTGATCTTCTCGTCCGTGCCGGGCGCCTGGCCCAACGGGGTGGCGGGCGTCCACGTCCTCGACGCGACGTCGTAGGTGAGGGCCTGGCCGTGGAACGTCCAGTTGACGACGCGCAGGCCCGCGACCGCCTGGTCGAGGCCGTCCGCGGCCTTGGCGAGCATCTGGTCGCCGGTGGTGTCCGCGTCCAGTTTCCTCGCGTCGCCGATCGCCTTGTCGAGCATGCCGAGGCTCGCCGCGTCGTACGCGTCCGTCGCGTCCCTGTCGGCGCGGATCGTTTCGGCCCTCTTCAATGATTCCTTGAACCGGTCGGCGGCGGACACGGCGCGGAACGTGTAGGTGCGGGACTGGGCCTGATCGGGCGCGGCGAGGGTGACGGTCAGCGGATCGTCCTTGGAGACGGATTGGGTCCATCCGTCGGGCAGGTCGGCAAGGGTGACCGCGGTCGTGCCGGCGGGCACGTCGCCTCCCCTCCCGTTGGCCGGATCGAATCCCGTGACGGGGCCGGTGCCGCCTTGCGCGTCCCTCCACTGGGCCGTCACGCCGGCCAGGCCGGCGATGGGCGCGCGCTGTCCGGTGCGGGTCGCCGCCCCGCCCGCTGTCGGCTGGTCGGCCCAGACGGGTGCGGCCGTCCCGCCGGCCAGGGTGGCCGCGGCGAGCGTCGCGGCCAGGGTCCTGCTGATTCGTTTGTCCATGGTTCTCCTTTTCGAATCGTCGCATGGGACCGGTGGCGGCCCCATGCGCGTCGGTATGCGTCTATGCGCCGGAACGCATACGCGGCCGCATGGATGATTGGCATGACAGGGTCCTGGCCCTGCTGGACGGGTCGGGGGACGCGCGTCGGGCCGCGTTCGACCCGAATCCGGTGGTGCGCGCGCACGCGGCGGGCATGCCGCTGCCCGACCGTGTCGTGGAACGTCTGGCGGACGATCCGGCGGCCTGCGTGCGCGCCCGCGTGGCCGCCCGGCCCGGCCTGGACGCGGCGTTGATGTCCACGCTCGCCCATGACCGGGATGCGCGCGTGCGCCGCGTGCTCGCGGCCCGGACCGATCTGGACGCGGACACGCTGCGCACGCTCGGCACGGACTTGGATGCGCGCGTGCTGGAGGCGGCCGGCTTCCCGGAACGGGCGCGCCTGATCCGCATGCTCCCCGTCGAGCCGGACGGGCCGGACGCGCGGAGGGGGTTCGGATGGCGGCGGTGAGGGAGAACACGGTGGAACGCCGGTTCAACCTGCTGGCGGGACGGCATGGGGGACTGTCCCTGAAATGGGTGTCGCCCGGACGGTTGGGCGTGCCCGACCGTCTCCTGTTCATGCCCGGCGGCAGGCTGTATCTCGTGGAACTGAAACGGCCGGGAGGAAAGCCCAGGGCCAGCCAGAGCGCCATGTTCGCGAAACTCGAAACACGCGGCTTCCATGTGTGGGTCGTGGACGATCCGGACATGTTCTTCGACATGATCATGGGGGATGGGGTCGGGTAGTCCGGGGCGCGTCTTCACGGCCGCAATGCATGCGCGACGGCCCCGCCTCCCTTCCGGAATGCGGGGCCGTCGCGGTTTCCGTATCAGGCGAGATCGTCGGCAAGCGTCCGGTCGGTGAACCCCCAGTCCGCCACGTTCTCCAACGAGGGATCGTCGATGACGCCGGTCAGGTCCCGGTCGGTGGCGAAATCCATGCGATGATTCACCCACGTGTTCTCCCTGATGGTCATGATGTCCAGATCGTCGTCGTCGGATTCGCTTTCCATGATCGCGTACACATGCCACCCGGCGGGCACATGCTCGCGGGGGAGGCGTTCGCAGTCCATCGCGTACCCGTTGACATGGCTGCCGTCCGCGAGCGTGAAGTCGATTTGGCGGGCCAGGTCCGGCCGGTCGAAGATCGCGGCCAGATCATGCGGGTCCGGCGTGTTCCGGGGCGCGGCCACATCCCCCGATACGCCGGCGGCGTTCTTCGGCTCGTACCGGCCGCCGTCGGGCGTTCCCTTCGGCCTGTGGCTCCTGTTGTTCCTGTCCATGACCATGATGGTTTTCCTTTCCTTTTCAGCGCAGGCCGCTCAGGACCGGATTGCCGGCCAGTATGGCATGCATGTCGGAATCGTCCGGATACCGGTCGCGCAGCACCTTGAGGCTCGCCAACGGCAGGCTCGGATTGCCGGCCAGGTTCAGGTCGGTCTGACGGTCGCCGCGTCCGGCGAACGAGCCCAGCAGCTCCGACGGCGTCCTCGGATTGCAGGCGAGCCGCCTGTCCACATCCGGATTGTTCAAGGATGCAAGGCTTGAGGCGAGCGCGAAGTCGAGCTTCGGGCTCATGGCCGCGCCGAACGCGGCCTCGTATCGGTCGTAGGACACGTGGCTCTTCCAGTCGGCGAGCGTCGCCATGTCCATGCGCGGATGGCTCCACACGCGTTCTCGGATCCACGGGTCCGTGGTCCTCTCGTCGATGGCGTGCAGCGCGTCGGGGCCGCAATGCGGATGGCGGAGCACCTTGCCCGCGAACACGCTGCTGTCGCGCGGATGGATGTTGACGGCGAGGGCGAGCGTCGAATCGTCCGCCGCCGGGTTCGCGGCCACGCGGTCGGCCTGCTGCATGTGCGGGTCGGCCCACAGGCTTTCCTTGACGAGTTCGGGAGCCGCGTGCGGGTTGGAGCCGACCGCGTCGACGGCCGCGTGCCTGACGCCCGGGGTCTGGTCGCGCATCCAGCCCACGCAGCGGGCGCGGAACGCGTCCGACATGACGGGGCGCATGCAGGCGCCGAACACCGTGTCCGCGCGCGCCGAATTCGACTTCTGCCGGAATACGAGCCTGTCCACGTCATCCTCCGTGAGGTTCGGATTCGACGCGAGGTACGCGTCCACCTCGGGCCGATGGGCGGCCATCAGGCCGGTGAGGTCCGGGCCGGAGGCGGTGCGAATGTACTCGATGTCATCCCTGGTGAGGGGTTCGTGCGCGCCGATGATGCGGGCGGACGGGTCCGCGTCCATGGGCGGCATCACATCATCCGACCCGGCCGAACCGTTTTTCGTCTCGTATTGGCCGCCGTCGGGCGTGCCCTTCGGCTTGTGGCTCCTGTTGTTCCTGTCCATCACCATGATGGCCTCCCGCCGGTCGGTTGCGTTTCGCCATGTTCCTATGCGTCCCCGACCAGCAGGCCCGGCCAGTCCACGTCCGGCGGCGTGGTGAACGCGAGCATGTCGAGATCATGGTGTTTCGGCTCGCTTTCCCCGTTGGCGAGCATGAAGCAGAAGATGCTGGGACTGGCGGGCAGGAGCCCGGCGAGCACGCCGACGCCCCACATGGCGGTCGCCGTCTCCGCCGTGTTGTCCGGGTCGCCCTTGTACCGGGGCCGGGAGTCCGGGTAGCGGACCTGGCAGACGACCCCGCAGTCCGCGCCCGGCGATGCCTTCCATATGTTCCGGCATGCGCGCATGGCGCGCGTCTGCATGGTCTTGCGCTCCCGGGCCGTCAGGCGCATGTTGCTGGTCAGCCATGAGTCCTCGCCGAACGTGGCATGGGCCAGGGTCGCTTTCGAACCGGGCATGTGGGCGAGCAGCCGGGCCAGCGGGTCCGTGTCCGGCCCCAATGGGATCACCCAGATGAACAGTTCCGCGCGTCCGCCCGGCAGGGGGCGGGGGTCCCTGAGATAGCAGGTCATCACGCGATGGTACGGGTCGTCGTCCGGCCACAGGCCCTCGTCGGTGCCGGCGTCGATCAGGGGCTTCATGGTCTCGGCCGCCAGTACGGGGCTTTCGCGTCGCCCGCCCACGGTGACGAGCATCATGTACCGGTTGACCCGGGGCGCGCCCGCGGCCTTCATCTCCCGCCACACCTGCCGTCCGTAGGCGCGCAGGCGTCCCCGCCGCCGTTTCCGTTCGGTCTTGTCCTCGTCGCCGGTGGTCGTCATCCACAGGGAGGCGGACACCGTGAACCGGACCGTGTATGGTCTCAAGCCGTTCATGCGGCGCGGCTATGCCGGGCCCGGGCCGTGTATGCATTCCGGCCGGGCTGTATGCATCCGTATGCATCCGGGGATGCATACATCTTTTCTTCCCGTTTCGGCTTGGTTCCAACGTTCCGGGGATGGTCCGGGCGCGTGTATGCATTGTATGCATCATTCCCTTATAGAGGATTCGAGAAAAAGGAAGGAAACCCCTTATATTGATGCATACAATGCATACAAGAGAAAGGAATTATATTTTTTCCTTTATTTATAAGGGTTTTCGGGCTTTTTCCAAGCTTTTTCTGTATGCATCCCCGGATGCATACAGATGCATACATGCATACAAGACGGCCGGAAGAACTTCACAATGTTGTAAAGTCCGCGCATGCGGCTCCACGGCATCGCGAAGCCCGGGGAGCCCGGCGAAACGGATCGGAGGATCGCTTGACGTCCTCCCCTCGGCTGAAGCCGGGGGATTCCTCCCATCCTGATGATGGGAGGAATCCCTCCCCACGCCTGAAGGCGGGGGCACCCTCACGGCAAAACGGTCGGGGCGGGCATCGGGCCTGTATGCATGCCGGTTCGCGTGTATGCATCCGTATGCATCCGGGGATGCATACGTCTTTTCTTTCCGTTTCGGCTTGTTTCCGACGTTCCGGGGGCGGTCCGGGGGCGTGTATGCATTGTATGCATCATTCCCTTATAGGGGATTCGGGAAAAAGGAAGGAAACCCCATATATTGATGCATACAATGCATACAAGAGAAAGGAATTATATTTTTTCCTTTATTTATAAGGGTTTTCGGGCTTTTTCCGGGCTTTTTCTGTATGCATCCCCGGATGCATACAGATGCATACACGCATACAAAACGGGCCGGAAAACTATACAATATTGTAAAGGTCGGAGGTGAGGCTTTACAATATTGTAAAGTCCGGGGCCGGGGCCTTACAATAATGTAAAGCCCGACGGAACCCGTCCGCGGGGACGCATGCACCCCTCCATGAACGATCGCATCGCATTCTCCACCGAACACTTCACCGTCCACCGTCTCGACGACCCGGAACGCCCCTACCGGATCGACAACGGGGCGGGCTCCACGCGCCTCGGCGAACCGGCCTGCGTGACCATCCGCATGGACTACGGCAAGGCCCGCATCGCATGGACCGGCATCGGCGCCCGCGACGCCGGCGACGCCCGCCTGTTCGCCGGCCTCGTCCGCGAGGCGTGCGACGTGGCCGACCGCATCAACCACAGCCGCGAAGGCCGGCAGGCCGCCCGGCTCGGCGACGACTACCTCGAATCGTTGGGAATCGAACGATGAACCGTTTCGAACAGGCGCTCGCACCCCACATGGACCGTCGCGTGCTCGCCGCATGGGTGGGCGGCAGCCACGCGCACGGACTCGCCCGTCCGGACAGCGACATCGACCTCCATCTGGTGCTCGCCCCCGAACCAGACGACATCCTCCTCGGCCGAACCGACCGTACCAAAGGCCTGCACGGGCCAGACATCACGATCACCACGCCCATCCCGCTGCTCACGGGACTGACCAAAGGCGCGCCCAACACGCTCGAAGCGTTGAGCCTGCCCGACGACTGCCTGCTTCTGGACGCGGGCCTCCTGCACATGCTCGCCCCATTGGCGGGCCGGCTCACCAGCCGGAACACCATCGACATGGCCCTGGGCAACGTGAAAGGCAACCTCCACCTGCTCGCCCGCGACGGCCTCGACGAACGGAAACGCCGCAAGCTGCAGGGCGAAACCATGCGCCTGCTCGCCTCCATCGGACACGTGACGGCCGGCCGGGGCACGGACACGCCCTGGCCGTGCCGTCTCGACGCCGACCTCGACGTTCTGAGGGAAATCCGCGAACATGGCATGGATGACGCGGAGCTCGCCGCCCAACTGCCCGACATGTTGGCATACGCGTCCTCCCGCCGTCTCCACACACCCGACCGGAAGACGATCCGCGAGACGGAACGACTGGTCGCCGGACTGATGAAAGGCCTGGTCGACGGCACGACGGCCACGTTCCCCATGGAAAGCGTGCCCGCCAAGCTCGAAATCCGGTTTGAACGGCATGTCCGGCGCATGGACGACCACCGACCGAGGACAAGGCGCATGCGCTAGCATGGAAGCCGATACGGTGAACGGGAAAGGCGGCGAAAAGCATGACGATCGATCGGAATCATCGGAGCCATCTGCCGGCGGGCATGCCGAAGAACGTCGCCGGCACGTTCGCGAAAGGGGATGCGAATACCGTGGATGATGTGACGCCGCCAATCACGACCCCACTGCGCACCGTGAAGGGCCTTGCCCGCCTCCTCTACCGGATGGGTCGCACGTTCGACGGATTAAACACGTCACGATTGGCGACCGAGGAGTTTCTGCGTACCGGCAATCCGGATGTCATAGGATCCCGCGACGACTACGCGCTCCTGTGCGATCTGAAGGATGCGTCCTCATACGTCCTGAACACGGATTGGGATACGACCCGGTTCGATCTCGACTGGTTCAAAGGCATCAACGCGGCCATGACACGCACCGCGGCCATGCTGCCGGGCGTGTTGCGCGACAGTGAAAACGTGATCGTCGGCACGAAATACGGCACGTACACGCCGACCGTCCCCGACCCGATCATCCTGGATTCGTGGATGGAGGCGGGCGCATCCGATAAGGGCGATCCCCTGGACGCGGCATCCCACCTGTTCGCCCGGCTCGCGAAGGCGCAACCGTTCGGCGACGGCAACAAGCGTAGCGCGCTGCTCGCCGCCAACGGGCTGCTTGTCAGGGCCGGTTCGCCGCTCATGCTCACGGTGCCCGTGGAGGAACCGGAACGCACGGGGTTCAACGATCTGCTCGGCTCCTGGTACATGCATGATGATGATCGGATCATCGTTTGGCTGGCCGATTGGAACAGGGCGGGCCCGGAGACCGGAACCTGGATCAGCCCCGGCGCATGATGCGCGCCAGTTCGGCCGCGTCCATGAGCGGGCCGGACGGTTCCGGACCGGTCGGGCGTGCCGGGACGCCGGATGGCATCGCGTCATCATCCGTCCCGCCATCCGATTCGGGATCGGCGCCCCCGCCGCCGTACTCGTCGAGGCTTTCATCCCATCTGTCCTTGATGGCGCCAAGGAACGGGAACAGGCGGTAGGTGTCCGCATCCCTGAACCTGATGCGGTCCATGATCACGGTGTTGAAATGCGGGTCGTCGGCCGTGGTCCGGTCGAACGAATCCAGGTACGCGGACCGGTCGATGCCGTCGGGCAGCCCGAGATGGTCGCACATCCACTTGCCCAACGCCTTCGCGTCGTTCGTCCCGTCCGGCAGGACGGGGAAATACGTCTTGAACACGAACGGTGATTGGCCTTCGAACTCCGCGGAGCCGACGCCCTTGGACACGCCCTCGTCGAACACGTTCTGCGGACATTCCGGCACGCTTTCCGCGATGTTGAACACGAGGCCCCGCTGGTTCTTCGACGCGCGGGCCCCCATGAGCACCTTGTTGCCGATCGCGCTTCTCAGGCTCGGCGGCATGCCGGTCGCCGCGGACGCTACCTGGTTCAGGATAATGACCCGGTACCCGTAGGCTCGGCCCACCAGCACCAGGTCGGTGACGGTCCTGAGGATCAGTTCCTTGACCTGCGCGTCATGCTTCTCCTCCCAGACGGGCGGCAACGCGGTCTTCGGCAGGCTGCCCGCCGACTTGTGCCCGACCGTCAGCTGGGTGAACTCGTCGCAGACGACGAGCCGCAACGGCATCCGCCTCTTCTCCTCGTCGGTCAGCTGGTACCAGTTCTGGTAGCCGCGCCGGCGGAAGAACTCGGCGCGCGGCCCGCCCTTGTCGATGTCGGCCATGCACGTCTTCAATACGCCGAGCGTCTGGAGCAGGCTGTCGCAGCCCCAGCCGTTCTCGTGGATCCAGGGGCGCGCCCAATAATAGTCGGCGGCCTTGGTGAAATGGTCGCAGACGAACAGCTCCACCTGTCCGGTGGCCAGCTGGTCGGCGATGATGTCGTTGCCGAACACGCTTTTGCCCGCGCCCGGAAGGCCTCCCAGATAGATGCTGGGGGAGGCCTTCCAGTCGAGGATCGCGGGCTCCGCCGTTTCGCCGGGTCTGGCGAGCCTGACGCCGAAACGGGTGCGGTCCCTGTCCGCGCCCAGATGGTCGAACGGGAGTCGCACGAGTTTGGGGAACGTCCTGGGCAGGCCGGGATGGATGTCGATGGTCCCGTTCTTCGGATCGGCCTCGAACCACCATCCGAGGCGTCCGATCTGCTCGCAGGCGGCATCCACCTTCGCATCGTATTTGTCCGCCTGGTAGACGATCCCGTCGTCGAGGATGGCATGCCATCCGCCGTCCTCGACGGGAGTCATGCGCAGATCCCAGTCGTGCAGGCCCATGGCGGCGGCCAGCTGCCCGCGTGCGGTGGCCTGCGCGTCCGTCAAACGTTCGAGCAGCGCCTTGCCCTCGTACGGGTGGAACACGGTGAGCCGGTATCCGGGGTATTTCGTCTCGTACACGGCCTGCACCTCGGCGCCCTTGCTGGGCTTCGAATGTTCGGCGCTCAGGTTGATTTCGAGGCTGGAGTCGTCGCGCATGTCGACGCTGGACGACTGCCGGTCGACAAGGACGGCGACATGCCGGTCCCGGTCGATGAACTCGAGGCGGGCGGCCTTGGCCTCCGGATGCCCGGCCTGCCATTTCGCTATCTGCCGGTCAAGTAGAGCCCGGTGGCTGCCGTTGTTCGCCGGATCGAAGAGGATGCTGTCGCCCGATTTGGTCTTCACCCGGGCCGGGTACTCGTATTCGAATCTGATCATGCGGGCCGGCTATGCGAAAGGACGCGGGTGACGCATACCGGGGCGTATGGGAAACGTTTGCGATGATCCGATAGGCCGCCTGCTGGAGGAGGATGGGCGCGAGATCCTGGACGGCATGCCGCCGGACGGGTGGTGCGCCATCACGTACAAGGACGGCTGCCTCGCGTTCGTCACCGCCATCGACACGGATGTCCCCGAGGTGCGGGAACGGCTGCGGCGGAGCATGGACCGGTGGCTGTCCGACCCGGACAATCCGGTCCCGTTGGACGTGCTGCGCATCCGCGCGGATCTCGTCTATACGTACGGGGACGGGGTCTGGAGGCTGAGGGAGAACGCGTATTAGGCGAACAGCCGGTCGAACACGGCCCCGATCTCATCCCATCGGCCGCGGTAGGGGGCGTACGCCCAGTCGGTCTTGTAATGCTCCTCGGGGGCAAGCAGGCTGCCGTCCTTGCCGAGGCGCATGCGCAGCCAGATCTCCCCGACCCTTGCGAACGCCTCCGCGGGGGCGAGCCAACGGTCCGGGTTCGAACCCTTCATGCGCGCCGTGTCCACGGTCTCCCGATACCGGTCGAGCAGGGGGCGGAACAGCGGGTCGAGGCTCAGATCGGCCGGCCCCCACGTGTGGTCGAGGTGATGCATGAGCTCGTGGCCGAACGAGGCGGGACGGCGCGGGTCTATCGCGATCGCGTCGAGTCCCGTATGGTAGATGCCGTCCGCCCTGTGGCGTCCCGTGTATCGGAACCGCAAAGCGGCGCGGGCCCCGGACACGGGGACGACCGGCCTCAACGCCTCCCATTCGACGCCCAGCCGGGCGAACAGGTCGAGATCCACGTCGTCCTCGACCTCGATCCGGTCGAAGTCCGCGGCGAACGGGCTGGCCTGCCCCGCCTCGTCGTGCTTCGGATCCCTGTGTTTCTTGTCCTCGAACACGGTCGCCGATGCGCCGGCCTCCGTACGGCGGGCGAGATCCCGGTTCATGCGCCAATCCGATTCGACGCGTAGGATCGTCTCGGCCGCAAGCCGCAGCTCCGCCGTCCATCGCACCCATTCCAGGCGTTCCGCCAGCAGGCCTTTCACACGCGCGTCATCGCAGTCCAGGCCGATCGCCCCCGCCCCGGCCGTCCATGCGAGCAGCGCCTTCGCGTCGCCGGGCTCGGGCGGGTCGGGCAGCCGCACCCCATGCGTGGCGCAGGAGACGACGAGCCCGCAGATCCCGTCGAAACGGCGATCCATGTTCGTGCGGAAGTACTGCCATGTATGCCGGTCGTCGGAGAGCATGTCGCGGATTTCGCGCTCCGGATCCGGGTCCGCCATATGCCCCATGATCATGCGGGCCGCCAGCAGGCTCGGCAGGCTGACCGTGTCCACGGTGCGCTTCGAGAGACGGTACCTGTAGTCGATTCTCGCCAGCATGGGTTTGTGCGGGCCGAGCCCGATGATGATGATCCGCCCCGCCGGATGATGCAGCGCGATCGCGGGGCTGCCGGTCTTGGATTCCGTGCGCCTCAGGTCGCGCGCTATCTCCGCATCCGTTTCGCGATCCACCGGCTCGCAGCCCGGCCAGATCATGTTCGCGGTCCCGACGGCCAACGTCTCGCGGTCCGTGTCCTTGGCGAGCGAATCGTACAGGTAGCGTCCCAACCGGCGACGGACGGTGACCATGTCGTCCTCGGGGCGGATGGCCGGCACCTTCAGCCGGCGGTTCGGATCCAACGGGAGACGATCCTGTAACAGTGTGGTGATTCTTTCGGCCATGACAGGCTCCTTGCATGCGGAGAAATCCTTTATGGCATCCCGCATGCGTCCCCGTCATTGTCGAATATCACATATCGTCGTGGATCGGATCATCCCCGTTTTTCTGCGCCGAAGTCAGCCCATTGTCCACCAGACGTCCGACCGCATGGTATTTCAGCCAGTCGATGAACGGTCCGCGATCATCGCTTTCGTAAAAGCCGATGAGCCTGTCCCTGAACTCGTCATCCATCCGTTCCGGAGGCAATGCGAATATGCCGACCCCGTCATGGATGAGGCAATGGTTGGCGGCCATCGCCGAAGTCCGCTTGTTGCCGTTGCTGAACCATTGGCCCCGGCTGATGGATGCGAACAGGTTCAACGCCCTATCCTCCGGATCGTCAAGCCCGAGATCCTTTCCGATTTGATCCCTGACCCCATCATACGAGGGAACAGGGGGAACATATCTGGTGCCTCCGATGGTGACCATGTCGTTCCTCAGCCTGCCGGGGGAGGGCTCCAGCCCGTCACCTACAAGCCGGTTGTATTCGGAAAGATACTGCCAGTCGACCGGCCAATCCGTGTTGTCGAAAAGGAACTGCCAGGCGTGCTTCAGATTGTTCAGCACCATCACATCCCTGGCCCTCGCATCCCCGGGCGTGATGCCCTTGAACACGTCGCGCGTATCGGGGAACGTGAGACCCCTGACCTCGATGCTCGCGGTCTTCCACAGCAGGTCGATGGTGCGGCGTTTCGCCAGATTGACGCATGCCTCCGCATTGGAAACGGTTCCCGCCCCCATGGGAGGGGCGACATCGGCATCATCCACTCCGGATACGGTCGTATCGAACGTGCCGGCCACGCCTTGTGGCAGTCCGGCGGGACGATGACTCCGGTTGTTCGCATCCATGGTCATTGTGGCATCCTGTTCCGGGTGAGGCCTCCGGGAAGAAGCTCCACCGCATTGTCGTGAATATAGGAGATGGCGGCTTCCTTGGAATCCCCTATGGCGGATTCCAATGCCGGAAGCTGTTCGGGGTAGGTTCCGAACAGGCCGATGCCGCCTTCGACGAGAAGATGGTTCGCGCACACGGCGGCGAGGATCCTATCCTGATTCCAAAGCTCCATAAACATGTCCGTGGCGTTTTCCTCCGTCGGATTGGTGTGATCCGGCAGGGGAATGTCCTTCGAAGCCCCCAACTGCTCCTTGAAGCAATCGAACAGGTCTTCATCAAGTGGATGATCTGCATTGGCGATGGTCGTCTCCAATGCGTTCGACAGACGGTACAACAACACCGTCTCCTCGACGGGACGGCCTGCAAGACCCTTTCCGTGGTGGACGATGCCGGCGGCTGCCTTGTAGGGTATGACGGTGCCGGAAAGATTGGAAATCTTCCACACCGAATCATCTTTGAGCCGGATAGCGAGCCGAACGGATTCTTCTTCCATCACGTCCTCCTTCGATTCCAATCCTACGGCATTCCGCATGCGTCCCCATTAGATTACGTCGGTTTCGGCGGGCTTCCATTCGCCGCCGTTCGACTCCTCGAACCGTCGGCGGGCCCGTCGCTCCCAGACGGGCGAGCCGGGCTTCTCCCGGTAGATCCAGCTCATCACGCTCGACGGTTTGATCCCGTTCGCCGTGATGACCGTGTGCCCGATCGGATAGGTGGAGCCGTCGCTGTAATACCCGATTCCCGGCCGGTCATGCTCCATGCGGAACGTGTGGGTCTTCGCGTCCGCCGTCACGTATTCGATGCCCGGATCCCAGCGTGCCAGGGCGAGCGCCCCGGTGACGCCCCGGTGTTTGGCGGCCAGGCGCAGCATGGCGGCCTGGCCGACGTCGGGGCCGAGTCCGGCGAACGGCTTCACGATTCTCTCGTCCGGGTCGAACACGTCAGGATCCGCGGCCATGAACGCCCGGTACTCGTGTTCGTCGTCGCACAACGCGTCGCGCAGCTGCCGGTAGCGTCGGGTCGGTTTCCTCCCGTCCAACAGTTGTTTCTCCAGTTTCCTGAACTCCTTGGATTTCCGGTATTCGCGCCCCGCCTGCGGGTTCCAGCCGTCCTCCTGGAGTTCGCGCAGCGTGTCGGCGAACGCCATCCTGTCATCGAACGCGCTGCCGTTGATCAGTCCACGGTCGACGTTCTTCCTGTACAGGTCGCGCATCTCACCGTCCAACGGATTCAGATGTTCCTCCGTCGCCGCAGCATATCGGGCCTGTTTGGTCCGGGTGCCTTTCCATGCGGCTTCGTAGCGGCGTTCGGCGGCCTCCCCGTCGTAGTCTGGTTGTGGCCCCTTCCACGTGTTCGCCTGTTCGCCTGGACGTACGGGCTCCAATCCGAGATTGCGGAGCTCCCGGTTCGGGTCCAATGCGGTTTCGAGGATGTGCTGCCGGGTTTCCTGTTCCAATTGCGCGCAATCATAGGCTTTCACTGGGATACCGTCATAAGCGTTCTGTATGTGATCGGCGACATAGTCGGCATGGGAGCCGCCCGGGGCCTGCGGATCGTATCGCAGGTTTTCAATGATCAACGGCATGTCATCGGTTTCGCCCGGCTTCGCCGGACGGGCGATGAGCTCATCCAATCGTCTGGCGGCGTATCCCGCGCAGTCGGCTACATCCGGATCCATAGCGATGTATGTTTCGGCTGTGAGCATCGCATCGTCCAGCCGATGTCCGCCGGCCGGCGGCGGGGCGACGTCGTCGCCGGCCGTCTGCGGGCCGGCCGCGTCGAACGTGCCCGCATACCCTTGGGGCAGGCCCTTCGGCCTGTGGCTCCTGTTGTTCCTGTCGACCGTCAAGATGCTCCTTTCCGATTACATGCCTTCACGGGTATGTATGCGCCGGTCGGCCGGGCGGAATCCTAGAAGGGGAGCGGCAGCGATGCGCCGAGTCCGGTCAAGTTCCAGCATTTGACGAGCAGGCCCGCGTTGAAACGGATGGAGCCGCGCCCGTCCGACCGGTCCAAACCCTCGTCCAACCGGCGGCGCACCGGGGTCGCCGGGTCGGCGAGCAGGCCCAGGAACCGGTCGCATGCGTCCGGGGCGACGCGTCGGATGTTCGCCAGCACGGGGCCGGCCGCCGACGCGGGAAGACGCCCGTCGGAGAGCAGGGCCACGTAACGGCCGTCCCTCGTCGCCTGTCTCAATTCGCCGGCGTGCGCGCGATACCAGGAGAGGACGCGGTCCGCGTCCAGCCGGTCGCGCCGGCCGAACGCGGCCGTCGGCCCCACCAGATTCCAGTACGCGTCCGCGACGAGCACGCAGGCCAGATTATGCGGATCATGCTCGCCCATGGTCTTCAACGCCTCATACAACGATTCGGTCACGGTCACGCCCGCCCGTATGCGTCCCGCACCGGAGGCCCAAGGCCGCGTCCGAATCCCCCCGGGGGGATGGCTCAGACGACGCGCATGTCCACGCCGTGGTCGCGCAGCCAGGCGGCGGCGCGCCGCGCGCGTTCACGGCTCACATAGTCGCACACGTATCCGCTGCCGCCTTCGTTGTACAGATCGTTGTCACGTTTCCAGAGCTTACGGGCCTCGGCTTCAGTCAAAGGCTTTTCGACTTGATGGTTGTATCGGCTGATGATGTCGATGTGGTGGCTGATGTTGCCGTCGAGAATGCTTTGAACTCTTGCCGCGACGGCTTCGCGTACCTTGTTCGCCAGAGCGATCGCCTCGCCGCGTCCGATGCGGTAGCAGGTGGTGGTCGGGTGGTTCGCCGACACGCGGCATTCCTTGTGCGCTTCGATCCAGTCGCGGATGACCTTGTGCATCTGCAGCTCGTAGTCATCATGCCCCAATCCCAGCGGTTCGCCAGCCTGGAATGCGTCAAGCTGCCAGCGTTCCACGCCCAGCTCCCCGGCCAACGCCTCCCCGTCGTCCAGGCTCGCGATGATCGTGAATCCCGGAACCCAATGGAACGCCTCTCCCGAGAAGATCGCGTCGGCGCGCCTGATCCCATAGCTGAACGGCATCCGCCGGTCATACCACGCGACCAGGTCACCCACGTTGAGGTCGGGCAGGTTGGCCGGGTGTTCCTTCTGCAGATTGAGGATACGTTCGCGGTGTTTGCGTTCCTCGTTTGTTTTCCGCTCCCGTTCTCGACGTACGAGTTCGGCTACCAAGGCGTCCTTGTTGGCGCGGATCTCCTCCTCGGAGCCCGGCTTGCCCCTCCAGTCCCACGCCTGCAATCCGATGCTCCCGTCCGCAGCCTTGTACAGTTCTATCCGGTATTCGCGAATCATGTCGTCGAGCGTCCTGCCGGTCATATCATGCCTCCCGTCGCGTGCCTGTACGTCTCGCCGTCGGGCATGCGTCCCCCCATCAGCGACATCCAACGTCATCCGCCCGCCGCCTCGCTCATCCCGTTCGACCAGACCGTGATGCGCGAGGCGCGCAGCCTCAAAGCCCTCGAACGGCATGAGCTCGTCGAACGTGGCGAAAACATGTGGCTGCCCACCGCGCGCGCAGACGAGGCGCTGGCAAGACGACGGGGAACCATGCCCCTGACGCATACGACGAGGCATGGGAACACACAAGCATCACCGGTACCTGACCGGCGCGAAGGCGGCGAAGGCCGACGAATTCTACACGACGTACGAGGCGATCGACAGGGAACTGAGACACTACAGGGCGGATCTGAAAGACCGTCACGTGATCTGCGACTGCAACGACCGGCCCGACAGGAGCATGTTCGTCTCATGGACGCTCGACCATATGAACGAATACGGAATCGCGTCCCTCACCTGCACGAGCTTCCAACCCGACCATGGCACCCTGTTCGACGACGGGACGCCCGCCATGCAATGGCATGTGGACAACGACGGCCGCGACGGGTATTCGATCGCGGACCTGGCCGCCCGCCCATTGGACGGCGACGGCTCCTTCGACTCGTCCGAATGCGAACGCCTGCTCGACCGGCCCGGCGCGATCGTCGTCACCAACCCGCCGTTCAGCAAGGCCATCCGGTTCATGCGCATGCTCCGCCGGCATCCGGACACCGATTTCCTGATCGTCGCCAACCTGAACCTCGCCACCGCCAACGACGTATTCCCCATGGTCAAGGGGGGACGCTGCCTCGTCGGCCTGAGCATCCACTCGGGCAGCATGTTCTTCCGACTGCCCGACGACCGGCCGAAGACGGGAAGCATGATCCGGCCCGACGGCACGGTCGGCGTCAACAGCGTCCGATGGCTCACCAGCCTCGCCGCCGCACGCGCCGACAAGACCTGGCCTCCCACGGGACACACGTACCGGGGACATGAGGACGAATATCCGGAATATGATGCCTACGACGCGATCAACGTGGACTCCATGCGCATGATGCCCGACGATCATGACGGGCCGATGGGCGTCCCGTTGAACTTCCTCGAACATTGGGCGCCCGGCAACGGGTTCATGCTGCTCGACGACCTCGACGACCCGACGATCGACGGACGCCGACTGTACAAGCGGCTGCTCGTCAGACGGACGCGGGACGCATGATCCACGCCGCCCGCGCATGCAGACGGAACCGCCCATGCCGGACGCGAGCAGGTACCGGCACTCCCGCATACCGAACTGAGGAGGCATTCATGGCCGTCATCACCGCATATCTGCTCGGCCTGGCGACGCTGCCCGTGGGGGGCGTCGCCGTATGGCTTCTGTACCGCCTGTTCCGCCGGGAGGCGTGGCTCTGCCCGTACTGCCTGGCGTGGACGGCGCACACCAAGGGAAAGCCGGACACGGCACTCTATCTGCCGGCCATCCTCACCTGGGCGTCCGTTCTCGTTCATGGGCGGACGGCACGCCATCGCGCATGGCGGCGGGTCCACGAGGAGTACGACATCAGACGGGTAGGCCCGACCTGGAACTGGCCGAACCACCTGACGCGGGCGGTCCCAACGGACGAACTGGGCGACGAGGGCCAGACGTACCTGCTCGAATGGGGCTTCGGCTCCGAGAGGGACTCCCGTAAGGAGCCGGTCGGGATGTCGTACATCGAATGCCTGTTCGACGGGAAGCCGATGGAGGGTTATGTGGTCCGCCACGAGGACGGCTCCATGGAGCTACTGGTCGTCAGGCGTTCCAAGGAGGACCCGCGACGCATACCCCTGTTCGACGGGAACGCGGAGCCGAATCCGCATATCAGGCCGATTGGAAAGGAATGACCGAAGAAATTCATGCCCCGCGCTTCAGCGCTGGGGTTCGCGGCCGGGACGCATAGGACCGTGATGCAAGGAGGTGGTCCACGATGAGCCAGAAGGTCCGCATCGACGGCGTCAAGCACGTTGGCGCGAGCGTCTTCCTTGGAGTGGACCACTGCGGCAATCCCTGTTGGACCCGTAATCCCGAACGCGTCATGGTATGGCTGTGCGACGGATGGCGCACCCGATTCAACCAAAGGCGCGAGCAGCGCCCGCACAACGTGCCCGTCAAGGACGAGGCCGGCGGGATCATCGACTGGGTCAAGGAGCCTTTGGGTGGCCCCAACGTGGCCGAGTTGCTTTCGGACAGAGAGGCCCGTCTTCGATGCTCGTGGATGGCGGGCATTCCGGCGCCCATACTGTCCAGCACGGACAGGATCGAGAGCGTCGAATGGTTCGCCGGACTCAAACGAAGGAAGACCATCGGAGGTCGCGTTCCCGGCTTCAAGTCGCGCCATCGCGGCCTGGGCTTCGTCTGCTGGCGCAACGCCTCCAAGACAGGCAACGCGCTTTTTCATCGGACCGGCCGGAAGTCCGGTGTGGTCGTCATCGCCGGCATGAACCCTACAAGATGGCGCAAACCCGGTGAAAAGCTCTATTGGCGCATCGTCATCCATGTGCGCGTGAGCCAGCCGATACGGCCCTACACCAGCGTCCATGTCGACTGGACCCATCGGACGCTCGTGTTCGTCAACATGCCCCTGCCGTTGCCGAGGACCGGAAACGGCATGGTCGGTCTCGACCGCGGCTGTGTACATACGCTCGCCTCGTCCGACGGGATCTTCATGGACATGCCGAAGCCGTCGAAAGCCGAGCTGAAGCGGTTGAAATACCTCCAGCGCCGGATGGCCCGCCAGGACCGGACCAACGAGGCCAGAGGCGGCAGGATCGCCAAGTTCGAGTCGAAGCGCCGTCGGAAGACCTTGTCCGAGTTCAACGCCCTGAACAGCCGTATTATTCGTCGCCGCAACGACTGGATCGAGAAGACCACGACAAGGCTCGCCAAGGCCAACATTCTCATCGCCATGGAGGACCTGGACGTCCAAGCCATGACGAAGCGGCCGAAACCGAGGCCGGATCCGGCGAATCCGGGCCGATACCTCCATAACGGCGCGAAGGCCAAGGCCGGGCTCGACCGGTCGATCCTAAGCAACGATTGGAGCCGTTTACGCAAGCGGCTCAAGGACAAGATGGACGCCAACGGCGGAAACCTTGTCATCGTCCCCGCCGCCTATACCAGCCAAGCCTGCCACAAGTGCGGTCACGTCGCCAAGGGGAACCGCGAGAGCCAAGCGGTCTTCCATTGCGTCAAGTGCGGGTATAGGGCGAACGCGGACGTCAACGCGGCTGAAAACATTCTCAGCCGCGCTTTAAGTGAAACGGGCGGGGACACCGCCTCGGACGTGGAGGAACCGCAATGGCGGTTCCGTGAAGCGTCAACCCCCTCAACCCAGGCCGGAAGTTCCTTTGGAGTCCGGGCTGTGAAGGGAATCCCCCGGCTTTAGCCGTGAGGAGGATGTCAAGTCCCTGTTCTAGAACCCCGTGTCAGCGAACACGGAAGCCAATCCCATCGAATCCACGCGATCCCACACCATATCCGGGATTCGGACCGTCCGGCCGTCCGGCGCGACCACATGATCCGACCGGTAGCGTCCCGCACGCGCGCAATCCATCAACGCGCACGCCACATCCGCGCCCGTCACGCCCGGCATGAACGCGGGCGACGCCCACACGCTCCACAACCCCGACAACGGGCCCACCGGCACAAGCCGAAGCGAATCGGCCCGCACGCGCGCCGGATCATGCTCCAGCAGGGCCAGCGTCCATGCGCGCGCATCCAACCGGGCCATGCGCGCGCACCAGGCCAACGCCAGCGCGGACCAGCCCGCCCGGCGCACGCCCACGCGCTTCGCCAGCATGGACGCGAACATCATGCCCGACCCGTAGGCGGACACGTCGAACCCCAGCAGCCCCGCATGCCCGCGCGCCCACAGCCAATCGTCCCGGCCGGGCGGCGACGGCATGCCCACGTCGGGCAGACGCGAGGACGGCGGCGCCCAGTCCAGCCAGGATGATTCCAGCAGGCCGGGCAGCCGCCGCGCGTCCATGCCATGGATCCGGTTCGCCGCGTCCGCGATCCGAAGCAACGGCAGGTCGTCCGGCCCGGCCGTCGTGTCGTCGAAACTGACGGTGATCATACGCCTTCCCCTTCCATCGTCCCTTGCGGATCGGGTATGCGTCCCGCATGAAGGGGAAATCCCGGCGTCCGGGCACGGAAACCATGCCGAAACCCGGTTTTTTGCAAGGGAAAACGATCCCTCCCCTTGATGTGATGCTGTTTTGTGGTGTGGTTTCCGTCGTGGTGTGATGTCCGTCGCGTGTGTTCCTGGGTGTCGGTGTCCTGTCTTTTTTCTTCTCTGATGGCTGATGGGATGGTGTCGTATCGTGTTTTCCTCTTTTGCTCTTTTTCTCTTTTTCCTTTTCTTTGTCTCCTTTTTTTCGTTTTCGTCCGCGGCATGCGCCGGACGGCGCGCATGGCGCCCCCCTGTCAGCGGGCGCGCCTGGATTCGCGGATGATGCTGGACACGCCCTGGAACAGTCCGGTGAGGAACCGGATCCAGGCGCGGCGCATGCGCGGGTCGGAGGCCGGGCGTCGCGGCCTGTCCGCTTCGTCGGATCGCCCGGGCGGATCCGGGTTTGGTTCCGGTTCCGGTTCCGTGTCGGGTCGGGGGTCGTGCGGGCGCGTGTCTTCGCGTGCGTGCGGCCTGTCGGCGGGGCGTGGGGGGAGCGGCGGATCGTCGTGGACGACATGCCATCGTCCGTCGGCCGCATGTTCGATGCAGGCTCCGTCGGGGAGATGCGCGATGTTCGTCCCGGTCCGGTAGGAGCGGGACGTGTGGGTCGTGTCGTCCACGCATTCGACGTGGGTTTCGTTCCCCGTGCGGCTGACGCGCGTGGGCGTGTATGAGCGTCGGATGTCGAGGTGGGCGGCGCAGTCTTCGGCGATCATGCGCGTGTCGATGGGGTGCGGCCAGACGGGGCGCGTGTCCGGCATGGCGTCGGCGGGCGGGTTCGTGCCGGTCGTCTCCCAGGGGTCGGGTCGGGGGATGATGACGCACGCGCGGTCCTTGAACAGGGGTGTGGCGTGGCTGCGGATCCAATCGTGGTCGTGCATGTGCACGGCGAGCATGCGGCGCGTGTCCTCGTCCGCGTGGGTGAGGATGACGAGCCGTTGGAGGCGTATGTCGTCGCGCCCGTAGCGCATGTCGATGGCCTGCTGGGGGATGGTGTGCGTGCCGAAACGCCATGCGATGTCGCCGGGCCGTGGTGCGGGCATGGTGCGGGCGAGGCGTTCGAGTTCCATGAGTTCGATGCGGTCGGGTGGTTCGGGCGGTCGTATGCCGGTCTCGTGGCCGCCGCATGCTTCCGGTTCGAATGTTCCGGCCACGCGTGGGGGCAGGCCTTTCGGCCTGTGGCTCCGGTTGTTCCTGTCTGTGCTCATGCGGTGCGCCTATGCGTATGGGCTGGGGATGGGATGGTTGGGGATGCGGGTGGCGACGCGGTTCCAGGGCGCGTCGCGTTCGAGCGGCGTGGCGGGCGTGCCTTGGATGCGGCGTAGGCCGGTCCGGTCGCGTATCCACATGGTGTTCGGCCGGTCGGCGTCATGGTAGATGCCGTAGCCCATGGTGGCGGGCGCGTCCAGGGGGTCGCCGAACCCGGTGATGAGACGGGTGTCGTCGCCGTGGATCAGGTAGTGGCGGCCGGGCTTGTTGCGGATGATCATGCTCGCATGGTCGGGTTCGAACAGGATGCCGTGGACGCGTCGGCTCCGGTATTGCATGCGTGGCTTCATGCGCGTCCCTCCAGGGCGCGTGCGATCGCGTCGGCGATGTCGTGGCGCGCCATGGGGTCGGCGGCCGTGTCCCATCTGGTTTCGACCATGATGCTGGCGAGCCGTATGTCGTGTATGCCGTCGGGGGTGATGGCTCCCCGGTGTGCGGTGTTGACGCCGACGGTGAGGCCGCGGCCCATGAGGAGCGCGGCGGCGCGTGCCCCGATCGCCCGGGATGCGGGGTCGTTGTTGTGGCCGATGATGGTCTGGGCGCGTGACTGGTCGGCGTGCGGTTCGAACGGGCGTGGTTCTCTGGGGTGGGTGTGGACGTCGATGATCGTGCATCGTCCGTACGTGTCGAGCATGGTCCGGCATTGGGCTTGCAGCATGCGGTGCCATGGCGTGTACAGGAGGCGGAACCGTTGTCCGCGTTCCCTCATGCCGGGTGCCTGTCCGGGCTTGTAGAGGGGATGCCCGTCGATGTCGCGTGTGGGGATGGCGCCCATGCCGGCCGTGTTCATCTCCTCCCGGTCGTCGGGGTATCGTTCCGGGTCGCACCACATGCGGGTCGTGTGGTCGAGCATGATGGTTGCGTGGAGCCGGGCGGCGATCATGAGGCCGAGCGTGTCCGCATGCCGGTCTCGTACCTGTTCGCATGTCTGGTCGAACATGGTGGGGGCCGTGAGGCGGGTGCGGTCGAATCCGTCGGGGACGAGCCGGCCCGCGTGTGGCGTGTGGACGAGCATGGGCGTCGCGCCCTGCCGGATTTCGAAGAGAGGCTTATCGTTCATGATGGTTCCGGCTATGCGTCCCGGGCGCGCGGGGGCGCATGCGCGATCGCGGACAGGACGGCCGTCCTCTATCCGGCGGTCCGGCCGCGGCCGTGCATGTCTCTGCTCATGCGGGACGGCTATGCGTGCCCCCGCATGTCGATGCGCGTAAGGCTGTCTGCGACGGATCGTCGGCGGACGTCCCGTTCGCCTTGAGGATCTCCTTTATCTCCTCTTCCGTCCATTCGCGGCCCAGCGTGTCCTGCATGTCCAGGATTTCCTGACGGCTGGTGATGTGCCCGTTGAGTTTACGCATCATCATGACGCTGAACTTTGCCATGCCTACGGCTCCGGTCTTCGGATCGTATAGGCCTTCAAGCTGTCGTGCCATTGTCGTTCTCCTTGTTTATTGTCCTGATCGCGCGTCTGGATTCACGATGACCTCTTCACCCAATTGGATGTCCCAGAAGGCTATCTGATCATGTTTGGCACATGCGTCCCGGACGTCATGCGCGTCCATGTCGCAGACGGAGACGTCGACATATAATCTGTCGTCGGCCGGGTTGCGCCATAATCCCAGATAGTTGCCGTCTTTCGACAGCAGATCACGATTGTCCATGAGATATTCCATGGACAGTCGTGCGAAATCATCGGTGGTGGAGGGCATTGCCACGACCCTGCTCCGTTCGGGGTATGGTGAATGGCAGAACCCGACAACGGGAGTGGCGTCGTTTCGCGGACTCCATGTCCCGCCTCCTGTTTCGCTGAGTGAGCGGAACATGTCGGCGGCGGTGGCATGCTTCTCTTTCGATTCCATTTGTCCCAGTTCGGCGCGGGCGAGCCTGGTGCGCAGCCCGTCGTATTCCGGACCGTCCCGCTGGGGGATGGATGCCAGTTCGCGGCGCAGTATGTCCGGATCGTCGTGGACGGGCATGGGCGGGGCGATGTCGTCGCCGTTCGTGCCGGGATTCCTGTCGTAGGTGCCGGCCACGCCTTTCGGCAGTCCGGCGGGCCGGTGCGTCCGGCCGTGCATGTCTTTGCTCATGCGGGACGGCTATGCGTGCCGTCGGCCGGCTTCCCGTTTCAGTCGGTCCCGCACCAGTCGGCGGCGGCGTCGAGCAGCTGGTCGTCATTGGCGGCGTGCCCGCGACGGATGGGGATCCATGTCTCCGCGTTCCCGTTGATCCGGTCGGCCATCCAGCCGAATACGCCGAACGGGTGGATGCCGGGCCCGTTGTATTCGCGTAATGTGGGTTTCCTCCATTCCCGGTAGACGAGGTCCCAGCCGCCGTGCCCGTCGGGTTCCGCGTGGACGCGCCGGTCGCCGTGACCCGGCGCGTCCAGGTTGATGCTGCGCCCGTTCTCGCTTCGTCCGGCGAGCAGATCCCAGTCGAGGCCGTATTCCCGTGCCCGGTCGAGGATGTCGGACGCGTTTTCGGCCGTGGTGGGCGGCCTCACGTCATCCGGGCCCGTGGCGCCGCCTTTCGTCTCGTATCGGCCGCCTTCGGGCGTGCCCTTCGGCTTGTGGCTCCTGTTGTTCCTGTCCACGGGCATGACGCCGTTCCCTCCGTCCGTTCCGGTTCCCGTTGCGTGCGGAGGCTATGCGTGCGCAACGGGGCATGATGCATCGCCGGCGCCGGCCCGCGGGTCGGGTCCGCACAGGCGCGTTTTCGTCGAACACGCCCGCAGCCTCTCGTTCCACGCCCGTCACGGGCCGATCCCGTCCATCGGCATCCGCCATCATGTCCCTCGTCTCCCCCGGGGGCCGTCGTCCCGTACGACGGGCCCCTTTGGGGCATAGGGGGAGGCCATGAGCATTGTTGATATCGGCGTCACCGGCTGGCGCGCATTCTGGTCGAGCGTCACCGCGCCGGGCGCGTTCGGCGTGTACTTCATCGTCCTCATGATCGCGCTCCTCGTGGGCTTCGCGTTCAACCGCGCCCAGTCCGCGCTCTCCATGGGCCTGCGCGTCCTCGCATTGCTCCTGTCCGCGATCATGATCATGGGCGTGCTCGGCGTGCTCGGCCTGAACATGACCGGATTGACGCCCGCGATCAACTGGCTGCTCGAACAGGTGCAGGCCCCCGTCTACATCCCGGAGGCGTGACCATGCGACGTGGCGATGGGGGAGGCCCGTTCCGGCAGCTGCTGTCCATGATCGCGACCCTGATCATGGTGGGCGTGCTTGTCGTCGTGCTCGTCTCCTCGGGAGGCTGGCGGACCGTGTCCGAGACGCTGGGCGTCGGGAACCCGGACGCGTCCACGGCCGCATTGGCCGAATCGAAGAAGGGGGATGCGGGACGCAACCCGGACGCCAAAAGCCTGTCGGGCCTGCTCTCCCTGTTCGGCGTCCATACGGGCGGGGAGGCGGACGCGGGGGCGAAGGACACGGGGAAAACCCCGGACACGGCCCCGACGGGGGATGCGGCCGCATGGCGGGCCCAGTTGGACGCGGCCGGCCGGATAGGCACGGCGGACGCCAGGCCGGGCGGCTACGACCGTGAGACGCGGTTCGGCGGCTGGGCGCCGTCCGGCTGCGGGAAGGCGACCACGAGGGACACGATCCTCGCCCGCGACCTGACCGGCGTGAGGAAGGACTCCTCATGCCGGGTCGTGTCGGGCACGCTGCGCGACCCGTACACGGGCAGGGTCATCGGGTTCAGGCGGGGCGTGAAGACGAGCGCCGACGTGCAGATCGACCATGTGGTGTCCCTGTACGACGCGTGGGCGTCCGGCGCCCGCGACTGGGATCAGGGGAAACGGATCCGGTACGCGAACGATCCGGACGTGCTCCTGGCCTCGGACGGGCCGGCGAACATGGCGAAGGGGAGCGGCATCGACGTGAACGGACGATCCGAATACCTGACGCAGCATACGGGCGCGCCCGACATCTGGATGCCGGACAACAAGGCGTACCGGTGCGACTACATGGCGAAACGCGTCAGCATCAAAACGAAATACGGTCTGACGATGACTCCGAGGGAGAAACAGCAGACCGTCACCTACCTCGCCGGCTGTGTGGCCGGGAAGAACCAGTAAGGAAAGGGGAACGGCGTCATGACCGTGGACAGGAACAACAGGAGCCACAAGCCGAAGGGCACGCCCGAAGGCGGCCGATACGAGGCGAAAAACACGGGCGCGGGCGCGGATGACGTCGCCGCGCCCACGCCCGTGACGGACGATGGGCACGCCCGGTTCGTCTCCCTCATGGAGGGGCATTACGGTCGGCTGCTCGAACTGGAGGAACGGGACGTCAGACACCGCACGACCCGCCAGTGGGCCGCCGCGTTCGACCGATGGCGGGCGGGGCATGCGGACGAGGTGGGCGCTTTCGTCGACCGACGCCGCGACCCGATCTCGTCGGACCGGGAGGCGGCCGCGTTCATGCTCGCCCGCCGCGACCTGCAACGCGAACGGGATCCCGAATTCGGCGAACTCGACCGGTGGGTGGACGCGGAGATCGAACGGTTGAGGCAGGAGCCGAAACCGTCGAAGAAGCATGTGGACGCGATCGACGCGTTCGAACGGCATCGACGGAGGCATCCGGACGAGATCCGCGCCTATGAGGAGAAACGCGGCAAGGAGATCTCCAGCACCAGGGAGGCGGCCGCCTACATGCTCGCCAAAGCCCGCCAGCTCAACGAGCAGGTCCGGCGCGACAACATGCTCGCCCTGGCGGACGAGAAGGAATGGGACGCGTTGGGCGAACGCATCGCGGAGGGGGACGGCGTGGGACAGTATTCCCGTGCGCTCGCCGGCCGCTACGGGCTCGATCCGGAACGGGAGCGGATCCTTTTGGAGGACACGGACGCGCATATGGGCGAGGAGGCGGATCCGGGGACGGCGGCGCGCGGGATGGACCGCCGCTACCGGCTCGCCGCCCGACTGCTCGGCAACATCGGCTGAAGGCGAAGGAGACACGCGCGATGGCGATGCTCATCATCGGCGGCGAACGCACCGTCCTGCACGGATCGGATCCGGACATGCTCGCGTTGTCCGTCCTGCATGAGGCGAGACGGCGGGGCATGCGGGCCGCCCTGGCGGACGATCGGGGCCGCAAGGTCATGATCGTGCTGCCCGCCGGCCCCCTGGGACCCGCATGCGGACGGGAGGATGCGGCTTGACCGGACAAAAACCACTACGGGAACACGCCATACGGGCCATCCTTCCGACCCGGACACCGTCCGCCGCGCGGGCGCGGGGGCCGTTGCCTCCGGTGAACCCGTATCCGCCTCAGGTGCCCGGTACCGGCAATGGCATGATCCCGCCGCCGGACGCAGGCCAATACGCGCCTCCACAGCAGGCGGCCCAACCGCCCGTAACATCAGGCAATACGCAAAACCTGTACGCCAACAACAACCGGTGACAAAGAAGGGTCGACGCGCGTCGTTCGGACAGAGAACCGGAAAACGCGCACCGACCCTTTCCACACAGTATAGCGTGCCCTAGCCGAGCAGACGATAATATCCCATGCCGGGCATGACGGCCGTGACCTTCGTGCCATCGACCGGGTTCATCGCATGGATCATCAGACCGTTGCCGATGTAAATGCCCGCATGCCCCGCGTTTGCCATAAGATCACCCGGCTGCGGGTCAGTAACGGGCGTGCCGACCGTGGCCTGCATGCCGGACGGGTGCGGCAATTGGATGCCGAACCGCGCGTACACGTATTGGGTGAAACCACTGCAATCCCAGCCGGCAGGCGTATTGCCCCCGTACACGTATGGCGCGCCTTGGTATTGGAGCGCGTAGGAGACCAGGGCGGCGGCCGTATCCGAGGCGGGTTTCTCCTTGTCACCTGTCGTCGGCGCCGATACGGCCGGTGTGCGTGGTTCGGCGCGTGACGCGGCCTCCGACTGTCGCGCCTGTTCGGCTTGGATGCGCGTGGCCTGTTCCTCGGGGCTTTCCGTATGCGGCACGTCCAGGGTTTCGATGCCTCCCCATGAGCCGTCCACGTCGGTCGATACGGCCTCACTGAACGAACGATGCGGAACCAAGTGTTTCGGGAACGATCTGACACTGCTCGCCATGTGGATTGGAGCCGGATCGGCGGCGTCCGCCCATGCCGGGATCGTCGGCATGGCGAGCATGACGATTGGCAGGAGAACCGTCAGGACAATGGGAGCTCTTCTAATAGTGGATGTACTGGTATGCATGCGTCTGTTTCGCCTCGATGGTGCGTCGGAACGGGCCGACCTGCCCGTTCACGTTCGCTTCGCTGATCTCGATGGAACCGTCGCCGTTGACCTTCTCCACGATGGCGACGTGCCCCCATGCGTTGTTGACCTGCGCCGGGCTGAACACGATCACATCCCCTTGTCGGGGGGTATCGTCCACCCAATAGCCGAGCGCCTTGGCGGAATCGGCCCACATGCCGCCATCCCCCAGCCGGCTACCGACCGGCAATCCCAGTTGTGTGCGCCGCACGTACGCCCACCATGTGCATTGCCCGTACGCGTACGCATTGCCCGTGTCGCCGGTCGCATGGTCCGGATTGAATCCGGTCGGAGTCTGATCCTCGTCGCGCCCGTTGATCAGGTCACGGACCACTGGATTGTCCGCGTGGATGATGGTGAGCTTGCCCTCCGGCCGGTCGCCCATATCCCATGTGCCGTCCGCCGTCAGGTCCGTGCGCGTCCGGTCGCGGTCCGCGGCGGGGAACGGGTCGGGACGGCCCTGCACGCCGATCGAGGCGCGGGCCGTCGTGTCCGCCGTCGCGGGCGCGGGGTTCGCGAGCCATGCGCCCATGCCCGACGCCGCGAGCGCGAACAGGAGGAGCAGGGCGACATGCCGCTGCCTGGCGCGTCCGCGCCGCAGTCTGGTCCGGTCCCGTCTCGTGTCCGCCGTCATGTCCGTCCTCCCATGCCGGATCCGGGTATGCGTTCCGTTCACCGCGAGCCGTCCCCCGATCCGGAGGCGTCCGATCCGCCGGAGGCTTCCGAAGGCGTGCCCGTGTCCCCCGATCCGGAGGTGGGGCGGGCGCCGGGCGCCCGGTTCCCATGCTCCCTGAGGGTCGCGCCCGTGCCGGGAGCCCCCCAGGCGAGGATGCGCGGCGTGCCGTCCGGGTCGGCGACCAGCAGATCGTACGAGTATTGGGATTGGGCGGCCGAACCGTCACCCGCGTCCGCGTGCGCGACGGTGACGGTGGCCCTGAGCGCCGCCCGGTCCGACCTGCGTTCGTTACGGTCCACGTTCCCCTTGTCCAGGTAGGCGCCTCCGTCGATGGTGGCCGCCGTCACCTTGCCGAGCCCCTGCGCCCGATACCAGGCGTTCGGATCCGGATCGTTGACGAGCACGGTCAGCATGTCCGAATCGGAGCCCATGAACGCGTCCGCCCATTTGCGCACGGTCGTGTCCAGCATGTCGGACGCGGTCAATTGTCCGAGCGTGTCCTTCCACATGCCCGTATCGCCCCTGTCGTCCGCGCCTGCCAGGCCGAGTCGTTCCACGCTCGGCCAGCCGGACAGGCGCCCGTCGGGCGTGACCGTGGTCCTGACCCGCCACCAGCCGGCCGCGGAGTCCACGATCAGCGTGTTCACGCTCAATGTCATGTCCTTGGACCCGTCCGACACGGTGGCGTGGGATTGTCCGTTCCAGCTGACGATCCGCGCGTCCGCGCCCAACGCGCCCTTGGCGAGCCATTGCTCCGTCAACGCCCATGATTCGACGCGTCCCGCGGGATCGAGGTCCGTGGCGGGGGCGGGCTTCGACGCGTCCGGCGGGTTCGACATGAGATAGGCGACGATCAGGAGCAGCATGATCGCGATCCACCGCTGCCATCTGAGCAGCCGCAGGCCGGTGAGGCGGAACGCGCGCCTCGAGAACTGGCGGTCCGGGTCGCCGTCGCGTTTCGGGTCGGGGGCGCGCCAGCCCGCGTCCTCGTCGATTCTTTTCCTTCGCATGATGCACGCCCCCTATGCCGCATAGGGGGCGTGCATCATGACGTCGGAAGGAAAGGATGGAAGCCATGCGAAGCGTGGAAGTCGCCGCCGCACCCCAGATCGTGCGGCCCATCATGGACGGCGTGGCGAAACTGTGCGGCTTTGTGACGGGCAACGCGGCGCTCGCGACCCTGCTCGTCCTGCTCGGCGCGGTCGTGATCATCACCTGCGTCGTGCTGCTCGTCCTGCGCAAATGGTGGCCGTCCACGCAGATCGGGCAGGCGCTGCAGGGGGGAGGCACGGTCGGATGGTGCTGCGCGGGCATCACGCTCGGCCTGTGCGGCATCCTGCCCTCCCAGATCCTCCCGTTCGCCGCCGGACTGGTCGCCATGCTGTTCCAGATCGTGTTGAACGTCATCTCCCAGGTGTTCGGACTGTAGGATCATGCTGTTCGATCTGACGTCGGTCAGCGGCCAGCGCGTCTCCCAGGTCGACGAACTGCACCTGGGCGGACGCCAATGGGTGTCCAGCACGAACCTGTTCATCGCCGTGGCGGGCGCCGTGGCGGGCGCGGCGCTCGCCACGCTCGTACGCGTGCTGCCGGCCGCCGCCGGCCAATGGTGGCCGTACCTGCTGATCCCCGCGGGCATGGTCGCCGCGCTCGTCCTGTTCGTCCGCCGGCGCAGCGTGGAGGGGGAGCGCAACATGCGGCGCATCGACCGGATCATGGCGCGCCGGCACGGCATGGACGGCCGGTTCGTCCGTCCGGGAAGCCTCGAACCGTACGATCCGGGCGGCTACGAGCTCATCGAATTCCACGACCACGTGATCGACCGTTGAGAACGAAGGAGGATCCCGCATGGGATTCATGTCGGACATGATCGTGCTCGCCACGCAGGACGCGGGCGGCGGGCAGGGGGCGGGCGTCACGCCGGGCGCGCCCGCCAGCGCGGACACGCTCAACACGGACGTGGTCTGCAGGGCGCTCGACTGCCTGCCCGTCGAACGGTGGGCGACGGCCACCATATCGGGGACCAGCCGTGAGGATTTCGCGTCGAAGATCGTGAACCTGCTCAACTTCACGGACGCCGTCGGCAACTCGCTCGGCCACATGCTGAACGCGGTGGGCAACGGCATGTGGGCGTTGGCCGCGAACCTGGCCGACGGCGGCATGCTGGGCGGGTCGGACAAGGCGATCGCCGTGGCCGGCCCGGCCGCGAACACGACGGCGGCCGGCATCTACAAGGCGCTGTTCGATCCGGCGACCATCGGCTTCTTCCTCGCCATCCCCGTCCTCGTCGCCATCGTGGCGGGCGTCGTCGCCCTGTACATGCGGCAGGGGTCGGGCGTGCTCGCCAGACGGCTCGTCTGCCTGTTCCTCGCGCTCGGCCTGTTCTACATGATGGGCGCCACGAGCGCCGCCCATCCGACGGACGCGTACCCGGGCACCCCGTACTGGCTGGTGTCCACGGCGAAAAACGTGGTCGACGAGGCGGGCGGCGGCGTCACGAAGGCGTTCAACGGCGCGTTGGAGAAGACGGGCGGACTGGTCGCCGACCCGTCCGACCAGTCGAACATGGCGTCCTGCCGACGGTACACGTCCGTATTGAACCAGGCGGCCCGCAAGAACCGGAACGCCATGTCGGACGGCGTGAACCTCATGTGGGAGGAGACCGGATTGCGCGCGTGGATGCGCGGCTCCTACGGGGCGGGCGCGAACGCGAGCAACGTGTTCTGCCGGATCCTGGAATACCGTGCGGGCGCGGACGCGCAGGCGATGAGCGACATCACGACCGCGGGCATGGGCGGCGTGAACGCCGTCCAGCAGAACGCGATCGCGTTCTGGCCGACCATGATGAGCACGGCGAAGGACCTGCGCGCCCAGTACACGCTGAAACTGCCCGCGGACTCCACCGCCCAGATGCTCGACCGGTGGGTCATGCTGTGGAACGTGTGCAAGGTGGATGCGGACGGCTCGTTCAAGGCGCGCGCGGGCTTCAAGTTCGTCGGCGCGATCAAGAGGAAACCCCTGGCGGGATCCGCGGCGGGCGTCGTCAGCCGGGAAGCGGAAGGGCCGCTCGACTCCTCCTGCGAGGCGGCTTTGACCGGCATCGACCCGGACGGGAACGACACGTATTATGTGACGCGCGGCGACGCGGACGAGGCGAAGCCGGTGATCGACGATTCGGACAAGACGAACAGGCGCAGCGAGATCGCGAACCTGGCGCTCCTGTTCGACGTGAACACGGCGACCAGCGGCTGGCAGCAGCTCGTGTTCACGAACGGCGGCGGGAACATGCAGCAGAACACGGCCGCCTACCGGCTCATCGACCAGCAGCACGGGAAAAGCTCCCTGGGCACCCTGTCGGAGGGGCTCCTGAACGGCGTGGCCGGCGAGGTGAATCTGATCATATGGGGATTGATGTGCGGCAGCCTGCAGACGGTCAGCATGCTCGTCGCCTGCATGGCCGCGCTCGGCCTGTTCCTCGCATTGCTCCTGCTCGCCGTCAGCCCGGACACGGGCCGGCGGGCGGTCGGCAACGCGCTCGTCCAGATGCTCGCATGGGTGGCGGGCCCCACGGTCGTCGCCCTGTTCGGAAGCCTCGGCATCCTGTTCACCAACACCGGCATGACCCTCCTGGGCCTGGTCGACGCGGACGGGAACACGCAGGGCGGGGTCCTGCGCCTGCTCGTCGCGGCGATCTTCCTGCCGGTCCTGTACGTGAAGGCCGTGAAGCTCCTGTGCGTGAAGGTGTGGAGGATCGGCAACCCGTTCAGCCTGCCCGGCCTCGCCCAGCTCGCCGGGTTCGGCAACGCGATGAAACGGGGCCTGGCCATGGCCGCGGGCGCCGCGATCGCGGCGGGCGTGTGCGTGGCGACCGGCGGCTCGGCCGCCATGGCGCTCGGCTCCGCGGGCATGGCCATGAAGGACGGTGGGCGCGGCGGGTTCGCCGGGACCGCGATGAACGGGGTGAAGGCGGGCATGGGGCCGGCCATGCACGGCATGACGGGCGGCGGCCGGTCGGCCGGCGGGCACGGGCCCAGCCAGGCGGACAAGGCGGCCATCGCCGCCAGAGACAAGGAGGCGCGGGAGAGAACCGAATATCTCGCGAACCGTCCCACCCCGGACGAGAACCGGCTGGCGACCACCCGATACGAGAACAAGGTGCGCGCCGAATGGGCGAAATCCCTGCAGGGCGACGAACTCGAAAACCAGGTCAGGAAGGTGATGCGCTCCGACACCTGTCTCTTATACACATCTCCGAGCCCACGAGACGGAGCTACATCTCGT
>ENA-OWZO01000081-OWZO01000081.1-human-gut-metagenome-genome-assembly--contig:-NODE-81-length-85286-cov-31.237801_pt1 | contig 85286 bp, 59 predicted proteins | sample MGYA00249260_ERZ652115 | MGnify/ENA primary metagenome ERZ652115 (study PRJEB26925, sample SAMN05827127) | human gut metagenome | biome: ENVO:2100002; feature: ENVO:00000062; material: ENVO:00002003...
AGTCTACAAGATTCTTCCCACAACTTTCCAATGTTGCGTTGTCAGGAGTCTGTACAGAGCCCAAAGTCATACATTCATGGTTGTCAACGTCTATAACTCCAATACCGGTTATTTCCAGTCCGCGTTTGTATTCACCGGAACAACCGGACCAGAAATAGCCAATCCACGGTGTTTTGCTGCCTGATTTTGGAATGAAAGACGGATCAACGGCTATTGCCTTACGACCACCTTTAAGGTGTTCCCTGATGATGGCTTCATTGAAGGAAAACCAGTCAAAATCATCATTCTCAAAATTGTTTCGGTATGTCTGTTCCGAGAAACATCCATATCGTCCCATTTGCAGGAAATTGATGCGGTCAGGTATAGCCATGAACAATTTTATTGCATCCATGAATACTTTCTGGAAAGATTTGCTTATATTTACAACTGATTCGAGAGCATTCCTGCACTCGGATTGGTATTGCATAAGGAGTGATTCTTTAGTCATAATTAAAAGTGGTGAGATACTTCTAATTTACTAATAAATAACAAATTATGCAATACTTTCCCTCTTTATTTTCAGCTGTTTAGCATATATTTCTCATCCCTTTTCTTACTCCTTAACGATTCATTCTTGACAATATTTCAATGATCTCTTTAATATAATTTTGAATCGGCTAACACCGATTCTATTGTTTAATGTTAATTTATCGGTAAAAATTTACCGAAGTATTGTAACAATAAAAACCATAAAATGTTTTCCAGAATGGTAGTGGAGCAAGTTTTTTTCGTTTACTTTGCATCCGCTAACTATTTACAGATAAAATGGAACGAAAACTGAAAGATTATGCAGTTCTGATGTTAAAAGGTATGGGGATGGGGGCTGCCGATGTGGTGCCCGGCGTATCGGGAGGAACCATAGCCTTTATTGTAGGTATTTACGACGAACTGATCAATTCAATTAAAAGTATCAATCTGGAAAGTCTGAAGCTTTTCTTTACCGGAAAATGGGGTGCTTTCTGGAAAAAAATCAACGGAAACTTCTTGTTTTTCCTGCTGGCGGGTATCGGAATCAGTGTGTTTTCGCTGGCCAAGCTGATTACCTGGTTGCTGGTGGATCATCCGATATTGGTATGGTCGTTCTTTTTCGGCCTGGTGCTGGCTTCCACCTGGTTCGTGTCGAAAGACATTAAGGAGTGGAAAAGTTGGAAAACCTGGGTGGCATTTGTGATAGGAGTTGTGGTAGCCTTTTACATCACGGTGGCTACGCCGGCTGAAACGCCTTCGAACTTGTTGTTTATATTCCTGTGCGGGGCCATTGCCATCTGTGCCATGATTCTTCCGGGCATTTCCGGCAGCTTCATACTGGTGTTGCTGGGGAAATATTTCTTCATTATGGATGCGGTCAAGACACTGGATGTGGTGGTGATGGGAGTCTTTGCGGCAGGTGCCTGCATCGGAATCACCTCTTTTTCCAGAATACTTTCGTATGCCTTGGCACACTTCCGTAACATCACGTTGGCAGTATTGACGGGATTCATGTTGGGTTCCTTGAATAAGGTATGGCCCTGGAAAGAGGTGGTAGAAACCTTTGTGGACAGTCACGGGGAAGTGAAGCCGTTGATTGAGCACAATATACTTCCGAACGCGTACATCCCCGAAGCAGTGGTGCTGATGATTGTGGGTTTTTTCCTGGTCTATTTCTTGGAAAAGCTTTCGGCCAAGACTCCGGTCCGCTGATTTGGATATTGAACTTTTTTTAATGCCGCTGGATAATTTTATCCGGCGGTTTTTTTATGGGCTATTCCTTCTGTCGGAAGGGACGTTTCTGAGGCTTGAAAAAACGCTTCGACGTTTCAGGGAAAACGCTTTGACGTTTGGATTGAAACGCCTTTACGTTTTATCCAAAACGTCCTTACGTTTTAAGTAAAACGCCCTTGCGTTTTAGTCCAAACACAAGGGCGTTTTTTCGGGGGCTTCAAAAAGCCTTCCTAAATCTTCGGAAACCTTCAAAAGTCTACACTTTTGCGGGGTTTCAGCGGTTCGTTTTTATTTGTTGATCTTGCTCCATGTATCTTTCAATGATACGGTACGGTTGAACACCAGGTGTTCCGGAGTAGAATCTTTATCTACGTTGAAGTAACCGATACGCTGGAACTGCAGATAATCGAGCGGTTTGGCATCGGCCAGGAATTTTTCAACGTAACATTCGTGCAGTACCTTCAGTGAATCCGGGTTGATCATTTCCTTCATGGCTTCCAGTGCGGAGCATCCTTTGGCTTCGCGGATGGCAGCCATTTCGTCGCGCGGATTTTCTACCTTCCACAAGCGGTCGTACAAACGTACTTCTGCTTTCAGACAGTGGTTGCAGCTTACCCAGTGGAGGGTTCCTTTCACCTTGCGGTTGGCTTCCGGCATGCCGCTCTTCGTGTTCGGGTCGTATTCTGCATAGACTTCCACCACGTTTCCGTTTTCGTCTTTCTTGCAGCCCGTACATTTCACGATGTAGGCGTTTTTCAGGCGGACTTCCTGTCCCGGAGTCATGCGGAAGTACTTCTTCGGTGCATTTTCCATGAAATCGTCGCGTTCCATCCAGAGTTCACGGCTGAATTCAATAGTATGTGTGCCGGCACTCAGGTCTTCCGGGTTGTTGATGGCTTCCATTTCTTCCACCTTTCCTTCCGGATAGTTGGTCAGAATCAGTTTCACCGGATTCAGTACGGCAGACACACGGGTGGAACGTACGTTCAGGTCTTCACGTACGGCACTTTCCAGCAAGGCAAAATCGTTCAGCGCGTCGTAAGTGGTATAGCCGATTTTGTCGATGAACTTGCGGATGGACTCCGGAGAATAACCGCGGCGGCGGAATGCGCAGATGGTCGGCATTCGGGGATCGTCCCATCCGTCTACCAGTCCCTCTTTCACCAGTGTCAGCAGGTTACGCTTGCTCATCAGCGTATAGCTCAGGTTCAGCTTGTTGAACTCATACTGGTGCGGGCGGTTGTCGTTCAGGTCTTTGCCTTCTTTTACCCAGTCGACGAACAGGTCGTACAGCGGGCGGTGTACCACGAATTCCAGTGTACACAATGAGTGGGTTACGCCTTCAAAATAGTCGCTCTGTCCGTGTGCGAAGTCGTACATCGGATAAGCCTTCCATTTGTCCCCCGTACGGTGGTGGGGTGTTTTTACCACACGGTAGATAATCGGGTCGCGGAAATGCATGTTCGGGTTGGCCATGTCAATCTTGGCACGCAACACCATCTTGCCTTCCTCGATTTCTCCGGCATTCATCTTCTGGAACAGTTCCAGGCTTTCTTCTATCGGGCGGTTACGGTAAGGACTTTCTGTTCCCGGCTGGGTGGGAGTACCTTTCTGGGCAGCGATTTCTTCTGAAGTCTGCTCATCTACGTATGCTTTTCCTTCTTTAATCAGACGGATGGCGAAGTCCCAAAGCTGCTGGAAATAATCAGATGCATAATATTCGTGTCCCCACTGGAATCCGAGCCATTGGATGTCTTCCTTGATAGCTTCTACGTATTCCACGTCTTCCTTGGTGGGGTTGGTATCATCAAAACGCAGGTTGCATACGCCACCGTAGCGCTGGGCGATTCCGAAGTCCAGGCAGATGGCCTTTGCATGTCCGATGTGCAGGTATCCGTTAGGTTCAGGCGGGAAACGGGTCTGTATTCTTCCGCCGTTTTTACCTTCCTGTAAGTCTTTCTCTACAATTTGCTCAATAAAATTCAGACTCTTCTTTTCTGAATTTTCAGTCGTATTTATCTCTGTCATACGGAAACTTTTTATTTTTTCTTTTATGGTTGCAAAAATAGTAAAAATAATCTCCGTGTGAATAAATGCGGAAAATATTTCTGCAAATGGATGCGTTTTACTTAATTTTGCTTATCTTTGTAAGAGCACACGGATGCATGTTGTTAATAATGGCAAATGAAAGAAAATGAAAAAAAACGCAGAATGTGTTTTATGACATGTTTTTTTATTTGGTTACCTGAAAAAAACGCCGCATCTTTGTGCCGTTATCCTGAAAACAATCTTTTTACCTTAAGAAAAAAAACTAATACCTATTGAAAACTTAAAAAGGCCCTTTGTGAAAAGCGCCTTTTTTTTTGTCCTTACGTTTCTGTTTCATTTTTGTTTCGATGTAGTTTTTTTAAGGTAGTGGAAAATGTTTTGTTTGTGGATTTGTCGGAAACTTTCTGTAACTTTGAACAATATTTAATTGAATCATAAATATGGCACAACCATTGGCTGAAAGGATGCGTCCGAAGACGCTGGATGAATATATAGGTCAGAAACAACTGGTGGGCGAAGGGGCCGTGTTGCGCAGGATGATTGAAGCGGGGCGGATTTCTTCGTTTATTCTGTGGGGACCTCCGGGAGTGGGGAAAACCACGCTGGCGCAAATCGTGGCCAACCGGCTGGAAGTACCTTTTTATACACTAAGCGCGGTGACTTCGGGAGTGAAGGAGGTGCGCGAGGTGATTGAGAAGGCCAAGGCCAACCGTTTTTTCTCGCAGCAGAGTCCTATTCTGTTTATTGATGAAATCCATCGTTTCAGCAAGTCGCAGCAGGATTCCTTGCTGGGGGCGGTCGAAACGGGTACGGTGACGCTGATTGGCGCCACCACGGAGAATCCTTCGTTCGAGGTCATCCGTCCGTTGTTGTCGCGCTGCCAGTTGTATGTGTTGAAACCGCTGGACAAGGATGATTTGCTGGAACTGGTACATCATGCCCTGGAAAAGGATGTGGTGCTGAAGGAACGGAAGGTGGAGCTGAAGGAGACGGATGCCATGCTTCGTTATTCGGGAGGCGATGCCCGCAAGTTGTTGAACATCCTGGAACTGGTCATTGAGTCGGAAGCTGAAGATCCGGTAGTCATTACGGATGAGAAGGTGGTGGCTTGCCTGCAACAGAATCCGCTGGCCTACGACAAGGAGGGGGAAATGCATTATGACATTATTTCCGCTTTCATCAAGTCGATTCGGGGAAGCGATCCCGACGGGGCTTTATATTGGCTGGCCCGGATGGTGGAAGGAGGTGAAGATCCGGCTTTCATTGCCCGCCGTCTGGTGATTTCGGCTTCGGAGGATATCGGCCTGGCCAATCCCAATGCCTTGCTGCTGGCCAATGCGGCTTTTGAGGCGGTGATGAAAATCGGCTGGCCCGAAGGGCGGATTCCTTTGGCGGAGGCTACGGTATATCTGGCTACAAGCCCGAAGAGCAATTCGGCGTATGAAGGCATCAATTCGGCCTTGCAGCTGGTACGCGATACCGGCAATCTGCCGGTGCCGTTGCATTTGCGTAACGCACCTACCCAGCTGATGAAACAGTTGGGGTATGGGAAGGACTATAAGTATGCCCATGCGTATAAAGGAAATTTTGTGAAGCAGGATTTTCTGCCGGAAGAAATCCGGACACAACGCTTGTGGTATGCGCAGGAAAACCCTTCAGAACAGAAAATGAAGGACCGGATGGTCGGGCTATGGGGAGAACGTTTTAAAGAATAAGCAATATAATTAAAGGAGGACAAAAAGATGAAGATTGTCGTTTTAGACGGATATACATTGAACCCGGGCGATTTGTCCTGGGAGGATTTGAAAGCATTGGGTGAACTTACCGTGTACGAACGGACGGCTCCCAAGGAGGTGTTGAAGCGTGCCGCTGGTGCAGAGGTGCTGTTCACCAATAAAGTGGTACTGGATGCGGATACGATTGAGAAGTTGCCGGATTTGAAATACATCGGCGTGCTGGCTACCGGATATAATATTGTAGACATAGAAGCGGCATCCCGCCGGGGAGTGGTGGTGACGAACATTCCGGCTTATAGCACGAAGTCGGTAGCACAGATGGCGTTTGCCCATATCCTGAACATCGTACAGCGGACGGGACATTATGCCGAGGAAGTGCGGAACGGTAAGTGGAGCGGGCAATCGGACTTTTGTTTCTGGGATGCACCGTTGCATGAACTCGACGGAAAGAAGATGGGAATCATCGGTTTCGGCAATACCGGCCGGGCCACAGCCCGTATAGCCGTCAGCTTCGGACTGGATGTGTATGCCTATACCAGCAAGTCGGCCATGGAACTTCCTTCGGATGTGCATAAATGTCCTTCACTGGACGAACTGTTCCGCAAATGCGATATTGTGAGCTTGCATTGTCCGTTGGCAGAAGATACCCGTGAACTGGTGGATGCCCGTAAGTTGAGCTTGATGAAGCCGACCGCCATTCTGATTAATACAGGCCGTGGCGGACTGGTTAATGAACAGGATTTGGCAGATGCCTTGAACGGGGGAAAGATTGCGGCTGCCGGTCTGGATGTGCTTTCTTCTGAACCACCCCGTGCCGATAACCCGTTGCTGAAGGCACGTAATTGTTACATCACTCCTCATCAGGCCTGGGCCACCAGTGAGGCACGTGTCCGTCTGATGAATCTTGCAGTAAACAACCTGAAGGCTTTCATGGAAGGTCGTCCGGTAAATGTAGTATCAAAATAAAATGGAACAAGGTATGACAAAGGAAGAACGTATAGAAAAGGCGGTCAGCCTGTTTAAGGAAGGATATAACTGTTCACAGTCGGTGGTGGGAGCATACGCCGATTTGTATGGATTTACGTTTGAGCAGGCGATACACATGGCAGCTTCGTTTGGTGGAGGCATCGGCCGGATGCGTGAAACTTGCGGAGCGGCTTGTGGCATGTTCCTGCTGGCCGGGCTGGAGCGATGTGCCAAGGACGGAGCCGACCGCGAAGGGAAAGCGGCCAACTACAAGCTGGTGCAGGAACTGGCCGGAAAGTTTAAGGAAGAATGTGGGGCGCTTCGGTGCGCCGATTTGTTGGGACTTTCGAAAACGGAACCTGTTGTTTCCACTCCGGAAGCCCGTACACCGCAGTATTATGCCAAGCGCCCGTGTGCTCACATGGTGGAAACCGCAGCGAGAATTTGGGGTGATTTCTTGGAAAATGAAGGAAAATTGTAATAAGAAGCTGTTTTCTCAAATCTAAAATGAAAGTTTCTAGTTTTTCTTTATGCATTTATCTTGTTTTTTGTTAAATTTGCTGCCAAATAGGAAACGTCAATATTAGATGTTTAATTATAAAAGCAAAAGGATTATGTTAAAAGAAAAAGCTGGTGTCATTGCCGGACAAATCTGGGAGGCACTGAATGAAACAGAAGGCAAAACTCAGAAGCAACTGAAAAAAGCAGCTAAATTGAAGGCTGACAAGGATTTGTTTCTTGGACTGGGCTGGTTGCTGAGAGAAGATAAGATTGAGACAAGTGAAGTGGATGGGGAATTGTTTGTAAAACTGAAATAATTCTTTCGAAAATAAAAAATACGCCGAGAGGAAAATCCTTTCGGCGTATTTTTTTATCGGCTGGCCTGTTTGTAGCATCCTTCAGCGGTGTCGCAACAGGGGGTATCGGAGGTTTCAAATTCAATGGTGGAATGTGAGATTCCGTAAGTGGAAAGCAGTTGTTTCAGCTGTTGTTTGGTGTCTTCCATTTCCGAAAGGTTGTGGATTACGACGTGGAGCGTGGCTGCATTTTCAGTGGTACTGACGGCCCAGACGTGCAGATGGTGCCAGCTTGCTACGCCGGGAGTCTGGCCGATGGCTGACTCCAGTTTGTCTAGTTGGACTTGTTCGGGTACGGCATCCAGACACAGATAAAGGCTTTCCTTGAGCAGTTTCCACGTGGAGACCAGGATGATAAGGGCAATGGCCATACCAATGAAGGCATCGATGAGGTAACATTGCGTGACACTGATGAGGATTCCCGATAAGACCACTCCTACGGAGACCAGCGTGTCCATGGCCATGTGCAGGAAGGCACCTTTGATGTTCAAGTCGTTTTTCTGACCTTTCATCAGCAGCAGGGCAGTGGCTCCATTGATGACGATACCTACACCGGCTGTCCAGGATATGGCTTCTCCGGAGATAGGAGTCGTGCTTTTCAGCTTGTAGATACTTTCAATCAGAATTCCGCCCACTGCAATTAGCAGGATGACGGCATTGACCAGCGAAACCAGTACGGTGCTCTTTTTGTATCCGTAGGTGAAGTGGCTGTTTCCTTTCCGGGTAGCCATCCGGATGGCGAAGAGTGAAAGCAGGAGGCTGAATACGTCGCTCAGGTTGTGCCCGGCGTCGGAAAGCAGTCCCAGTGAATGATAGCTAAATCCTATACCAGCTTCTACGAGGACGAAGAGCAGGTTTAGCAGAATGCAGACAATGAGTGTGGTGCTCACGGATTCTATGGCGTGATGATGTGCGTGGGCATGTGAATGAACATGTGACATAAGTAAGTTGTTTTTGTTTTCGGATGCGAAGTTAAGTCCTTTTCTTTTATCTTGTATCCTGTGAGTGATAATAACAACCTGGTTGCAGGATGAGGGAGTAGGGGCTGAATAGCTGGTGATTTTACTAGAAACTATTATCTTTGCAACAAATCAAAAGGTAAAGAAGATGAAAAAAATGGTATGTCCGCAGTGTAAGATTGCGGCAATGTATGTGAAGAATGACGCCGGTGAGCGCAGGCTGGTGTATGTGACCTCGGAAGGCGAAGTCGTTCCGAAAAAGGAAGAAGAATCACTTGAAGGCTTCAATTTGGAAGAAGTGTTTTGTTTAGGTTGTTCGTGGCATGGTTCTCCCAAACGTATGGTGAGGTATTGAATGTGTCTGCGTTTCGTTTTCTATCGGTGATGAATCTGAAAAATAGTCTATTTATCATGACTTATAGTCTATTTTATTTTGGGTAGAAAACGAGAGAAATAAGAAAATATACTTATCTTTGTTTACATTTTATGCTTTTTAAAGAATAACGATAAGTATGGACAAAGTAATTATTAATTCTTACGAAGAATTTGAAAAGTTGGTAGGTCAGCAGATTGGCGTATCCGACTGGCTGGAAATTCCACAGGAACGTATCAATCAGTTCGCCGATGCTACCCTGGATCATCAGTGGATTCATGTAGACACAGAGCGTGCAAAGGTGGAAAGTCCTTACAAGAGTACGATTGTACATGGTTACCTGACTCTGTCATTGCTTCCTTATCTGTGGAACCAGATTATCGAGGTGAACAACCTGAAGATGATGGTGAACTATGGAATGGACAAGATGAAATTCGGACAGGCTGTATTGTCCGGACAAAGTGTACGTTTGGTGGCCACTTTACATTCACTGGTCAATCTGCGTGGAGTGGCAAAGGCTGAAATCAAGTTCTCTATCGAAATCAAGGATCAGAAGAAAAAAGCACTGGAAGGTATTGCTACTTTCTTGTACTATTTCAATTAATACCTTTATTATAAGGAAAGACATTGCGGAAGTAAGCGGTTTCATACCAGTTGCTTACTTCCGTTTTTTTTGTTTAAAATTTCAGTGAGGCATAGAATCCGCAATATCCGTCGCCCGCTACGGGACTGATTGCCAAGTCATGTTTCTGGGCAAACGGACGGGTAAAAATATAGGAGCTTCCTACACCGATGGCGGCTCCTGCGGCCACATCCCACCAGTCGTGCTTTTTCCCGTAGACCCGGCTCCAGCCCACATACGTGGATACGACATAAGCCGGCAAGCCCCATTTCCATCCGTAACGTCGCTGGATAAAGGATGCGGCGGTAAAAGAAACGGAAGTATGCATGGAGGGAAACGAGTGGTTGTCACTATGGTCGGGACGTTCTTTCTTGACCGCATATTTCAGCACATAAGTCACTCCCAAGGTGGTGATTCCGGCCAAAGCTCCTTGCTGCAATCCTTTCCAGTCTTTTTGTACCAGAATGGCGGTCAGTCCGGCTACAGGGAGCAGAACAGCCCCAATATCGCCGGAAGTGCGGACTGCTTTTCGGGACCCGCTGACTTCAAGCTCTTGTGCGTGAAGGGATACAGTGAGGCAAAGGGCCGTCAGGAAAAGTATAAGTTGCTTCATAACAATGCAAGAATTTTAGGTACGAAGATGATGAGCCCGATGATGGCGGCACCGATGGCCAGAATCAATACGGCTCCGGCAGCCAGGTCTTTGGTACGTTTGATGGCTTCGTTGTAGCCGGGAGAAACCAAGTCGGCCAGTGCCTCAATCGAAGAATTGACGGCTTCTGCCGCCAATACCATGGCGATGGCGAATACAATGGCAATCCATTCGATGGATGAGAGTCCGATGCTCCATCCGGCTATCGTGACACATACGGCGGCAAAGCAATGAATCCACGCATTGTGTTCATGGGCAATGAGCAGACGGATACCGTTGCCGGCAAACTTGAAGCTCCGCAACCGTTTTCGTAAAGTGAATCCTTCGTTCTTCATCACATAAAACTTAAATTTCGACGGTGACTTCCACCGGGCAGTGGTCGGAACCGAATATCTCGGTATGTATTTTGGCTCCTTTCAGTTTGTCGGAAAGACTGGCTGAGGCCAGAAAATAATCGATACGCCACCCCGCATTCTTTTCACGCGCCTTGAAGCGGTAAGACCACCAGGAGTAGATGTTGGTCTGGTCGGGATAAAAATGACGGAAAGTATCAATGAATCCGGCATCCAGCAGTTGCTGGAATTTCTCGCGTTCCTGGTCGGTAAATCCGGCGTTCATCCGGTTGGTCTTGGGATTCTTCAAGTCAATTTCCTTATGGGCCACATTCAGGTCACCGCACACCAGTACCGGTTTTGTTTGGTCGAGCTTTTGTAAATATGTCCGGAAGTCATCGTCCCAGGTCATGCGGTAGTCCAGACGTTTCAGCCCGTCCTGCGAATTGGGGGTATAGACCGTTACCAGGAAAAACTTTTCCATTTCCAGGGTAATGACACGCCCTTCATGGTCGTGTTCGTCAATTCCCAGACCATAAGTCACTTGCAGGGGCTGGTGACGGGTAAAAATGGCCGTGCCGGAATAGCCTTTCTTTTCGGCATAGTTCCAGTAGGAAGTGTAGCCTTCAAAAGAAAGGTCAAGCTGCCCTTCCTGCATTTTCGTTTCTTGCAGGCAGAAAAAATCGGCATCAAGCTGGTTGAATACTTCGCGGAAACCTTTGTCGCAGCAGGCACGCAGTCCGTTTACGTTCCAAGATATCAGTTTGATCATACGGGTTATTTTTTCAAGTCAAATAAATAGGTGAGACGTCCGCCGATATAAGAATGTGCGGAACGTGAAAAATAGTCTTTTTTACTGTTGTTATAAAAGTCGCTCAGCCCGAAGTAGTAGCGGGCTTCCAGCAGGAAATGGCCGATACCAGTGCGTATCTCGACACCTCCTCCTCCAACAATACCATAGTCGAACTTCTTGTCGGCGAATTTTCCATATTGTGCGACGGTTCCCTGCGGGCGGTTGGAGGTATCCCAGGTGGAAAGGTCGCTGTAGAATTCTTTTTCACTTATCAGAAAACCGATTTGCGGGCCGAGGTTGATGATGAACCGGGCGCCATTACCCTGGTCTTTTCCGAAGGCAAGATGGGCCAACAGAGGAACCTCCACATAATTCATGGCACGGTGGTAAGTGTTGTTACTGCCGTCTTCGATGACTTCTTTCCATCCTCGTTGGGAGAAATTGATTTCGCCTTGTATGCCACAAATCATCTTGAAGTATTTTTCGGAAATGTAACGGACGGTAAGTCCGAACTCCGGGGCAATGAAGTTTGTCTGTTTGATGTTGGGAGAGAAACTGACAGAGTTCAGGTTTACTCCTCCGTTGATTCCTACCGCAAGATTGTGCCGCTCGTCTTGTAACTGGGCATGGATGAATTGCGGAAGCAGGCAGAGCAGACCGCATATAAACAGGATTTGTCGGAATCTTTTCATCTTATTCGAAATCAAGTTTGATCAGTTCGTAGTTTTTGGTCAGGTGCACAAAAAAGACTTTCTGGTTGATGAATCCGCCCCAGTTGTTGACCCTTTCAAACTTGAATCCGGTCTGGATAGGGGTGACATGGACCTTGTCCAAATTATCTTCCAGTTTGTTGCCTTGTTGTGAAAGGCCTTTCAGGAAGAAATATCCCGTGTCAAAGCCCAGCATGCCGTATTTGGGGAAGATGTTGGCCATGTCTTTGCTATACCAGCGGCGGTAGTTTTGGGTGAAGCGTACAGCTTCCGGGAACAGGTTGTTGGTATAGAAAGACGAATAAAAATACGTGTCCAGTTCATAGAAGCTGGCCAGATGTTCCTGTGTATAGGTCTGCCATTCCGGATAACCGAACAGATGCATGTTGAAAGCAGGGTGAGCCCGCAACACATTGCTCAGTTGTGGAATAATTCTGGTCAGGGCGCTGCTGCGTCCGGATGTCGGGATGAAGATGTTTTCACGGAGTGTATCCATGGCTGCAATCACCTTTTCCGGAGTGAGGGTAGCTCCCAGTTGTATTTGCTTAAACTTCACACGGTTGTCTTTCAGTTCATTCTTCAGTCCGTTGACAAATTCCGTTTTTTCTTTGTCTCCATTGGCGATATCAATGAAGATGATATTCGATTGGCTGAATTTTCGTAAGAAGTGCTCATAGACTTCTGAATAGAAATAAGACTGAGGAGTGTTAATCTGGTAAATCATCGGATTGTTGAACACCTGATCTACTTTCGGTGCAAAAGGAACCACCAGACGTATCTTGTGACGTTTGGTGAAATCGGATACTTGTCCAATCTGGTTCGTATGGACCGGACCGAAAATAATGTCCATATCCTTCATCTCCGGTTTGTTCAGGATGTTGGAAATGGTGTTTCCGCTTCCTTGAGTATCGTAGGTGTACAGGTTGATGGATACTCCCTGCCGTTTCAGGCTGTCTACGGCCAAGAGAAATCCTTCGTAATATTCTACCATCCGGCTCTGTTCTTCTGCTTTGGTATTGTTGGCAGCTGTAAACGGAAGCATGACAGCGGCCTGAATCGTTTTCAGGTTTTTGGGCGCTGTTTTGCTTTGGTTGAAAAGTTCTTCGTTGGATGGAGTGGCAGCAGGCGTGGTAACCGTTTGTTTGTTGGGTTGGTTACTTTTAGGATAAGGAATAAAGAGGAACATTCCTTTTCTCAATTTCCCTGTTTTTAGTTCCGGGTTCAGCTCCAAAAGGTCTTCTTGGCTTATTCCATATGTTTGGCAAATGCTGAAGATAGTCTCTTTACGCTCTACTTTGTGCATCTCTTTCCAATCCTTCTGGGAGGTGGAGGGAGTGACAGTCGGATGAGTTTCGGCCGGTTTGGAGACGGGCGCAGCGTGGCTTTCTGTCGGGATGGAAATGACTTGTCCGATTCGGAAATTGCTGGCGCTCAGTCCCGGGTTGGCATCGCAGATGGCCTGTGCGCTGACATTGTATTTCACCGTCAGCTGATACAATGTTTCTCCTGCTTGTATGGTATGAAAAGTACCGTCCTCGCTGGAAGAAGAGGTCTTGGCCTGTGGAATTTTCAGGGATTCACCGGCCCGGATTTGTTTGTCGCTCCCCGGATTCAGACGCACAATGTCGTCTACCGTCACATGATACATGCTTGCAATGGAGTAAAGGCTCTGTCCCTTACTTACTGTATGTAGAAAATAATTATTCCCGTTTTGTGCGTGGAGGGCCGTGGTGGCACTTCCAATTGTGAATGCCAATGCAAGGCACACTATTTGAAAGAATCTCATGGTCATTTATATGATTTGTTGAGTGGCAAAAGTACAAAAAAAATTGCATTGTAGGATGAAAATGGAAAAGTAAATATCTCTATCTTTGCAAAGATATCATTGAAGGATAATATGACTGAAGGAACTGAAACGATTTGTGTGCAGGGAGCCCGGGTACACAACTTGAAAAATATAGATGTAGAAATTCCCCGTGATAGTTTGACGGTGATTACCGGATTAAGTGGAAGTGGAAAATCTTCCTTGGCCTTCGATACCTTGTTTGTGGAAGGACAGCGGCGTTATATCGAGACCTTTTCGGCGTATGCCCGTAATTTCCTGGGAGGAATGGAGCGTCCGGATGTGGATAAGATTACGGGACTGAGTCCGGTGATTTCCATCGAGCAGAAGACAACCAATAAGAATCCACGTTCTACGGTAGGAACCACTACGGAAATATATGATTATCTGCGTTTGTTGTTTGCGCGGGCAGGTACGGCTTATTCGTATCTGTCGGGAGAGAAGATGGTGAAGTACACCGAAGAGCAGATTCTGGATTTGATTCACCGGGATTATAAGGGGAAACGAATTTTTATTCTAGCTCCTTTGGTCCGGACGCGTAAAGGACATTATAAGGAATTGTTCGAGCAGGTGCGCAAGAAGGGTTACCTTTATGTCCGGGTGGATGGTGAAATCAAGGAGATTGTCCATGGCATGAAGCTGGACCGCTACAAGAACCATGACATTGAGGTGGTGATTGACAAAACGGTGGTGACGGACAAGGAAGACAGCCGGTTGAAGCAAAGTGTGTCTACGGCCATGCAGCAGGGCGACGGCCTTCTCATGATATTGGATGCACAGACCGGGAGCGTACGCCACTACAGTAAGCGGTTGATGTGTCCGGTGACAGGATTGTCCTATAAGGAACCTGCTCCGCATAATTTTTCGTTCAATTCTCCACAAGGAGCTTGTCCGCGTTGCAAGGGATTGGGTTATGTCAATCTGATTGACGAGGACAAGGTGATTCCCGACCGTTCGTTGTCTGTCTATGAAGGAGCAGTCGCTCCGTTGGGGAAATACAAGAATGTGATGATTTTCTGGCAGCTGGAAGCCTTGTTGGAACGTTATGAGGCCACGCTGAAGACTCCGGTAAGCGAATTGCCGGAAGATGCCATCAATGAAATCCTGTACGGATGCGATGAGCGTCTGAAAATCAAAAGTACATTGATTCATACCACTTCCGATTATTTTGTGGTGTATGAAGGCATCGTGAAGTATATCCAGATGATGCAGGAAAAGGAGGCTTCGGCTACCGCACAGAAATGGGCGGAACAGTTTGCCAAGACGGATGTGTGTCCGGAATGTAAGGGGGCACGTCTGAACAAGGAGGCTTTGCATTTCCGTATTCATGACAAGAACATTTACGAGCTGGCTACCATGGATATCAGTGAACTGTATGACTGGGTGTGTCATGTGGAGGATTTCCTGGAAGAAAAGCAACGTCTGATTGCAACGGAAATCTTGAAGGAAATACGTACCCGCTTGAAGTTCTTGCTGGATGTGGGACTGGATTATCTTTCTCTGAACCGCTCTTCAGTGACATTGTCGGGAGGGGAAAGCCAGCGTATCCGTCTGGCTACCCAGATTGGTTCCCAGCTGGTCAATGTGCTGTATATCTTGGATGAACCCAGTATCGGGTTGCATCAGCGTGACAATATCCGGTTGATTAATTCCTTGAAGGAACTGCGGGATTTGGGAAATACCGTGATAGTGGTGGAGCATGACAAGGATATGATGCTGGCTGCAGACTATATCGTGGACATGGGGCCGAAAGCCGGTCGGTTGGGAGGAGAGGTGGTCTTTTCCGGTACTCCGGCGGAAATGCTGAAAACCGATACGCTGACTTCACAATATTTGAACGGGAAGATGAGCATTGAAGTGCCGGCGGAGCGGAGAAAGGGCAACGGACATTCGTTGATTCTACGGGGTGCCCGGGGCAACAACCTGAAAGGGGATGACGTGGAGTTCCCGTTGGGAGAATTGATTTGCGTGACGGGTGTTTCCGGTAGTGGAAAGTCTACGTTGGTCAACGATACGTTACAGCCGATTCTCTCCCAGTATTTCTACCGTTCGTTGCAGGACCCCTTGCCGTATGACCGCATTGAGGGTTTGGAATACATTGATAAAGTGGTGAATGTGGACCAGTCTCCGCTGGGAAGAACGCCCCGTTCCAATCCGGCAACGTATACCGGAGTCTTTTCCGATATCCGTAATCTGTTTGTCGGCCTTCCGGAGGCGAAGATCCGCGGCTATAAGGCCGGGCGTTTCTCGTTCAATGTGTCGGGCGGACGTTGTGAGGCTTGCGGCGGAAACGGTTACAAGACCATCGAGATGAATTTCCTGCCGGATGTGCTGGTGCCGTGTGAGGTGTGTCACGGCAAGCGTTACAACCGTGAGACGCTGGAAGTGCGCTACAAGGGAAAGTCCATTGCCGATGTGTTGGATATGACCATTAACCGTGCGGTGGAATTCTTTGAGAATGTACCGCAGATTCTGAATAAAATCAAGGTATTGCAGGAAGTGGGGCTTGGCTATATCAAACTGGGACAACCTTCCACGACGTTGTCGGGAGGAGAGAGCCAGCGCGTGAAACTGGCTACGGAACTGTCGAAAAGAGACACGGGAAAGACCGTATATATTCTGGATGAACCTACCACCGGATTGCACTTTGAGGACATCCGGGTGTTGATGAATGTGCTGAACCGTTTGGTGGACAAAGGAAATACGGTTATCGTGATAGAACATAACCTGGATGTCATTAAGATGGCAGATTATATTATTGATATGGGCCCCGAAGGCGGAAAAGGAGGAGGCCAGTTGCTGGTCTGCGGTACTCCGGAAGAGGTGGCCGAATCGGGTAAAGGATATACATCAGGATTTTTAAAGGAAGAATTGAAAGGAGCAATAAAAAATGGCAAAAGATAAGATTGCAAAGACCAATGCAGCTCGTCTGTTGGATCGGGACAAGGTGAAATACGAACTGGTTCCATACGAGGTCGACGAGAACGACTTGAGTTGTGTGCATGTGGCTGCTACATTGGGTGAGAATATCGAACAGGTGTTCAAAACACTGGTTTTGCAGGGAGATAAATTGGGATATTTTGTTTGTGTAGTTCCGGGGGAACATGAAATCGACCTGAAAATGGCGGCTAAGATTTCCGGAAACAAGAAATGCGACTTGATACCCATGAAAGAACTGCTTCCGCTTACGGGGTACATCCGTGGGGGATGCTCTCCCATCGGAATGAAGAAACATTTCCCCACTTACATCCATCACACTTGCAATGATTTTCCTTATATCTATGTCAGTGCAGGAGTGAGAGGTTTGCAGGTGAAACTGGCTCCGGCCGATTTGATTAAAGTGAGCCAGGCAGAAGTGTGTACATTGTTTTGAGATAGTAGAATAATAGAATCAATCGTTTATGGGATACGGAAAATGGATTGGGGGAATCATGGGATTCATGACCATGGGACCTCTGGGGGCCTTGGCGGGATTTGCCATCGGCTCTTTGTTTGACAAAAGTGTGGCTGCACAGAATGAAATGGGGGAGACTTCTGGAACTTATACGCAGGAGGATATTTATGCCGGGCAGCGTAACAGTTTCTTGTTCTCCATGCTGGTCATGGCTTCGTATATTATTCGTGCAGATGGTCGCATCATGCACAGTGAGATGGAATTTGTACGTCAGTTCCTGCGGGTTAATTTTGGTGCCAATGCAGTGGACGAGGGTGAACGTATTTTGCTGAATCTGTTTGAACAGCGCAAGCAGATGGAACGGAATGACCCTTCTGCGTTTCGTCGTACCATCCAGGAATGTGGGGCGCAGATTGCTGCTAATTTGACATATGAACAGCGCCTGCAGTTGCTCGATTTTCTGGTAAAGATTGCCCAGAGTGACGGCAATGTGTGTCAGGCAGAGATTGACGCCCTGAAAGAAGTGGCTCAGTCCATGCAGTTGTCTTTGCAGGAAGTAGATTCCATGCTGAACCTGAAGGGTGATTCACTGGAGGATGCCTACAAGGTGCTGGAAATCGAACCTACGGCTTCGGACGAAGAAGTACGCAAGGCTTATCGCAGTCTTGTGCTGAAGCATCATCCTGACCGGGTAGCCACGTTAGGAGAGGACATCCGAAAAGCTGCCGAAGAAAAACTCCAGTGCATCAATGATGCGAAGGAGCGGATTTTCAAGGCACGGGGTATGAAATAACTTATTTTTTATTTTCCGACGGGCCGAACCACTTGTCAATGAGCAGTGCCAAGGCTCCGTCGCCCGTTACGTTGCAGGCCGTACCGAAACTGTCCATGGCAATGTAGAGGGCTATCATCAGCGCCTGTGCGTTTTCATCGAACCCCAGCATGGACGACAAGATGCCGAGCGAGGCCATAATGGCACCTCCTGGTACACCCGGGGCAGCTACCATGGTGATTCCCAACATAAAGATAAATCCGGCAAACATCTGAAAATCGTAGGGAATGTCCTGCATCATCATCAGGGCCAGGGCGCAGGCCACAATCTTCATGGTACTTCCCGACAGGTGGATGGTGGCACACAAGGGGATGACAAATCCGGCAATTCCTTCGTGCACACCGTTTTGTATGGTCTGTTTCAGGGTCACAGGAATGGTGGCGGCAGACGACTGGGTTCCTAAGGCGGTGAAATAGGCCGGCATCATTCTGGCCAGCAGACGGAACGGGTTCTTGCGTACAAACAGTCCCGCGATGCAGTATTGGAAAATCAGCAGGAAGATGTGCAGCAGGAAGATGATACCGATAATCTTGATAAACACTGCCAGTACGTGGAACACTTGTCCGGAGTGAGTCATGTTGAAGAAAATGCCGAAGATATAAATCGGCAACAGGGGAAGGATTACGGCTTGTATGGTCTTGACGATAATTTCCTTGAAATCGTTGCAGACATTTTTCAGATAGGTGGTATCCAAGTGAGCAAGTCCGAGTCCGAGGGTGAAGGCCATGACGAGTGCGGTCATAACGTTGAGCGGTTCGGGTATGGCCACGGTGAAGAATGGGGTGGTTCCTTGTGCCTCACTGATTTCCGATAGTGGAATGTTTCGGGTGATGAGGCTGGGGAAGAAGGTCTCTCCTACGCCATACGAGAGAAATCCGGAGAACAAAGTCGCTCCGTATGCCAGCAGTACGGTGGCTACCAGCATTTTCCCGGCCCCTTTTCCGATGTCGGCAATGGCTGGGGTGACCAGTCCTACAATAATCAGGGGGATGATGAAGTTCAGAAACTGGCTGAAAAGCGCATTGAATGTCACAAAAATGCGTACCGGAAGTGCCGGTGAAACTGTTCCTGCACCAATACCCAGAGCGATAGCTAGGATGATGCGGGCAAGGAGTCCTAGTTTAATTTTTTTCATGGGGCTTAGTTTTTGTCACAAAGATAGTATAATAATCCTGAATAAGCGATACACCCTACCTGAGGAAATGATTACTTTTGTGCCCGAGAAAAATAACGGACAAAATTAGTTAAATTATGGAACCGACTCAAAAGAAGATTAACAAGGTAGAGCTTCGAAATTTGCAGATTGAAGACTATGCACAGCTGGCCCAGTCGTTTACTCGCGTTTATGCAGACAAGGATGTGTTCTGGACACATGCACAAATAGAAAAACTGATTCGTATTTTCCCCGAAGGACAGATTGTAACCGTCGTGGATGACAAGATTGTGGGATGCGCGCTTTCTATCATCGTGGATTATGATTTGGTCAAGGGAGACCACACGTATGCGAAGGTGACAGGAGATGAAACATTCAGTACACACAACCCGAAAGGAAATATTCTTTATGGTATTGAAGTGTTTATTCATCCCGAATACCGGGGATTGCGTCTGGCCCGCCGAATGTATGAATACCGCAAGGAGTTGTGTGAAAAGTTGAATCTGAAAGCCATCATGTTCGGTGGACGTATTCCGAACTATTACAAATATGCCGACCAGATGCGTCCGAAGGAATACATCGAGAAGGTCCGTTCGCGCGAAATCTACGATCCGGTGCTGACCTTCCAGCTTTCGAATGATTTCCACGTACGTCGTGTGATGCGTAATTACCTGCCGAACGACGAGGAATCCAAGCACTGCGCTACGTTGTTGCAGTGGGATAATATTTACTATCAGCCGCCTACAGATTCTTACATTGACAAGAAGACTACAGTCAGAGTGGGACTCGTGCAGTGGCAGATGCGTTCCTATCAGACCCTGGATGACGTATTTGAACAAGTGGAGTTCTTCATCGATGCGGTGGCCGGATACAAGAGCGACTTCGTGCTGTTCCCGGAATATTTCAATGCCCCGTTGATGGCTAAATTCAACAATATGGGAGAGGCTCAGTCTATCCGTGCTTTGGCTCAATATACGGAAGATATCAGAGACCGTTTCATCAATCTGGCCATCAAGCATAACATCAATATCATCACAGGTAGTATGCCTTACGTGAAGGACGACGGTGGACTCTATAATGTGGGATTCCTTTGCCGTCGTGACGGAACTTACGAAATGTATGAGAAGATTCATGTAACTCCCGATGAAGTGAAGAGTTGGGGATTGAGCGGCGGTAAAAAAGTACAGACCTTTGACACCGACTGTGCCAAAATCGGCGTGCTGATTTGCTACGATGTGGAATTCCCGGAACTTTCCCGACTGATGGCCGACCAGGGCATGCAGATTCTGTTTGTGCCGTTCCTGACCGATACGCAGAACGGTTATTCACGTGTGCGGGTCTGTGCACAGGCACGTGCCATTGAGAATGAATGTTTCGTGGTGATTGCCGGAAGTGTGGGCAACTTGCCTCGTGTGCACAACATGGATATCCAGTATGCACAGTCGGGAGTCTTTACGCCGTGCGACTTTGCTTTCCCGACCGACGGAAAACGTGCGGAAGCTACTCCGAATACGGAAATGATTCTGGTTTCCGATGTGGATTTGGATTTGTTGAATGAACTCCACACCTATGGTAGTGTGCGTAACCTGCGTGACCGCCGGAATGATTTGTATGAATTGCGTATGAAAAAGAACGCACAGGAAAATAATTGATAAAAAAATCCCCGGACAGCAATCTCGTTATCCGGGGATTTTTGTGTCTTATCCTTTGTAAAGGTCTTCGTGGTAGTCGAACAGCCAATCGGCTTCTGCCAGCAGTGGATGGTGTTTGTCTTTTTCAGAGAGAATGACTTTTTCAGCCGGAATTCTCCAGTCAATATTCAGGGAAGGATCGTTCCATGCAATGGCTCCTTCACTTTGGGGAGCATAGAAATTATCACATTTGTACTGGAAGATGACTTCATCGCTCAATACGCTGAATCCGTGGGCAAAGCCTCGTGGAATGAAGAACTGGCGGTGATTGTCTTCGGTCAGCTCCACAGCCACATGTTGTCCGAAAGTGGGAGAACCCTTTCGGATGTCTACCGCTACGTCGAGTACAGAACCCTTGATCACTCTTACCAGTTTGCTTTGAGCAAACGGTGGTTTCTGAAAATGCAGTCCGCGTAACACTCCGTAACTGGATTTACTCTCGTTGTCTTGTACGAAATGGATGGTGCGTACTTGCTTGTCGAAATCTCTTTGCGAAAAAGATTCAAAGAAATACCCTCTCTCATCTTTAAACAGGCGGGGCTCAATAATGACCACCCCTTCAATCTCTGTATTTATTACTTCCATTTTTGAATGATTAATACCATTTATCGATTGTTTCTTTGCAACTCGTCGATGACTTTCAGCAAATATTGGCCGTATTGGTTTTTCAGCATGGGCTGGGCCAGTTCTCTCATCTTTTCAGGGGTAATCCAGCCTTGTCGCAGGGCAATGCCTTCCAGACAAGCCACTTTCAGTCCTTGTCGTTTTTCAATGACCTCGATGTAGGTGGATGCCTCTGCCAGCGAGTCGTGTGTGCCGGTGTCCAGCCAGGCGAATCCTCTTCCCAAAGTCTGAACCTTCAGCTCTCCGTCGGCCAGGAAACGCTGGTTTACCGAAGTGATTTCCAGTTCACCGCGGGCAGAAGGTTTGATTTGTTTGGCCACTTCCACCACCTTGTTCGGATAGAAATAAAGGCCGGTCACGGCATAGTTGGATTTGGGGTGCTGAGGCTTTTCTTCGATGGACAGGCAATTTCCTTCCTTGTCGAACTCGGCTACTCCGTAACGTTCCGGGTCGTTCACCCAATAACCGAAAACGGTGGCTTTTCCTTCTTCTTCGGCCATGCGGACTGCTTCTTTCAGCATCACCGTGAAGCTGTTTCCATGGAAAATATTATCGCCCAGGACCAGGCAGACCGCATCGTTTCCGATGAATTTTTCTCCAATCAGGAATGCCTGTGCCAGTCCGTCGGGGGAAGGTTGTTCTGCATATTCAAAATGTACACCGAAATCACTTCCGTCTCCTAGCAGCCGGCGGAAGCCGGGAAGGTCGTATGGGGTAGAAATAATCAGAATATCACGAATCCCTGCCAGCATCAGCACAGATATCGGGTAATAGATCATGGGTTTGTCGAAAACTGGAAGAAGTTGTTTTGAAACTCCTTTTGTAATGGGATATAGGCGTGTGCCCGACCCTCCTGCAAGAACAATACCTTTCATGGTTGAATGATTTTAATTAGTTTGCTGCAAAGAAAAAAGTTTTTTGTGAGAACTCAAAGTTTCTGCCTATTATCATTAAGGTGGAAAGGGTATATTGGATGCTTTTTGTAAAGAAAAATACAAATTCCTTTCTTCAGGTATTGTAAGTTTCAAAAATAGTTGTACCTTTGCAACGCATTTGAGAAAAACAAGTGCGGCGAACATTCTGGTTCCTTGGATGAGTGGCTTAGTCAGCGGTCTGCAAAACCGTGTACGGCGGTTCGAATCCGCCAGGAACCTCGCAATTAGAAAGAGAGAACATCGGTTCCTTGGATGAGTGGCTTAGTCAGCGGTCTGCAAAACCGTGCACGGCGGTTCGAATCCGCCAGGAACCTCCAGACAACAAGATGCACTCTTAGCTCAGTTGGTAGAGCAACTGACTCTTAATCAGTGGGTCCAGGGTTCGAATCCCTGAGGGTGTACAGCAGATGGTTTCAGGTTTTTCCTGAAACCATTTTTTTATTTCCAATTTTCCCTTAATCTGTTTTTAAACATAAGACATTCTTTTGTGGTCTTGCATAAAATCTTTTCCTTTGTATCAGCATAGTTCAGCACAGATAATGCATTGATATGGATAAGAATATACAATTTGGGCAACAGTCTACTAAGGTCAAGCAACTGTCGGATTTAATCGAACAGGATATCTTGATGGGAAAGTATCGGACGGATACCAGTTTGCCCTCTATCAATGTGTTGAGCAGAACCTATCATGTGTCACGTGATACGGTATTTAAAGCTTTTGCCGACTTGCGTGAAAGGCGTTTGATTGATTCTACCCCCGGAAAAGGATATTACGTCATTAACCGGCAAGAAAAGATTTTTCTGTTGCTGGACGAATATTCTCCTTTTAAAAATACCTTATATAATAGTTTTGTCAAGAAACTTTCTACCTCGTATAAGGTAGATCTTTGGTTTCATCAGTATAATGAACATATATTCGATACCATCTTGCGAGAAGCAATCGGGAGATACAATTATTATGTGGTCATGAATTTTGACAATGAAAGATTTTCTCCTTTGTTTGATAAGATTCCCACTTCCAGACTTTTATTGCTTGATTTCGGTAAGTTTGAGAAAGGGAACCATTCTTACATCTGCCAGAATTTCGATGAGGCGTTTTATAAAGCGTTGTCAGAATTGTCCGTACGTTTGAAGCGTTATCATAAAATTGTGTTCCAGCTTCCTCCGGAGTCTAAGCATCCCCATTCTTCCATACAAAGCTTTGAGGCTTATTGCCATGACAATCATTTTCTGGCAGAAGTAGTGCATGATGAAGAGATTCAGGAGATAGAGAAAGGTGTCGTGTATGTGGTTATCCGGCAAACAGATGTGGTGAACGTTATCAAGCGGAGCAGGGAGAGAGGATTGAAATGTGGAGTTGATTTTGGCTTGATTGCTTATAATGATACACCTGCCTATGAGGTGATAGACGAAGGAATTACGGCACTTAGTATCAATTGGGAAGAAATGGGGCAGAAAGCGGCTCAATTTATTTTGACAGGTGAAGGCATACAGGAATTTCTTCCTACGGAAGTGCGTCTGCGTCATTCGGTGTGATCGGAAGAGATAAATAAAAGAGACAGATATAAATAGAAGTTTAACTTTGTAAAAATCTAAACAATGAAAAATTACCCTAAGATTGGGATTCGTCCCACCATCGACGGACGTCAGGGCGGCGTTCGTGAAAGCCTTGAAGAAAAGACTATGAATCTGGCTAAAGCCGTAGCCGAATTGATTTCTTCCAATCTGAAAAACGGTGATGGAAGTCCTGTGGAATGTGTGATTGCCGATTCTACTATCGGACGTGTGGCTGAAAGTGCAGCTTGTGCCGAGAAGTTTGAACGGGAAGGCGTAGGAGCTACCATCACGGTTACTTCTTGCTGGTGTTACGGGGCTGAAACAATGGACATGAATCCTTACTACCCGAAGGCTGTGTGGGGATTCAACGGTACGGAAAGACCGGGAGCGGTGTATTTGGCTGCAGTGTTGGCCGGCCATGCACAGAAAGGACTGCCGGCATTTGGCATTTACGGACATGATGTACAGGATATTGAGGACAATACCATTCCGGCCGATGTGGCTGAGAAGATTCTGCGTTTTGCCCGTGCGGCTCAGGCAGTAGCGACCATGAGAGGCAAATCTTATCTGTCTATGGGTAGCGTATCCATGGGTATTGCCGGTTCGATTGTCAATCCGGATTTCTTCCAGGAATATTTGGGTATGCGTTGTGAATCTGTAGATCTGACCGAGATCATCCGCCGTATGACTGAAGGCATTTACGATAAGGAAGAATATGCCAAGGCGATGGCGTGGACCGAAAAGTATTGCAAAAAGAATGAAGGAAAGGATTTCAACGTGGAAGCAAAGGTCAAGACGCGTGCCGAAAAAGATGCCGACTGGGAATTTATCGTGAAGATGACCATCATCATGCGCGATTTGATGACTGGAAATCCGAAACTCAAGGAGCTGGGATTCAAGGAAGAGGCACTGGGACACAATGCCATTGCGGCAGGTTTCCAGGGACAGCGTCAGTGGACTGATTTTTATCCCAATGGGGATTTTTCAGAGGCGCTGTTGAATACGTCATTTGACTGGAATGGTATCCGTGAGGCTTATGTGGTAGCGACTGAAAATGATGCCTGCAATGGAGTGGCCATGCTTTTCGGCCATTTATTGACCAACCGTGCACAAATTTTCTCTGATGTGCGTACCTACTGGAGTCCGGAAGCTGTGAAACGTGTGACTGGAAAAGAACTGACCGGACTGGCACAGAATGGTATTATTCATTTGATTAATTCCGGAGCTACCACGTTGGATGGTACAGGACAGCAGACCGATGCCAATGGCCATCCGGCAATGAAGCCGTCTTGGGAAATTACGGAAGGCGAAGTGGAAAAATGCCTGGAGGCAACCACTTGGTATCCGGCCAACAGAGACTATTTCCGTGGCGGTGGTTTTTCTTCCAATTTCTTGTCGAAGGGAGGCATGCCTGTCACCATGAGCCGCTTGAACCTGATTAAAGGGCTGGGTCCGGTTCTTCAGATCGCAGAAGGATGGACGGTGGAAATTGATCCGGAAATCCACAAGCTGTTGGATGAACGCACCGACCGTACATGGCCGACTACTTGGTTCGTACCTCGTCTGTGCGACAAACCGGCCTTCAAGGATGTCTACTCCGTAATGAACAATTGGGGAGCAAACCATGGAGCCATCAGCTACGGACACATCGGTCAGGATTTGATTACCCTTGCTTCTATTCTGCGTATTCCGGTTTGCATGCACAATGTGGAAGACGACAAGATTTTCCGTCCGGCCGCATGGAATGCATTTGGCATGGATAAAGAAGGAGCTGATTACCGGGCATGTCAGAATTACGGTCCTATTTATAAATAACTCATTTAATTTTGCCGGAACGGATGGGAGAGCCCGTTTGTTCCGGCTTCATTTCGATTCTTGGTAAGTTGTGATTGCAAGGCATTCCCATCGAAGAAGGGCCGGTTGAGTCCGTTTCCATTCGGAATATCATGCCACAAATCAAGTAACAGAATAGAGAATCTACCGCTATTATAAAAACCTGATACAATGAATAATACATCAAATAATCAATCCATATTAAAGAAGGATGGGGTGAATTTTCTGATTCCCTTTATTCTGATTACCTCTTGTTTCGCCCTGTGGGGCTTTGCCAATGACATTACCAACCCCATGGTCAAGGCCTTTTCCAAGATATTCAGGATGAGCGTGACCGACGGAACCTTGGTGCAAGTCGCTTTTTACGGTGGGTACTTTGCCATGGCTTTTCCAGCTGCGATGTTTATTCGCAAATATTCCTATAAGGCAGGAGTCATGTTGGGCCTGGGACTGTATGCCCTGGGTGCCCTGTCTTTTTTCCCAGCCAAGTTAACCGGAAACTATTATCCTTTTTTGCTGGCCTATTTCATCATGACGTGCGGATTGTCCTTTCTGGAAACCAGCTGTAATCCTTACATTCTGTCGATGGGAACAGAAGAGACGGCTACCCGCCGCTTGAATCTGGCACAGGCATTCAATCCCATAGGTTCCTTGATGGGAATGTTTGTCGCCATGAATTTCATTCAGAACCAGCTGCATCCAATGGATACTGCCGAACGTGCCCAGCTCAGCCAGGCGGAATTTGAGGCCGTCCGCGATTCGGACCTGAGCATCCTTATTACTCCTTATTTGGTCATCGGTGTGGTGATATTGGTTATGTTGCTGGTCATTCGACTGACAAAGATGCCTAAAAACGCCGACCAGTCTCATTCCATCAACTTCATTCCTACTTTGAAGCGTTTGTATGCCGTGAAGAGGTATCGTTACGGGGTAGTGGCGCAGTTCTTTTATGTCGGGGCACAGATTATGTGCTGGACCTTCATCATTCAGTATGGCACCCGTTTGTTTATGTCGCAAGGCATGGAAGAACAGGCGGCCGAAGTGTTGTCACAGAAATACAACATTGTAGCCATGGTCATCTTCTGTATCAGCCGGTTTGTTTGTACCCTGATGTTGAAGTATGTCAATCCGGGACAGTTGCTGAAGGTGCTTGCCATCGCGGCTTCCTTGTGTGTGCTCGGTGTGATATTCCTGCAGAACATTTATGGCATGTATTGTCTGGTGGGAGTTTCTGCCTGTATGTCGCTGATGTTTCCCACTATCTATGGCATTGCACTGAAAGGAATGGGCGACGATGCGAAATTCGGTGCCGCAGGATTGATTATGGCCATTCTCGGTGGCTCGGTGCTGCCTCCCTTGCAGGCTTCTTTGATAGATTGCAAGACCTTGTTGGGCATGCCGGCTGTAAATGTGTCGTTCGTACTTCCGCTGGTTTGTTTTCTGGTCATTATTGTCTATGGCCACCGGATGCGCCGGGAAAAATAAGAAGACAGGCAAACCCGTTTCTCAGATTTTATGGGGAAACGGGTTTGTTATGTTTACAATTTTGTTGCAAAGTTCAATTTAGTTCTTATCTTTGCAGATATTTCACCAACTTATGATGAATGAACTTAAAGACTGACTTACTATTCATTGTATTGTTACTGCTTTCCATAGTGGTGCAGTACGTTTTTGGCAATTTTCCGTTTGCCTTTTTCGCTTTTCCGTTGGATGTCCTTCTGGCCTTGCTTTGGATAGGAGGGATGGGGTATGCATATAAAGAAAAGCGGTCATCTCAATTCGTTCGATTGTGCTTGTCTCCACAATGTACTTACTGGACACTGGGTTGGTTTCTGGCCGGTTGTCTGGTAATCGGGTTGTTTCCTCAGCTTTCCGCACAGGAAGCTGCAGAGAGAGTGGGTTTCTTCTCCCGTCTGGGATGCTACAATTTCATGTCCTCCTGGATTTTTGTGACGGGCTTGTTCGGATTGCTCACCCATCTGGGAATGATTACCCTGAAAAGGGGATTCCTGCCGGGACGTAACCGATGGCGTTTTGTGCTCAACCATGCAGGGTTGTGGCTGGCTCTTTTTGCGGGATTCATTGGCAGTGCAGAGGAACAGACGCTGCGTATTCCGGTATTTTATGATTCTACTAACAATGAGGCTTTTACGGAACAAGGTGCCAAGGTCTATTTACCGAAATCATTACAGTTGACCGATTTTGTTGTAGAGTATTATCCTAATGGAACTCCACGCCATTTTTTTGCTGAGGTTTCGATAGACGGAAAACCGGCTCACCTGGAAGTGAACCATCCTTACGCGGCAAACTGGGCAGAAGATTATTACCTGACTTCCTATGATATGCAGTCGCCGCAACCGCAGTTCTGTGTGGTTCAGATTGTACGTGAACCCTTGAAAGGCCTCATGTGGTTGGGCATTGTGATGATGCTGTGTGGAAGTTGCCTGCTGTTCTTGTCAGGACCTGGCAGGCGAAGAATGGCTTCATACTGAGAGATTTTGAAGATTAGACTTTATAAACTAATACTTTGCTAAATGATTACGTGGAATAATTTTCATTGGTTTGCCCTTTCGGCTATTGTCTTGTGGAGCAGTGGTGCAGGTGTCGCGTTGTTTTCCTGGGAACGTAACCGGTGGGCTATCCTGTTGACATTGCTGGGTATCCTGGTTTTTGGGGCGTTTATTGCCGGATTCTGGATATACTTGCAGCGTCCTCCTTTGCGCACTATGGGTGAAACCCGGTTGTGGTATTCTTTTTTTATGGGCGTATCCGGACTGTTGACCTATATCCGTTGGAAATATCCTTGGATTTTATCGTTTTCTACAGTGGTGGGAGCGGTTTTTGCCCTTGTCAATATCTTGAAGCCGGAGATTCACGACCAGTCCCTCATGCCCGCCTTGCAGAGCCCGTGGTTTATTCCCCATGTTACGATTTATATGTTTTCCTATTCTGTGCTGGGATGTGCCTTCATCCTGTCGTGTATGGGCCTTTTCAGGCACAGGCCCAATTACCTGGAGGCCGCCGATAAGCTGGTTTATACCGGGCTGGCCTTTCTGACGGTCGGCATGCTGACAGGGGCCATCTGGGCGAAGGCGGCATGGGGACACTATTGGAGTTGGGACCCGAAAGAAACCTGGGCAGCCGTGACGTGGACAGGCTATCTGCTGTATGTACATCTGCGTCTGTTCCGCCGGAATGGTTCCCGTACGCTCTACTGGATATTGATTGTTTCCTTCCTGTCGCTTCAGATGTGCTGGTACGGAGTGAACTACCTTCCGGCTGCCCGGCAGAGTGTGCATCTGTATTCTCGTTCATAGTCTTATTTTATATATACTGGTTGTTTAATTTTTAATTCATTCTTTTATGAAAAAAAGTTCGAAGATTATTCTTTCCGTGCTGGTGGTGGCCATTGTGCTTTGCGTGGTCTACCGGTTGGTGAATAGAGCACCTTCAGCCAGCCTGGGGAGTAATGTGCAAATGGAAGAAATCATTGAAAGTAGTGGCTGTATGGCTTGCCATTCAGCCAATCCGAAGTTGCCTTTCTATGCCGGATTACCGGTGGCAGGCAAACTGGTGAAAGAAGATGTCCGCTTGGGTTATCGTTCTTTCGATATGACTCCGATGGTGGAGGCATTGAAGAAAGGCGAAAAGGTTAATGAAGTGGATTTGGCCAAGGTGGAAAAGGTAATTGCCGATGGTACGATGCCGTTGGCTAAATATTACCTCGTTCACTGGGGCTCTTCGCTGACTGATACCGAAACACAGATGGCGCTTGCATGGGTCAAATCTCAACGTGAAGCTTTCTATCCCAATCCGTTGGCCGACAAGCAATGGGCAAATGAAGCAATCCGTCCGGTACAGGATTCCGTGCCGGTGGATATGCGCAAGGTGATATTGGGTAATCTGTTGTTTCACGACGTACGTTTGTCGGCCGACAATACCGTGTCATGTTCTTCTTGCCACGGACTGAATACAGGTGGTGTGGACAACAAGGCATTTTCTGAAGGTGTCGGCGGACAGCACGGAGGTGTGAACGCCCCGACGGTGTACAATGCCCTGTATAATTTCGTACAGTTCTGGGACGGACGTGCCGCTACATTGGCCGACCAGGCAGCCGGACCTCCTTTGAATCCGGTAGAAATGGCTTGCAAGTCGTTCGATGAAATCTGTGATAAGCTGAAAGCAGATGCGTCATTCAGCAAGGCATTTACGGAAGTATATCCCGACGGTATTAACGAAGCCAACATTACGAATGCCATTCAGGAGTTTGAAAGAACCCTGCTCACGCCGAATTCGCGTTTCGACAAATACCTGAAAGGGGATAAGACAGCCATGAATGTAGAAGAAGTTGCCGGATACGATTTGTTCAAGAAATACAATTGTGCCACTTGTCATGTAGGCGAGAACATGGGTGGACAGTCGTATGAGCTGATGGGTATCAAGCAGGACTATTTCGCCGATCGTGGGACGGAACTGACCGTGGAAGACAACGGCCGTTTCAAGGAAACGAAGAGCGAGAGAGACCGTCATCGCTTTAAAGTGCCTGGTTTGCGTAATGTGGCACTGACTGCACCTTATTTCCATGACGCCACTCAAGCCACACTGGAAGATGCGGTGATTGCCATGGGAAAATATGAGGTCGGTGTAGATTTGTCACAGCAGGAAGTGAAACAGATTGTCGCGTTCTTGCAGACCTTGACCGGAGAATATCAGGGCAAGTTGCTGACGAATGCAAATGAGGTGAAGAAAACGAAATAAGACTATACCTTTATAATCTACCTGGAGCCGTTTCAGTCGGGAAGACTGGGACGGCTTTTTTGATTTTATTTTCTTCTTAATTTATTTGGTTTATAAAATAAACTTATTTATCTTTGTTGTGAAAGCAAGTGAGAAGCGCGCCTCCTTGCTTTTATTTCTCAGTCTATGGTTTATAAAATAAACCATTTTGTATAATTAAAGTAAGAAAGGATGGAAACGATTAAGAATTGGGGGCGACATTGTCGCCGGTTGCCTGCACATCTAAAGCTGAAAATCATGCGATATGCAGTGATGAATCTTTTTCTGGCAGTGTTGAATTATGCAACCTCCCCGCACTGCTGGTGGGTTGGATGGGTAGCCTTGGGATGGGGGCTGAGTCTTTTTATGGAAATCATTTCATGGTATTATACGAATAAGGAGGAAAAACAATGAAACGTTTGTGGAGTTTATTTTTAGGAGTAAGCTTTGTCACTTGTGTGGCGGCATCGGAAGTGAGTGTTAATGTAACGGTTGAAGTGAAAAATATCCGAAACAATCAGGGAAAAATTTTGGTCATGGCCCAAATGGATGACCATTCGACCCCGGTTTACGGTTGGTCGAAGATTACAGGGCACACGGCCCAAGTGGTATTGAAGAATGTGGGAACAAAAGAATGTGTAATTTCTGTGTTTCATGATGAAAACGGAAACTGGAAATTGGATACCGATGAACGTGGAATACCCATTGAGGGATTTGCACGGAAAATTTACAAGCCAGACAGCCATGAGCCATTTCAGGTAAAGTTGTACTATTTCCAAAATGAGGCATTATGAAAACTTGGTTTCTGTTGGGTTTGGGGTTGTCTATGGCAGTTGTATCGAGCGCCCAGCAAAACTCTCGCGATACACTGCCTGTGACCATACCCGTACAGGTGTTGGAGGAGATTACTGTCCGTCCGCAGTACATTCGTCGTGAGCATAATCATTATACCATGCAGATTTCTCCGGATGAGCGAGGAAAAAATGGGGAAGAATTGTTACGTCAGGCGCCTGGCGTATGGCTTTCGCAAGGAAAAATATCCATCAACGGGAGTACTGGTACACGTGTTTTTCTCGACGGGCGTGAAATCAGGCTGGAAGGTGAATTATTCACCCAGTATCTGCAATCACTCAAATCTGAAGACATTGCACGCATTGAGGTTTTTCCACAGTCTGGTGCCGAGCAGGATGCCAGCATGAAGGGGGGTATCATCCAGATCTGGATGAAACGAAGCCGCAAGAACAGCGTTGTGTGTACTGCAACTGTTACTGCGCAGGCCGGCAAACGCTATCAGCAATACCAACCCCATGCGGGGTGGCAGTTTCATCGGAAGCATTTAGACTGGTATGGTTCGCTCTCATCCGATTATCAGCCTCATTCAGGAGGAACGACTGAAGTGTTCCGGACTTATCCTTCACCCCTAGAGTCCTTTCATGCCTTGTCTATTTTCCAGCAGAGAAACCGGAATCACCTGTTACGTACAGGGGTAGTGTGGTCACCCGATTCGCTGAATGTGTGGGGACTAGAAGGTGAAGTTTTGCTGCAATCTGCACGCGAGCGCAAATCCGGTGAGATTCTTTGGACTTCGTCTGGGTTTCAGTCGCACAGCTGGGAGCAAAATGCACAGAAGAAACAGGGGCAGATTGTCACTGGATGTCTGAGCTATCTCCATCGGATAGATGAGGCGGGTTCTGAAATAAAGTTGCTGTCGGATTATACTCGGCGGAATACTGACGGCTGGTGTTACACGGATATTCAGCAGACCGATAATCAGTTTCCTACCGATACTCTCTATCGCCAGTTGATGGATTCTTGGTACCATATCGGAACGGTGAATCTGGCATGGACACAAATCGTAAATCCAGAAAGCCGTTTTCAAGCCGGACTTAAATACACACATTCTGCCATTGAGGATCTGTCTGCTTATGAAGGGTGTGGCAGGCAGGAACAATGGACTCCCGTTGACGGATACCGGTACGGATTAGATTACAAGGAACAAATTTATGCAGGTTATTTCACTTATTCCCGTCAGTGGAAGCGTTTTTCACTCAAGGCGGGGTTACGTGCCGAGTATGTGCGAACGGCAAACCGCACGAATCAAGTCATCACGAAAAAACTGGATTGGTTTCCTTCTCTTCAAGTGAATTATTCTTTGAATCGGTTGCAAACCTGGATGTTGGCGGGTGAATATGCACGTTACATCGAACGTCCGCATTTTGCTGCTTTGAGTCCGGCCCCTGTTCAATTGTCAGAATATGCGTATCAGGTAGGAAATCCTCAATTAAGGCCTACTTATATCCACAGATTTAATATGACATTGATCTATGACTATCGCTATACGCTGACGGTGGGCGGAAACCTGCATACAAATCTGATACGGGAATTTTCGAAACAGGATGCGGTGAATCCTGAAGTTTCTTGTCTCACTTATGAAAATCATTATCGTGAGAACCATTGGTTTGTTGCGCTTAGTATTCCTTTTCAACCTTTTTACTGGTGGAAATTCTCGCTCAATCTGATTGGCGTGCGTCAAGACATACGCACTTACCGGAATTCGGACTGGCAATCACATGGCTTGTTTTTTGGCAATGCATTGTCCAGTTTTTCCATGCCTTGGGGTATGACGATGGAGCTCCGCTATGAAGGCAGTTCCCGGCTTTATTCGGGGAACAGTGAAGTGGCTCCCTTGCATCAGGTGCATCTGCAAATTCGCAAACGGTTGTTGGATGGGCGTATGGCGCTTACTTTGGGAGTAAATAACCTATTAAACCAGACAGCCGCCTATTCCGGATATCTGGAGAATTATTCACAACATACTTATGTTTCAAATCCTTCTTCTGGACGGCGGTTTCAGGTAGGCATCAGCTATCGTTTCTGGCAAGGGAAGAAGTTTCGTCAGAGGTCTGTCGAAAAGACTGCTGAGCAAGATCGTGAGCGCTTAACGCGAGATTTCAAGTGAAAATTTGGTTTATTTGATAAACTACATTATTTTTGAAAAACTAAAAACAAATGAGTGCCTTATGGAAGAAAAAAGATTATCAGAACGGGAAAGTCTGGAACTGATTTCGCAGATGATTCATTCCACACGGAAAAATCTGGAAGTGGGCAGTGGCAACCAGTTTCTTTACTGGGGCTATTTCACTACCGCCCTTTCGGTCTTGTTGTTCTTGTTGGTGTACTACACGGGTGATGCTCGCTGGAACTTTGGTTGGTTCACTATGTTTTTGTTTTGGGGCTTCATGCTTTGGGAACAGCGTCGGCAGGTGGCTGAGGTGATTACTTATACAGACCGTGCCATTATGCAGGTCTGGAAAGTGATAGGAAGTCTGTTTGTGCTGACCGTGTTTATCATGTGCCTGCTGACCTTTTATTATGGAAGAGTGGATTTTTCACTGATGCTTCCTCTGTCCCTGCTTTATTGCGGCATTGGGGTTTCCATCACCGGGGTGGTGATTCGCAGCCGCTTGGTGACTTGGTGTCCGCTGGTGGCTTTCTGCTTTGCCATCTACATGCTGATGGCCTATACCATCCACCAGTCTTCCACTGTCGACTGGAATCTGTATTTCGGATTGTCATTTCTCGTGATGATGGTGCTGCCCGGCCATTATCTGAACCGTAAAGCGCGTCAGGTATGTTGAAGGAATTAAATCCGTTGCTCCATTCCCAGTTGCGGCTGGCGGTGATGTCCATTCTTTTGTCGGTGGAAGAGGCTGAGTTTGTGTATCTGAAAGAGCAGACCCAGGCCACGGCCGGTAACCTCAGCGTCCAGCTCGACAAACTGAGTGAGGCTGGTTACATCGAAATAGAGAAAAGTTTTGCGGGCAAGAAACCTCGCACCGTTTGCCGGATGACCTCAAAAGGCAGGGAGGCCATGGAAGAATATGTGGAGGCATTGAAAGAATACCTTCCGGGATTTTGAGGATTTTGGAGGACTTTTAGGGGCATATAATGTCTCATGAAAAAACGCAAGGACGTTTGGGAGCAAACGCCTTTGCGTTTGGTTGTAAACGCACTTGCGTTTCAAGTAAAACGTACTTGTGTTTTGGGGTAAACGTCCTTGTGTTTCAGATGAAACGCAAAGGCGTTTTTTATGGCCTTGAAAAGGCCTTTTTTTATGTTTTATAGCCTAAATGTATCATGGCATAAAGAAAATGTTACACGTGTGAGCCGGATGTAACATATAGTATGCGTGTTTGTAATATGGAATAATTTCTTTCATTTATTAAGAATTACATTTGCGACATGTTAAATGATTTGTAATTGTGTAATCTTAAATGAAATGCGTATGGACACAACAAGGAATAATGGAGGATGAAGTAATAATGATGGAAGAATTATTACTTGGTAAGTAAGAAAAAATTATTAACTTTTAAACATACAACTATAATGAAAAACTCTTTTAATTTACGCCTGACATGGCTATTCATATTGTTTTGTATGATTCCTTTATGGGCTTTGTCCCAAAATATTACCGTAAAAGGAGTCGTTAAAGATGGAACTGGGGAGTCGGTTATTGGAGCGAGTGTGCTTCAGAAAGGTACGACTAATGGTACAATTACAGATTTTGAAGGGGGATTTACATTGAATGTACCTTCTAATTCAGTGATTGTGGTATCTTTTGTAGGATATAAAAGTCAGGAAATTTCGGTTGCTGGCAGAACAGACCTGACTGTTACGTTGAAAGAAGACACGCAATTACTGGATGATGTCGTAGTAGTAGGATATGGTACTCAGAAAAAAGAAGATTTGACTTCAGCAATTGCCACTTTAAGCCCAAAGGAAGTTTTGAAGTCTCCGGGTGGAATTACAGATGCCTTGCAGGGAAGTACGGCAGGTGTGAATGTATCAGGTGGTAAGATTCGTATTCGTGGTACTTCTTCTATTACAGGTAGTACAGACCCGTTGTGGGTAGTAGATGGTATCATTGACGCCTCTGGTAACATTCCGAATGATAATGAAATTGAGTCTATTCAGGTGTTGAAGGATGCGGCTTCGTGTGCTATCTACGGTGTGCGTGGTGCAAATGGTGTAATTGTGGTCACTACGAAAAAGGGAGCTGAAGGAAAACCGAAAGTAAGTTTTAATGCATATGCCGGTTTTGGTTCAAATACAAGTAAGGTAGACATGTTGAATCCTTATGACTATGCCGTTTATGTAAATGAACTTTATTATAATTCCTCCGATGCGAATGCAATTGCCAATGGCACATGGAATAAAACAGTTCCGACAGGTGTGGCAAATCCAAGTAACCCGCTTGGTAGCACAGACTGGTGGGATGAATATTTTAGCAATACAAACTATCAGAAATATGACTTGTCAGTAAGTGGAGGTAGTAAATATGCCAGCTATCGTATTGGTGCCACACATGCAGACAATGATGATAAGATGCATACAGAAGATGTGAAAGTGGATAACATCTATGCCAATGTACAAGGTACTGTGGGTCGTTTTACTTACGGTGGTCGTATCTTTGCCAATTATAGCAGAACAAATGGCTTTACGGGTGCCTCTTTGATGAATACTTTGCAGACTCCTTCCAACCTGCCAGTATATAATGAAGATGGTAGTTTCTTCTTGACTGGTAACAATGGACGTGACGGAAATGACTTGGTCAACCAGATCTGGTTCTTAAGAAATGAAAAGCTTCGCAATCGTTCCATCAGTGCATTGGGAAGTATTTTTGGAGAAATAAAGATTTTTGACTGGTTGAAATACCGTTTGACTTATACCTATTCATTTGCCAGAAACAATGATGCCACTCTCGTTCCGGAACATGATCTTGGAACCGCTAATGGAAGACAGTCATATAATTCACAAACTACGACAAAAGGAGGAAGCGGACATGAGATTATTGAAAACTTGTTGACTTTCGATAAGACTTTTAATGATGTGCATACTTTGTCTGGAGTTGTCGGCGTGGTTTCAGAAAAATTTGACGGATGGTCTACGGGTATTTCTGGTCGTAGCAATGAATATGCAGATTTCGGTCCGGAAAGTCGTTTCCCAGATAGTCAGAACATCACGAGTTCACAGTATAACGAAGCTTATTTTTCTTATCTGGCCAGAGTGATGTATTCATACAACAGCAAATATATGATTACTGCCAATTTCCGTGCAGATGAATCTTCTAAATTCAAGAAAGGCAATCGTTGGGGATATTTCCCATCATTCTCTGTAGGTTGGAGAGTAAGCGAGGAATCTTGGATGAAAGATGCCACTTCCAGTTGGTTGAACAACTTGAAACTTCGTGCCACATTGGGTTGGATTGGTAGTGCCAATGCGGTTGGACGGTATGATTATCAGTCAGTAGTGGTAACCGACAACAGATATTATACTTTTGGTCCTAACCAGATTAATCCTGAGGGAACTGCTTCTAATGCATCTGCCCCATTGATTGAAAATTTTGCTAATCCAGATTTATCATGGGAAACAACCAGAGATGCAGGTGTAGGTTTCGACCTTGATATGTTTAATAATAAATTCAGCTTGGTATTCGATTATTATAATCGTAAGACAACCGATATGTTGCTTGCCGTACAGTTGCCTAAATCAACAGGTAATATCAATACCATGTATTCTAATGTGGGTAGCATGAAGAACTGGGGTATCGAACTTTCAGCTACTTATCGTGAGCAGATTGGGGATGTGAAATTGACTATTTCTCCTAATTTCTCTCTTTATCGGAATGAAGTAACAAGTTTGGGTGATAATGCTTCACTTGCCGGTGGTGCTTGTAGTACAGGTAATGTGACGATGACGGTAGTTGGACAGCCAGTAGCTCAATTCTGGGGATATAAGACAGATGGTTTGTTCCGTACAGATGAAGAGGCCGCTAACTATTTAAATAGCAAGGGAGAACGTCTTCAACCTTCTGCTGCAGCCGGAGACTTGAAATACGTGGACTTGAATGGTGACGGACAAATTACAGATGACGATAAGACATTTATCGGTTCTTCTTTACCGAATTGCTCTTTTGGTTTGAATATTACGGCAGAATATAAAGGATTTGATTTTTCAATGTTGTGGCAAGGTGACTTTGGAAGCCAAATTTATAATAACTGGAAAACAGAGTTGATGGGTGGTTATGCTGCAAAGAACCAGATGGCAGATATGAACAATCGTTTCCGTGCGAAAGATGTGACCTTTACAACTGCAGGTGGTGAAACTATTACATTGCCGGCCAATGTGAATACCGATGTTCCTCGTGCCGTACTGAATGACCCGAATGGTAATCACACAATGGCATCCGACTATTTTATTGAAAATGGTTCTTACTTCCGTTGTAACCGTATTACACTGGGCTATACTTTTGACAAAGCATTGATTTCGAAAGCTCACATTGAATCTTTACGTTTGTATTTAGGTGTAAAGAATCCGTTCACTATTACAGGATATTCCATGTTTGACCCGCAGGTACCTAACAATGGTTCAACTTTGAATCGTGGTGTAGATGGAGCCTATTATTACTCTGGAGATACCTATTGGGCTAACCGTGAATTCTTTGCTGGTTTACAGTTGACATTTTAAATAACAATGAAATATCGGAAAATTATGAAACATCTTAAAACATATATGGGTATTTGTTTAGGCTCATTATTAATGACAATGAGTTCATGTGAGCCTGACATGGATTTTAATAATCCTTCCGCAGAAAACGAAGCTACATATTATAATACAAAAGAGCATTTGACTTATGCGGTAAATGGAGCGTATAACATTCTTCAAAGAGCTGGTGGATGGGCTCGTTGGATGCCATTCATGCTGAATGCACGTAGTGATGAATATGTGTTTACAAGTGGAGCGGCTGCTGGTGAACCTGAAACAGCGAGATTGTCTCAGTATAACGTGAACGCAGACCTGGGTAGTGTATCAACTTGTTACCAGGACTTGTATGTATTGCAGTATGCGGCTAATTTAGCACTTGAAAAACTGGAAGCAAATCAGGATGGAGCTTTTGATTTGAACAATGAAGATGACAAGAAGTTATATAACCGGTTAAAAGGAGAAGCCATCTTCCTGCGTGGATTGAGCCGGTTCTATCTGGTGTATTTCTGGGGAGACGAAATTCCTGACCGTGATTATGTGACTACCGGTGAAGGGGATTATATGTTGGCTCCTGCTGAACCAGGTGTTATTTATCAGCGTATGATAAAAGACTTCCAGGATGCCTCAGAGTTGCTTACCGACTGGTCATACGAAGGTACAGAGAATGAAGGTCGTGCCACCAAAGGTTCTGCACTTGCCTTTTTGGCAAAGACATATATGGCTCGTCCGATATTGGATGGAACAGCTAAGGCTGGAGATGCAGAATGGGCCTTGGCCAAAGACGTGTTGTGGCAGATTATTAATTCCGGTAAATATTCATTGGTGGATAATTATCGTGACAATGCCACAGAAGATAATGAAAACAATTCAGAATCCTTGTTTGAGGTACAATTCTGTCAGAGTGTAGAAACAGACGGTTTTAACCCTGCAGCTAATGGTGACTTAAATGACTGGGTTGTAACCGGTCAAAATACAATCCGTGAATTGGAAATGAGTGCGCCTAACTCTACTGAGTCTGCCAGATGGTGGAATGGACAGCCTTCTTTGGCCCTGTACAATGAGTTTGAACGTGATGAGAATGACAATATTATTGATCCTCGTGCTTATCTGGGTATGTATATTCCAGACGGTTGTAATTTCTTAGGAAAGTCTGGTAACTGGATTCCTTATGAGACTTTGTTCTCAGGCGATACATTTGATGAATGGAGAGGAAAATGGTTTGGCTGCCGTAAGTATAGTCTTGATCAGGTGAGAAGCAAGGAACAGAGCGGTATCAATGACCGTCTTATCCGTTATTCGGATATTCTGTTGATGTATGCAGAGTGCTGTCTGGAAGCTGACAACGATGAGGCAACAGCTAAAAAATACATTCAGATGGTGCGTGATCGTGCGAATAACAATACCGAAGCGTTCAATACGACTGAGGCTGATGCTGGTAAAGATTATTTGAAAGGTGGTACATTGCCTACTGTCGATGAACTGTTGCAGGATCATCCGGTTGTAGGTAGAGTGGTTGGAACAAATGGTAATGTCATTTGTGAAGGCATGGAATTGAATACCGTACGTCGAATTCTGAAACATGAGTATTCTGTAGAGTTGTATTGGGAAGGCTGGAGATTCTTCAACTTGATGAGATGGTACAATAATCCGAATGATCCGGATCAGAGTATCATGTTGAATAACTTGAAGAATAAAAATGCCCTTCAGGTTGAACAGACTAACTTGACCGGTACTCAGACGTTTGATTATTCTCGTCATTTACGTGTGCCAATACCTTCAACAGAACTTTCTACCAATACGAATATGCATGGTAATTCTGCTAACTAATTTCATTTTTTGTTGAATATAAAAAGCTGCTCCATGTAGTTTGGGGCAGCTTTTTTTATCTTTTTGTTATATCTAATACTGATATTTATGAGGCATCTATATTTCTGTGTACTTGTTTTGTTTGCGTCTGCATTGGCAGCCTACTCGCAAAATCCGATTATTAATCATTCATTCTCAGCCGATCCGACTGCGCGGGTTTTTGACGGGAAAATATATTTGTATCCGTCACATGATATAGAAAGTCCGGTAGCCCGTCTTAAAGATTGGTTTTGTATGGAAGACTATCATGTATATTCGTCAGAAGATTTAGTAAACTGGATGGACCATGGGGTGATTCTATCGCAGAATAATGTGCCTTGGGTGGAACGTGAATCTTATTCCATGTGGGCACCTGATTGTGTATTTAAAGGAGGAAAGTATTATTTTTATTTTCCGGCTAAGGCGAAAAATGCAAAAGGATTTTCTGTGGGAGTGGCAGTAGCCGATAATCCGTCGGGACCATTTATGCCTGATTGGAAGCCGATAAGTGGAATTCAAGGTATCGATCCTTGTGTGATGGTGGATAAGGATGGAAGTGCCTATATTTATTGGGCTGGAAATGGGTTGCGTATGGCAAAACTGAAAGATAATATGCGGGAGTTGGCTTCCGAACCGGTCTTGATAGAAGGCCTTCCAGAGGGCTTTAAGGAAGGACCATTTGTTTTTGAAAGAAATGGCAAGTACTATCTGACTTTCCCGTGGGTAAAGGATAAGACGGAAACTTTGGCCTATGCAATGGGAGATTCACCTATGGGGCCGTTTGATTTCAAAGGAGTCATGATGGATGAATCTCCTACAGGATGCTGGACCAATCATCATTCTGTGGTGGAATACAAAGGCCAGTGGTACCTTTTTTATCATCATAACGATTTCTCGCCGGAAGCAGACAAACGCCGTTCGGTCCGGATTGATACTTTGTGCTTTAATGCAGATGGGACCATCCGGAAGGTGAAGCCTACACTGAGAGGAGTAGGCGTGACAAATGCACGTATAAAAATACAGATAGACCGGTACAGTGAAGCCAGTAAGAAAGGAGTGGGGATTTCATTTGTGGATGAAAAGAATAAATTTGAAGGATGGAAATGTGAACTGGCAAAAGTGAAATCTTGGGTCCGTTATAATCAGGTGGATTTCGGACCCCAGCCAGTACAGGAAGTGAAGATGCGGGTAAAGTCTCTCCATGGCGGAACATTGAAAGTGGAGGTCGCAGATAAGAAAGTGGCGCAAATCAAAGTTCCGGTATGTAAGGATTGGTGTATCATAAGGGAATCTGTGCATGATGTACAAAAGGGAATACAGGACGTACGGCTTGTGCTCCAGCAGGGAGGGGCCGTGGAGATTGATTGGTTAGGCTTTGATGCGGTGCCATGGTCTGCCGGAGCCTTTGAGACTCATCAATATCGGAATTTCTTTGCGGAGATGGGATATTCTCAGGCTGAAATAGATGCAAAACTGAACGAGGTTTTCAATGAGGTATTTTATGGGGAAAACAAGGTCTATTTTGAGGTAGGCGATTCTATGGCGTATATTAGTGATATTAAAAATCATGATGTGCGTACGGAAGGGATGTCCTATGGTATGATGATAGCTGTCCAGTTTGACCGGAAAGACATATTTGACCGTTTGTGGCGTTGGTGTAAAAAATATATGCAGCATCAGGATGGAAGGTTGAAAGGTTATTTTGCATGGAGTTGTCAGACGGATGGAACTCGTAACTCAGAGGGACCGGCATCCGACGGGGAGTTATATTATGTGACATCCTTGATCTTTGCTTCTAACAGATGGGGAAACAGTTCGGGTATCAATTATCTGGCGGAAGCACAGAATATCTTGGATTGTTCCATGCAAAAGACCGGAATGGACGCAGTGACTCCTTTTATCAATGTGGAGCAAAAGCTGATTACTTTTACTCCTACAGGTTTTGGAGCGAGATTTACAGACCCGTCTTATCATTTGCCAGCCTTTTATGAAGTGTGGGCCAGATGGGCTAATGACGGTAGAAGTCGCTTTTGGAGAGAATGTGCCCAGAAAAGCCGTGAGTATTTGCATAAAAGCATTCATCCGGTGACAGGATTGAATCCTGATTATAATAACTATGACGGTTCTTTGCTTAATTCAGGCGGGATCATTGGGGATGAGTTTCGTTTTGATTCATGGCGTGTACCTATGAACATTGCCCTGGATTATTCATGGGCATGTGTCGACAAAGAATGGCAGCAGGAATATGGTAATAAAATACAGAACTTTCTGTATAGTCAGGGACTTTATGATTTTAAAGATCAGTATAATGTAGATGGAAGCCCGGTGAAAGAGGTCTTGCAGGCTGGTGAATATAAACAGCTTCGTCATTCTTTAGGACTTGTGGCTACTTCTGCAGCTGTATCATTGGTGTGTACAGACGTAAAATGTTATGAATTTGTGAAGCAACTATGGGAGGCAAAGCATGAGCCTTATGAAGATGGTTACTTGGATAAATATTATGATGGTTTGTTGCGCTTGTTTGCTTTTATGCATTTGAGCGGGCGTTACCGGATAATCTTTCCACAGTGATTGAGCCGTGTTTTCTATTTGATTAAAAAAATCAGCCCACCAACCTTTGTCGGTCAGTGGGCTGATTTTTTTTGATTGGAAAAGTAAAATGAATACATATTACAGCGCTTCCGCATCATTGGATGTGGTGGCATATAATCCGATCATGGCACCCGTAAATCCTCCGGCTACGTTGGTCGAGAGAATGTCTCCGGAAACGGTTCCTCCTACGGTCTGATAGTGGTCGTCTTTTACGGAATAGCTGAATGTATAGTTGTCGCCTTCAGCATTTACCCGCAGGTTGACAGGAGTATCCTTTTCAATCTTTTCACTGGCAAGCGTGGAAGAGTTTCCGTTCTCAGTCCGTTGCAGGACGAGGTAGTTTTCTTCTCCTTTCTTGGTCAGTCCGAATACGTAGTTGAACTTTTCACTTTGGTAGCAGGTGATTCCGGCAAGGTCTTTTTCTGTGCGAGGAACATATTTCAGGGTCGTGGTGACGGTGAAATTGATGTGCTGTTGACGATAGAAAAGAGTGGAAGTGGGAGTAATAGCCTTGATATTGGTTTCATAAGGCGTTATTTTCAATCCGTCTTCTGTGGTAGAAATGAATTCTTCTTTGGCTCCTCTGACTCCTACCCAGCGATAATCCAGCGGGCTTTGCGTAAAGGTTTCTGTATAAGTGAAGTTTCCGTTAGGGAAGTAACCGTTCTTTCCTGTTTCATTCTTCACGCCTTGTGGCATGGTCAGTTTGGGCTGGATAGGTTCCAGGCCGCCTTTAAATACGGGGAAAGTACCACTCCAGTCAACAGGCAGCATGAAGGTTTCTCGTCCGGTATTTACTCGGTTGGCTTCATTGGGACGGATGGCAAGGAATACGCCATAGTATTGTCCATTAGGACCTTCTACTAAGTCGGCATGACCGGCCCAGTCTACTTTGAATGGGCGTTCTGCCGGAAGATGTCTTTGTGAAAGGATCGGATTTTCCGGTGCAGGTTTGAACGGACCTTTCGGACTGTCGCCGATGAAAATGACTTCACTGTGCCAGCCGCCTGTACCTCCTTCTGCACACATGAGGTAGTATTTTCCGTCTTTTTTATAGAGATGAGGAGCTTCTATCCAGATAGGTTTCTTTGACAAATCTACTCCTCCGTTGACTACAACCTTATCTGTTCCAGGGATTATCTGGTCTTTTTCCAGGTCATATTCCCACACTTTGATGACTCTGTGTCCTTCGTATAACGGCTTTTCGGGAGCATCGTTATGTGTGACATAGGCTTTACCGTTGTCATCGAAGAATATATCCGGATCGATACCTTCGAAATTCAGTTTGATTGGGTCACTCCATCCTTTCATGGGGTCTTTGGTCTTTACCACCATGTTTCCCATTCCTCCCGAGAACTGGGTGGTAATCATATAGAAGGTGTCATTGTACGGATTGTATCGTATGGTCGGTGCATATATGCCGGCACTGATACCGGAGTCTTCCACTTTGAGTTGTGAGGGACGGTCGAGCACATGACCTATCTGTTTCCAGTTTACCAAGTCGGTAGAGTGGAAAATGGGCACTCCAGGGTTGATGGCAAAAGAAGAGCATACCAAGTAGTAATCGGTACCTTTTTTGCAGATACTGGGGTCAGGGTAGCAGCCCTGCAGTATCGGATTGTAGAACTCGCCTTCATTGAGCGGATTTTTTTCGTATACCGCATCTTTTCCTGTATAGGTGAACTGACCGAAAACCGGTACTCCTGGCTCAGGCATGGTTACCTTGTTGCTACAGGAAGCAGCCAAGAGACTTAATGTTCCTAATGTAAGTAGTTTAAATTGATTTTTCATGATAATAACTTTGTAAAAATTGAATGATTGTGTAGTTAAATGAAGTGTAATCTTTCTGAATACAAATGTATGCTTTTTGCAGGGGAAGAGTGTGACGGTATGTTGCAGATTTCTTATTGTATGTTACGATGTGGTGTTTTTTGTGTAATTTGAATGTGATTCCTATAAAATATTGTCATTCAATGGTGTATCGAAAAAAATGTAATGTGAGCATAGGTAATATGTACGCTTTGTAAATACAATATGTAGGGTGTGTAACATAGACAAAAGGACTGGTAACGTAAATTCTTGTAATTTATCTATATGTGAGTTATTTTTGTGTAGATTAAATTTTATGTCTATGGATAAACATTCTTTTATCGTTTTTTTATTGGCTTTAGCCTTGATTCCTGTCTCTTTGTTTTCGCGTAGCAGGGTAGTAAATGATACGATTTTCAGTAAAAAGTTGAATACAGAAAGGGTATGCTCCATTTATCTTCCTCCTTCTTATGGGGAAATACCTGGTAAGAAATATCCGGTACTTTATCTGTTTCATGGCATGTCGCAGACCAATCAGGATTGGGTATGGCGCGGACATGTACAGGAAGTGGCCGACCGTTTGATTTATGCACAGGAGGCCAGTGAGATGATTATTGTCATGCCCAATGCGGGAGGGGATATCTATAAAGAAGTATGGAATGGCTTTTTCAACATGCCGGGATGGCTTTATGAGGATTTCTTTTTTGAAGAATTCTTGCCTTATGTGGAAAGTAAATACAATATCATCGGGAATAAGGAAAATCGTGCGGTAGCCGGGTTGTCTATGGGAGGCGGCGGAGCTACTGGTTATGGCTTGTGGCATGCAGATAAGTTTGCCTCTGTCTATGCCATGAGTGCACTGATGTCTATTCCGGAAGAAGGAGCAGCTCGCTTTGAGAATCCCGACAGCAAGCTGGCCATTTTGACACGGGCTGTGATAGACCGCAGCTGTATTAAGCGTGTGTCTGAAGCGGATGCAAATACAATTCAGGCATTGAAGTCGGTGAGATGGTTTGTCGATTGTGGAGATGATGATTTCCTGCTCAACCGGAACATTGAGTTCTTTCAGGCGATGCGCAAGGCAGGCATTTCCTGTCAGTTCAGGGTAAGAGACGGTGGACATGATTGGGAATATTGGCATTCTGCTTTGTATATGTGTCTGCCGTTTGTGTCAAGGACCTTCGATAAATAACGGGTTAAGAATAGGCATCTATGAGAAAAGTTCTATGTGTATGTGTGCTTCTGATAGCTTCTGTCATTGGGGCAATGGCGGCGGAGGCAGAGAATCTGAGATTGTGGTATTCGGCTCCAGCACGTAACTGGTGGGAAGCATTGCCTGTTGGTAATTCTCATATCGGAGGAATGGTGTTTGGAGGAGTTGCACACGAGGAAATCCAATTGAATGAAGAAACCTTCTGGGCCGGTGGACCGTATAGTAATAACCGGGAAGGGGCATCAGCCTATCTGAATGAGGTGAGAAGACTGATTTTTGAAGGGAAAAACTCAGAGGCCAGAAGTCTGCTGGATGCAAAGTTCATGACTTCCCAACATGGGATGCGTTACCTGACCTTGGGTAGTCTGCGGATGGATTTTGATTGCGAAGGAGAGGTGGACTCTTATTCTCGTGACTTGAATTTAGAGGAAGCGATGGCTTCCGTACGTTTCCGTTGTGGGGGAGTGGAATATACCCGTCGGGTGTTCACTTCCTTTGCCGACAATGTCATGGTGATTGAACTGGTTGCGGGTGAGGGAAGTAAAAAATTGGGAGTTGACTTGAGATATACTTGTCCGTTGGCTTCAGAGGTGAAAAGTGAAGGGGAATACCTTGTCATGTACTGTAATGGTGCAGAGCATGAAGGCATTCCAGCCGCACTTCATGCAGTAGTGATGATGCGGGTAAAGTCGGATGGAAAGGTGGAATGTAAGGATGGACATCTTTCGGTAAAGGATGCATCGTCGGCTACCATCTTCCTGAGTGCGGCAACCAATTTTGTCAATTATCGGGATGTGTCGGGAGATGCCTACGCCAAAGCGCGTCGTGCCATCGAAGGAGCTTGGGCTAAATCAGATAAAGTATTGTATAAGGAACATAAGGAAGTCTATTCCAAGCAGTTTGGAAGGGTGAGCCTGAGTTTGCCTTCTTCAGAATTTTCGAAGAGGGAAACAGATTTACGTATCAATGAATTCAATAAGGTAGAAGATTGTTCGCTGGCTGCATTGATGTTTCAGTATGGGCGTTATCTGTTGATATCGTCCTCGCAGCCAGGTAGCCAGCCGGCGAATCTACAGGGTATATGGAACAAGGATTTGTATGCACCTTGGGACAGCAAGTACACCATCAACATCAATGCAGAGATGAACTACTGGCCAGCAGAAGTGACTAACCTGATGGAAACGCATCGTCCGTTCTTCGAGATGGCACGTGATCTTTCTGTAACGGGTAAGGAAACGGCTCGTGTGTTGTATGGATCCAAGGGATGGGTGGCTCACCATAATACGGATCTTTGGCGGGCGGCCGGACCGGTGGATTTTGCAGATGCAGGTATGTGGCCCAATGGAGGAGCATGGGTGGTTCAGCATCTTTGGCAGCATTATCTGTACTCCGGTGACAAGGATTTTCTTCGGGAGTATTATCCGGTGTTGAAAGGTACGGCCGATTTTCTTTTGTCATTCATGACCAAGCATCCCCGCTATGGTTGGATGGTGACAGCTCCTTCTGTTTCTCCAGAGCATGGACCGAACGGGGTATCCATCGTAGCCGGATGTACGATGGACAACCAGATTGCGTTTGATGCATTAAGCAATACGCTGCGTGCGGCACAGATATTGGGAGAAAGCAAGGCCTATTGTGACTCTCTTCAGCACTTGATAAGCCAGTTACCTCCGATGCAGATTGGACAGTACAATCAGTTGCAGGAGTGGCTGGAGGATGTGGATGATCCGAAAGACCAGCATCGGCATATCTCTCATCTGTATGGTTTGTATCCAAGCAATCAGGTATCTCCTTATCGGAGTCCGGAATTGTTTCAGGCTGCAAAGAATACCTTGATACAGAGAGGCGATATGGCAACCGGATGGAGTATTGGCTGGAAAATCAATTTTTGGGCACGTATGCTGGATGGCAATCATGCGTATCGCATCATCCGGAATATGCTTTCTTTGTTACCGTGTGACAGTCTGGCCGGAAAATATCCTTTAGGACGTACATATCCGAATATGCTGGATGCGCATCCACCTTTTCAGATAGACGGGAACTTCGGTTTTACGGCTGGAGTGGCTGAGATGCTGTTGCAGAGTCATGATGGGGCTGTACATCTGTTGCCTGCCATACCTGATGAATGGCAGGAAGGAAGTGTAAAAGGTCTGGTGGCCCGTGGAGGCTTCGTGGTGGATATGGACTGGAAGAATATGAATCTCACTCAGGCGGTAATTTATTCCCGAATAGGAGGTGTGATTCGTTTACGGTCTTATGTCCCTCTGAAAGGAAAAGGTTTGAAGAAGGCTTCGGGTGATTGTCCGAATGACTTGTTGAGGCAGACAGAAATAGCTGCACCGTTAATTTCAAAGAAATTGACACATCCGGAACAACCTGAATTGAAGAAGGTATATGAATACGATTTGAAAACCATTCCGGGAAAGCGGTATATGGTTTACGCAAAATAAATATAGGCGAATCATTTGTAATAACTTAATAATCATGAAAAAACACTTTTTGTTAGCTTGTCTATTAATGGCTGTGGGAGGCATGTGGTCCGGTTCGGTCAATGCCCAGTGTGGAGATAATGGAGATGGAACTTTTTCTAATCCGGTATTTTGGGCGGATGTGCCCGATCCGGACGTCATTCGTGTGGGCGATGACTTTTACATGGTGAGTACAACCATGCATCTGGTTCCTGGAGCACCCATCATGCACTCTAAAGATTTGGTGAACTGGAAAATTGTCAGTTATCTGTATGACCGGTTGGACGAAAAACCTGCTTATGATTTGAAGGATGGAACGGTATATGGCCGTGGACAGTGGGCTACTTCCTTACGCTATCATAACGGAATGTATTATGCGTATTTCTCTCCGAATGATACTCCTTATAAAGGATATGTATATACTACCTCCGATCCGAAAAAAGGATGGAAACTTTTGTCACGTATTCCTCATTTCCATGATGCCTCTTTGTTCTTTGACGACGACGGAAAGGCCTATATCTTTTATGGCACCGGACAATTGCGTGAGCTGAAGCCGGATTTGAGCGGTGTCATGCCGGGTGGGGTCGATATGAAGATATTCGAAAGAGATAAAGAGGAAAATGCTTTGCTGGAAGGCAGCAGGGTGATTAAACACGATGGAAAGTATTATTTGCTGATGATTTCATGGCCTCAGGGAGGTAACCGTCGGCAAGTATGCTATCGGGCGGATAAGATAACCGGGCCTTATGAGAAAAAAGTGATATTGGAAGATGCGTTTGCTGGATTCCCGTATGTGGCACAAGGTACGATTGTGGATGATGGAAAAGGAAACTGGTATGGGGTCATTTTCCAAGACCGTAATGGAGTAGGTCGCGTATTGACCGTAATGCCTTGCCGCTGGGTGGACGGTTGGCCGATGCTGGGTGACGAAAACGGACATGTGCCGGCTACGATGACCAAACCAGTACAGGGATATGCTGCCGAAGAGCTGGTAGTCAGTGATGATTTTAGTGGAGATAAATTGAAGTTGAACTGGCAGTGGAATCACAATCCGATGAATGACTGCTGGTCATTGACTGAACGCAAGGGATATTTGCGGTTGAAAACCGGACGGGTGGTTGATAATTTGTTTTTGGCTCCCAATACGTTGACACAGCGCATGGAAGGACCGAAATGTTCCGGAGTGGTTTGTATGGATCTTTCAGGCATGAAGGAAGGAGATGTAGCCGGACTGAGTGCCTTTAATGGAGATGCGGGCATCTTGGCCGTGACTTGTGAAGGAAACCGGAAGTATTTGACCATGAAAACGGAAAGTGTTCAACTGGATGAAACGAGCAAGGCAGTGACAAGTATTGACCGGAAGGAAATTCAGAAAGTAGAGTTGACATCGGATGTGATATATCTTCGTCTGGATGGAGATTTCCGGTTGAATAAAGACATGGCTTGTTTTTATTATAGTTACGATAATAAGGAATGGAAGAAAATCGGTACTGACTTTAAAATGATTTTTGACTATCGTCGTTTCTTTATGGGAACCAAATTTGCCTTGTTTAATTATGCCACGAAGAGTTTGGGAGGTTTTGTAGATGTAGACTTCTTCGATTATAAGCACATAAAGAAATGATGGTAGACTTTGAACTTAAATAAAGACTTGGATGATGAAACTGAATTTGATTGCAGGATGTGTAGGTCTGATGATGCTGAATGGCATCGTTCAAGATATTCAGGCTCAAGATAGACTATACAAGAATACTTTCCCGTTAGGAGATGTGGAATTGCTCGACGGACCGTTTAAGCATGCCCAGGAATTAAACCTCAAGGTTTTGATGGAATATGATGTAGACCGCCTCCTGGCTCCTTTCTTGAAAGAAGCCGGGCTGCCCGTAAAAGCAGAGCCATTTCCTAACTGGGCTGGTCTGGACGGACATGTAGGAGGGCATTATTTGTCGGCCATGGCAATGAATTATGCAGCGACTGGCAACGAAGAGTGCAAAAAGCGGATGGAGTACATGCTGAGTGAGTTGAAGCGTTGTCAGGACAGTAATGGAGACGGCTATATCGGGGGTGTTCCTAATGGAAAAGTGTTGTGGACGGATATTAAGAACGGAAAAGTAGAGTCTATCTGGAAATATTGGGCCCCATGGTATAACGTACATAAGAACTTTGCCGGATTGAGAGATGCCTGGATGTATACGGGAAATCAAGAAGCATTGGATATGTTCTTGAAACTGTGTGACTGGGGAATTTCCGTTACGGAAGGACTTTCAGACGATCAGATGGAACAGATGCTGGCTAATGAATTTGGGGGAATGGATGAAATCTTTGCCGATGCCTACCAGATTACGGGAAATAAGAAATATCTGACTACGGCCAAGCGTTTCTCTCATCGCTGGTTGTTCGACAGCATGGCGGCGCACAAGGATAATCTGGACAATATACATGCAAATACACAAATTCCGAAGGTCATCGGCTATCAGCGTATTGCAGAAGTGTGTGGAGATAATCAATACTTGGATGCAGCCGGTTTCTTCTGGAACATTGTGGCTTGCAAGCGTTCGCTGGCGTTGGGTGGCAACAGTCGTCGGGAGTATTTTTCGGCCATGGACGATTTCAGAAGTCATGTAGAAGTGCGGGAAGGTCCGGAATCTTGTAATACCTATAACATGTTGAAACTGACGGAGGGTTTGTTCCGGATGACAGGAAAGGCGGCCTATGCTGATTTTTATGAGAGAGCACTATACAATCATATTTTGTCTACCCAGCATCCGGAACATGGGGGTTATGTGTACTTTACTTCGGCTCGTCCGGCACATTACCGGGTGTATTCAAAGCCCAACAGTGCCATGTGGTGTTGTGTAGGAACCGGAATGGAGAATCATGGTAAGTATGGAGAGTTCATTTACACACATGCTTCTGATTCGCTGTTTGTCAATCTTTTCATTCCTTCACGACTGAACTGGGAACAGGAGAAGGTTACCATTACGCAGGAAACCCAATTTCCCGATGCGGAAACTTCTCAATTTACAATAGGATTGAAGGACGGAAAGTCTCGTCATTTCAAGTTGTTGGTAAGACGTCCGGCATGGGTGACAGAAGGATATGAAGTGAAATGCAATGGAAAGGTAGTGGAAGCTTCGGAGAAGACAGACGGTTCTTCTTATATCTGCATCGACCGTAAATGGAAGGATGGGGATAAGGTGGAAGTGTCTTTACCTATGAAAATGCGTTTGGAAACGCTTCAAGGAGAAAATGATTTTGTAGCAATCATGCGTGGTCCTATTTTGATGGGAGCCTCAGTAGGGACTGATAATCTGGATGGATTGATTGCAGACGACGGCCGTTGGGGACACATCGCTTCCGGGAAACTGGTTCCGCTGAGTGAGACTCCGGTTCTGATTGGAAGTAAAGAAGAGGTGACCAATTACCTGAATGGGCTGAAACCCATCGAAGGTCAGACTTTACGTTATAAGTTGTCGGGCATATTCAATGATTCGAAGTTTGATGGTTTGGTGTTGGAACCCTTCTCTCGCATCCATGACTGCCGATACATGATGTACTGGCTATGCATGACTGCGGATGGATATGCGGCATATACGAAACGTACCCAAGAAGAGGAAAAACGGTTGATGGCTCTGGATGCGCGTACGGTAGATGCGGTAAGTGTCGGTGAGCAGCAGCCTGAAGTGGACCATAAGATGGTGAAGGAAAACTCTGAGACTGGATTGCTGAAAGGTAAGAAGTGGAGAGATGCCCGCAATGGAGGGTATTTCAAATACACACTTTCTACTAACGGCAAACAGCCTCTTTCACTCATGGCTACTTATTGGGGTAACGAACAAGGTAACCGGAAATTTGAAATTGTGGTCGATGGTACGGTTGTGGCGACTGAGAATATCGTGGGCAAATGGAACAAGGAAGAGTTTGTGGATGTGGAATACAAATTGCCCGAGGCTTTGGTAAAAGGAAAGAGTCAGATTGAAGTCATGTTTAAGAGTGAGAAAAATAGCGTGGCAGGTGGTATCTTCATGCTTCGTCTGCTAACGGAATAATATGTGCTATAAAAACGAATGTCTATGATAAAACGTGTATTGTTTTCGTCCTTTGCGGCAATAATTTGTTTTACAGGGCTGTATGCGAGTGAAAAGGATGTGTTAAGTCCTGATGGACGTGTGAAGGTGGTTGTCTCGGATGAAGGTGGAATGCCTTCTTACCAGGTCCTCTATGATGGAGTCGTTTTTATTAAGAAGTCTCCCTTGGGAATGAAATCGACAATTGGTGATTTCACGTCTTCTTTGTCATTGGGAAAGGAGATAAAGGAAGCCTCTATCCGGAAGAATTACCGGTTGCCGAACATCAAAAAAAGTAAGGTGGAATATGCTGCTGAATCGGCTGTCATTCCATTTACCAAAGAAGGAAAGAAGGTTTTTGATGTGGAATTTCGGGTAAGTAACAATGACGTGGCTTTCAGATATACTGTGTATCCTAAGAAGGATATCTTGTGTTGTGTCGTACAGCAGGAAGCTACGGGTTTTGTGTTGCCGGAAGGAACGACTACCTTCTTGTGCCCGCAAAGCGGTCCGATGGGCGGTTTTGCCAGAACTTCTCCCAGTTATGAGACACCGTATACAGTAGATGATACAATGGGAAAAAATGGTTGGGGGGAAGGATACACGTTTCCTTGTCTATTCAAAAATTCGGACAAAGGTTGGGTGTTAATATCCGAAACCGGAGTGAACAGCTATTATTGTGGCAGTCGCCTGATAGGTCACGAAGGGGGGCTGTATACTATTGGTTTTCCACAAGAAGGTGAATTTAACGGCAATGGTACGACCTCTCCAGGAATTGCTCTTCCGGGCAAGACTCCTTGGCGTACGATTACGTTGGGTTCCACTTTGGCTCCAATTGTAGAAACGACTGTACCGTTTGATGTAGTGGAACCGTTGTATGAACCGTCGAAAGACTATGCGGCTGAATATGGTTGTGGAACCTGGAGCTGGATTATTGCGGGCGATGCCAGCATGAATATGGACGACCAGAAGCGTTATGTAGATTTCTGTGCAGCAATGGGTTACCGTACAGTGCTGGTCGATGCGCTTTGGGATACGCAGGTGGGCTATGACAAAATAGAAGAGCTGGCAGCTTATGCCAAACAGAAGAATGTAGGACTGTATTTGTGGTATAACTCCAATGGATACTGGAATGATGCGCCTCAAGGTCCTCGTGGAAAGATGAGTAACATTATCGCCCGTCGGAAAGAGATGAAGTGGATGCAGCGTATCGGTATTAAAGGAATCAAGGTTGACTTTGTGGGGAGTGACAAGCAGGTTACCATGCAGATTTACGAAGATATTTTGGCCGATGCAAATGATTATGGACTCTTGGTGATTTTCCATGGATGTACCATTCCGCGTGGATGGGAACGTATGTATCCTAATTATGCGGCCAGTGAAGCCGTATTGGCCAGTGAAAACATGAATTTCTCTCAGGGAAGCTGCGATGCAGAAGCATTCAATGCATGTATTCATCCGTTTGTACGCAACACAATTGGAAGCATGGACTTTGGAGGAAGTACACTGAACAAGTATTATAATGCGAAAAATGAGCCGGGTGGACGGATGAGAGTGACCTCCGATGTATTTGCGCTGGCTACGGCAGTATTGTTCCAGAGTCCGGTACAGCACTTTGCATTGGCACCGAATAACCTGACGGATGCGCCGGCTTGGGCCATTGATTTCATGAAGAAAGTACCGACCACATGGGATGAAGTGAAATTTATAGACGGCTATCCAGGCAAGTATATTGTGATGGCACGTAAACATGCCGGTAAATGGTATGTAGCCGGTATCAATGCACAGGATAAAACCATTAAGTTGAAAATCGATGTGTCTACCTTGTTCGCGGCAGGAGAGGTTGTCAATTTGTATGAAGATAATGATAAACTGGCGGGCTCAGTCAAGGAGCAGGTTATCAGCAAGAAACAGATTGTCAATCTTTCTATTCCTAAGAATGGAGGGGTGGTGATTACTCGGAAATAATAGTGGATAAGAAAGTCATGATGAGGAATCTATGAAAACGTATATACAAAATATTGTAGGAGGGCTATGTATCACCCTGTGTTCTCTAACTGCTTTAGGAGTGAACGAGGGGTATAAACAGCTTTCATACTGGAGTTTTGAACTGTCTACGGAAGTACATCCGGATTCCATCTCCCCTGCATTTGTGACGGACGACTCTCAAAATGGAAATGCACTCCAGTTGAGGCCGGGAGCAAAGGTGTCAGAACTTTTCAGCAAAGACGTACCTTTTCAAGAACGAGGAGGAAAGGCTAACAGTACTTCGCTTAAGCTGAACAACAGTGAATTCAAAGTACCGTTTAATGTATCTCTTCCTTTTTCTGATATTCAATACGGGTGGAACATCAGTTTGAGCCTTAAATGTAATCAGCTTGGGACGGAACAGGTATTTCTTTGTAAAGAAGGGAGAAAGGCTACCTTGACAGGGGATATATCCATCGGTTTTGACCCAATGGAAAAGAAGTTCTTTGTGGAGGTGCTACAGACAAGGGAGAAACAGTTCGTATGACCGCAGGTGATGATGTCAAGGCGGGAATATGGTATGATTTGTACGCTTCTGCGGAGTACGAAAAGACAAGTGACGCTACCGTCCTGACGTTGGGGGTGAAGCCATCCCTAGAACAGGGCTATAAAACTGCAAACACTTCCTATAAAGGATTGGCTGTACGGCATAATGCTGGCATGTGGATAGTAGGACGTGGATTTCCAGGAGGATACCCCAATAGTTTGCAGGTATTAGACGGGTATATCGATGAAGTATCCATAAAAGGGATGGAACGTCCGTATGAGCCTGGTCAGAATCCTTTATTCCGTGATGAATTTACTGCTGATCCGGCTGTGACGGTTTACAAGAATAAAGCCTATGCCTATGTAGGTGTAGACAAAGCTGGAGTGGGCGGCTGGTTCAATATGCCGGGATGGGTGTGCTATTCCAGTGAAGACATGAAGCACTGGACGCCTCATGGAATGGTATTGCGTGCAGGTGATTTTCCTGATTCCAATCCGTACGGAGCGTGGGCTGCTCAGGTGGTGGAGCATCACGGAAAGTTTTATTTTTATGTAACGCTTGATCAGAAAGAAAATGGTGCACATAAAATCGATGTAGCAGTGGGAGATAGCCCTTTGGGGCCTTTTAAACCTGCACGTACTGACGGAACGCCTCTCATTACAGACTCCATGACGTGTGATTCGCATCGTGCGAATGCGGACATTGATCCTACGGTGTGGATAGACGAGGATGGAACTCCCTGGATGGCTTGGGGAAACGGAGACTGTTACATGGTGAAGTTGAAGAAGAATATGATTGAGCTGGACGGTGAAACCCGAAAGGTACCTTATCGGAATTATTCGGAGGGACCTTGGCTTTTCAAGCGGAAGAACTTGTAATTTATGCGGCAGATGCTCCGGGTACACAGCCTGAACAAATTTGTTATTCTACAGCTGAGGACATAAAGGGGCCATGGACTTATCGTGGTTTCATTACCGGACCGGCGAATTTTGGTTTTACCATCCATCCGTCGGTAGTGGAATTGAACGGACAATGGTATTTCTTCTATCATGATGGTTCTTATTCTTTGGATGGCCAGCCGGGAGGAGATTGTCGTCGCCATGTATGTGTAGAATATCTTTATTTTAACGAGGATGGCACAATTCAACCGATTGAATTGACATCTTCCGGTGTAAGCGGGGTACCTCGCAAGTAAAATAAAGGTGAATTTGTTGGAACTTAAATTTTGAATATTATGAATATTAGTAAGATTTTATTGTTATGTGGAAGTTATGGGCTATTGAATTGCTTGAATGTCAATGCCCAACGACCAATTATTCAGACAAAGTATACGGCCGACCCAGCACCGATGGTATACAATGATACGGTGTTTCTTTATACAACTCATGATGAGAATGATGCGGAAGGATTTAAGATGCAGGATTGGTTATTGTACACTTCTACGGATATGGTCAACTGGACCGACCATGGAGCAGTGGCTTCGCTTAAAGATTTCGGCTGGACAAAACGTGACAACGGGGCCTGGGCAGAACAGGTTGTGGAGCGTAACGGAAAATTTTATATGTATTGTCCGATTCATGGAAATGGCATTGGCGTACTGGTAGCCGATAGTCCTTACGGACCGTTCAAGGATCCGTTAGGCAAGCCTTTGGTATGGCAGAAGGAACATTGGGATGACATTGATCCGACAGTGTTTATTGACAACGACGGACAGGCTTATATGTATTGGGGAAATCCGAACTGTTATTATGTGAAATTGAATGAGGATATGATTTCGTATTCCGGAGATATTGTGAAATTGAAGGAAACTCCGGAGCATTATCAGGAAGGTCCTTGGTTCTATAAACGCAACAGACACTATTATTTGGCTTTTGCTTCTACTTGCTGTCCGGAAGGCATCGGTTATGCTATGAGTGATAGCCCTACAGGTCCGTGGAAGACCAGAGGATACATCATGCGTCCTACGGATAGGACCCGTGGAAATCATCCGGGTATTATGGATTACAAAGGAAAGTCGTATGTCTTTGGCTTGAATTATGATTTATTGAAGCTGGAAACTGATACGCACTATGAACGTCGTTCGGTGGCAGTGGCTGAAATGCATTACAACGCAGATGGAACCATTCAGGAAGTACCATATTGGGCGGATACCAAACTGGAACAGATAGGCACTTTCAATCCGTTCCGTAGAGTGGAAGCCGAAACAATGGCATGGGGGTATGGATTGCAAACAGCTCCTAACAGGATGCAGGGCCTTTCTGTGGTGAATGTCAATAATGGCGAATATATTTGTGTACGTGGAGTGGATTTCGGCAAGAATAAAGCCCGCCGCTTTGAGATTTCTGCATTGCCTCTTGTGGGAGGAAATCTGAAGATTCGTTTGGATGCTCCGGATGGAAAAATTGTGGGAAACGTGACTATCCCACAGGGAAATGAGACTTCCAATTATCAACTTTATTCCTGTGAGGTCAATGCGGTTAGCGGAGTGCATGATTTGTATCTTAGCTTTGAAGGAGAGAACAAGAAGGACTTATTTGAGTTGGATTATTGGAGATTTAGAAACTAATCGTGAAAAATATAAACAAACTTTTAAATGGATATTTCTATGGAAACAATCAGTTGTAAGAATCAATGGCGTAATATCATGACTGGAATCGCTTTATTGTCCGGTTTGACATTGAATGCGCAAAATCCTATTATTCAGACCTCGTATACAGCCGATCCGGCCCCTCTGGTATATAATGACCGGTTGTATCTTTATACCAGTCACGATGAAGGCGGGTCTACTTGGTTTACCATGAATGACTGGAAACTTTATTCTACAGATGACATGGTGAACTGGACAGAACATCCTATGCCTTTGTCATTTAAAACATTTGACTGGGCAGGAGGAGATGCCTGGGCGGCTCAGTGTATGGAACGGAATGGCAAATTTTACATGTATGTGCCGGTGACAGACCATAAAGGAGAAACTGCCATTGGAGTAGCAGTGGCTGATAGTCCTTATGGACCTTTCTATGATCCGTTGGGAGCTCCGCTTGTGCGGGCTGAATATGGTAATATCGATCCTACTGTCTTTATCGATGACGATGGACAGGCTTATTTGTATTGGGGAAATCCCAATTGTTATTATGTGAAGTTGAATGAGGATATGATTTCTTATGAAGGAGGAATACATGCGGTTCCGATGAAGCCGGAGGCCTTTGGACTCAGGGAGGGAGATCCGCAGCGCCCTACCTTGTATGAGGAAGCTCCATGGTTATATAAGCGGAAGGGCTTGTATTATCTTTTTTATGCAGGAGGCCCTGTACCTGAGCATTTGGCTTATGCTACGTCGAAAAGTCCCGAAGGGCCATGGAAGTATGGAGGTACGTTGATGGCTACTGAAGGAGGAAGTTTTACGAATCATCCGGGTATTGCCGACTTCAGAGGAAAAACATACTTATTCTATCACGATGCTGCTCTTCCGGGAGGAAGTGGCTTTACCCGTTCAGTATGCTTCAGAGAACTGGATTTCCAGGCAGATGGAAAGATTCCGTGTGTAAAAATGGTGAAAGAGGGTGTGGCAAACAGTTTGAAGCCTCTTTGTCCATACCGGAAGGTAGAAGCCGAAACCATTGCCTGGTCGGAAAAAATGAAGAGTTCCTATAATCCTCAAGTGGGAGTGTTTATTACTGCTTTGGCCGATGGGGCTTATACAAGAGTTCGGTCTGTTGATTTTGGTGAAAAGGCTCCTTCTCGTTTTACTGCCCGTTTGTCTACTACTCACAATGCGGAGATTACGATGGAAGTACATCTTGACGGATTGGACGGTCAGGTGTTGGCAAAGATAAAGGTACCGCGGACGGGGGGAAGCGACCGTTGGCGGATGGTGGAAGCACAGATACCGCAAGTAACTGGTGTGCATGATCTTTATTTTGTCTTTAGAGGAGATGCTCCCAAAGATCTGGCGTATTTCGATTATTGGAAGCTGAATTACTAACTATATAGCAACGACTTATTATGAGAAGGTCTTATTGGCTTTTATTATTCTTTCTTGTTTGTATTGGGTGGAAAGGACAAGGTCTGGCCGGGAATGTTCCCGGCCTCTTGTCTGTCCGTCAGGCATCCGAATGGATCTTAGAAGAAGAAAAGGTAGGGCAGGTAGTGTTCCGTTCTGCGGATACAAGTTTAAAGCTCATTCCACTGAATGATGGAGCAGTCAGAGTAATTCGAAGCAAGGGAATCGCTCACCAGGTGCCAGAGCTGGTTTATCTGCAGACTGAAGCACCGGCTTATAGGCTCAAAAAGGGAAAAGATACTTATTTTCTGTCGCTCAAAAGATTGAAGGTACAAGTGGATGTATCCGACGGACGGGTTTCTTTCCTTTCAGCCGATGGGAAAGAAATCATGGAAGAAGAAGGTAGCCAGATTCAGCCGTCCACTGTGCAAGAAGAAAAAACGTATGTTTCCACACAGACTTTTCATTCTCCTTCTGATGAATATCTTTATGGATTGGGGCAATTTCAGGACGGGTATCTGAACGTACGCGGGCTGACACGCAGGCTGACTCAGGTCAATACGCAGATTGCCATTCCGTTTGTGATATCGAACAGAGGGTATGGACTTTTGTGGAACAATTACGGCCTCACAGACTTCAACCCAGCTTCTTCTGTGGTTGCACTCCAAAAGACGGGCGTGTTGGGAGATAAGGTGACCGTGAATGTGACTTCTACCGAAGGAGGGAAGGAAGAAGTACGTGAAAGCAATGTCTTTGCAGGTAATCTGAAAGTGGAATCCGACGGGCAATATGCTTTGATGCTGGATGTAGGAAGTACTATGGCCCGCAAGCATAACTTGGTGATTGACGGTCGTACGGTGATAGATCAGAATAACCTGTGGCTTCCGCCTACAGCTTCTGTATTGGTTGATCTGAAAGCAGGAGAGCATAGTTTACGGGCGGAACTCACCAAAGAAGATACGCCTAAACTGTTTTTCCGGAAGGTGGATGCTACCACGACGTTCCGTTCTCCGGTTTCCAATGGAATAGATTATACGTTTTTTGCCGGTACGGCCGATGAAGTGATTGCCTCTTATCGGGAAGTCACGGGAGAGGTACCTATGTTGCCCGTATGGGCCTTGGGATACATTCATTGCCGGGAACGCTTCCATTCTCAAAAAGAACTGCTGGAAACAGCTTCTCGGTTTCGGAAAGAAAAGTTACCAGTCGATTTGATGGTGCAGGACTGGCAGTATTGGGGAAAATACGGCTGGAATGCCATGCGTTTTGACGAGACGGATTATCCTTCTCCCCGGGAAATGGTGGATAGCCTTCATCGGATGGATATGAGACTGATGCTTTCAGTTTGGTCGAAGGTGGATCAGAATTCCGTATTGGGAAAAAGAATGGCCGAGAAAGACTATTATATTCCGGGCACTCCCTGGATTGATTTCTTTAATTCGGAAGCTGCTTCTTTCTATTGGCAGAATTTCCGGGATAGTCTGGTCCTTCCGATAGGGATAGATGCCTGGTGGCTGGATGCCACGGAACCCGAGAACGATGATTTGGTAGGACGTCGGCTAAATCACTCCAGTTACCCCGGAGAGGTGTTCCGGAATGTTTATCCTCTGATTGTCAATAAAACGGTATATGAAGGTCTGCGAAACCTTTCTGCCAATGGAGAGAAACAGGGTTCCTCCAGTCGTCGAACGGTTTTGCTTACCCGTAGCGGCTTCCCGGGAATTCAGCGATATGGAGTGGCCACTTGGTCGGGAGATGTCGGAAACGATTGGGATACATTCCGTCGTCAGATTGTAGCTGGTTTAGGGATTTCAGTCTGCGGTTTGCCGTGGTGGACGTACGATGCCGGAGGATTCTTCCGTCCGGGCGAGGCTCAGTATACGGATGTGCATTTTCATGAACGGTTTGCCCGGTGGCTCCAGACATCGATCTTTCTGCCTTTGATGCGTGTGCATGGGTATATGACCAATACGGAGTTCTGGAACTACGGAGAAAAAGTGACAGAAATGGCGCGTAAGTCTTTGGCATTGCGTTATCGCCTTCTGCCCTATATTTATTCAGAATCTGCATGGGTTTCACGCGAAAATGGTACGATGTTGCGTCCTTTGGTAATGGATTTTCCGCAGGACACGCAGGCCTTATCCTTGAAATATCAATATATGTTCGGTCGTTCCTTGTTGGTTTCCCCAATAGTAGAAGAGGGACCTGTTACCTGGAAGACGTACTTGCCTGCCGTTCAAGGGGGATGGTATGATTTCTATGACAATCAGCATTTATCTTCTGGATGGGTTCAGACTCAGGTCTCTCCAGACTATATTCCTGTATTTGTGAAGGCAGGTACCATTCTGCCTTTGGCTTCAGGAGATGCAGCTGATGCGAAGACCGCCTTGAAATCGGAACTGGAGATACGGGTGTATGCAGGGAAAGACGGTATGTACCAATTGTATGAAGATGAAGGGACGAATTACGCATACGAAAAAGGTGAATATTCTTGTATCCGGTTGGATTGGGATGAAAGTCGTTCCACTTTAGTGATTGGAAAACGGACCGGTAAGTATGTAGGGATGGATACGACCCGGAAGATGAAGATTGTGAAAGTCACTCAATCAGCAAACGGAGAGGTTGAAGTGGCTGAAAAATCTTTCATTTATAAGGGGCAAGAGTTGAAGGTCGTGTTCTGAGAAAGTAAAATATGAAATTAAATGTAGAATCAAATTTTTTTTGAATGGTGGAAATAAAAAGAACGTTTGCGACGGTTACATCGTGGATGCTTCTGTCTTTGGGGGCAGTAGTGGCTCAGGGACCAGCAGAAGGAAGTAAGGTGAATGAAAACTTCTATATTTATTTGTGTCTGGGGCAGTCAAATATGGAAGGAAATGCCAAAATAGAAGCCTATGATACGGTGGATGTGAATCCTCGTTTTAAAGTGCTTCAGGCCGTAGATTGTCCGGATTTGGGACGAAAAAAAGGAGAGTGGTATACGGCGGTTCCGCCCTTGGCCAGGTGTAGTACTGGTTTGACTCCGGCTGATTATTTCGGTCGTACGCTGGTAGATAGTCTCCCTTCCCACGTAGAAGTTGGGGTAATCAACGTGGCGGTAGGAGGTTGTAAAATCGAACTGTTCGATAAAGACAATTATACTGCATATGTGGAAAGTTCTCCGAACTGGCTGAAAAACATGGTGGCCGAGTATGATGGCAATCCTTATGCCAGGTTAATTGAACTGGCCAGGCAGGCTTCCCGCTGTGGGGTGATAAAAGGGATTTTGCTCCATCAGGGAGAGTCCAATACCGGAGACCCGGAGTGGCCGTTGAAAGTCAAGAAAGTGTATGACAGTATTCTTTCAGACCTTAATCTGAAACCCAATTCGTTGCCTCTGTTGGTGGGTGAACTTGTGTCGGAAGGGCAGGGAGGAGCTTGTGTTTCTATGAATCCGGTGATTCAGAAACTGCCGGAAGCGATTCCTTCTGCACATGTCATTTCATCGGAAGGGTGTGAGGCGGTTTCCGATAGACTCCATTTCAGTGCGGCTGGATATCGTGAGTTAGGTAAAAGATATGGGCAGGCCATGCTCCAAATTCTGAAAGCTGAGGAATAAAAGTGATCTGTTTCCGGGGGAACGAAAAATGCCGTGTTTCTCTGGAAGCAGTTGTTCCGTGTTGTTTTATGTAGTTTGATTGCAGCCAGATAGACCGCTCGGTGAGAGGGGTTATCTGGCTGTCGGTTATTCTGAATCCTGTGTGGTATTCTCTTCGGTCTCGTTTTGCTTGCAGTATTCCATGTATTTGCTTGGAGAAACACCATATAATTCTTTAAATGCGTTCGAGAAATACGTTGTGTTGTTGAACCCTACCAGCTGGGATATTTCAGAGATGCTGTAATTCTTTTCTGATTTGAGCAGAATCTCCGCCTGTTTCAATCGGATATTCCGGATGAAATCCCGGGTAGACTGGTTCGTAATTTCTTTCAGCTTCCTGTACAAGTGTACACGGCTTATTCCTACTTCTGCTGCAATCATTTCTGCATTCAGGTCTGGATTGTTCAGGTTCTTGTTGATGGCTTTCATCACTTTCTTCATCAGCTTCTCATCTGCCGACTGGGGCTGGACGACTTCAATTTGTCCGTCCTGTTCCTGTTTCCCACTGAAGTTATTGCGTAAGACCTCTCGGTTTCTGATTAGATTTTCGATGGTCGTAACCAGAATTTCCAGGTTAAACGGTTTGGCAATATAAGCATCAGCTCCCAATGAGAGTCCTTCAATGTAATCTTTTTCACTGTTCTTGGCTGTCAGAAGAATGACCGGAATATGGTTGGTCTTGATGTTCTGTTTCAGCTTTTTGAGCAAGGTAATGCCGTTTACTTCCGGCATCATGATGTCACTGAGTACCAAATCCGGCATGTGCGACATAATGATTTCCAGAGCCTCTTTTCCATTACTGCAACTTAATACCCGGAAATAATTGCCTAACTCAGTCACTAAATAATTACGGATGTCATCTTCATCGTCCACAATTAAGACCGAATGTTTCTTTCTGGGCACTTTCTTTCCCGTTTCTTCTTCGTTTTCATCTTCATTGAGTGCCATGGGGATATGCTGGAGCATATTATCTTCCTGTAATGCAGGTGCGGTGTTTTCAGTGGGTTCCGGAGCCATCTCTTCAGGAGACAAATGAGCACATCCTAATGGGATATGTATGGTAAAGCTGCATCCCGGCTGGTTCTCGTTGTTCTTGACCGTGATGGTGCCATGATGCATCTTGACGAGTGACATGGACAGGTGGAGCCCGATGCCGGTTCCTTTGCTGCGCGACCGGTCGTCACTGATTTGGTAGAAGCGTTCAAAAATGCGGGGCATTTCACTTTCCTTGATGCCGGTTCCATTATCTTCAACGATAATTTCAGCGCAGTGGTTCAATGGAGCCTCCTCTTTGTCGTTGTGGACTGTATTGATGTAGATATTGATTTTCCCTTCATTCTGAATATGTTTAAGTGCATTGGACAGCAGGTTAAAAATGACTTTATCAAAGTTATTCGGGTCAATCCACACCTTCAAGTTATCCAGTTGAGTAATCAGATTCAGCTGTGCGTGTTTGCTGGCAGCTTGATAGTCGAATGTGTCTTTTATATTATGGATGAAATCCATGAGGTCCACTTCCGTGAAGCTGAGCTTCATCTGGTTTTTGTCTATCTTCCGGATGTCCATCAACTGATTGATCAGGTTCAGGATGCGTTGGGCATTGCGCTCAATCAGGGAATAACTCTTTTGTCTTTCCGGGTTGGAATCGGTAGATATAAGCTTCTGCAACGGACTTATAATTAAAGACATCGGCGTTCTGATTTCATGAGAGATATTGATGAAGAACTGGAGTTTGGCTTCGTTTATCTCTTCCAGATGCTTGTGCTTGAGCATTTCTTGCCGCACTTTGTATTTTTCTTTTGCCTGGTGTATAAAAACGGCCGCTATGCCGCCTGCCACGATGATATAAATGATCCATGCTATGCCGGAATTATACCAGGCCGGATGAATATTGATGAGGATGGTTTTTATCTCAGATTCGGCAGTGCCGTTGATTGCCTTGATCTTGAACTCATATTTTCCTGCTGGAAGATTGCTGAATGAGACACGGGATGTACCTTTGGGCAGGGAGTTCCAGGTGCCATTGTTCATGGAATACATGAAGCTTTGGGGAGCCATAAAATTATCGGTGGCAAATTCAATGTAGAAAGAGTTGTCGTAATGTGCCAAGTTGATTTCTTTTGCATTGAATATGTCATTGTCAATCACAGGATAATTTCCGGATTTCGTAAGTTCATTTACAGGCTTATCGTGTAGATAGAATCCGGTAATTCGGATTTTCCCTTGGAATTTCTGAATCTTGATATTGTCCGGATTGAAGAAAATGATTCCGTTGGTTCCCCCAAACAGGATTTTACCGTCGGGATATTGACAGAACGCATTTCTGGAGAATTCATTGTTGTATAAGCCGTCGGAAGCATAAAACGGGATGAAAGATTTCTTTTGTGGGTCGTATTTGGCAAGACCTTGATTGGTGCTGACCCAAATGTCGTTGTTTTTGTCAACGACAATGGATGAAACAGAGTTGTTGGGTAAGCCGTTTTGGATGGTGAATTGTTCCAGGATATTCAAATCTTTGTCCATGACTGTAATTCCATCAGACGTACCGGCCCAGATACGATGTTCGTGATCTTCTATAATGGAATAGACTACCAGTCCAAGCAATGCCTTTTCTTGGCCTACTACTTTCAAGTTTTGAGTATCTATGCATTTTATTCCATCGTAAGTGCCAATGTATAATCTTCCATTTTGGGCATAATAAAGTGCATCAATCCATTGATTGATATCTTGCATGTCCGGGGTATTATATACGTTGATGTGTTCTTGAATGGAGGACTGTAAATCAGTGAAATAGAGCCCAGCTCCCATTGTGCCGATCCATAATCTTTTATGGTTGTCTTCAGCTAAGCAATATACGCGTTTGATTTCATTTCCGTTTTTGTCTTTCAAAGTCACTTTGGTAAATTTATCCCCTTGGGCATCCATGAAGGAAAGTCCGCTCAGGTAAGAGCCTATCCATATATTCTTGTGGGAATCTTTGAACAAGCACATCACCGTGGGAGGTATGTTCGGATTTGATTCAGGAGTCAGATGACGGATAAAATTATATTGGTTATTCAGCTGGTAGATTCCGTCGTTATCTGTTCCTACAACGAGTTTCCCGTCATCATAGTCGCATAAGGCCGTGATGCAGTTGTTTCCGATGTAATTTCGAAGCGAGGAATAACTTCCGATATACCCGAACATATTGGCTTGTAAAGGAATAAAAGCTACGCCTCTCTGATAAATACCTATCCACAGATTGGTACTGTTGTCTATCAGGAGGGAGTGTACTTTACTTCTTTTCAGGTTTACATTGTCTATATAGAAATCCGTATCCGCGATGTTTTTTCCTAAAATGTCATAAGAAACGATTCCTTCTCCGTCAATGCCAATCAGCATGAGGCTTCCCTTTTGTTTCAGGTCTTTGATAGGAAACTCGGATTTGAAGATTTGCTGGAACGTATCGTCCGCCTTTTGATAGACGAATGCGCCGCGTCCGGTGGTACCTATATATACATTGCCGTAGGAGTCTTCTGCACAGCAATTAATAAACTGGTTGCCGTTGTGTGTGCCAAGCGAATAATCATGTCTTTTCCCGTTTTTGTCAATCCGGATGACACCATGGTATTCTGTGCAGATCCAGATATTTCCGTTTTTGTCCTCTTTGATTTCGTTGATGGTATATCCGGGCAGAGGAATATTCCAATCTTTAATCTGAAAGTTTCCTTTTGAGTCGGTCGACAAGGTTTTTATTCCATATCCGCTGGTTCCAATCAGAATATTGCCGTTGCGAAGTTCTGTGATGCTTTTGTTATTATAGGATGGGCCTGATTTCTTGATGGTTTTGAACGTGTCCGACCGGTAGTCATAAACTTGCAGTCCTTTGGTAGAAAGAACGTACAGATTTCCTTTGGAATCTTGGAACACTTTATATACGTGATTTCCTAATAAGGAAGTAGAGTCTTTTCGATGAGAGCGGTAGTTGGTAAATTTGGCTCCGTCAAATTTATTCACTCCATCCTCTGTGGTTACCCAAATATATCCTTTTTGATCCTGATAGATATTATTGATCATACTACTGGAAATTTCTCCATGGGTAGTATATAACTTACAAAATTGCCCTTTACAAAGGAGGGGCAATAGGTAGAAAATAACGGTTATAATGACTGTCTTATTTCTCATTATTGGTGTGGTTTGTAGGGCTGAAATTGAATTAAAAATACCTTTATTTGATACAAAGTAAGTTCTTTTTTCTTAGTTGTCAATAAAAAAACGGGGATTTTTCAGGCTTTTGAGAATGGATTTTAAGGGGTGGAAGTGAGTTCTTGTAAAAGATGCGTGGAAAATTATAGAAAAGCCTTTGGAGGGGAATTTCTTTTTGTAATGTAACATTTCCGAAAGTTTTTGTTACAGCAGAAAGGATGGTGTAACAATAGATAAAAGGTTGGTATCCTGTGTGAGAGCCGATTCTATAGGCTTTTGCTACTTTTGTAATGGTAGAGATCAATGAAAAATACAAAATATAATATATGAAAACACAGACTTATTTTGGTAGGGTATTGGGGGCTCTTCTCTTGTATGCTTGTTGTAGTTTTGGCTTGTCGGCCAAAGTTACTTTACCTGCGTTGGTTTCCGATGGAATGGTGTTGCAACGGGAAGTCCCTTTGAAAATATGGGGTACAGCCAGTCCGGGAGAAAAGGTGAATCTGACTTTCATGGAAAAGCAATATCACACGATAGCGGATGAGGCCGGAAATTGGACGATTGGGTTGCCCGCTTTGGAGTCAGGAGGTCCTTATTCTATGACCGTCAATGACATTTCAGTAAAAGATATTCTGGTAGGAGACGTTTTCTTGTGTTCCGGACAGTCGAATATGGAATTGGCGGTGGATCGGGTGATGGATAAGTATGCCGAAGAGATTGCATCGTATGAAAATTCATCTGTTCGTTATGTAAAGGTTCCGTATGCATATGATTTTTTGCAACCGTTGAACGACCTGCAAGCGGTAAAATGGCAACCGATGACCCAGGAATACGTGCAGAGTTTCTCTGCTCTTTGTTATTTCTTTTCTAAACTGCTGGAGGAAAAGACGGGAGTGCCGGTAGGTATTATTAATTCCAGTTGGGGAGGTACACCCATTGAAGCATGGATCAGTGAGGAAGGATTAAAGGATTTTCCAGCGTATGTCAATCAGAAAACCTTATATGAAGATGCCGCACTGGTAGATCAAATAAAGAAAACCGAACAGCTGCATCAGTCGGCATGGAATAAGCAATTGTATCGGTCGGATGCCGGACTGCATGGGGAGATTCCTTGGTATGCCGAGTCATACAATGATACGGATTGGGAATGGGTAGATATGTTTTCAGATAATTGGGCACTTCGTAACGGTCGTCCATTGAATGGGACCCATTGGTTCCGAAAAGAGTTTGTAGTGCCCGATGGATGGGCAGGAAAAGATGTAGTATTACGGTTAGGTTGTATGGTCGATGCTGACTCTGTGTATGTGAACGGACATTTTGTGGGGTCTGTTTCCTATCAGTATCCGCCGAGGGTTTATCAGGTACCGGCCAAGTACCTGAAAAAGGGGAAAAACCAGCTGACCGTACGTTTGTTCAGCTACGGTTCCTGCCCTTCCTTTGTCAAAGAAAAACCGTATAAGTTGCTTTGCGGCAATCAGGAAGTCAGCTTGGAAGGTACATGGAAACATAAAATAGGCACGGTGATGCCTCCTTCTCCTTCTTCTACGGCTTTCCATTATACACCGGTGGGCTTGTACAACGGTATGATTCATCCGTTGCAGCATTATGTGTTCAAAGGGGTGGTATGGTATCAGGGCGAATCGAATGTGGACCGCTGGAGGGAATATTCTTCCTTGCTTACGGCAATGATTGCAGACTGGAGAGCCCTGTTTCAAAATGAGAACTTACCTTTCTATGTGGTGGAATTAGCTGATTTTCTGGCACCGAACGATCCTGGACGCGCAGCTTGGGCAGAATTGAGAAAGCAGCAGGCAAAAGCGGCACAGGAAAGTCCCTGTGTAACCTTAATTAAAAATAGTGATACGGGTGAATGGAATGACATTCATCCATTGGACAAAAAAACGCCGGCTACCCGGTTGGTGAATGCAGTAATACAGAATGAAAAACAAAATAAGTAAAAATGAGTAATATTCTAAGTCAGAAAGTGTCCATGGCCGAAAAAGTAGGCTATGGACTGGGCGATTGCTCTGCGAATCTGGTGTTCCAGATGATGATGATTTATCAGACCAAATTCTATACGGATGTGTTTGGGCTGGAAGGAGCAATTGCAGGTACCGTAATGTTGGTGGCACGTATCGTAGATGCTTTTGTAGACCCTACCGTGGGAATTTTATCCGACCGTACCCAAACCCGGTGGGGAAAGTATCGTCCTTGGGTGTTGTGGACGGCTCTTCCGTTCATGGTATTTTATGTGTTGGCCTTTTATAATCCGGGGATTGAGGAGAAAGGACTGGTGGCGCTGTATGCGACCATCTCTTATACCTTGTTGATGACAATGTATTCTTTTAATAACACGCCTTATTCTTCTTTGGGCGGAGTGATGTCGTCGGACATTAAGGAACGTACCAGCATTACTTCCGTGCGTTTCGTCTTTTCTACCATAGCCCAGTTTGTGGTACAGGGACTTACTTTGCCATTGGTGAGCAAGTTTTCCGATGGAGGAGACAAGGCGCATGGGTGGCTTTGCACGATTTCCCTGTTTGCGGCAGTCGGTTTTATTTTCCTTTTGATTGTATTCTTCTCGGCAAGAGAACGTATCACTCCACCGGCTAGCCAAAAGAACGATACCCGTCAGGATATCAAAGACGTGTTGAGCAGTGTGCCTTGGAGGTCTATGTTTATCCTGACGTTGTTCGTCTTCATCACACTGGCTATGTGGGGAAGTGCCATGAACTATTATTTTGAGAACTATGTAGACAAGGCAGCGCTGTTTGCTTTCTTGGATAATATCGGGCTGGTGGCAGCAGAACCTGGAAACTCTGTTGGCTATCATGTGCTCAATGCCTTTGGATTGATTGTGACATCACCAGATAAGGCATACGAAGTAGGATTTGGCGTCTTCAATATGGTCGGGGCATTGGTGCAGTTCTTTGGAGTGATTTTCTTGTCCGAGTTTTTGGCGAACAAATACGGCAAGAAGCGTACGTTTATTGTGTGCCTCTCACTGACTGCCGTCTTTACAGCCCTGTTCTACTTCCCTGCTAAAGATAATGTGGGCATGATGTTCGTGCTGAACTTCCTGAAGAGTCTGGCCTATGCGCCTACGGTGCCTTTGCTATGGGCGATGATTGCCGATGTGGCCGACCACTCGGAGTATATCCATTATCGTCGTGCCACGGGATTTATCTTTTCGGGTGTGGTATTTGCCTTGAAAGCGGGGTTAGGCATCGGGGGTGCCGTACTGGGATTCTTATTGTCCGGGTTTGGGTACATTTCCGGTTCAGGTATCGCGCAGAGCGATACGGCTGTGCAGGGAATCATCCTGTCTTCCAGTCTGATTCCTGCCGCTTTCTTCCTGGTGGGAGTGGTAGCGTTGTTTTTCTATCCTATCAGTAAGGAATACAATGAGAAAATGCAGGCAGAACTGAGCGAACGCAGAAGTAAAAATGATTATTAATTAGGAAATACGAAGAAAAATGAAGAACAGACACATTGTATCTGCGCTATTATGCAGCTTTTTTCTGATGGCATGTGGAGGAAATGCTTCCCAGATGGCCGTTTCGGAAAAATCATTGAAAGAGGTGGTTGGGGATAAATTTTTGATGGGTGTGGCCCTTAATGTACGTCAGTCCTCAGGAATGGACACTTCCGCCTTAAAGATTGTGAAACAACATTTCAATGCCATCGTGGCAGAGAATTGCATGAAAAGTGAGGAAATCCAGCCGAAGGAAGGAGAATTCCATTTTGAGGATGCCGACCGTCTGGTGCAGTTTGGACTCGACAACGGGCTGACGGTGACGGGACATTGCCTGATATGGCATTCACAGCTTCCCGAATGGTTTTGTGTGGACGACAAAGGAAAGAATGTTTCTCCTGAAGTGTTGAAACAGCGTATGAAAACCCATATCCAGACGGTGGTCGGACGCTACAAGGGAAAGATTAAAGGATGGGATGTAGTGAACGAAGCCATCGTGGAAGACGGTTCTTACCGCAAGAGCAAGTTCTATGAGATTTTGGGCGAAGAGTTCATCCCCTTGGCTTTTCAGTATGCACACGAAGCCGATCCGGACGCAGAGCTGTATTACAATGACTACGGGATGGATGTGCCGGGACGTCGTGACGGAGTGGTGAAACTGGTTCGTTCACTGAAAGAAAAGGGTTTGCGTATCGATGCGGTAGGCATGCAGGGACACATGGGAATGGATTATCCGGACATCCGTCAGTTTGAGAAAAGTATGCTGGCCTTTGCCGCTACCGGTGTCAAGGTGATGATTACGGAGTGGGATATGAGTGCGTTGCCTACGGCTATGCGAAGTGCCAATGTGTCGGATACGGTAGCTTTCAAGAAGTCATTGAACCCTTATCCGGAAGCTTTGCCAGATTCTGTCAATCAGGCATGGAATAAAAGAATGAAAGAGTTCTTTCAGCTTTTTGAAAAGCATGCCGACATTGTGGAACGGGTGACCGCTTGGGGAGTGACCGATAAAGATTCCTGGAAAAATAATTTCCCGATTCGAGGAAGAAAGGACTATCCGTTGCTTTTCGACCGGAATTACCAACCGAAAGATTTTGTACGGAAAATGATAGAAGAAGCATCCGATTCTGTCACATCTGCAAAGAAATAAATGTTGAACTGGAGACCAACATCAAGTGGTCTCATAAAATTATATAGTATGAAAAAGGAAGAAAGATATCTGTTTCCTGCCGATTATATGGCAGACCCTTCAGTACATGTATTCAATGGCCGTTTGTATATATATCCTTCACATGACCGTGAATCCGGCATTCCGGAAAATGACAATGGCGACCATTTTGATATGAATGACTATCATGTGCTGTCTACCGACGATGTGATGCATGGAGAAATCGTGGACCACGGAGTCGCTTTGAAAGTGGCTGATATTCCTTGGGCCGGACGCCAGCTTTGGGATTGTGACATTGCCTGCAAGAACGGAAAGTATTACTTGTATTTCCCATTGAAGGACCGGAACGACATCTTCCGGATGGGCGTAGCCATTGGTGATAAGCCGGAGGGCCCGTTCATTCCTCAGCCCGACCCGATTCGGGGCAGTTACAGTATTGATGCTGCAGTGCTTCAGGATGAGGATGGCAGTTATTACATGTATTTTGGCGGTATCTGGGGCGGACAACTACAGCGTTATCGTGACAATAAAGCCATTGAGCACCCGTTCCTTCCGGAAGCCGATGAGCCGGCATTACCAAGCCGGGTAGTAAAATTGTCGGATGATATGCTCGGTTTTGCAGAAGAACCGCGTCCGGTGATTGTGTTGGGGGAAGAAGGCAAACCGCTGACCGCAGGCGACCCGCACCGCTTCTTTGAGGCTTCTTGGGTACACAAGTACAATGGGAAATATTATTTCTCTTATTCCACTGGTGATACACACTTGTTGTGTTATGCCGTAGGTGACAGTCCTTATGGTCCGTTTGTGTATCAGGGAGTGATTTTGACACCCGTAGTGGGATGGACCACACACCATTCCATTGCGGAATATAAGGGAAAATGGTATCTGTTCCATCACGATTGTGTGCCTTCGGGTGGAAAGACCTGGCTTCGCAGCCTGAAGGTGGTGGAACTGGAATATGACGAGAACGGTAAGATTCAAACTGTAAAAGGCAGTGCGGATGAATAAACGACTTTGGGGTAGTGTCTGTTTCCTGTCTTTGGCCCTGACGTTGTGGGCCGAAGACGGGAGCAGACTTTGGTTACGACAGACGCCTGTGAATCAAGCGTCTGTTTGTTGTTTAGTGACTTCCCCTACGCTTACGGTGGCGCGTGAGGAACTGGCTGCCTTGTGGCAGGGAGGAGAAGTGGATTTGCAGCTCTGTGCCGATGAAACTCATCGTCGGCTGGGTAAAGAGGGATATACCATACGTACTTCCGAGGGAAAGACGGTGTTGGGGGCCGCTACGGAACAGGGATTGCTGTACGCGACCTACCATCTGTTGCGATTACAGGCGGAGGGAGCGGATTGTTCCCGACTGGATATTCAGGAAAAGCCGGCCTTTGACATCCGTGTGCTGAACCATTGGGACAATCTGGACGGCACGATTGAGCGTGGTTATGCGGGACGTTCTTTGTGGAAATGGGTGGAACTGCCCGATTCCGTGTCGGCCCGTTATCGGGAATATGCCCGTGCCAATGCTTCGGTGGGTATCAACGGGACTGTGCTGAACAATGTGAATGCTTCGCCCGAGATTCTTTCCGCAGACTACCTGCAAAAGGTGCAGAAGTTGGCCGATGTGTTCCGTCCTTATGGCATCAAAGTGTACCTTTCGGTCAATTTTGCTTCTCCGATGAAGTTGGGAGGCTTGTCTACGGCCGACCCGCTGGACGAGGAGGTAGCCCGTTGGTGGAAAGAGAAGGTACGTGAAATTTATGGGTTGATTCCTGACTTTGGCGGTTTTTTGGTGAAAGCCAATTCGGAAGGACAGCCCGGTCCGTGTGATTACGGGCGTACGCATGCCGAGGGGGCGAACATGCTGGCGGAGGCTTTGAAACCCTATGGGGGAATCGTGATGTGGCGGGCTTTTGTTTACAGTCCGTCGGATGCCGACCGGGCCAAACAGGCTTACCTGGAATTTCAGCCGCTGGACGGCCGGTTCCGGGATAATGTGATGGTGCAGGTGAAAAACGGGCCGATTGACTTTCAGCCGCGGGAACCTTACAGTCCGCTCTTCGGGGCCATGCCGCATACCCCCTTGATGGTGGAGTTTCAGATTACGCAGGAATACTTAGGACATTCCAATCACCTGGCTTATCTAGCCACTATGTGGAAAGAGTTTTACCGCTATGTGCAGCCTTCTTCCCTGAAGGGGGTAGCGGATGTAGTGAATGTAGGCGATCACGTGAACTGGTGCGGACATGATTTTGCACAGGCCAACTGGTATGCTTACGGGCGGTTGGCTTGGAATCCGGACTTGTCGGCGGAAGAGATTGCCCGCGAATGGCTGGCACAGACTTTCACGACCGACCGGCGGTTTGTGGAACCCATGACGCAGGTTATGATGGAGAGCCGGGAGGCAGTGGTGGATTACATGATGCCGCTGGGCTTGCATCACATTTTTGCCTGGGGGCATCATTATGGCCCTGAACCTTGGTGTGAGGTGCCTGGGGCACGACCCGATTGGCTGCCTTCGTATTATCATCAGGCGGACAAGGAGGGGTTGGGTTTCGACCGGAGCCGTACGGGAAGTGATGCCGTGTCGCAGTATCCGGATTCGTTGGCCCGGGTGTTCGATTCGCTGGAGCGATGTCCGGAAGAATATCTGCTTTGGTTTCATCATGTGAACTGGAATCACTCGCTTCATTCGGGACGTTCATTGTGGGATGAACTCTGTTACAAGTATCAGAAAGGTGTGGACGAAGTGCGTGCGTTTCAGCAGGTATGGAAGGAAATGCAGCCCTATGTCGATGCGGAACGCTATCAGGCAGTGGCCGAACGACTGGATATTCAGGCACGCGATGCCGTGTGGTGGAAAGATGCTTGCCTGGAGTATTTCCGCACGTTCTCAAAAAAGAAATATCCTGAAGGGGTGGAACCTCCGGTATTTACCTTGAAGGAATTGAAAAAGGTGAAACTGCCTATCAGTAATTATGAATGTCCTACATCCGATATGCTTCCGCGTAAGTAACGATTGGGATGAAGATGTAAGTAGATTTCTGAGGACATTATGTCGATTTTTCAAGACATTTAAAGACTTGCTGAAAACGCCTAAACGTTTGTCTTCAAACGCCGAAGCGTTTCAATCAAAACGTCGAAGCGTTTTATGTCAAACGCCTAAGCGTTTCCATTCAAACGTAAGGGCGTTTTGACTGGAACGCTTAGGCGTTTTTTTATGTCTCTTGAAAGGACGGTTTTAGAACCGACAACGTATGTCGATACCCACTTGTACGGGGCGACCTTTTTGGGCAAAACCGCGGCTCATCGTTTCAAAGTAGAAAGCCTGGTAATCCTTGTTCAAGGCGTTGTTCACCCAGATGCCGATCTGTCCGTTTCCTTTGTTCAGGCTGAGGCGTCCGTTCAGTGTGCCGTAGAGGGCCTGACTGGCATTGTTTTGTTCCGTCCAGTAGATGCGTCCTGCCGCCCGGTAGTTGGCGTCGAGGGTGATGTTGTCCAATAACGCATTGTTACGGAACGGGAAGATGTACTGTCCGCCTACGGTAAAGGTATGCTTGGGTACGAACGGTACATAATTTCCGTTGTAGTTTTCCGTCTCGCTCACCACGTAGTCGGTGAAAGTGGCGTAAGTATAGCCATAGTTTCCGTTCAGGCTGAATTTGTCAGTGAGCTGGGCACGCAGGCTGGCTTCGGCTCCCAGGCTCCGACTCTTTCCGGCATTGACAGTGATGCGTCCCAGTCCGCTTTCGGCGAAGCGTGACAACTGCTGGTCGCGGGTATCCATGTAGAAGGCAGAAAGGTCGGCTTGCAGTTTTCCGTTCAGCAGGGTGAGGTGCGAACCGATTTCATAGTTCCATGAATATTCCGGCTTGTAGAGCGTGGCAGCCTTCACGTCGGTTTGAGGAGCTTGGGCCATACCGTTCAGCATGTTTGCAATCATCTGCTTCTTGTCCTCGCTCAGCATGGGTACCTTATTGACAATAGGAATCGTTACATCGGCTACATCTTTCATCATGCTGGCCTGCATGTCGTTTTGCAGCAGGTCGGAAAACATCTGGATGTTGTATCCTCCCGAGCGGTAACCTTTGCTCACGCTGACGTAGATGTTGTTGCGTGAATCAAAATCGTATTGCAGGGCAAACTTGGGCAACAGCTGGATGTAGTCGTGCGACAGCTTTCCGTTGTACTTGTTGTCCACGTTGAAGTCCTGTGCCGGTACCATCGGGATGACCCTGTTGCCAGGAGTCAGTGTGCCGCTCAGTGAGTAGGTATGGGTAAACTGGCAACCGCTGTAATAATCCAGCTTCAGGCTTTCATAGTCCATGCGGAGACCGGCAGTCAGCGAAAGGCCTTCCAGACCGAAAAGGTCGTTGAAGGTGGACTGATGGAATACGGCCGCATTCAGGATAGGCGTGCCGAACTGTCCCGGGATGACCAGCTGTTCGCCGTTGATGACGTCATTGAAAGTCATCTTCATGGTCATCGGACCGGCCGATATGGTAGGCATGTACTTATTGGCATTGGTGTTGATGGTAGAGTTCAGCCAGTTGACTCCGTCTTTCTGGAAAGTGACGGGAGCCTCCGTGTCGAGCCACTGGTAGAAGCCGCTCACTCCGGTGGTCCACTGCCAGCGGCGTCCGGGTTTGGATTTGAGGACAATTTCCTCACTCAGTGTCTTGGAGTTCTGCTTCTGCATCATGGTATAGATGTTCTGTTCCGTGAAGTCCTGGTCCAAATCCATGTGGTCGCGCAGGTACTGAAAGCCGGTCACACTGCTCAAAATGAAGTTGTCGGCCTGATATTCCAGGTTCAACCCGGTGTTCAGCAAGTTACGCTTGTAGCCGCAGGCATTGTCGTAGGAGATGTGTCCGATGTATTGCGCCCGGTCTTCTTCGCCGCTCACCTTTCCGGTGTATTCATACGGATAGCCGCCTTGGTTAGCGTATTCGTAGTTCACGGTGAAGTCGAGTTTCAGGTTGTCGGTGGGCAGGTAGATGGCACGGATACGTCCGCCGAATTCATTGTCGGTATCAATCCGTTTGCCGTTGAAGTCATTCTTGAAGAACCCGCCCTTATGGTCGTAGAACAAGCCTACCGAGAAGGCGAACTGGCTGGAGATACGGTGGTAGTGAGTGAGCGAGGCATTGTAGTTGTTGTAAGTGGCCGCTCCCAGGCGAAGGTCTGTGCCCTGATACGTGAACGGTGATTTGGTGAACACACGGATGAGTCCGCCCATGGTGTTGCGTCCGTAGAGCGTTCCCTGCGGTCCGCGCATGACGTCGATACGCTCGATATCCGAGTAGTTGAAGTCGAAAGCCGACTTGTCGATGAAAGGAATGTTGTCGACGTAGAGACCTACTGCCGGAGTATTGATACGTGAACCGATACCGCGGATATAGACAGAAGTGGTCAGTTTGGAACCGTAGTCGGGGATGAACAGGTTCGGCACCAGAGCCGACAAAGATTTCACGGAAGTAACCGACTGGTTGCGCAGGGCACTTTGGGAAAACGAGGTCGACGAAGCGGCCTGCTGGCGCAGACGGTTGTTTTCCTTCGGTGTGGCAATGACGACTACTTCTTCAATGTCGATGACCTTTGTGGTGTCCTTGGGCAAGGCATCTGCGGGTGAAGTCCCAGCCCATACGCTGGATGCCGAAACAGCCCATAAAATAGCGATAGCGGTATTTTTTTTCATTCTGTTGAAATATAGTTTAGTTAACGGGTGCAAAGTAAGTGCAATTTGAGGGGACGGGCAATCCTAATAAATGAGGATTTTGCTAATTTTGTGTATCGTAAAGAGGCCCTATATAATAAGATACAAGATATGAGAAGAGTTTTGAGTATGGCGGCAATGTGTGTATTCGCACTTGGCGTCTGGGCACAGGAAACTGTGGCTGTGAATACGGGCAATCTGGTTTCGCCCGAAGTAAAGAACCAGACCGTCACTTTCCGTCTGTGGGCTCCGGAAGCGAAAAATGTGTCTGTGGAAGCCGACTTTTTTGAGAAGACCCGGCAGCAGACCCCACTGGGAGAAGTGGAAGTGGCTGGAAGAATCCCGATGCAGAAAGGAGAAGACGGAGTGTGGACTTACACGACTTCGATGCCTGCCCCGGAATTGCACACTTATTGTTTCTATGTAGACGGCATGCGTATGCTCGACCCTAATAATGTGTATATGTTGCGCGACATTGCCACCTATACCAACTATTTCCTGGTCGACGGGGAACTGTCGCAGAATTATCTGGTGCGGGAAGTCCCTCATGGCACTGTTTCAAAAGTGTGGTATCCAAGTCCCACGCTGAGGATGGAACGCCGCCGTATGACGGTCTATACTCCGGCCGGATATGAAGACGGCAAGGAAAGCTATCCGGTGCTCTACCTGTTGCACGGAGCCGGTGGCGATGAGAACGCTTGGAGCGAACTCGGACGTGCCGTGCAGATTCTGGACAACCTGATTGCGCAGGGAAAGGCCAAACCGATGATTGTGGTCATGCCCAACGGTAACGGAGGACAGGAGGCTGTGCCCGGGGAATATCCGAACAGCATGTACAAGCCTTCGTTCATGAATCCGAAAACCATGGAAGGCTCTTTCGAAAAGGCCTTTCCGGATATTATGAATTATGTGGAGACGCATTACCGCACGGTGAACGACAAGGCACACCGGGCCATTGCCGGGCTGTCGATGGGAGGATTCCATTCCTTGTATATCTCGGCCAATTATCCGGATAAGTTCGGCTACGTGGGACTGTTTTCTGCCGCCATCAACCGTCAGTCAAAAAGTGAGAATGCGTATATTTATGAGAACCTGGAAGAAAAGCTGGCTGCCCAGTTTGCTGAGGCTCCCAAACTGTATTTCATTGCCATCGGCAACGGGGATTTCCTGTATCAGGACAATGTGAAATACCGTCAGCTGTTGGATAACCATGGATATAAATACGAGTATATGGAAACCGACGGCGGCCATGAATGGCGCAACTGGCGGAAATACCTGAACCATCTGCTGCCCGAGCTGTTCCGCTGACTCACACCCGGTCGGCTTCCACGTATCCGTGCATGACCGCATAGATGGCCAGGCCGGATACGGACTTGATGCCTAATTTCTCAGTAATGTTTTTCCGGTGTGAAATCACCGTGGTCAGACTGATGTGCAGCTTTTCGGCGATTTCCTTGTTGATGAGTCCTTTGGTCACCAGCCGGAGTACCTCTATTTCACGGGCTGTCAGCTCATGTTCCGTATCCGCCGGTGTGGTGGGTACGGGATGATGGGTCAGCTCGTGCCCTTTTTTCCGGGTATGCATGATGGTTTTCACCAGCTGTTCCTGTGGAAGAAGGATGTTCAGGCTCGGGATACCTGTCAGCAAGGGAGGTTCTCCAGCTGACAAGACGATGCATTTGGGTTTCCGCTCCAAAAAGAACGAGGTATGTTCGAAATAGACATGGGCTGAAACGAAATAATGCGCATACATGTCGGGGGTGTCGTCTATCAGCTGTTCGAATGAAGAGAAGGTACGGATGACAGCTTCTGGAATCAGTTCTTCCAGAATGGTTCGCAGTCCGAGGGCTGTCAGGGTATTGGGCTCGATAATGGCTATTTCAGGCTGGTGCATAAGGCGTAGGAATTAATGATTCAAGTAATGGGCTACGGCTTCGGCGCAGCGTTCGCCGTCGATACCGGCCGAAACGATTCCTCCGGCATAACCGGCTCCTTCTCCGCAAGGGAACAGGCCTTCCACGGTGAGGTGTTGCAGGGTATCCTTGTCACGTACGATACGTACGGGGGAGGAGGTGCGGGTTTCTACCGCAATCATGACGGCTTCGTTGGTAAGAAAACCGCGGGAACTTTTCCCGAAGAGTTGGAATCCCTTGCTGAGGCGTTCGCTCAGGAACGGCGGCATCCAGAAATGCAGAGGGGAGGATACCAGTCCCGGACTGTAGGAGGTGGCAGGCAGGTCGTAGCTGAGTTTCTTTTGGGTAAAGTCGGCCATACGCTGTGCGGGAGCTGTTTGTCGCATGTTCCCTTGTTGCCAGCAGATTTGTTCCAGCTTTTCCTGGAAACGCATCATGGCCAGCGTATGTACGGTACCGTCAGGCTGTTTCCCGTCGCGGAGAATCAGTTCCTCGGTGAGCGATTCATTGGATTGGGGAAGCGGTTCTGCCTGGAGTTGCATTTCCGGTCGCAGCAAGTCTTCTGGCCGCGTCTCCACCACCATACCCGAGTTGCTCCACTTTGTGCCGCGGTTGCTCGGACTCATGCCGTTTACCACCAGCTGGTGAGGGCCGCTGGCTGCCGGAACCACAAATCCTCCCGGACACATGCAGAAGCTGTAGACTCCTCGTCCGTCTACCTGTTGCACGAAACTGTATTCGGCGGCGGGAAGGTATTTCCCACGCCCGTTTTTATTATGATATTGTATCTGGTCAATCAGCATGGACGGATGTTCCAGTCGCACGCCGATGGCAATCCCTTTGGTTTCCAGTTGCACGCCGTGGGCATACAGCCAGCGGTACACGTCCCTGGCAGAATGTCCCGTAGCTAAGATTACCGGTCCTAAGAAAGTCTTTCCGTCGTGAGTCTCAATGCCTTTCACTTTCTGTCCTTCAATCAGCAGTGCATCCATACGGGTTTGGAAGTGGACCTCTCCACCACAGGCCAGAATGGTGTTTCGCATATTTTCGATAACCCTTGGCAGTTTGTCGGTTCCGATGTGCGGGTGTGCATCCGACAAGATGGTCGGACTGGCTCCGTGCTGGCAGAACACGTTCAATATTTTTTCTACACTGCCTCGCTTTTTGCTGCGGGTATAGAGTTTTCCGTCGGAGTAGGCCCCTGCTCCTCCTTCGCCGAAACTGTAGTTAGACTCTGAGTTCACTTTGTGCTCCCGGCTGATACGGGCCAGGTCTTCTTTTCGTTCGCGTACATTCTTTCCGCGTTCCACCACGATGGGGCGTAATCCCAGCTCTATCAGTTTCAGGGCGGCAAACAGACCTCCCGGTCCGGCTCCTACGACAATTACGGCAGGGCGGCCTTCTACATTCGGATAATTTGTACGTTCAAACTCTTCTTCCGAGGGCGTTTCATTGACGAAAACACGGACGGTCAGATTGACGTAGATAGTACGTTGGCGGGCATCAATGCTGCGCTTCAGGGTACGGACTGCGTTGATGGTACGGATGTCCAGCCCTTTTTCCCGGCTGATGTATTGTTTGAGTGACTGTTCACTGGCTGCCTGTTCGGGCAGAATACGGAGTTGATATTCGTGGGTCATAATACTTTGTAACTTTTTTGCAAAGATAGGATTTCTGTTTCGTTCCTGCAACGGGACTGGCAGGCTGGTTTTTGATGAATTTACTCATATTTAGTTAAGTATATGGTAAAAATCTCTATATTTGTAGTCGATTTCTCTCAACTTTTATAAGTGCTAATGCGTTAATACGGATGATAGTTGAATTTTATTTAAAAATAACATTATGAAATGTAGGTTGAACAGAATGTACCCTTTATGGGGGGTATTGTTATCATTCCCGTTATGGAATGTGTCGTGTGTGGATAATAAGTATGACCTGGACAAGGACATCGACTTGACAGTCAACGTAGGAGGAGAGCATCTTGCGGTTCCGGTGGGGAGTACAGACACGGCTTTCTTAAGTAAAATCATCGAAGTGGAAGAAGGGGATATCTTGCAGCCGGATGCGGCTACGCATGTATATCATCTGACGAAGAAGGATGATATTAAGGTAAATCCTACTACGGTAGAGAAGGTGATGATTACCGGAGCTGAAACGGATTTGAGCCAGCTTCTTGTAAGTGGTGGAAACACTTCCTTTACGGGGGCTGTCACCACAGATATAGAAATTTCCAATACTTTGACTGCTACTGCTGATAATATTGACGAGGCATTGAAAGAATTAGGAACATTAAGTACTGACAATCCTGCTATTTTGGATTTGACTTTTAATTTGGCAAAGAGTGGAACTTTGACTTATGGCGATGTACAGGCAGAAAATCTGGTGGTCCAGCTTCCTTCTTTCCTGAAGTTTAAGGAAGGAGAGGTTGAAGCCGGAAATAAACTTACGTGGAATGGGGCTTTTACTCATAAACAGTTGGAGGTCGTTGGTTATCAGTTTGGTACAAAAGCAGGTGAAGGACTCACACCGGATGAAAACAGAAGTCTGACAATCAAAGGAGATGTATCGATGAAAGGAAACGTTGTCACTTCCGGAATCAGCGGTACGGGAAATTTGAGTCTGACTTTGCATGTGACGTTGAGTGAAATGGCTACTGATTTTGTGACTGGAGTTATTCAACCGGATATCGAAGCAGAAACCACTCAGATAGAGTTCAATGATTTGCCCGATTTCTTGAAAGACGATGCTACTCGTCTGGACATCACCAATCCGGTCATTGTGCTGAAGGCTAATAATCCATTGAACACATCCGTAGCTATTGATGCGGTACTGACTCCGAAGAAAAACAATGCCGTTATTGAGGGGCATGAAGTGAAAATTGGTGCCGGTTATGGAAAGACGGCTGTTACATTGAATCCAGGTGAGAATGTCATTGCGCTTTCCCGTGTCGAAACAAATTCTGTGGAAGGGATTACAAGCAATGTGGTAGTGTCCGACATGAACAATGTGATGGAAATCATACCGGACAATATCGATGTATCTTTGAAGCCGGCCGTTACCAACGACAATTATTATGATGTGGAACTGGGACGGGACTATCAGTTGACGGCCAGTTATGACGTAGATGTACCGTTGAGCTTTGAACAAGGTCTGAATATTATGTACAGTGATTCAATCAAAGACTTGAATAAAGATTTGAAAGATGTGGACAAGGTTACCTTGAAAAAAGCCAATATTGTGTTGACGGTAGATAATACCATTCCATTGAATTTGCAGTTGAAGCCTGAAAATATCCAGATTAAAGATGTATATGGTCGGGAACTGACGGGCATAGAAAAGACAATAGAGGAAGACAAACAATATGTTACGGAAAGCAAGGATGGCACAACACCTGCTACAAGTGAAGTTGTTTTGAGTTTGACCACAGCCGACGATCCCGGATTCTTGTCAAAAATTGACAAAATCTGTTTTAAGATTACTGCAGCGACAGGATCAACTACTGGAGTTCCTTTGAAAGATACGCAATGGCTGAAAGTGACCAGTGTGAAATTGTCCGTTCCGGGCGGTGTGAATGTGGATTTGAACTAATAATGAACGAGAAAAACTAAAACAGATGAAGAAAAATATTTTATTTGCGATACTGTCTGGATTTGCGAGTTTTACATGTGTAGGCGAGGCCATGGCGCAGTCTCAGATTAACCGTTCCGCCTATTTTTTGGAGGGAGCTACTTATCGCCATGAGCTGAATCCGGCATTTATGGGAGAAAGAGGATATGTAGGTATGCCCGGATTGGGAAACCTGTCTGTAGGTGCCCAAGGTACGGCGGGAGTAGGTGATTTCCTGTTTGTAAAACCGAATGGCGATTTGATGACCTTCATGCATGGGGATGTGAGTCGTCAGGATTTCCTGAACGGGTTGCCAAACCGAATCAAGATGGGATTTAATGTGAACGAGAATATCTTGTCTACAGGATTTTATGCATGGGGTGGTTTTAATACGTTTGGCCTTTCCATTAAGAGCAACACCAATTTTTCTGCTCCCGACCAGCTGTTTAAATTCATGAAGAACGGAGTGGATGCTCCGGAAGGTACTCATTACAGTGTGAATGACTTGAGTATCCTGACTACCAATTATGCGGAAATTGCCTTTGGACATGCCCGTCAGATCAATGACCAGTGGACCGTGGGGGCAAAAGCAAAGTTCCTGGTAGGGTTGGCAAAGGCTACGGTGAAAATAGACCGTTTGGATATTGACGCTACTCCGGATGCATGGAAAATCACTCCGTCGGGGGCACAGGCCTATCTTTCTGCCAAGGGATTGATTACGCCGACACGTGGTGAAACGGGAAATTATGAGGAGAGTGATTATGTGCTGGATGCCAATGGAAACCGTACAAACCAGTTGAAACCGGGCTCAGAGCAGTTGCTTTCGTATGATGACTTGGATTTTGATACGAAAAAAATAGGTCCTACAGGATTTGGTATAGCTTTTGATTTTGGTACCACTTACTGTCTGAACGATGACTGGACATTCTCGGCTGCCGTATTGGATTTGGGATTTATCCGTTGGAAGAACACGGTAAAAGCTACGATGAACAACAGTTTTGAGTTTGACGGCTTTAATGAGATTCCGGTGAAGTCTGATTTGGGTGACAATGATCCGAATTCAATTGACAACCAGGCTGACCGTGTTGTGGATGACTTGAAACAGATGGCTAAATTCACGAAGGAAGCTGAAGGCTTGAAACGTACGACGGCTTTGGCGGCTACCTTGAACTTGGGAGCACAATATACATTGCCGGCTTATGACCGTCTGAAATTCGGTCTCTTGTCTTCTACTCGTTTTCAAGGTCGTCACTCTTGGACAGAGGCACGTATTTCCGCCAATATCTCTCCTTTGACTTGGTTTGAGGCATCCGTAAACTATGCGCTTTCAAACTTTGGCTCTACGGGAGGTTTGATGTTGAATTTCCACCCGAGAGGTTTCAACTTCTTTGTGGCAGCAGATGTGCCGATGGGAAAATATACGCCGAAATATTTTATACCTATCAACCGTTTCTCAGCGAATGTGAACTTAGGTATTAACTTTACCTTTGGTCCGAAACATAAGACCCAATATCATTGTGTAGAAGTACAGTCATTATAAAAGAATAATTTGAAAGTAGATATGAGAAAAATAATATATATGCTGTGGCTTGCCGCATTGCCTTTTTCGGCTATGGCAGGTGATATCCAGTACACACGTCCTGCATTGACCTTGAAGAATGATACATTGACCATGGAATTTTCCATGAATGTGGCAGATGTGCGTGTCAACAGTGAGCAGACTTATGCCTTTACTCCGGTGTTGCGTGAGGGTAAGAATTATTATGCCATGCCTCCGGTCATTGTGACAGGAAAGAATGGAGATTATAAGATGCGTCGTTCGGAGCGTAAGATGGCCCGTCGTTTTGGATACGATAATCCGTATGTGGTGATTCACGGACGTCAGGAAAACCGGGAAGATGTGGTGCGTTACACGGCTTCTGTTCCTTATCAGCCGTGGATGGATCATGCTTCCATGATTCTGCTTCAGGAAGGCAAGGAATGTTGTGAGGTGGATTTGTTGGATATTACGGTGATTGAACCGGATATGGCTGTCCAGACACCGGCTTTGCCTGCAGAATTTGAGGTGTGCGAGCCTTGTAAGGAAATGGTTTCCTTCCTGACGCCGAAAGAAGAACCGTTGAAAGTACGCTCGGAACAAAGTACGTTGTTTATTGAGTTTCCGGTAGGAAAAACGGCTTTTGATGCGGAGTACAAAAACAACCGTAGCGAATTGCAGAAGCTGAAAGATATTCTGGATCCTCTGGAAGACCGCGATTTGGTGACATTCAAATCCATCAATGTATGTGGATATTCTTCTCCTGACGGTTCAGTCCGTACCAATGACAGGGTAGCTTCCCAGCGTGCGGAATCCTTCGCATTGAACTTGAAGGGAGGATATAATTTCCCGCAGGAAGTATTGCATGTCACCTCTGCCGGAGAAGATTGGGACAGCCTGGTGAAAATGCTGGAGGAAGAGAAACCTGCGTATGCCGATAAAGCGTTGGCGGTCATTCAAAAATATGACAATCTGGATGTGCGTGAGGCTCGCTTGAAAACGACTTTAGGTGCGGCTACTTACCGGACAATGATGAACCAGTATTATCCTCGTCTGCGTCGGTTGAGTGTTTCGGTAGATTACGAAGTGAGAGAGGTGCTGAATTCGGAAGCTGCCCGTCTGATTTATACGAATCCCAAACTGTTGAGCTTGCAGGAGATGTATCGTGTGGCCGGAATGTACCAGCCGGGTACGAAGGAATACAAGGAAGTCTATGAGATTGCAGCCACTACTTACCCTGAAGATGTGATTGCCAACATCAATGCGGCTTCTGCCAATATTATCAGTGGCGATTTCAAAAAGGCTGCATCTTATATGGATAAGGTGAAAGAAGATCCGCGTGCGTATAATAATTTGGGCGTGTTGGCTTGGCTGTCCGGAAATACCGAGGAGGCTAAAGGATGGTTCCAGAAAGCAGCCAGTGTAGAGCCTGAAAAGGCCAATGCCAATCTGGAAAAGATGGTGCCTTATGAAGTGGCTCCGCAGAAGTGATTCGCTATCATTCGTTGATATAAAAAAGGAGGGTGTGTCAAAACTAAAATGACTACTCTTCAAAGTTACAGATTATAACTATA